>ERZ791729.38-NODE-38-length-72981-cov-10.784055_pt1 | contig 72981 bp, 70 predicted proteins | sample MGYA00510043_ERZ791729 | MGnify/ENA primary metagenome ERZ791729 (study PRJEB30046, sample SAMN00715149) | human gut metagenome | study: EMG produced TPA metagenomics assembly of the A metagenome-wide association study of gut microbiota in type 2... | reverse complement strand
ACGCTATGAATCAAACTTGTATTTTTCACTCCATTCTTAGAATCAAAATACCTACTTCTCTCCTTTTGATAAAAATTAGATCCATCATCTGGAGCCAGTTCTACCCAACCTATTGAAGGTTTATTAGACACCCAAACAATCGTAGTTTCTGTTTCCTTCAGATTCTGCAAATATGGACCATATTTAATCTCCACGCGTTCTTGAGCAAATATTACCACCGCTCCAAAGCATATCAAAAGAATGCTTATCAAAAAGCGCTTGACTTTTTCCATTTCATTTATATTTAATATTTAAAAGTTCTAATAGCCTTCATTCTGTTTCAAATTAGGATTCCGATCTAATTCCGTTTGTGTAAAAGGTAAGTATCGGTTATGTGGCTCATAATTAAGTTGTTCCAATTTACGAAATTTCTCATTCTCCGCTGTTGGTAATTCTATTACTGCCCTACGAGTAGGATCCGTTTCTTTCATATCCACTGTACCTGAAATACGATACAATGTCTGATTCATAATTGTTTCGGCCAAAGGTTTTCCTGTTGTATCCCTCCAGCGAAGTAAGTCTGCCCTACGCAAACCTTCTCCTGCCAATTCGAGACAACGTTCCTTACGCACCAGTTCCCGCAATTTATCTTGAGTATTATACTTATTTCGATCCACTACGATATGTCCTCTCGTTGTTCTTAATTCATCTAATATTTCAAACATTATTATTCTATTACTTTAAGAATAGTATCTATCATAGAAAGTTTTTCACCAATTCGTTCTATTTTATCTCCTGTATTAAGTTTATATCTATCTTTCATTTCTTTTACCATTTCATTAATCAAATCTGGATTTCTATTTAAAATTTTATACCAATAAGAATTCTCTCTAATATATCTATGCAATAATTCATCATTATAAATTTTAAATTGTGTATTTAAATTCATTAATCCTCAAACTTCTTAAATATTGGTCTTGGAGTATATGTAGGCATTACATCTTCTTTCTTCACAAAATCTTGTAATAATTTAATACCCTTTTCTATACTATTTAAATTCTTTTTTACATTATTCATATTTATATTCTTAATACTTGAAATTATATTCCCTAAATCATTTGAAGTAGTAGTTTTGTATTTTTTAAATACATTGTCATCATCTCCATACATATCCCAGAGTTCATACAACTCTTGCCATGATGTACTTTTATTCCCAACATATTCTGCAAATGAGGGATATTTTCTCACAAACGTTTTAAATTCTTCTTTTCTATCCATTACATTCACCTATAATATCTTATGCAAATGTATGTTTTCTTTTACATAGAACTTATATCTTTTAAAAAATCATCTATTGTAAGCATTTTATTATCAACTTCCTCTAATGACACTTCATTTTCTTTAATATCCTCCTTTATTATTTCAAACATATTATCTTTGTTTTCTAACCTTTTCACTACACCAACATCTATTATTTCTTTTGATATAGCAGAACCAGTACTATACCTATCCATTATAGGAAGTTCTGTATTCTTTATTTTCTTAATATCATTTTTCGTCTTTATTAATAGTAAATCTTTTGAATTAATTATAAGCGTTTTAACTATCTTATGTGGATTAGTTTTAACCTCCCTTATAACCATTGTTCCTCTTCTTGCTCTTACACATTTCTCAAGATCATGTAATCTTACTCTTTTACCTGTACCTTTATTTGTAATAACAGATAAAAATTCATTTGATTCATTAAATATTATTCCATTTGTTACATAATCATCTTTTAGATTTATTGATTTTACTCCAGAAGATTTCACACCTGTTATTGGTACTTCACTTATATCAAATATTAATGAATAACCATTCTCTGTAGTAATTATTACATTATTATAAGTCATATAACTTATATTAGTAACATAATCATTATCTTTTAATTTTATGTTTAAAACTGGTTTTGAATATCTAAGCAACTTATAATCAGATAACTTAGTTCTTTTTATCATACCTAAACGTGTAAATGTTGTTACATATAAATCTTTATCAAAATCATAAACAGGCATACAACCAACTATATTTTCATTTTCTTTTAAAGGTATTATATTACTTATATGCTTTCCAAGTTCTTTCCACTTCGCCTCAACTATTTCATATACTGGAACATATAAATAATTACCTAAATTAGTAAATAAAAGTAATGTATCTAATGTATTCATTTCATATAAACCAATTACATAATCATCTTCTTTTACTAACGTATCTTCATTCATCGATGCAGAATAACTTCTTAAAGATACCCTTTTTACATATCCATCTTTACTAACAACAACTATCACATCTTCTTTTGGAATCATCATAGTAGTATCTATTTTTATTTCTGTTATTTCATCTTTTATTAATGTTTTTCTTTCAACACCATATTCCTGTTTTATTTTCCTAAGTTCTTCCTTCATATATGTTTTCAACTTATTCTCATCTTTCAATATTTCTTCTATTGCACTTATAATTTTATTTAAATTACTCATTTCTTCTTCTAATAAAGTTATATCAGTATTAGACAATCTATATAATTGCAATTCAACTATTGCCTTTGCTTGCTTATCAGTAAAACCAAACTTATTCATAAGATTAATTTCAGAATCACTTCTATTTTTACTACTTCTAATCGTAGATATAACTTCATCTAATATACCTATTGCTTTAATTAAGCCCTCTACTATATGCAATCTTGCTTTAGCATGTGCAAGATCAAACTCATTTTTCTTTATAGTTACTTCCTTTTTATGTACAATATAAGCATCCAATATATCAAGTATACCTAATAATTTTGGTCTTCTATTTACAATAGCTATCATATTAAACCCATATGATACCTGAAGCTCTGTATTCTTAAATAAATAATTAAGTATTAAATCACTATTTGCTTCCTTTTTTATATCTATTGCTATTCTAATACCATCTCTATCAGTTTCATCACGTACCTCAGTTATTCCATCTATTTTCTTATTAACTCTTATTTCATCAATTGTTTTTACTAAATTTGCCTTATTTACCTCAAATGGTATTTCATCTATTATTATTTGATTTTTTTCAATCCTTGTTTTTGCCTTTATTACTATTTTACCTTTACCTGTTTGATATGCCTTCTTTATTTCATTAATTCCTTCTACAATAGCACCAGTAGGAAAATCAGGTCCCTTTATTATATCCATTATTGTTTCTAATTTAGAATTAGGATAATCAATTCTATATATAGTCGCATCTATTACCTCAGATAAATTATGTGGAGGAATATTAGTTGCATATCCAGCACTTATTCCAGTTGTACCATTTACAAGCAAATTAGGAAATTTAGCAGGTAATATAGTTGGTTCAAGCAATGAATCGTCATAATTAGGAGCAAATATAACTGTATCTTTATCAATATCCTTTAGCATTTCCATTGCTATTTTAGATAATCTTGCTTCTGTATAACGCATTGCAGCAGGACTATCCCCATCTATTGAACCATTATTACCGTGCATATCAACAAATGGAGTGTTACTCTTCCATGGTTGACTCAACCTTACCAAAGCATCATATATTGAAGAATCTCCATGTGGATGAAATTTACCCATAATATCTCCAACACTTCTAGCGCTCTTTCTATATGGTTTATCATAAGTATTTTTTTCTTTATACATAGAATACAATATTCTTCTCTGAACTGGTTTTAAACCATCCCTTACATCTGGTATTGCTCTATCTTGAATAATATACTTCGAATATCTTCCAAATCTTTCACCCATTATCTCTTCGAGTGAATAATCATATATTTTTTTTATTACGTCTTGCATTATAATTCACCAATAAAATTATATCACGAAAAAAAAGAAAAACCAAAGTTTTTCCTTATTTTATTTATATTTGTACTCTTTTTCTCCTAACATTTCATCAAACTCAAAATATAATTTTTTAAATTCCGGTTTCAAATCAGAAACATTTATTCTTATATTAGATAAAATATTATCCACATAATTTATCACATTTTTTTCTCTAGTAATATTTCTATCCTTAAAATAAACTGCATACTGTCCGATTATATTAAAAACTATTTTTATATCTCCATACACAACTTCCTGTTCCAATTCTTCCAAACGATATAATGCCATATCACTCTTTAACATAGAATCTACATTTCTTAAAACAGTCATTGATCTATTAATAAATTTTGAATTTGCAACAAGAAATGCCTTCGCCTTAAATGCGCTCATTCCTTCATGTCTATAATTCAAAGTTTTCTTATATTTATCATATGTTACCGTAAAGTTTGATTTAGGATAATCAAAAGATATCTCAACATCATTTCCAAGATAAAATGAAATATCTTCTAAACTTTTACTGTCCCTAACTTTTTTCTCTTTTTCATAAAGCAAAATTCTATAGTCGACAAAATATGAAGATAACATATCTGTAAATGTTTGTACATCTATCGCTTCATCAGAGTACTCACATTTGTCATCAACATCTTTTAACAACTCTTTTAATTGTTCATCCATAATGACCCCTATTACAATAAAATAGTACCTAAGTACTATTTTTCTTCTTTCTTAGTTGTTGCCTTTTTTGTAGTTGCTTTCTTAGTAGTACCTTTTGTTGTTTTCTCTTCCTTAGCTTCTACTTTTTTAGTTGCTGTTTTAGTTTCTTTAACTATCTTTTTATCATCTTTCTTACTTTCCAAAACAACCTTTGATGGCTTATATTCCTTACCATTTAAAGCATCCTTAGCAATTATAACTAAATCGCTAAATGCCTTTGGATTATCTATTGCAAGTTCTGATAACATCTTTCTATTAACAGTTAAACCTGCTTTATTTAATCCATCTATAAACTTAGAATAACTAATTTCATTCTCTCTACAAGCAGCATTAATTCTTGTAATCCATAATTTTCTAAAATCTCTTTTCTTTTGTCTTCTATCACGATAAGCATATACACCAGAATGTAATAATTGTTCTTTTGCTGTTTTAAATAATCTATGTTTACTACCAAAGTAACCGCTAGCTTCTTTTAAAACTTTTTTTCTTCTTGCTCTTGCTACAGTTCCGCCTTTAACTCTTGCCATAATTTACCTCCTTAATTAAATTTTACAGTTTTTAATCTCTTTGAATCTGATTTACTCAAAACTGATCCTTTTCTATTTTTTCTATTTGCACTTGTATTTTTCTTACCTGTATTATGTCTACTACCAGGTCTTCCCATTGATATAGTTCCACCTTTACGAACCTTTAATACTTTTTTTGTTCCTTTGTGTGTTTTTAATTTTGGCATATTATTTCCTCCTTACTTTTTTGGTGCTAAAATCATATACATAGCTTTAAATTCAAACTTAGGTGGCATTTCAACAACACTAACTTCATTTAAACCCTCTTTAAACCTATTAAGTACTTCCTCACCTAACTCAGTATGTGCTAGTTGTCTACCCTTAAATCTTACAGTTGCTTTAACCTTATTTCCTTTTTGCAATTGCTTTTCTGCATTCCTTAACTTCGTCTCAAAATCATGTTTATCTATTGTTACAGATAACCTATATTCCTTAATCTCAAAACTAGTTTCCCTTTGCTTCTTATCATTTTCCTTTTGCTTCTTCTTCTTCTCATACTTATATTTCTTATAATCCATTAATTTACAAACTGGTGGATTAGCCGAATCATTAATAAGTACAAGATCAAATCCAGCATAATCTGCTAATGTTAAAGCATCAGATTTTGTCTTTACACCTAATTGTTCTCCCTTTGGTCCAATTACCAACATAGATCCACATCTTATTTGATCATTAATTGGTAAATCACGTTCTTTATTTGCTATAGTAAGCACCTCCAATTTAAAAAAGTAGATACAATGTATCCACTCAAAAACTCATAAACATATTATGGCTTTATACCTAGAACTACTCGCTCTCAGGTGGATGAATACATCGCTTTCCTTTTTCTTACGTGTCTAATTATATTATAAATATATTATATTGTCAACTGTTTTATTCAATTCAACAAAAAAATTCTACTTTATCACTTCATTTATTTAAATAGTTATTTACTATATTCATAATTCTCCTATATTCAATCTCTAACTCATTAAAATTATTATTTACATATTCTATATCATTCTCTTTACTTTTTCTTTGCCAACACATGATAATGATGATGACTCTTTATTATATCATTTTCATTTTCAATACGTTGAATTTGTCTCAAATCTATAATTTCATATTTTTCAAACAAATTATAAATAAGCTCACTATCAGCAAAGAAATGAGGAACGCCATTATCCGGACCATCTTCAATCCTTATTTTTGTGTTATCATCTACAATTGGCCATTCTTCCTTATACCCCCACGAATCCTTAGAACCAAAAGTTAAATAACATTCTCCATTAATTGTAAGAATTCTACGAATTTCTTCTAAAATTCTTATTACGCCACTCGTATCGGTGTGTGAAATTGAATAATAAGCAAAAACAGCATCCATTGTCTGACTATCATATGGTAAATTTAGCATATCCGCAACAACATACTCTATTTTTGCATTGTTTATGTCGGAATATGCTTTAGCCTTCATTATTGCATCTTCTGACAAATCTAGTCCATAAGTATTAAAACCTCTTTTTGAAAACAATAGAGCATGTCTACCAATACCACATCCCAAATCTAAAACACTTTTTTTATTAAGTGTTTTCCATCTATCTATTAAATAGTAAACTTCTTGAGATGGTAATAGCCATTCTCTTTCTTTATTTGCATTAACAATTTTCCAATTCCATGATTTTGATTCTATAGTCATAACTTCTCCTTAATTACATTTATCTTTTTTATAAATCGCACCTATATTAATCTTTTTTGTTAAAATATTACCATATACACGATTTTCATCATCATTTTCCCCTATCATTCTATATAATTCTCCTTGCGGAGATAACATAAGTCGTGTTTGAAGTTTGGATGGAAGTCTTCCATCTATTTGCATTTTTGGATATTCTCTTTTAAGTAAATCAACAATATCAAAAAATTCTTCATTTGAGATTTCGAAACGTTCTTTATTAGGAACAGCACCACGTCCACTCCCTGAATAAAATTTTCTTAACTTCCAATGATCTACATCTAATTTTTGTAAATAGTCACCAAGTTCATATAACGAATTAATATTTTCTTTATGAACACATGTATTAATTAATACACCCGCATCAGTTATTTCTTTTACCATAATAATTCTATCGGTAACAATTTCTCTATGATTTAATGTTCCCCGAATGTTATAATTAAGTTTATCATCAACTGACTCAAATGGAAATGCAAAAGAATTTATATAATCTCTTAAAAATAGAAGTTTTTCCTTTGTCAAAAGAATTCCATTAGTACTTATTCTAGTATCTACTCCTCGTATTGAGGCTTCTTTAACTAATTGCACTAAATGATTTACAGTAAATGGTTCTCCACCAATATATCGACATTTAGTCAATCCTGTATTAATCATTTGATTTTGAATTTTTAAATGTTCTTCAAACGACTGTATTTCCTTACTTTTTATTGGACTTATGCAATAAGCACATTTTTCTGGACAAGAATGTGTTATTATCCACGAAACAATTACTTCCCCTTTATGTTCTCCATTTTCTATCACATATTTTTTATTTTCTCCCATAATTTACCTCATCAATTTTCATATTCAAGTACTTCACAATTTTTCATTTTATAAATAAGATAATCCCCATTTTGAGGTTCTCCTTCATAATGACATCTAGCATATATTCCTACTCCAGCATGAGTTACTATTAATACATTTTTGCCTTTATATTTTTCATCAATTTCACAAAAAAAATCTTCAATTCTATTTCTAAAATTAGTAATAGACTCTATATTGTATTTATTTTCATTCGGATCATTAAAATCAGGTAGTTCTTGTATTTCACTTTTTAATTTTCCTTCTAGTTCGCCATTATCTCTTTCAATCAATCTTTCATCCAAAATCAAACTTTTATTTGTTATGATTTTTGCTGTTTGCTGTGTTCTAATTAATGGACTACATATAACATAATCAAATTTGACATTTTTAAACTTATCACGTAATTCTTTTGCCGATTTTATACCATTGTTATTAAGTGGTATATCTATTCTCCCTCCATATCTTCCTTCTACATTATATTTAGTTTGCCCATGTCTTACAATATAAATCATTACTTATCCTCCTTTATAACAAATGTATACATTGCAATAGGTTTCAAAAAATACCTTGGTTTTTTTATGCAATCAAGCATCCTATTTATAAATGTTTTATAATGATATCCAGTTATTTTTACTATCTTTGCATTGCATCTACTTATTATTTTTTTCCATTCTTTTTTTGACATAAATCTTTCATTTCCCAACATTTTTTTCTCAAAGTATTTTGTTGGAACACTAAAAACCATATAATCCGAAACTCTCAATTCTTCATTAATTATTTTAACAATTTCATCATCTTGAAAGTGCTCTAAAACACCACTACTATGTGTAACACTAAAAAATTTATCTTTAAATGGTATATTAAATATATCACCGCATAAACATTTTACTTCATTATTTTTATTTATCTTTCTTGAAAGTTCTTTTGTTTTATCAACCATTGTTTGTTCTAAATCCATCGCATATGAATTCATTCCTAATGATGCATAAAAAATTGAAGTTTTACCGAAACCACATCCACATTCAAGAACTGGCTTCCTTTTATCATAATGTTTAATAACTTGCTTATTAAATTTTCTTTTTAATTTCATCTTAGTTATATAATAATGATTCCAATTTTTAAAATCTTTATCTATATATTTGCTATACAATTTATACCACACATCATTATCACTGCTTTGAAAATATTTTAATATTTCAATATCTCTAGGTTTAATTAAACATTTTAAGTCAACATTAATATTACTTAATGATTTCCAATGTAGTTTTGATTCATTTTTATCATCACAATCATATTTTGCAAGATAGACATCTGAATTTAAAATTTTATTATTATTTTTTTCTCTTATTTGCCCAATTTCACTTATTATGTCTATCCTTATATTATATTTTTTTTCAAAGCACTCCAAAATAGTACTTTCATTATAGTTATTTTCAACTTCAATATTAGGTAAATGTAAATTTATTTCTTTTATTAAACCTATTTCACCAAGTCCATTAAATACAATAAAAACTATTGATGCTGTTGAGTTTAATTTATTTTTACTTAAATTGAAATTTTTATCACCATTTATTTCTGCTATCAACTTCATAATCATTCTCCCATATAATTCACGACATCAAATTTTATAACTTTGGCTTTTTTTATAGATACTAATGAGGCATTTATTAAAATATCCATTGCTAATTTATGACTTTTAAGATCACTTTTTGTTTTTTTATCGTTCAAAAAAGAACTAATAAATTCTTCTCTACTATATTCGTTATAACCAATAAATTTGTTCTTTAAAACATCATCATTATATAAATCCATTAACTTTATCCTTTGAAAAGGTACACCACCAATTAAATCAACATTTCGATAAATATCAATATCAAAATGCTCTAAACCACCAGTCATAATTTCATTTATTGAATTTGTCCTATCCTTAATCTCTTTAGATTGATAACTATGTATTTGTATGTTCATTAGTGGTCCTACATGAATATTTATTCTTTCATGCCTAATTCTACCATTGTTTTTATAATAATCCTTTGATTTAATCCATCCCCTCCTTGAAAAACCATAATGTAAAAGATTAATATTTGCTTTTGTTATCATTTCGCCTGTTTTATTGTAAAAATTCAAATTACCATAGAAATTTTTTTCTCCATACTCATTATAATTCTTATCTTCAACCTCTAATACTTCTTTTGATGCATCTAAACCAAATATATTTATATAATCAGCTTTACTAAAAACCATTTTTTCATCATTTGGTGTAAATGTATCTCCATATATTTTACACTTTGTAATTTTTTTGCTTTCATCAATCGTATCATTCAATTTTATTAATTCTGCCAATAAATCAATAAAATGATACCCACTATGATATAACTTACCATACCCATATTTATATGGATGATTCTCTTTTTCTAAATCGTGTAACATTTCCCAATTTCCATCGCAATGGTAAATATCTATATATGTTATTGGAATACCATATTTAGAAACTATTTCTTTTAATAGTTGCTTTATATAAATATAACCCTTATGATATTGACGTTGACACATAATGTTACATTTGCATTTATCACTATTATAAATACTTAATAAGTCATAATATTGTTTTTTTACTTTTGCAATATTTTTTTTACAATTCATACCTTTAACAACAGTAATTGGTTTGTCGGATAATATATTAATATTGTTTTCAAGTGCAAACAAAAGATACATGTTATGTGCTTTTGGTTCTGTTGAAGATATTATATAATTTATTTTATGTTTTCTACATAAATTCAACAATTCATTATATTGTTTCGATGGCATTCTTTCATAATCTTTATATTTATCAGGCAATAACCATAGTACAGTATTTACATATCCATTTATTTTTAAATAGTTTTTTATTTCAACTTCATTCGATTCTAAATCTACAATAATTTTAGGGCATATATTATGATTTTTAAAATAATTAAAGTATATTCTTTTAGCGTGTGGACCTACACCTACCATCATTATATTTTTTTTCATTTTTGTTATCCCCTATTTAATTCAATTAAATTTTTGTGTTTCTCTTATAAAAATCAAAAAAAATTGGCATTCTAAATGCAAAACATTTTTAGACACCAATTTCCTTATTATTTTGTACAAACAGCAGACTAAGAGCGCAAAAAAGATAAATTTCTTTTATAAAACCTTTCATTTTCCATTTGTTAATTTTATCAATGTTTAACCTATTCATACAAAACCTCTTAATTAATTTGAGTTTAACGTATCATCTCTAAATAATTTTGTCAACAACAATTTAATAAATTTTTAAAAATAATTAAAAAGGCATACCTTAAAAAGTATACCTTTACTTATTTAAATAATTATCTACTATATTTAGAATTCTTTTATATTCTAACTCTAACTCACTAAAATTACTATTAACATAATCTATATCATTATCTTTACTTTTTAATTCATGATTTAATGATAACTCTGCTAACTTAGTAAATCCAAAGTATTTAGCGTCACTTTTTAATGAGTGTACTTCTATTGCATAATTAGTCATATCATTATTATTCTTATAACTAATTATCTTATTCCATTTATCATTTATTCCTTTATACCAATCAGATAACATACTATTATACATATCCATACTACCAAATAATTCTATTCCCTTATTATAATCTATATTATTTTCTTTCAAATAATCTTCCTTAGAATTATCACTTGATATAACTTCAGTATTCTCTGCACGTACCTCTACATTCACATTAACATGTTCCGAAGTATCAAATAAATTTGATATTTTTTCTTTTATTTGGTCTTTAGTAAATGGTTTTGATAAATAGTCAATAAATCCAATAGATTTATATTTTTCTTCTGCACCAGATATTGCATCCGCAGTTAATGCAATTACTGGTATTTTAAAATTAGGTATTTGTTTTAATTCTTTTATACAAGTTTCTCCACTCATAACAGGCATCATTATATCCATTAATATTAAATCATACCTATTACCATTTTTTATCTTTTCTAAACATTCACTACCATTATAGCATTCATCTATTGTTTTAAATCCTAGTGCCTCTATGTTTCTTCTTGCTACCTTGATATTTAGTTTATTATCATCAACAACAAGGATAGATTTATTACTACAATCTATATTTTTAATATTTAAACCTAGATTTAATTTTTGTGTATTTGTTAAATCACTATTCATCTTACTTATCTTTTGTGGTATTTGTACCATAAACATTGAACCAGTTCCATATTGTGATGATACATTTATTTTACCACCCATTAATTCAACTAATTTCTTAGTTATTGCAAGACCTAGTCCTGTTCCTTCTGCAGTAGTATTTCTTTCTACATCTAATCTTTCAAACTTTGTAAATAATTTTTTTATATTCTCTTCTTTAATACCCATACCTGAATCTTGTACAGTAAGGATTATTGTTGATATATTATCTTTATTTATACATTTAGCGTTTACTTCTATAAATCCTTCATTAGTATACTTAATCGCGTTAGATACAAGATTATTAATTACTTGTTTGATATGAGGTTTATCTCCTAATAACTCATATGGAATATCAGGTGCGATATTTACTCTAAAATCAATTTGTTTATCACCTATTCTTACTTTATTTACTCTACATAAAGTTTCTAATTCTTCCCTAAAATTATATGGCATTTCTGTAATCTTAATCTTATCACTTTCTATTTTATTAATATCCATTATATTACCTACTATTTCAAGTAAAGTATGAGAAGCAGAAACAATATCATTTAAATCTTCCTTCATATTATCAGGACATGTTCCTCTTTCTTTTATATCTTCTGATAAACCTACAATTGCATTAAGTGGTGTCCTTATTTCATGTGACATACTTGATAAAAAATCACTCTTTGCCCTATTTGCTTTTTCTGCATTATTCTTAGCAACATTTAACTCACTTATCATTTTCATATCTGGATTTTCTATTGTAAAATAAAGAATTAAGTTAATATAAGAGATAACAGCCGAGATGAGTATTAAGCTTGGATTAATTAATCTAATATACCCAATGATAAATGCAAACAATATTAATACATAAACGGGTGCATATTTTTTATTTAATAATCTTTTTATATTTAATAAAACACAAAATAAAGTTAGAAACATATATATACCACACATTATATATAAAACATTTACACTATTTCCATAAGCATACATAATATTATTTGAATTTTGTATTTCAAAAGGTAAAATTATAGAAAATAAAATAGCAATAATATTAATAACTAAACTAATATTAAATATAATTTTAAATAAATTATGAGTTTTTTTCTTTTCTGTACTTATATGAAAAATATATAAGAAAAATAGCCATGCCCATAAAATATATAAAGGAAAATCAATTCTATTTAAAATTTTTATTAAAGTAATTCCTGTTGGTTTGGTATAACCTAAATATATTATTATGGTATTAAGTAATGAATCAAGAAAATTAACAATTAATAAAAATGAAAATAGCTTTGTATCTAAAATATTTATTCTTTCTTTAGAAAAAAATATAATTAATAATAATGATGAGATAAATAAGGCACATATTGGGAAATATAAATTGCTCATTTTTAATCACTCCTATCTTTTTTTTATTATATCAATGTTTTTTTAAAGAACAAGATAAAAACTACTTAAAAAGTTATAAGTAGTTATTTCGTTTTTCTTTTTCCAAATAAATATGCATTATCTAAATTAGGACGAATATTGTTAAGATGTGCAAATACTTCTTCATTTGTAGCATATCTTCTATAAATTGTTGTTTTTTCCATTTCTTCATCAAAAGGAAATTCTTCTAATACTTGTTTTTTATATTCATCAAACTCTTTTTTAGCTGTTTCTCTATCATAAATTCCCTTAGTTTCAATTATTTTATATCTCATTGTTGCAAGTGCATCTCTTAATTTATTATTAGTTTCTTCTAAATCATCTGTTTTTTTAACATGAATTGGTTCACCGATACTATAGTTGCATATATTGTTCTTATAATCATATTCCATAACTATTGGTATAATAGGTCTACCACTACATTGTGCCATTTTAACATTTCCCCATTTAAATGGATATACTAATGAATTTTCGCTTAAATTCCATGTTCTTTCTGGAAATGTTTTTATTGATTCTCCTTCATTTAATAATTTTAACATATGATCAAAAGGTGATAATTCAGTGTGTTTTGATGGTTCTTTAAATCTATTTGTCCATACAACACCCATTAATTCAAATAACATTCCGGGTATTTTTCCTCTTATTTCATCACTTGCAAGTAAATAACTATGTTCCTTTATAATTTCTCCTGCTGTTGGAACATCATGCATGTTAGAATGATTAAAAGCATAAATAACAGGTCCATTTTTTAGTTCTTCTCTTAATAATTCTAAATTTTTTTCTGTATCTAATCTAGGTTCTAATTTATAATTTCTCATTTTTTCCATAATTTTTAAAAGTATTGGATGAATTATATTTCTAAATTTTATACCTAATAATGTTTCTCTTTTGTTTTTTAGATAAATAATTAATTCTTCTTTATTCATATAAAAATCCCCTTTCATTGATATGTATTATACATATTTTTATATATTTGTCAAAAAACAAAAAAGAAATTTTTAATTTTAATTTATAATTTTATTTCAATTCAACAAAAAAATTACTTTATCACTTCATTTATTTAAATAGTTATTTACTATATTCATAATTCTCCTATATTCAATCTCTAACTCATTAAAATTATTATTTACATATTCTATATCATTCTCTTTACTTTTTAGTTCATGATTTAATGATAATTCTATTAATTTAGTAAATCCAAAATATTTTGAATCACTTTTTAATGAATGCACTTCTATACTATAGTTAGTCATATCTTTATTATTTTTATATGTAACTATTTTTTCCCATTTGTTATTTATTGTTTTATACCATTCTTTTAACATTTCTTTATACATTTCTATACTTCCGAATAATTCTATTCCTTTTTTATAATCTATGTTATTTTCTTCTAAGTATTTTTCGTTAGTAGGAGTTTGATTTGTTAATATGTTATCCAGTTTTTCTTTTATTTGGTCTTTACTAAATGGTTTTGCTATGTAATCTATAAATCCTTCGGACTTATATTTTTCTTCTGAACCAGCTACTGCATCTGCTGTAAGTGCAATAACTGGTGTATCAAAATTAGGTATCTGTTTTAATTCTTGTATACATTTTTCTCCATTCATAATAGGCATCATTATATCCATAAGAATCACATCATAGTAATTACCATTTTTTATTTTGTCTAAACATTCTTGTCCATTATAACATTCATCTATATTTTTAAACCCAAGTGCTTCTATACTTCTTCTTGCTACTTTTATATTTAATTTGTTATCATCAACAACCAGAATAGATTTATTACTACAATCTACATTCTTAACATTTATTCCTAAATTTAATTTTTGCGTATTTGTTAATTCCTCATTAATTTTACTTATTTTCTGTGGAATAGTAACCATAAATATAGAACCACTTCCATATTGTGATGACACATTTATTTTCCCACCCATAAGTTCAACTAATTTTTTAGTTATTGCAAGTCCTAGTCCTGTACCTTCTGTTGTTGTATTTTTTTCTACATCTAATCGTTCAAATTTAGTAAATAATTTTTTTATATTTTCTTCTTTGATACCAATTCCTGAATCATGTACAGTAAGTATTATTGTTGATATATTATCTTTATTTATGCATTTTGCACTTACTTTTACAAACCCACTATTTGTATATTTTATAGCATTAGAAACTAGGTTGTTAATAATTTGTTTAATATGTGGTTTATCTCCTAATAATTCATATGGTATATCTGGTGCGATATCTACGCTAAAATCAATTGGTTTATCTTTAATTCTTATCTTATTTACTCTACATAAGGTTTCAAGTTCTGTTTTGAAATCATAAGGTATTTCAATTATTTCTACTTTATTGCTTTCAATCTTATTAATATCCATTATATTACCAACTATTTCAAGAAGTGTATGTGATGCGGATACAATATCACTTAAATCATCTTTAATAGAATTAGGGCAATCTTCTCTTCCTTCTATATCTTCTGATAACCCGACTATTGCATTAAGTGGTGTCCTTATTTCATGACTCATACTACTTAAAAAATCGCTTTTTGCTCTATTTGCTTTTTCTGCGTGTTCTTTTGCCATATTTAATTCACTTATCATTTTTAAATCTGGATTTTCTATTGTGAAATACATAATAATAGTTGTATAAATTAATACTGATGTAAGTAAAAAGTATTGTGGATTTGTGCTTTGAAATATCATTGCCATAATACCAAAAGCTAACATAGTGTATAATGGTATTAGTTTTTTACTTGTTGCTTTTTTTATATTAAATAATAGTAATATAATCATTATAAAATCTGATATTCCAGCTGTTAAGTATACAATTACTGATGGTAAACCACTAGGTATTATTAGGTTATCTATTGTTTTAAATTCTAATTTGTTTATTATAATTAGAGTTATTATTAGTAAACCAATTCCTAAGTATATATATAAGAATTTTCTGAATTTTTGTTTTGAAATATTTAAAAGAATTGTTATAACGTAAAGCAAAAATAACAATATCCATGTTACATATGATATTAATATTAATTTATTTAATATTGCATATGTAAATGAAAAATGTTTTAATCCAAATTTTACAGTAAAGTAACATATGATTTCTAAAACTGGTGTAATAAAACTATTTACAAGTAATGCTTGATAAAGATTTGTTTCAACAGTTTTTATATGTTCTTTACCAAAGAAAACAAACATTAATATTATAATGTTTATTAAAGAAATTATTGATACAACTATATTTTGTTCTGACATACTACCACCTACATAAGTATATCACAAAAGGACTATATTTTATAAAATATAATCCTTATTTTTTAATTAAATTTTTTTCTTCTTCATTCAAAACAATTAAATCACTTTTATTATCAATAAATTCTAAGCTTTCTAATTCTAATTGTTTGAAATCTATTTTTGACATACCTGTTAAAGGTAATTCATCTCTAAAAATATATTTTTTTGGAATATTAAATTCTGGAAAACTACTAGAAATTAATTTTTCTATTTGTTCTTTTAGATTTTCTTTTGATATATTTTTACAATTATCAGATAATACAATATGTGCGACTGGAACAGTTTTTTCTTTTTCATCTGGCATTCCAACTATAGAACACTGTGATATTTCTTGCATAGAAACTAATAGGTTTTCTATATTACTTGGAAATAATTTATTACCTGATCTAACAATCATACGTTTTTTTCTTCCAATAACATAAACTCTTCCTGATTTGTCAATATAACCTAAATCTCCTGTTTCAATCCATCTTTTTCCATCTAAACCAACTTTTATGATTTCATTTGTAGCCCTTTCGTTATTATAATATCCCTTCATCATAGTTGGTGTGGATATTTTTATTTCTCCAATTTGATTTGTTTCTAGTTCATTATCTGAATCTACAATAGCAACATTATTTTTTACGTAAGGAATTCCAACACTTCCAAGTGAATAAGATTTTTCCATAGAATAACATGCTGCTGCAGAAACTTCGGTCATTCCATAACCTTGTTGTAATTTATACTTACATCCTCTATCTTTTAGATATTTATTTATTTCTGTTTCTTTTTCAACAGATAATGCATCACCACCTGAAATTGGTGATTTTAAATTAGATAAATCTGTATTAGAATACTTTTTATCTTTCATCATGTATTCCCATAAAATAGGGCCACTTAGAACGTGGTTTGGCTTATATTTTGCCATTAATCTAGGGAAATCTTTTGCTTCAAACTTTGGTACTAATATTGTTTTAAAGCCAAGAACCAATGGATCATGAATCGCATTAACAATTGAATATGCAGAAAATGGTGGCAAAAAATTTAAAAATAAATCTTGTCTTTTTAAATTAAATTCTGAAATTATTTGTGTCATAGCCATTGTATTTAAATTTTCATTTGTTAATGTAACTCCTTTTGGTTCCCCTGTAGTTCCACCTGTATATAAAATAATTACTGGCTCATTAGTAGTAAACTTTTCATCTATTAATCCATTATATTTTTGGCCATTTAATATAAACTCATCCCATGATTTAATATCATTTCTTTTATTTCTTTTAAATTTTGTTAAAAGCTTTATTATTGGTGATGCGGATTGGAATGGAGAAACACTAACAATTTCTTTTATAGTAGTTTCATCTTTTATATCATATATTTTTTCTACAGCCATGTCTAATCCAATAAACATTTTTGATTTTGAATCATTTATTTTTTGTTTTATTTCCTCTTGTTTTAATCTTGGATCTATTGCATTAACACATGCACCTATTCTATTTAAAGCATATAAAATATATACCATTTCAGGTGTTGTTGCCATTGCCATAGTAACAATATCGCCTTTTTTAATGCCTAATTCTTTAAATGATTTAGCAACCATTTCTATATTTTTAAATAATTCTTTATAAGGTATATTATTACCTAAATATGATAAACAAATATCATCTAAATTATGTTTATTATTCTCATGTACATAGTCATATGCTTTCATTTGTGGTATTTCTTCATCAATAGCAGATTCTGGATAATATTTTAACCATGATTTATCGATTGATGGATAATTTGTTTGTGGTCCATATATTTTTCCTAGTGCAATATCTCTTAAATATTTATCTCTTTCTTTTGTTTCTAATTCATTTAATGTTTGTAACTTTTGTTTTAATAATTTTAAATCTTTAGTATTCATTTAAAATCCCCCTTTTTTTAGGTCATATTCTAGCATTTTTATTATGTTTTGTCAAATTTTTAAAAAATGGAAAATTTTTTTCTGAAGTGCAACAAAGTTACATTGAAAAGGACATATAAAAATATTACACTTATTATAAGTAAAATAAAGAAAGGTGTAATATATATATGTCTAAAGAAAATTATAAAGAGAAGAATAAAAAAATAAATAGTGGACAATTTATGCAAGAAAATACTGCATTTTTAGACAATAAGGAGGAATTAAATATGCTACATAGTCGTGAACTTAAAAAGAAAATTTGTGAAAATATTTGCATTAATCATTTTTCAACATTGAAAACTGCTAATGAATATAATATCCCTATTAAAATATTAGAAAAATGGATTACTTCTTACAATAAAAATCCTCACTGTTTGACCATGTCACTGAAATAGTTTATGATTTTAATCCTGTTAATAATGACAATGATATTAATTATGACGACCTTAACAAAGATGAACTTAAAAATATTATTATGAAAAAGGATATTGAGATTGCTAGATTAAAAAAAGCTTACACTGTGAAAGGAGGTGGTACGGAAAAAAGGTATTCGTTACTTCCTCCAAAAAAAATATGAAGTAATTTTGGAATTATCTAATAAATATTCTATCAATGCTTTGTGTAAAGAAATGAGTATTAACCGTTCTGGTTTTTATAAATGGTTAGGTAGAAGAAACAATCCTTCTCAAAGAGAATTAAGTAGATCTTATGCTTGCAGAGAATTTGAGGAATATCATAAGAGATATCCTTCTCATGGCTATCGCTGGTTAAATGCTAAAATTAGATTAGATAACGGTATCGTTTACTCTGATAATTATGCTCACAAAATATGTAAATTTCTTAATATTAAATCTGCTTCTAAACATTTTAAAAGGTTTGGTAAAAAAGTAAATCGTGAGCTTAAAAACTTTCTTAATTACATTTTAGCTGAATTAAATCCTTTAAGGCCTTTTCAGCTTATTGTTACTGATATGACTGCTTTTTTGGCAAATAAACATTATTATGAGCTTACACTTTATATGGACTTATTTAATAACGAAATAGTTGCTTACTATTTATCAAATAAAAAAGGCAATCCTGATGCTTATCTTATTGCTATGTCTATGCTTATTGAAGAAAAAAATAAAAAGTACACAGACCTTGAAATGATCATCCACTCAGACCAAGGTTCCGTGTACTGCTCTAAAAGTTTCAATGAATCTTTATACCTATATAATATCATACATTCTGTTTCTAAGCCAGGTTCTCCAACTGAAAATGGTGCTATGGAATCTATTAACGGTTGGATAAAAATTGTTTACCATATATTCTTTTGTAGTGTTAAAAAGTAAGTTCCAAATACATCAGCATCTTTCCTCATATTTGTAAAGAATAGAGTTTTTTTGATTAAATGAAGGGCTTTAATAAAGCTTCGATGTGAAATTATTAAATTTGTTTTATTTGAATACTCTCATATTATGAGAACTATCATTTAGTTTATAATCAATTAAATCAAAGTTTATTGGTTTACCTTTGTAATCATTTGCAGTCTTTCTTGTTCTTTTTTTGGAGAATAAAAAAGAGTTTAAACCTCTTGTATTACTGTAATAATCATTGGTTTACACTCTGTTTCATAATATAAGTATTTACCTACTTCTTCTCTTATAGCATTTTTAATTTTATTAAATTCTACATAATTGTTATTTGTATTTTCAATTATTTTTTCTAATGATATTCTTTCTATCTCTTTGATAAGATCTGCACTGTCTTTTACATAAACAAATCCTCTTGTAAGTATAACTGGACCTGCTAATACTTTTTTTGTTTTCTTATCAAGAGTTGCACATACTATTACAATACCATTATCACTTAACATTTCTCTATCTTTAAGTACTAATTCTCCTATGTCTTCGCTTGATGTACCATCTATCATTATTTCATCAACGTTTATATGTTCGAAATTATCTACTAATTTTCCATCTTGGAACTGTACTACATCACCATTTTGTTTTAATAGTATTTTTTCTTTTGGTATTCCTATCTTGCCTGCTACATTTGCATTTGCTACTTGATGGCGATATTCACCCATTACTGGAAAATAATATTCTGGACTTATTAAATCTAGCATAAGCATTAAATCTTCACTTGATGCGTGGTAAGTAATTTTTTCTTTTGATAAAGTTACTACTTCTGCTCCTGTTCTTGATATGCTATCAAATATTCTAACTGCACTTCTTTCTACTGAATCAGTAATAGAATCTAGGAAAAATACTGTATCAGTATTTTTTATTTTTACGTATTTGTCATATCCATTAAGAATTCTATCTAAGTTAGAAAACGGTCTTTCATTATCTGATGAAGTAAGTATTACAACATCTTTGTCATCTAGATTTGATAAATCTCCTATTTTTTCTCTTTCTATAAATAAATAGTTATTATCTAATAAATATTTAATGGTACCTTGTAAAGTTTTTCCCATTATAACAATTTTTCTTACGCTTTTACTTAATGCATCAAATAGTTCTTGTATACGACATATATTGTTAGAAAATATATTAAATATTATTCTTCCTTCTCTTCTTATCATAGTTTCGTTTATTAAAGGCAATATTCTATGGTTAGGACTTGTAAAGCCCTTTTTATCTGCATATAATGATTCACTCATTAGGCATAATACGCCTTGTTTTCCTACATATGCAAGTTTACCTATATCCGTTTTAAAACTACCTCTCATAGTAGGATCAAATATAAAACTTCCTGTATATACAATCGCTCCATCACTTGTGTTTATTACATATCCAACATTGTCAGGAAGTGAATGTGTAATTGCTATTGGAAATATACTGACATTTCCAAAGTTTATTTTTTTATGTGGAGAAATTTCTATTAGGTTATTTGCAACTACATTGTGATCATTAAGTAATCTTTTAATAAAATCAATTGTAAATTTTGTACCATATATTTTTATATTTGGCAATTCACTTACTATATCACCTAAAGCCCCTATTTGTTCAGAGTGTGGGTGAGTTATAAATATTCCTCTTACTCTTTTTATATTATTTTTTATATAACTATAATCAGGTATTATATAGTCAACACCTAAAAACTTATCATCTGCATATTTAAGTCCTGCTTCAAAAACGAAAATGTCTTCATCAACTTCAACAACGTACATGTTTTTTGAATTTTCATTTAATCCGCCCAAACTAAAAATTTTAATTTTACTCATTTTATAACCTTCTTTCCAAATTAAAAAGACAATGCGTAAGCATTATAGCAAAAAAAAAGATAAAAATCAATTGTAGTAATATTTATGTTTAATATATGGGTGTAAAAAAGTTGTAAATTATAAAAAATAAAAGATTGATTATTCAATCTTCATTTCTGCTATTTACAAGTTTTTTCATTTAAAAGTTCATCTAGGAATACTATCTTATAACCCTTTGATAATATATAATTAGAGATACTTTTTATATTATTTATATTGTTTTTATCAAAATATATTATACTTCCATTTGTTATTAATGATTTAATATTGTATAAATTAGAATGCATTACTATTAAGTTTGGATTTATCGTATGCATTTTATTTCTTGCACATATCATTAAATTATTATCGTTTTTGTTTTTATTTATACAGTATTTTGATTCATTATAGTTATCTTCTATTATGTCATTCATCCATTCAATAGTTATATCATCGTAATTGTTATTAACTCCTCCGTTATATATATGAATATAAGTTTTTTCTATTTTAATTGGTCCATTTTTTAGCATTTCACTATCTAGGAACATATTTATTTTTATTTTGTTATCATTTGCCATAGTAACTACTTCATCTATTTTTTCATCTATGTTTACAATTATTGAAACTTCTCTTTTTGTATCATTTCCATTTGTTATATATTTATTATATACATTACTAATTGTTATTTCTGGTATTAAATCTTTATATTTAAGCATTTTATCAGTATATTCGTTTATTTTTTTCATATTTTGGTAACTTTTATTTATATCAACTTCGCAACCATTTACACCAGGAGTAATTGTATCATTTTCTATTTTTGCATTAACACTTTCTATTTTATATGCATTTTTATTTTTCATAATACTTTTCATTATTGGATCTTCTTTTTTTATTATATTTGTTGCTGAATTTGTATAAATTAAACTTAATGCAAAAAGAATTAACATTAAAATATATTCTATTTTCTTTTTCATCAAACCACCTAATAAATTATATTTTATTTGTATAAAAAAATTCTAAATCATTTAGAATCTTTTTCATATAATCCAAGTAATTTCTTGTATATACCTGGTTCAATTATATCAATTGTGTTTAAAGATAACTCTAATGCTTTTTTATATTCACCTTTTATGAATAATAATTCTGCTTTATTAAGTCCATCGTCAACATATTGTTTTTTTGCTCTATATCTATTTCCATACATTATTGCATTTTCTGCTAATATTGCTGTTTTAACTAATTCATTTGATGTATTATGCAATTTAAATACTAAATCACGTGCTGTATCTACTCTTGTATTTAATATATCTATATTTATTGGTTTTTTATCTAATTCTTTTGTTACTTCTCTTAATGCTTCAATAGCTTCTTTTAATTCAATAAAATATATGTTAGGTATTAATGGAAGTTTATATTCTCTCATTTTAGATTTTGAACTTTCTAATAAGTTTTCCATATCAGTAAGTTGTTCTCTTGCTCTTTTTTCATCTTCTTGCATATTTCCTATTGATTGCATATAATTATCTAGTTTTTCTTCTACACTGGATAATTTGATAATAAGTAATTCTAATTCCTTATTTAATCTTGTATATGGGAAACTAGATGTTTTAGTCGTATCATATAGTTTATTAAAATCTTCATCTAAAGATAGTAACTCACTACTTAATTCATCTAATGAACTAAGTTGTTCTTCTGATAATTTATAATTATATTTAGCATCTACTACTCTCCCATATAATTTATTCATTACATCATTTATTTTATTTACTTTTGATTTGAATATTGTTATTGAATCTTCATATTCTTTTCTTGCTAATTTTTCTCTTTCGAAATCTGTAAATACTGAATCAGTATATTCTAACATTGTTTTTAGTTCAAATAGTACATCTTCTAAATTCAATACTCTTATTCTTGACATTATATCTTGTATCTTTTTATCTATTTCTTCCATATTATACTCAATATTTAGATAATCTAATTGATAACCATTTTTAACCATGTTTTCATATGAACTTTTTAATTCTGCAATCCTTTTTGGAATAATTGTAAGTGCAAGTGCAAGTGCACCTGGTATTTCATCTACAATTGTTTCTAAATGTTTAATAAGTGTATCTATTATATCTACTATTTTGTTTGCTTCTACATAATCTTGTTTTTCCATAAATACTTCAAAATCTTGAAACATTTTTTCTATATTTTCTATCTGCAATTCAACTGGTTTAGTTACTGGTTCAAAAGTATCTTTAGTTGTTTCAAATATGTGTATTATATCTCTAAATTTTGTTTTTAAATCTGTTATCATTATACGATTTCTCTCTTCACTAAGAGTTATTTCTTTTATTTCTTTTAATAATCTTGCTTTTAATTCTTTTGCTTCGTATAATTTAATTTCTATATTTGTTTTTTTACTTAGATAATCTTTAAAATCTTTTTGTTCTAAGAACAAATCTGCTTCTAATATCATATCATTAACATCTATTGTCATTTTTTCTTTTATGTCATCTATTTCTTTTTTCCAAAGTATATATTTTTCTTTTATAGATTTTGTTTTAGTTAAACTCTCTACTTTGGATAATTCCGTCATTATAGGAGCGTCTATTATTTCATTTTTTTCAACATCTAAATTATCTAATTCGCCTTTATATTTCTTTTTACTTGCATATTGTATTAAATTAAGTACTAATATTATTAATAGAATGGCTAGAATATAATAAGTAACAATTAACAATATAATATCATTCATAGAAATTCCTCCTATTATAAATACTATATACATTTTACCACATATTCTGACATTTTAGAACTAAATCTTGACTAAAATCATATTAAATATTATAATACATATGCTTTAAACATTTTAGCAGCATTATAATTAAGTTTGTAATGTGTTTGTTTTTTATATATTAGTAGCTAGCTGCTTAGTGAAAATAGTAATAAACACCCTATGAACTGAGATTATAATCTCTTGTTTAAGTAAACAAAAGAAAGGAGAAATGTTATGTCAAGGTATACTGGACCAGCTTATAAAAGAAGTCGTCGTGTTGGTATTTCAACTTTAGAAAATGGTAAAGAATTAGTTAAGAAACCATATGGACCTGGACAACATGGAAATGGTAGAAAAGGAAAATTATCTAACTATGGTGTTCAATTAGTTGAAAAACAAAAGATTAGATTTATTTATGGAATAAGTGAAAAGCAATTAAAGAAAACTTTTGAAAGAGCTGCAAAATTAAAAGGTATTCATGGTGAGAATATCCTTAAGTTACTAGAAAGCAGACTTGATAATATAGTTTATCGTATGGGTCTTGCTAGTACAAGAAGTGGTGCTAGACAATTTGTAAATCATGGTCACGTAAGTGTTAATGGTAGAAAAGTTGATATCCCATCTTATCAAGTTAAACCAGGTGATGTAGTTGCTGTTAGAGAAAACTCTAAAGATCATAAGGCAATGAAAGAATCATTAGAAAAAGTAACTAAGACAGTTGATTATGTTTCATTTGATAAGAATAAACTTGAAGGTACTTATATAAGATTACCTGAAAGAAGTGAATTATCAAGTGATGTTAATGAATCACTTGTTGTTGAGTTCTATAATAAGTAGTAAAAGAATGCATTTTATAAATGCACTCTTTTTTTATGATTCAATTTGTAACTTATATGGATCAGTATTTGTACCAGTACCACTTTCTATTATGACATTGTTTTTTAGATAGATTGAAGGAAAAATTTGATGCGAACGCCCAGCTTGTCCGCCATTATCTTCCTTTACATAAATTACCAATATATTATCAGAGATTCCTTCCCATGGAATTATCGACAAAGTCCAATAACTCTTGTTTTTATGCATCCAGTTATTGTTCGTACATATAAAATTATTTGAACTTTCTGCATTCAAATTTGTTTCACATATACTTTCACTACATGCATATGCCCAATCTGTTACATATGGTAGTGCTACATATCCTGTCTCCAAAAGGTTGTTCTTATCACATTATCATTACAAATACTACCACTTGTACATGTTTTAACATTTGTTCCTCTTTCTCTCTTATAAAATTCTAAAGTATCTGTTTTCTTAGAACTCTCTACTGCACCTATATTTCTTGTTTGGCACAAATGACAAATCTTTAAATTTATACTCTGTACCAATTTTTAGAACAAATCTTATAGTATTAGAATTAATATAACCATCTCTATCTTGTTCGCCTATAATTATTTTTTCTACTAAATTTTCAAATTTAACATCATCAAACATTTCCATTGGTTGTTCTTCTTTATTTATGATTTTCTCAATGTCTTTAAGTCTTTTAGATATATCTTTATTCTGTTTATCTTTATATTCTAACAGTTCAATTTGTTCATTTAGCATTTTTATTTTATTTGAAATTTCTTTTTCTTTTTCATTATAGACATCTTTGTTTTCTATTCTATAAAGTTTTAAATCAATTAAATTAGATAGTCTTTTTTGTAAAGTTTGTACTTCACTATAAAGTTTACTCAATTCCTTCTTATTATCTTCGCTAGTTATAGTTTCTTTTATTGCTTTTATTAGTCTATCTCTCGTTTTATGCTTTTGAGTTGTAATTGAGTTATAAACTTCAATAAACATTTCTTTTAATATATCTTCTCTAATTGTTAATGATTTGGGACATTTTTCCTTTAAAGTAACTTTATTATAACAAGACCAATAGAAATATTTCTTTCCTTTTTGATTACAGCTTATTCTATGGACATAATTTGAGCCACATATACCGCATTCAATTTTAGAACTAAATGTATATCTATAGCAATAATGTTTAGAATGATGTTCTTTCTCTGACATTTCATTTCTTCTTTTGTTTAATATTTCTTGGCATTTATTTCAAAGTTCTCTTGATATAATTGGAATATGATGATCCTTAACATAGTATTTTTCTTTTTCTCCATCTATTTTAATTCCATTTTGCAAAGTCAACCTTTTAGCTTCTGTTTTATACTTAGTCAAAGAACATAGTACTAACAAATCAATTAATAATATATCACTATCTATATTTATTTCCTTTGTAGGTATATCATTTATTAAAATCTTTTTCATTACCTATTTACAAAGTTATTTTTAACTAATATTTTTTGAACTAATTATTATCAAAGGAATAATCATTTCATCCCTCGTTAAACCAGAGTGATTTCCTAAGGTTTTTCGATAATATTCTTTTACATTTTGGGAATTTATAAAACAAAATCCAGGTTTACACAAACTTATAAATTCACCTAAACCTTCTTTTGAATAGTTATCTAATTTATATAAACTAAATATATTTTTTTTAATAAATTCACTTGTTTCAAATAAATACATTTCGTTTTTAAAATCCTTGTTAAATTCATTCACAAAGTCTTTTCTCATTTCTTCTTTGACATAATAAAAAGCTGTTCCAAAATCAATAGTAGGCTCCGAATAAAAATATTTATTATATTTATTATAATCCATTATAACATCTTCATGTATATTTATTTGCCCATGATCAGCTGTTACAATTATTGTTAAATCATCTATTTTTGATAATTTTTCAACTAAAGCACTTATTTCATTCAATTTTCTAAAAACTTTTTCGTCATCAATTCCATAATCATGCTCAATGCTATCAATATCTGGCAAATATAAATAGGTAAAAGTAGTTTCATAATTTAAACATTCTTTTTTAAAGATATCAACAATATCATTAAAATCCTTATATCCAAATCTATTTTTTTTAAACGATACAAAATCAGAATAAATGCTATCATTAATATCTTTCGGAAACAAAATGGTTGTTTTGCAATTAAGATGTTTTAATTTCGATTCTGAAATAAATATATCCTTAGGAGAAATTCCAAAATTAGACAATGGTTTATTACTACCTCTTTCCAAAAAAAGTAATGGATAATAATTTACATTTTTTGGTCTATAGTAATTATACCAACCCCAAATTCCATGTTCCGAAGGATATTTAGCTGTAACTAATGAAGTAAGAACACAAGCAGTTGTGCTAGGAAAAACAGTTATCATATCACTAACTTTATTTTTTTTGATAATGTTATCATCAGGTATCTTTTCTATGATATTTGATCCCATTCCGTCTGATAAAATTAATAAAGTGTGTTTATTTTTCGGAATCAATTTTTGAAATTTTTCAAAATTTTTATTGAAATCAGATTCTATTCCATAACAACTATACAAGTATTTAGCTAAATCAACAATATTCAAATTATTATAATCAGGAATTACAAAATCATTTTCTATAAACACATTATCAAATTTATTCATAATTAATATCCCCCATCAACTATTATTGTTTGACCATTTACATATGATGACTCATCGCTTGATAAAAAATATATAACATTTGCTATTTCTTCTGGTTTTGCAAATCGTTTTAGTAAAATTTTTCTCTTTTCTTCTTCCAACAATTTAGTGGGAAGATCTTTATTCATATCAGTATCAACCCATCCTGGAGCAACAGAGTTAACATTAACATAAGGAGAAAATTCCACAGCTAGATTTTTTGTCATAGATATCACTCCCGCTTTTGCCGCATCATAATCTATAGTAGTAGGTGTGTATGAATTTATACCATTTGTAGAAGAAATATTTATTATTTTTCCTGTATGCTCTTTATACATTTCAAATCCAAAATATTTGCTCATTAAAAAAACACTAGCTAAATTAGCACCTATAATAGCATTAAAGTCATCTATTGTTCTGTCTCGAAATTCTTTATCAGAAATAACTCCAGCATTATTTACTAAAACATCTATTTTTTTATATTTTTTATACACTTCATTTTTTAACTTAATCACATCTTGTTCGATCTTAACATTTGCTTTAATAAGAGTAATATTTGCTGAATATTTCGAAATCAGCTCTTCTTTTAATTTCTCTGCCAAATCATCATTATTCAAATAATTTATTATTACATCGTAACCTGATTTTGCGAATTTAATAGCAGTAGCTCGTCCTATTCCTCTTGTAGCACCTGTTATAAGTACACACTTATTCAAATTGAATTATCCCCTTTCTTTTTATTTTACATTCTTTTTGGCTGTTCTATGCCCATAACATCTAATAATTCAGAACTAGTATTATAAACGGTTTCAACCAAGCCTAACCATGATTGTTTTATTTTGTCATTTGTTTGAGCTAAAATATGATTTGAAGCATAAAAATTATTAAAAATATTAATTAATTGATATAAATATTCTGCTATTTCATTAAGAGATTTATCCTTAAATGCCTTATCTAAAACAACTGGAGTTTCTAATAATTTTAATGCAATGTTCCTATCAAAATCATTCACAAATACATTTATCGGACCTATTTCTACATTTTGTTCTTTAGCTTTCATCAATAATGTTTTCATTCTAATTGTAGAATACAATAAATAAACACCGGTTTTTCCGTTAAAATCACTAAACTTATCTTCATCAAATATATAGTCAGTACTTCTGTTAGGAAGTAAATCAGCATATTTTAAAGCCCCAACTGCTATTAAATCAGATATTTCATCTCTTGCATCACCAACTATATTTGGGTTTAATTTTTTTAATGTTTCATGTTTTATAGACTCAATTAGGGCAGAAAGCGTCATAACACTCCCATCCCTAGTTTTAAATGGTTTGCCATCTTTGCCATTCATTGTACCAAATCCAACGAATTCTAATTTTACACTTTTCGGAACAATACCTGATTTGTAAGCAGCTCTAAAAACTTGTTCAAAGTGCAATGATTGTCGTTTATCAACTACATACCAGATTTCATCTGGTTTAATACTATTAACTCTATCCCATAATGTTGCTAAATCTGTTGTTTCATATGAAATAGCACCATTAGATTTAATTAACAATAATGGTGGAATATTAACAGTATCTCCTGGTAAACTAACATCCATAACCAGAGCACCATCACTCTCGTATACTAATCCTTTTTCTTTTAAATAATTTATTACATCTAAAACATATTTATCAGAATCACTTTCTCCATTCCATAAATCAAAAGATACATTCAATTTATCATACAAACGTTTTATTTCTGATATTGAAATAGCTATAATTTGTTTCCACAATTCATAATAACCTTGTTGCTTTTTTTGTAATTTTGTTGTAATATCCCTTGCCTCTTTTAAATACTGTTCATCAATTTTAGCCTTTGCGCTTGCTATTGGATAAAGCTTTTCCAAATCTTCATTGCTAATAGGGCATCTTTTTGGATATTCTCCATTAAAATTTTCATCAAAATAAACCCAATCTGGATGTTTTTTCTTCAATTCCAACATTATTAATCCCATTGGGCGTCCCCAATCGCCTAAGTGAATATCACTTATAACATCATAATTAAGTTGTTTACTTAATCTTTTTAAGGCTTCTCCTATGTTGGCACTACGCAAGTGACCAACATGAAGAGTTTTTGCAACATTAGGTCCACCATAATCTATAACTATCTTTTTTCTTTTTATTGTATTTTTATCATAATTATGATATTTTCTAGTAGATTCGATATAATTAGATAATAGTTTATCAGAAAAAGTTATATTTATAAAACCAGGCCCAGCCACATTTACATCCTTATAATCATCATCATCACACATTTTTTCTACAATTAAGTTTGCTATTATTCTTGGATTTGTTTTACTCATTTTAGCTAATTCCATAACTCCATTAAATTGATACTGTCCTAAATCCGGTCTCGAAGACGGAACTATATTTACATTTTCAATTGAATATCCACATTCTAAGATAATTTTCTTCAGTTTTTTTTCTTGTTCTTTTATAAAATTTATCATATTAACACTCCTTTTTGTTTTTGCTATTGTATCACCTTTTTTTATCGTTGTAAACGATTATAATAATTGTCTTTTTTTTATACATTTTCCCAAAAAACCATCATCTAATTCATCAATAATATCATTATACATCTGTGGTGTTTTTTCAAAATCAAGTTTTCTTCCAAAAAATAGGAGATCATTGCATGACAACGCAATCAAACACTTCATATAATCTCTATCATCTCTAATTTTGTCATTCTTTTTCAACGTTTCAAATATTGCTTCACAAAAATCTGGTACAAATTTTTGAAATTTTTTTTCATATTCCATTAAATTTTTTTGATCCCCAATAATGTTGATTTTTTTGTCAGTAAATATTTGGGTGTAAAATAATGAATCAAACGTATCAGAATCATTAATTACATTAAAATTAACATTATAATTATTATCAATTATACTTTCTAATTTTTCTCTAGTTACTACTTCTCCCGGATACAAAACATCAGGAAATTTTCCATACATATAATGAAATTTAAAATACCAATTTCTAAATTCATTAATAGCGAACTTATCTTCTCCGTCTAAACATACAAACATATCAACATCAGAGGTTTGTTTTTCGAGTCTTTTTGCATAAGAACCAAAAATAAACGAAAAATTTAAATTACTACCAAAAAGTGTTCTAATTCTATCTTCATATTCACTCAACATTATTTTTTTTAATTTTGTATCATTTTTAACATTATATTTTGATAAACTTTGTGCCGAATTAACAAAACTTTCATTATTGTAAAAATCATTAATTTCTCTATTAATAAGTAATGGTTTATTAATGGTAACTCCTTTATATGATAAATATGATGTGTTCTTACCATAGCCTCCATATTCACAAAAACCATTGTCTATATCAGACACAATTTCATTATTCAACACTAATGATGCTGGTAACTTTTCAATATATCTTGAATTTCCAAACAAAGAAATATTCATATTTTCATCTTTATATTTCTGATTTGAAAAATATTTTTTTAAATCATTAACATTATCATATAACATTATTCTAAACACCGGCGCATAATATTCATCATAATTAGATTTTAAGTCAGAAAATTTTTTTGTCACAATAATAGGGTCAATTGTTTGGTTTGGTATATTTATATTGCCTCCAAATTCTACATATGCTTTATCTCTAATCAAGAGATTAATAACATCCTTAAAAACTTCCAATTTTTTTATAGTTGTTTTTTGTTCTAATCTATTATATATGGCAGTTAATAACTTTTTTTTAAACTCCGGGTACATAGTGCTCTTACATAATATTACATTTGGCTTAGCGCAATCTTGACCATAATTAAACATTATAGAATCAGCAATTTTTTCACTCGCAAGTTCTAAATTGGCATCATTTGCTATAATGGCCGGGTTTTGACCAACACCAAAATATATAAATAGTGTATTTGATGAAAGTTCTTTCGTTAATTTCTCAGCGTTAGATGGCTTGCCTATAAATATAACTACATCTGAATTTTTAACAAGATTCTTATTATAGTCAAACCTAGTCCCCTCAAATAGGTTTATATTATACGAATCCAATTTGAGTAATTTATGAAGTTTTTTTGATATTTCAAGTGTTTTTGTTGAAGGCCTATAATTACATGTATCGGCGTTTAATCTTGGGATTATCACATATGTTATTAAGGAATATAATGGCAAATTCATCGGCAAATATGATGAAATCACTTTAATTTTTTTTTCAGAATATTTTTGACTATGCCCTAATGCTTTTATACATAATTCTATTTCTTCACTAGCCACAGATTTGTTTTCTATTATTGACAAAATCTCTATTATTTCTCTTTTATTTTTCAAAATATCATTTTTTATTTTATCTAGCATAATTTTTATCTCCTATTAAATTCTCTTATTTTTCTTTTTGCATATGTTGTGACTGCCTTATCTTCCCAATCCTCTCTTGGTCCATATGATAAGTCATCAGTAATTATTTTTACTCTGTCTTTATTTTTTAGTTCTGTCATTACATCAACATATTCATTATTAACTTGTGCTGCCACCATTGTATTACCAACATCAGTATGAATTTTATAAGCAAAATCTATCACACTAGCTCCCTTTGGAAGTTCCATTATTTCTCCTTTTGTTGTATAAACATATATCTTATTTGAAAACAGTTCATTTTTAACTTGATTTATAAACTCTTTATTATCTCCAAAAACTTTGTTTATTTCTACTAAAGAATTGAAAAATTGATATTTGCCGCTTAAATCTTTTTGCATAACTTCTCTTGCATTACCTTTTTCTATATCCCAGTATGTAGATAATCCGAATGAAGCTATCTTATCCATATCAAAAGTTCTTATTTGAGTTTGAACCAATCTATCATCTGGTCCAAAAACTGTTGTATGCAAACTTTGATACATATTTGTTTTTGGATTACAAATATAATCTTTAAATTTATCATTTATTGGATGATACTCATTATGTATTAAATATAATGTTCTATAGCAATTTTCTACTTCATCTACCATTATTTTAAGTGCCAACAAATCATGTATATCAGATAATTTATGACCCTCATTTAATCTTTTATATATGCCATAAATATTTTTAGTTCTTATCTTTATCTCATTAGGTATGTTTTTATCATTTAATAAAGTTTCTATCTTATATAACATTTCTTTTAAGCAATCATTGCTCGATTCTTCTAATCTTAATTTTCGTTCTTCTATTTTTTTATACATATCTGGTTTAAGATATTGTAATGATAAATCCTCTAACTCTGATTTTATTCTATAAGCACCTATATAATAAGCAAGTGGAACAAATATTTCCATAGTTTCAAGTGCATTTTCTTTTTGCTTAAATTCCGATTTAAATTGTAATGTTCTCATGTTATGAAGTCTATCAGCCAATTTAATTATAATTGTTCTTACGTCTGTTGTTATCCCTGTAATAATTTTTCTTGTATTAGCTAAATTCTGATCTTCTTTCGAAGAAAAGTTCATTTTGCTCATTTTGGTTACTCCATCGACTAAATTAGCGACATCACTGTTAAAGTTTTCCGCTATTTCTTCTTTAGTCACTTTTGTATCTTCTAAAGTATCATGAAGTAGTCCAGCACATATTGTATCTCTATCTGCATGCATCTCTGCCAAAATATATGCAACATTTAATGGATGACTAATATATGGTTCGCCACTTTGTCTCATTTGCCCCTTATGCAATGTATCAGCGTATTCGTAAGTTCTTTTAACAATTTCTACTTCTTCAGGATTATATTCTCTTAATTTATTCAATAAATCTTGTAATGTAATACTGTTATTCATTCAAAACACCTCCTACAAATAAAATAACGGTGCCAAAAAACACTATATTATAATGTAATTTCGGTCACCGTTATTATCTTATTACTAATTAAGTCTAAAAGAGAACATGAGTAAATAATGTTAGTATAATATTTATTCCTAGCACTGATTTTTTTGATTAAATCTAATAATTCCATTATAGAATCTTTTTTCATGCAGTCTCCTCTTAAAAATAATTAAATTAAATTTTAGCATACTTTTAATATTTGTCAATAGATTTTTTAAATAAATGTTGACTATTTTAACATTTATCTACTTAATTCAAAATCATCTTTTTCCTTACTATCATAATCTAATTCCGAATGTTTCATTCGGACATATTCTTTTTCAAAACCAACATAATTAAATAACTCGTCTTCTTTTGTAGTATCTAATGATATATTAACTACATCTTTTCTAGTAAAGTTTTTATTATCATAATGTGCTATTATTTCGTTAGTAGAAGTATGATTACAATAATAACAGTTGGAAAAATAAAAGAGAAATATATAAGAGAAGGTATAGATGAATGTTTAAAAAGATTAACAAAATATGCGAAAATAGAATTAATTGAATTAGATGATGAATGTTTTGATAAAGAAAAAACTTTAAAAAAAGAAGCAGAAAAAATAGAGAAAAAATTAAATAAAAAGTCATTTATTATTACACTTGAGATAGAAGGTAAACAACTAAATTCATTAGAATTTGCTAATTTGATAGATAAAATAACAGTTAATAATAGTGACATAACTTTTATAATAGGTGGTTCTTATGGACTTTCTTCTGATATAAAAAAGTTATCTAATTATAGATTATCATTTTCTAATATGACTTTCCCACATCAATTATTTAGATTGATATTTGTTGAACAATTATATAGAAGTTATAAAATACTTAATAATGAAACATATCATAAATGATATATGTTTTAGCCCATATATAGGGGCTTTTTATTTATTAAAAAAAAGAGTGATTCAACCACTCTAATATTTTAATATAAAATATTTTTTCTTTCCTTTTCTTATTACAACATATTTGCTATCTATTGTTGTGTTATTGTCTATTATATAATCTAATTCTGTTATTTTATTTCCATTAATTGATATACTGCCCGTTGTTATAAATTCTCTTGCTTCTCTTTTTGATGAACATATTTCATATTTAACTAGTATATCTACTATATTTAATCTTTCGTTTACATTATAAACAGGGAATCCTTTAAATGCAATTTCTATTTCGTTTGATGTAAGTTCATTTACTTTTCCACTAAATAATACTTGACTTATTTTTTCTGCTTTTTCATATTCTTCTTTTCCGTGCAAATCAGTTATTATTTCTTTTGCTAATGTTTTTTGTGCTAACCTTAGATGTGGATTTTCATTGTGTTTATTCATTAATTCCATTATTTCTTCTGGATTTAGAAATGTAAATATTTTTAAATATGATTCACACATGCTATCTTCTGTATTTATTAGGTATTGGTACAAATCATATGATGATGTTTTGTTTATGTCTAACCATAATGCATTTCCTTCTGATTTGCCAAATTTATTCCCGTGGGAATCAAGTACAAGTGGCATTGTAAATCCATATGCATCTTTTCCTGTTTTTTTCTTAATTAAATCAAGTCCAGTTGTTATATTGCCCCATTGATCGGAACCCTCTGCTTGTAATATACAGTTTTTTTCTTCAAATAAGTGTAGGAAATCATAACCTTGAATTAATGTGTATGAGAATTCTGCATATGTTATACCTGTTTCTAATCTTCTATTTATAATGTCTTTTGCAAGCATATAGTTTACATTTATATATTTACCTACATCTCTTAGGAAATCAATATAATTCATGTCTTTAATCCAATCATAGTTGTTAACTATTTCTGCTTTCCCATCAAATATTTTATCTACTTGTTTTTTTATACCTTCTAAGTTGTTTTTTAGGACATCTTTATTCATTATTTCTCTTTCTGCTGTTGGTCTAGGATCTCCTATTAAACCAGTTGCGCCTCCTACTAAAAGTATTGGATGATGTCCATAATTTGATAATCTTTTTGCAGTAAGTAATGATGAGTAATGTCCTAAATGCAAGCTGTCTGCTGTTGGATCTGTTCCCCAGTAAAATGTAATTTTTTTATCGTTTAGGATATGTTCTAAGTCATCTCCTGCTATATCTTTTATTAAACCTCTCCATTTTAATTCTTCAAATAATTTCATAATTCCTCCTAGTAATTATCGTCTGATAATCTTTTTTCTACTATTTCTTGTTTTTTATAGCATGCATCTTTTATTTCTTCTTCAGTTATATTTAGTAGTGTTGATATGTATATTAAATTTGAAAACACTTTTTTTACACTTAATATATTTTTATTCATTATATTAGATGCATCTTTAAATAGTTAATTAAATATTTCTAATATGTTACTTGTTTTTGAATGTTCGACTAACTCTAAATTTATATTTAAATAATTAAACATCGATAGTGTCATTATTAATGCATCTGCATATTCTTCTTTTAGTTTATCTTTATCGGGATTTTTTATAGACCAATATTTGAAACATTTTGTTTCGTTTAAAAACTCTGCTATTTCAGTTATTAAACTAAGACAGTTTTTTTCGAAGTAATTTGGTTCATTATCTTCGTATTTTTTAATAAATATTTCGTCTATTTTTGTATTTCTTTTCAATATATCTTCCCACATATTAACAACTCCTATAAAAAATAAAAAATCTATAATCTAAGGGTTCATTTGAACGGTACCACCTTAGTTCATAGATTCTATGCACTTTTAATCTTTAACCCGATTAGGGATTGATAAGTATTTCATTTAATAATTTGTTTAGTTTCCATCCCCACTAAATCTCTATATTTCAAATTATTAAACTACTAATAATCTCAATTTAAGTATAGTATATTATCTTTTGTTATAAATGTCAAACTATATTTATTGTTAATGAAAGTGTATTATTATCATATTTTAAGTTAACTATATAATTTTCTTTTACAAATGCTTCTCCATTAAATGTAAAGCCATTTTGTTCAAGTAATGATATGTAACTGTTGTATGCTGTTTCTTTTATATTTGTTAATTCATACATTACGTGTTTATTACTTATTTCCATATATCCTAGTTTTCCTTCTTTTAGAGGTGGTACTATATCACTAAATAGATTTTCTGGTAACACATTTATTGGATTTGGTTTTGGTACTTCTATTATTATGTCTTCTTTTTTTGGTATTTCTTTTGTAGTTTCGGTATTTTTATTTGTATTTCCTGTTTTTATTGTTTCATTATTATTGTTGTTTTGTGGTTCTTTTACATCTATTCTTTCAACACTGTTATATTTATTATTTATAGATTCAGTAGAATAATTATAATTATATACTTCAGTACCTGCTTTTACCCATTTATAATCTTCATTTGAATAACAATTTTCTAGTATTTTAGTGTAATCTGTTTCGTGATTATTTATTGCATATTGTATAAGTTCATGCTGTTTGCCTGAACCATATCCTGCATTTGTAACTTTATCTCCATCTAAAGATAATACTTTTCCTGATGTTAGATATGCTGCTAATTTGGCTAGTTTTGCCCATTTTTGTACAGTTTCTGCATCTGCAGTTCTTTCTCCATTTCCTTTTAAACGGGAAGCGTTAAACCATTGTTTAGAAGAACCAGCTTCTATTTTATGATCTTGTGCGTGTCTAGGAGATTCAACTGTTTGTGCAATTCCATATGATCTTGCTAAAACTGCGAATGCCATCATTGATGCAAGCATTTCTTCATCAGTAGCAACTTGTCCATTATTGTTTTTTCCTTCGTAATATCCTTCATAATACATTCTAGCTACTGATTCACCTAATATTACTCCTGCTACATATTCATCTATAGGATAAGAGCCAATTGCATTTTTTGTTTTTTCATCTATTACATTTATCATGATACTATTATCCCACGCTGAATCAAAGTCAATATTGTCAATGTTATCAAGTGCATATCTTAAATCATAATTATAGTTTGTATTAGGTAGTGTTGAAATATTTGTAATTCTATTTGAACCATCATCGTAACCATTATTTAATATATTAATTATAGTTTGTTTATCAAAATTGGCTAAATTTCTCTTGTTATATTGTGCAATTAATTTAGTCATTGTTTCTTCTTTTAAATTTCCAAAATAATTTTTGTATACTTCTGGTGGTATATAGTTATTATCTTGATATTGTGCTCTGCTTTGGGATTTACTTGTATTTCTATATAATGCACTCATATCATTAAGTAAGTACCCTTTTTTAGCACATTCTTCATATGTAAGATATTGTATTCTTGCACAAGCAGATTCTTCTGAAATCCAGTATCCTTTACCTGTATTTTCAAGAATAACTATCATGTGTCTTTCATTGTTCATTATGTCTCCAGAATTACCAGTTTTATAATTTGGCGAACTGCTATTTACTTGAATTCTATCTTCTTGTGTTATTCCATCTACACCTCTTTTATATTTTTCTACTGCTCTATATCCACTATTATCTCCAGTAATTCCTACACATCTACATAACCAATCGTAATAGTTATTACAGTCTAATGTTCCAAGCATATTGCTATCTTTACTATTTCCTAGATAGAATCCATGTTTTCCTTTGCTATCATAATTTCCACCCAAATTATAATCAAGTGCTAAACCAAACATTGCTAAAAGACCAGTAAAGGAATATGCCATATAAGCAACACCTTTACCAGTATACATTAAATCTTCATCTACTAGTTTTTCTATGAATGCCTCATTTAGTTTATTTAAATATTCTTCATTCATTCCTGCTTCTTTTAAAGCTTCATATGGATTTTGTATTTCTTTTAGTTGCGTATAGTAGTCGTTACCATTAATAGCTACTAAGACCTTCATATAGGAATCTGACATATTTACTAAATCTTCACATGTCACTTCTCCATTTAGTATCCAACTTTTTAGTTTTGATTTGAAATCACCATTTGAAATTAATATAATAAATTCCCATTCGTTTATTACTTTTGGAATATTATAAATTCTATCTAATTCATTATTAAGATTATTTAAATAGCTTGAGATATTATTATTTATATTAATATAAGATAATAAATTATTTATAGAAGATATGTTTTCTTTTATTTCGTTTGCATAAGATATTGCAATATTAATACAATTTTTTAAATCATTTATGGCAATCTCATTATATATAAATTTGTTATTCATACTATCACCCGCTACATTCTTATACATTTGTAGTTTTTTGTAATTGTGTTATTTCATTTTTCCAAGTAGCAATATTTTTTTGCAATTCTTGTATTCTTGTATCAATAGATGGATTAATTTCCTCTATATTTGCTTTAGCATTCTTTATATTATTTGAAATTTCAGATATTGATCCATCGTCTGCTGATTTGCCATTAATTATTAAACCATCGCTTATCAAATCAGAAGCTTCTTCTAACTTGCTTGTACAACAAATAATGTTTTCCGACAACTCAGATATTGCTGTTTTTAATGAATTACACTTTTCTATTTCGTTATTTGCTCTTTGAATGGCAGCATTTATTTCACTAATAGTTGTCATAAATACCTCCTACATATTACTTTTCTTCTAACTTATTTAATACCTCTCTTGTTACATTAGCAAGTTCTCTTTTTACTGTTTTTGCAGCATTTTCAATTACTGGTTGTGATGCTTTTTTTGCCATTTCTACAAGTTCTTCTGCTTTTACTTTTAATAAATCACATTTTTCTTTGGCTATACTTAAAACTTTTTCTTTATCTAAACTTCTAAGTTCTGCTTCTATTTCATTTAATTTATTTGATATATTTTCTTTTATTTCATTAGCATCTAATTTTCTTACTTTATCCCATAAGTTAGATATTTGATTAGCAAGTTCCTTTCTTGTTTCACTACCACTTTTAGGAGCAAATAAAAATCCTAATCCTAGTCCAACTAGTGCTCCTCCTAAGAAACTAAATGTTTTTCCTTTTTTACTCATAATCTTCTTCCTCCTCTTTTTTATTATATTTTCTCTTTCCAATCTTTAGTACAAAATTAGTTATGCCATCAACTATTCTATTGGTTGCATAAGAAATTTTATCTGTACAAAAATCAATTACATTAAAAACTCCATTTAAAGACTTTACTTTGTTATCTACATCATCAACTATTTTATCTACTTTTCCTAATATTTTTATAAGTTTTACACATAGTACTATTAAAGTTATAAGTAAAGCAATTGCAGCAACATAAAGCAACAACGGAAGAATTAATTTTGATATTTCTAAAAAACTCATTCTTTTTCATCTCCTTCTTCATCTTTATACATACTATCAACTAAAGAATAAAAATCATCGTTTGTATCTTTTAGTAAGTCATCTATTGACTTTATTTTTTCGTCTACTTGATTAGATAATTCTTCATTATTAAAATCATCTTCTTTTAATTTATCTTTGAATAAATCTATTATTTCATCTGATTCTTTTTGATTTTCTTTATTTTTTTCTTCTCTTGTTGTAGCTTGATTACCATATGCTTTTTTTATAACATAATCTATATCAACCTTATCTTCACTATCTGTAAGAAGTCCATCTTTAGAACTGATTTCATCCTTCGTATAATTTTTATCCAATACTCCATATACTGGAGAAATAACTGGGGAAGGTTTAAATGTTTTCTTTTGCGGTTTTACTTCTCTTTTTATCTCTGGTTCATATTTAGTATTTTCTCTTTCTAACACATTTATACTTTTACTCTTTTTTCTTTCTTCTTTGAAATCATCTTCTTCAAATATAATAGGAAATTTAAATTTTTGATTAGTTTCAATTAAATCTCTATCACTAACTACATCTTCTTTTGTTATTTGCGGAATTTCTTTTACAACTTCTTCCTTTTTTGTTTCTTCTTTTACTTCTATTTTCTTTGGAATACTTTTATATGATTCCTCTGATTCAATTTCTTCTTCCTCTATAAAAATATTTTTTAACTTATCAAAAAGTCCCATAATAATCCACCTTTCTTATTCAACTTGTTTACCGATATTTCCTTCGGTATTTTTTTCATCTACATATTCATCGTACTTATTTATGTAATCTATAAAATTTCCTTCTTTTTTTGGAACATAGAAATCAAATGTTTCTTCTTTAAGTTTTCCTCTATCATCACCTATTGCATAGTTTGTAATTGAATCGTTAAACTTAATTGAATTAAGTATGTAACAAATATTTACAATTGAATTTTTTAAGTTTTCCTCGCTTGCATATGTTTCTATGCTGGCATAGTTATAATAAACATATATTAAATATTTATCATTTTCCTTTTTTATATTTGCATATCCTGTTTTGTTATTATAATCAAAGCTTTTAGAGAAATATAGTGAATCATCTAATTCATAATCTATATTATTTTTATAGAAGTAACCAACCGCATCAATATATAAATAATAATAATTTCCATTTGAATATAGTTCTTCATTGTATTCTTTACTTTTTACTACTTTTACACCTCTAGGTAAATAATATTTGTAGCCATTAGTTGAGTGATTGGCTAAATTAGTATTATTGGCTAAAAATGTATCAAATAATTTGTTTATATCCATTTCATTATATTTACTCTTGTATTCACATCCACATAGGGTAAGGATAAAGAGTAAAAGTATCAAAACTTTTTTCATAAGTTCACCTACTCTTCTACATTATATCACGATAAGAAAAAAATATCTATAAAAAGATATTTTTAAATTTACAATTATTAACTTTGATTTAAATTATCCCAAAGGATTTATTTTAACATTAGTGTTTGCTGCGCTCCAGCATTGTTTCCATTCATCTCCGCCTACCCAGCCAGTAATAACTGAAACTAATAAAACTAATAGGAACACTGCTACTGCTGCAATTGCTCTTTTAACTAAAATACTTGTAGCCGCTTTGATTTCTTTTTCTTCTCCAGCCATAACTGCTTTACCTAAATCAATAGTTCCAAATATTATTAATAGAACTGGTATACCAATTTGCATAATTTTTAGTACAGTTTTTAAAATTCCAATTATACTAAGTAGTTCTGAATTCTCACATAAACTCATAGTTCTTCCTCCTTTATAACAATTTAATTTTATAATATATGTTTATAATTGTCAACTTCTACGTTTAAATATACCAAATAATTTGTTATTATTAGACATTTCTCTTGGTTCTACTCTTTGTTTAAGAAAGCCCAATTTTACTAAGAAATTATCAAGTATTTCACTTGGATATCTGTCATTTAAAGGAGGAATGGAATAAAATATTTTAATTCCTGACTCCATCTCAAATTCTCTAATATCTTTTTCAGATAATAAGCTTTTATTTAAAATGACCTTTTTACTTAAAAGAGTTGGTAATTTTTCTCTATTCCTTGATACGAATTTATTCATTTTTATAATTGATGGTTCAATTAAATATAGAACTTCATTGCATGCTTTTTCTTGATCAGATTTATTTAAATCAATTAAAACAATATCTACATTTCCATTTAATTTTAATAATTCTTTTCCTAAGTCTTCACTAGTTGTTGATATCATATCTTTGTCGCTATAAAACAAAAAATCTCGTGAATCAATTTCAATTGCTTTAACTACATAATTATTTTGCAATTGCCTTTTAAGCATAAAAATTAATGATGAACTTCCTGCATTTTCAGTTAGATTTTTAAAGCCAATAACTTTTGTTCTGTTATTTTCTACTCTCATCATAGAAAATGGTTTATCTTCTATTTGGTGCATTGATGCAACATCTTTGTATGAATTAGGATGATTAAGTAAATATATAACACCATCTATATTTTGTGTAAAATTATATATACCCATGGATATGAGTTTTGAAATATATTCACTAGAAGAGGTTTCTGCTGAACCATCAAGTAGAATAATTATTTTACTCGTATCTAAATGTATAGATAAATTTTGTATATTTTTTACATCTTTATAATCTCTGATTGCAGTAATATCCAATATCATTCTTTGGTAAAAAAAGTTTTCAAATATAGAAATAATTTCTTCTACTGAAAACTCTCCTTGAATCTTTTTAATTACATCTATTTGAAGAGAAGACAAAAGATTGTTTGCCTTGTTAGACACGATTACATTCATAAATACACCACCTTACATGCTATAAATAACTTTTGTTTCCCCGGATACTGGAAAATTAGTTAATCTTCCAACTATAGGAAAGTCAAAAGAAACATACGTAGTAACTTTATAATATGTCCCTCTTGTTGATGTCAATTCTTCAATGCAATAACCACCTACGCTTGCAGCGTTTATACAATCTTCTTCAACCATCATGTTGCCATTTGCTTTATAATAACCAACACTAGCAACATATTCTTTTATATGCTCTTCAGCAAGATCATAACCTTCATATGCTTCTATCAGATTTATAATCTGATTTTTTACTCTAAAAGTAATAGAATAATTAACTGCAATTGCCATAAAGCATACGTAAATTACTATGAAAAACATTACTAATTTTATCAATAGAGCTCCACCAACTGCTTCTCTCATTCTATCACCTCTTTATTATATTAAATCTGTTTCTACTATTTCTACATAACCTGTAGCATTAGGATCATTACCATCATTATCATTTATACTGCCTCTTATTTTGTCTTTAATTGAAGGCCATAAAGCCCAGAAGAATGCAAGTACAGCTCCTAATGCTAATATTGTGATAAGGGTTAAGTTTAACTCACCTGTAGCAGCTTTCATATTTTACCTCCTTTACTTTTATTTTTTATATTATATATCATATTTATACACAAAGCAATTATTGTTTACACTTTTTTACGAAAATGATTGTAACATTGATATTAAAAGTAATAACATTACTCCTCCACCAACTGCACCCAGCATTATCATTGTCTTGTTTTCCATTACTTGTAATCTTTCTTTATATCTTGTTTCTCTTGCTTTATTTTGAAGTGCTGATACACTTTTTGAGAACATTACAAGTTGTTCATGTTTATTTTCCTGGGAACCAAGACCTAATCTATATAATAATCTCATCATTCTCATTGAATCATTTACTGGATATTCTTTAGCGAAATCCATATATGGTTCAACAGTTGAATCTCCTTCATTTATTCTTTCTACTAAATTTCTTAAACCAGATCTAAATATTTCTGGTGCACTATCAATACTTTTTGCTAATGCTACTGGTATTGTATAATGCTGTGCTAATACTTCTAGTGTTTTAAGAAAATATGGTAATTGTAAATTTATCTCATGTAAATGTTTTTTGTAATAGGTTTTTAAACTACTGTATGATGATTTGAAAACAACAAATCCAACTACAAATGCAGCTAATACATTTAAAAAAGATAATTGAGTAATAAATAAGAATATAAGAAATACTATTACTATAAATGCATTCTTTGTTCTTTTTTGAAAAAGAACGTTAGGATCTACATCTTCTCCATACTTACTTCTAACTAGAAAATCATAATCTGATTCTTTTAATTTGTCTAAAAATGCAGTATTTTCTTGTATAAATTGTCCACTATTTATTTTTTTATTCTTCTCTAATATATAAAGAATAATTATACCAACTACTAATATCTCCATTATTCAGCACCTACATTCTCATTATAATATTTTTCACCATTTAGTAAGAAATAACTATTAATTATAATAATTGCATGTAATAATATTCTAACTACTGTTTGATCTAATAATTTTAAATACGAATCCATTCCAAGCAGATACTGAATTAACATTACCATCAAGTATAATAGGATTCCATATCTTAAAAATGATTTATGAAATGCAGATCTATCAATTCTATCTCTATAAACACCTTCTACTAGTGCATCTATATCTACAAGCATTGCATCTAGTGTATCTTTAGCATCTAATGAGCCCTCTTGTGTAATTTGATAAAATAATTGATGCATATTTTTTACTATATGATAGTCATATTTTTTATCCATATATTCTATTGATTCTTTTACTGACCCATTTACATAGGACATATCTATCATATGTTTTACATCACTTAAAACGGGATCTTCTAATACTCCAGATGAATAGACACCTTCTAATGATTTTACAAATGATTCAGTTACAGCAAATTCCATTATTGTATTTGTTGTATATACTTGGATTTGTTCAAAAATAAATTCGCTATATACTCTTTTACATCTTAAGTAAGCTAAATATGGAATAACTAATACTGCTACTACTACATAAAAAATACTTATTATTATGCTGTAAAAATATAAATATGAAACTATAAACGCAGCACCTGCAAACATTATTACTTGCACTGTATATTGTTTTGGGGTATATTCCATGCCGAGTTCTTTTACTTTCTCTCTTATTTTTTTAAATGAGTAGGGTGCAAATTTATCATATGCTTCTCCTACTTTTCCAACTATAAACTTATATGTAATAGCACCTGTATTTTTTCTATAAATTACTATAAATAGAGCAATAATGAGTATTAGTAAAAATTCCATAGTATACCTCCTTTATTATATCTCTAGTATTTCTTCACTTAATTTTGATTTCACAGTTGGTGTACTTGTAACATCTTCCTCTTGCTTTACTATAACATCTTTAGGAAGGATTACACCCTGTGCTGATAAATAATCCAATAGATATCTAGTTGGATTTGCATAATAAACTTGTCCAGTTGGTGTTTTTTTATAAATTATATTACTTTTTGCGTTATTCTCATCATCAACATAAAATTCGCAAACTTCACAAACTTCACGAATAAATCGTTGTGTATTTTTATCTTGGTATCCTCTTATATGAACGCCTATTTGAACATATCTATAAACTGATTTTAAGAATTGATCAATATCAAGGTTAGTTTCAAGCAAACTATACATACGATTTGGTATTGAAGCGGCTTTATCAGCATGTATTGTAGATATTATATAGTGTCCTGATGAAATGGAATTACGCACAGCCATTACCGCTTCTGCACTACGTACTTCTGATAGTAATATCCATTTTGGATTTTGTCTCATGCATGTAACTAATACATCTGAATAAGATGCAATATTATTAGTTTTCATTGCTACTATATCTCTATATGGGAATATTCTATCTAAATGTAGTTCTAGAGTATCCTCTATAGTTATAAGTTTTTCATTTTCTTTAGTATGTGCGGCTAGATATTTTAAAAACTCTGTTTTACCACTACCTGTTTCACCACTTATAATTATATTGCAATGACCTTCAACACATTTAAGTAGAAAGTCATGTATGGTTTCTGTTATATATTTTTCTTCTATTATTTTTTCTTTTTTTAATCTGATCTTTGCGGGTGTTTTTCTCATTAAAAGTGCAATACCATTTTTTGCTATTGAATCATGTACAAAGTTAAGACGAAGTTCTGCACTTTCTGCATCCAAAAAGGGGTGTGCCATATTGAAAGTTTTACCCATCATATTTGCGCACTGAAAAGCAAGCTTTTCAATTATAGCATTATTAACGTCTTGCAATTCCGGCTTATAAATTCCCTTTGAAAGTGATTTAAGCCATAACTGCCCATTATTACTATATGATACGTCAGTAATATCGTCATCATCTAAATATTTTTTTAATGGGCCAAAATCAACATTAGTAAACATCGTATCCATAAAGCCCTCCCTTTTTTCTACTGCTCTTCAGTAGGATCATAAATTGGTGGCAATTCATCTACTGGAACTGTACCTGTATTTAATTCTATGAAGTTTTTAAGTGCTGTACTAGCCAATCTAATAGCGCCTGGTTCAGAACTATATGACTCAGTTGTAGGTACTGGTATTAATTCTGCAGAAATTTCTCTTATATTTGATAGATATGTTGCTTTTCTCAATAATAAATGCATATCTTCAGGCACAGCAAATATTATGATGCTTGGAACTCTTTCTTCATCACTATTTTCAAAAACATGTTTTCCATTTCTATCTTTTACAGCAAGTACTTTAACATTTTCAATTAGTTTACCTACAGTTACCTTGCCATCAGAGTTTAAATATTTAAAATATACATCTATATAGTTATTTGGAAATATTGAATTACCATAAGTACTATTAACGTTTACAGATAAGTTAAATGGTGTATAGCCCTCTGGTATTGTAATAAATGCTGAATCTGGTAATTGATCAGATGTAACAACTGTTTGTGTGTAAAACAAACTTCCCTCTGGTATTATTGTATTATAATTAGACCATTTACCTACTATATATTTTATATTTGTGATTGTTGATTTGTTAATCATACTAGGCATAACATCCATGTATCCAATCATATCTTCCGTTATTTTTGTTCTTGGTTGTATTGTTGTTTTTGCGTACGGAACCTTTGTAGGATTAGTAGCTTGTTTTATTCTATAATTATATCCAAAGTATATTATACCAACAATAAGTGCTACTCCTATAATTGTTACTGTATTTTTGTTTTGTAAAAATCTTTTAATTTTGAAACCTAAATTGCCCATTTTATTCCTCCTAGCATACTTTTATTATAAGATAATTATATCATATTTTTATTTTATGTAAACTTGATTTTAATTTTTTTGACGTGAAAAGAGAAAAGTATATTACTTTCTCTTTACAATTGTCGGATTATTTATTATAAATAAACTTTTTTCCATTTCGCTTAAATTAAACGTATCATATGGATAATTACTATTATAATCTCTTACTCTTTTTATAGATCCTCTATCCAAAGATATTTCAAATTTTTGTAATGTTAATAGTGTTTCATATGGTTTAGATATTATTATATTTTCTTTTCCTTGCCAATTAGCAGCTGGTTCTCTATTTGGAAATGGATCATCAATATCTATTTGTCTATAAATAAATGTTGAACTTCCATATTTTTTATAGTTTTCATCTACTGTTGTAGTAGAACTGCCTTGTGGAAATATTAAATTTTTTACTTTGTATGAACAATTTACTGATAATTTCCATTTATCTTTACTCTTATCAATATTATTCCCTATTTCATCAGCCGTAAGTGTTAAACTATACCCAGTTTCATCAGTCGCACCAGTTTGTGGATTTGTAAGTTCTTTAAAATCAACAAAGTATCTATCACCTGCATTACAAGTTTTAGTACTTGGAACATTTTTTATTTCTCCTGTATATCTTTCTACATATGTATTTGGCATGGTATATTTTCCATATATTCTTGCTGTTTCAGTCCAATTTGATATTGTTTTTGTAGAACCAGCACATTTTTTTAATGATTCATCATATCCACATGAAGCATAATTTACTTCATCAACATTAACATTTGATTCATAATCATTAATTTTTAATGATACATATTTTATTGTTTTAGAACCAGTAGAAGTATCTACCTTTAATTCTACATTTGCATTTAGTTTATATTCATTTTTATAGTCACTATCTTGTTTTGTAAACTCATCGCATTGCTTTTTTAAAGTATAATAATTTACTATTTCATTTGCTTTAGTATCTTTATCTGTTCCAGTGAGTTTTTCATATTCACCTACTAATTTTTTAATTTTTGTTTCATATTCTTGATATTTATAAGTTGCTGTACATTTCCTCTCACCACTATAATAAAGAGGATATCTAAAACTTGTACCTGCTAATACTTTTTTTACTGGATCAATTGAAAAAATAATACTTTCAGTACATTTTATTGTACATACTTCATTTTCAAGTATTTTTTCTTCACTTTCCGTTTTAAAAGTAGTTGTCTTTTTAAAATTAGTATCACATGATAAAGTTCTATCTTGCGTAGTTTGTGTATCATTATTGATTGTACAACTATCTGCATATACAAATGCTGGTAAAATTAAACTTAATAAAATTAATATCTTTTTTCTCATAATATACTTCTCCTTTTTTTATTAGTTATTTTAATATCTACTACTATATAAATAATTAATAATAGAACTCCAAATGCACTAATATATTCGTTATATTTTATTATAAAATCGAATATATTAAATTTATTACCTTCATTTGTTGTTTGCTTAGTTGTTATTGTAGTTCGTTTTTGTTCAAGTGACTCAATATATTTATTTAACGATTCTTTAAATTGTTCTTCTGTTAATGTAACATTAATATCTTCTTTACATAGAGCATATTCTTTATGACCTATACATAATTCGCTTGTAGAAAACTTATTATAATAAGGTACACGTATACTTCTACTATCTGGTTTATATGTTTTACAATAACTGCTATCTATAGCATATATATCTAAATTTAAAATGGTTCCTGGATTTATATTTTCTATTTTATCGTTTTTATAATATTTTTTATTTGTTTTAGTATCAAGAACATACAAATTATCAGATATATTATAAAAATATAAAGTATAAGTAACATTACCTTTTTTTTCTACTTTACTTAATCTATAAGTTAATAAAGATGCTTCTTCTCTTAATGATATTTTTAATTCATCAGTGCATCTAGAATCAATAACTTCATGAATTGCTTTTGTTCTTATAGGCGACAATACTACTAACATAATAAGTAATAATATATACTTTTTAATAATATCACATCCTATTCTAAGAGAATTATATCATCATTTTTCTAAATAATCTACCCCTTTAAATGGTTCAGTAAATGATAAGTCATTAAAATTTTGTTGTCTTAATACTTCATAAACCATTATAGCCACTGAATTTGATACGTTCAAAGCCCTTACTTTATCTGTCATTGGTATTCTCATACAGTGTTTTAGATCATTCTTTAATATTTCTTTAGGTATGCCGGTACTTTCTTTACCAAATATTAAATATATGTTTTCTTTATTGTTACTATAATCAAATGAAGTATGTGGTTTTTTTCCATATCTAGTTAAATAATAGTATGTTCCTTTATTCTTATCTTTAAAATCATCCCAATTTTCGTATACCTCATAATTTAAGTTTTCTAAATAATTAACTGCACATCTTCTCATATGATTATCATCAAGTTTAAAACCAAGTGGTTTTATTAAATGTAACTTAGAATTAGTTGCAACACATGTTCTCATAATATTACCAGTATTCTGTGGAATTTCTGGTTCGTATAAAACTATATTTATCATAATCTCACCTCTATCATTATACAACAAAAGAAGAAAAATTACTTTTCTTCTTTCTTAAAAATCCAAAATATTAATGCAGAGAATACTACAACTAGTACAATAGATACAATTTTTACAAATGTTTTATTATTATCAATATCAAAATCATTTACAGATGTTTTTACATCCTCAAATTTTGTTAATAATTCTTCATCAATTGAATCCTTAATTTCTGGATTGTTATCTAATAAATCTTGAATTTTTTCAATTAATTCCTTATTAGTTTCATAATTATTATTATTTATTTTTTCATCTAATTCTAAAATAAGATTTTTAACTTCTTCAGTTACCCTAGTTAAAGTATTTTCTTTATTTTGAACATTTAATTTAGTTTGATTAACTATTTTACCATCTTGTTCACCTATTAAAGATAATGTAACTTCTTCATTAGTAGTATTATTTACCTTTAATTTAATTTCACCATCAGAGTTTTTAGTTACTTTATCAGATACAAATTCTACTGTAACTCCCTTTTTTAATCCAGTTACACTCCATGTGATGCTTAGATTTGATGCATCTCTTGGATTAATTGAATATTTTATATTTATCTCTTCATTATATCCAATTTTTTCATTTACCTCTACCTTAACATTTTCAATATTTACATTTTTTACATCTACATTTGTAGTTGCATTAACCCCTATTGCTATAAATAATAGCATAATTCCAAATAATATCTTCTTCATAAAACCTCCCTAAATAATTTTGTACCTATATTATAATTATGGTTTTTCTAAAGTCAATCAAAATATAGAAAAAAGAATCTTTTGTTAAAAAATTCTTTTTTGTTATTCACTTACTATTTCTACATTACCAGTATTATTAACTACTGTACCTGTTATAAAAGTATAATCAGTACTAGAGCTACCATTTACTATAATCCCCCAATCAAAAGATTTACCTGTTTTATTTATTATTTTTGTTAAGTTTGAATTAGAAAAACTTGATTTATAAAATGCATTTTTACCTATACTTGTGACACTACTTGGTATAGTCACACTTGTTAATTTATTAGAATAAAATGCATTTTGTTCTATACTTGTAACACTACTTGGTATAATTACACTAGTTAATTTATTAGAATAAAATGCATTTACTCCTATAGTTGTAACTGTATTAGGTATTATAGGACTTTTATTCTTTCCTCCATAACTAACTATTGTTGTATTATCTATACTTCCATCACTATTTCTTTTATATATGAAGGCATCATTATCTGATAACTGATTATTATTAAACGCACCACCTTCTATTTTTATAACACTATTTGGAATGATTACACTTGTTATTTTATTATCCATAAAAGCAATAGCGCTTATGGCTTTAACACCTTCTGATATTATCACACTGGTTAGTTGATTATTTCTAAATGCACCCCAACCTATGGTTGTAACACTACTTGGTATAATTACACTAGTTAATTTATTAGAATAAAATGCATCACTCCCTATACTTACAACACTATTTGGAATGATTACACTTGTTAATTGATTATTGTAAAATGCCCTTGTTCCTATACTTATAACATTACTACCTTCTATCATACTTGGTATCACTACATCTTTCCCACCTTCTTCATTATAATCTGTTATTTCTATTCCACCTTCTACTTCAACATATGTAAAGTATTTTTCATCTGTTACCATATTACATGTCACATTTGCACTATTACCTGTACATTCATATCCTTCAAATTTATTTTTACACAATATATTTACTTTTGCTTTACCCTCTTCATCAAATGTAATTGTACATTTTTTGTAATCATCACTACTTAATTTAGAAATAGATTCACAAGTAATATCCTCTTCTTCATCAAATGCCTCATTTTCTGTATATTTCTTTTCTGCACTATCTGCTATTAACTTTATTGTATTTTTTAAAGTATTTACTTTAGATTCTTCTATTACATCTAATATCTTAGGTATTGATATTACTAGTATTATTGCTAATATTGCTATTACTGCTAATAATTCTATTAATGTAAAGCCATTTCCTTTTTTCATATCTTATTTCTCCCTCTATTTTTTTATTATATCTCTATTATATTACCCCCCCCCCCAGTTTGTCAAGCGTTTTTTTTGATTTTTAAATTATTTTACACAATAAAAAATTATGCATTTATTTTGCATAACTTTTATCTTAAAGTTTTATAGTTGGGTTCTCTCTTTCTTCTTTATCTATTTCAAAAAATAGTTCTGGTTTAAAGTTAAATATGCTTGCAATAATATTTGATGGGAAAACTTCTATATTGTTTTTGTAATCAAGTACATTTTTGTTATATATACTTCTTGAAATAGCAATATTGTTTTCTACTTCACTTAAATTGTTTTGTAATTTCATAAAGTTTTTGTTTGCTTTTAATTCTGGATATTCTTCTTTTAATAATAGTATTTTTGGAATTTCATTGCTTAATTTTTCGTTAGCGTTTATGCTATCTTTTTTATTTTCTGCACTTAACACTTCTTTTCTTGCTTCTGTAATTTTAGTTAGTGTATCTTTTTCGTGCTTGGAATATCCTTTAACTACTGATAGTATATTTGGAATTAAATCTGCTCTTTGTTTTAGTAATATATCAACACTACTCCAACTTTCTTTTACATTATTTAATAATTTAGTTAATTTATTAAATTTAAGTATTACATATATTATTGGTAATAGAATTATTATAATTCCTACAATTATATTTATTATGCATTTTTTAATTTTTTGTTTTTTATTAGTATTTATATTATCAATTCTATTTATTTCATTTGTTTTTTTATCGTTTAATTTTTTTATTTCTGATTCTTTGTTATTTGTAATTGTATTTTTTTCTTCTCTTTTTTTGTTATTTATTTCGCTTTCTTCTTTATATTTTGATGACGTTAGGTTTGATTTTTCACTATGTAAGCTAGACCATTCGTCTCTTAATTCATAATATTTTTTGCTTAAACCATTAGTCATGAATTCTTGGTTAGATTCTACATTAATGTCAATAATTTTTTTATTAATATCGTTTTCTAATTCTTTATATTTTGAATTAAGTTCTTCGTAAGATTTTTGATATTTTTCATCTATTTGCTCTAATTTTACTTGGTATTTATTATTAATGTTGTTTTCTTGTTTAATATATTTTTCGTTTATTTCGTCTATTAGTTTAATTTTATCATCATAAGTTAGATCTTTTATTTTATTTGTTTCATTGATTTTTTTTGAATTTGGTATGATTATAAAATAACAAGATATAAGTATTATTGTTAGATAAGTTAATATACTTATTACTATTGATGTTTTCTTTTTCATAATTCTCCTTTATTTTGATTTTTTAATATGTCTCTTGCTGATATTAATCCGGTAGCTGCTGCTGTTACTATGTTTCCTGCTTTACCTGCTCCATCTCCTATGAAATATATATCTTCGTTTTCTAATTTGAAATTGTTATTTGTAGTTATTTCGTTACTGAAAAACTTTATTTCTGGTCCATATAATAGTGTTTCATCGTTATTAACACCTGGTATTATTTTATCTAATTTGCTAAGTCCTTCTAGTATATTGGTTACTATTCTGTGTGGAAGTACGAGTGATAAATCTCCTGCTACGCAATCTTTTAGTGTGGGTTCAATAAAGCCCTTATTTATTTTTGGCCATGTACTTCTTCTTCCTCTTCTTAGGTCTTTTAGGGACTGAATTATTGGTTTTGAATCACCTAGTACATTTGCTATTCTTGCTATTGCTTCTCCATATTCTCTTGTGTTAGTTACTGGTTCTGTTAGATTAACTTTTGAAATAAATGCGAAATTGCTGTTATTTGATTTTATGTCTTTTAGTGAATGTCCATTTACACATATATACCCATAGTAATTTTCTTTTGTTACAAATCCACCCGGGTTAGTACAGAAAGTTCTTATTTCATCATTGTGTGTATCTGTTTTTATAAATATAGTTGGATCATAAATTATATTGCAAAGTTCTTCTAATATTTCTTTTCTAACTTCTACTCTTACTCCTATTTCAATACTTTGTGATAAATATGGAACATTGTATTTATCTGCTATTTGTTGTACCCATTTAGCACCAATTCTTCCGGGTGCAACTATTACTTTTTTTGCTAGAAATTCTTTATTTTTTGATATTAGTTTGTAATTTTTGTCTTCTTTTTCTATATCTGTTATATCTGTATTTTCTAGAATATCTACTCCATTTTTGCTTAGGTATTCAGTAAAAGCTTCTATATATTTAGGTAATTTATCTGAGCCAAGATGTTTTTGTCTTATTAGTAGCAGTCTTGCTCCATTTACAGTTACTTCTTTTTTTATTTTTTGTGCTTCTTTTACATTACTTGGAAATACTTCACCATCCATACCAAATTTTGTAAATATCTCTTCTGTTTCATCTATTAGTTTATATGCTTCACTTTCTGTCATGTATTTAAATAAATCTGATTTACCTAGTTTTGGAATAAAATTTAGTTTTCCGTCTGAAAATGTTCCTGCTCCACCGTAACCACTCATTATATTACATGGGTTACAATTTATACATTTTCCTGTTTTTGTCATAGGGCAGAATCTTTTTTCTGCTTTTTTGCCTTTATCTACAAGTAGTATCTTTAAATTTTTATTTTTAGTAATTAGTTCATAGGATGCGAATAAGCCAGCCGGGCCCGCTCCTATTATAGCCACATCATACATTTTATACCTCCATTTTAATTATATAATAATAAAATGAAAAAAACTAGTAATGAATACTAGTTTACTACTATATTTATAAGTTTTCCTTTTACTACTATTATTTTGATTATTTGTTTATCAAGTGTATATTTTTTTATAGTTTCTGAATTAAGTGCAAGTGATTTCATTTCTTCTTCCGTAATATCTGTTTTAGTTATTATTTTATCTCTTAATTTGCCATTTACTTGAATGATCATTTCAAATGTATCTTCTTTTGTTTTTTCTTCTTCATATGTTGGATAACTAGAATATACTAAGGAATCTTTGTTTAAAACTTCTTTATTTAATTCTTCTGTTATGTGAGGTGCGAATGGATATAATAATTTGATTAGTGTTTCATAATCTTTTGTAGTTATGTTTTCTAATTCGTAATATGTGTTTATTAGTTTCATAAGTTCTGCTATTGCTGTATTAAATTTCATGTTTTCTATGTCATTTGAAACTTTTTTTATTGTTTTGTTTATTATAATTTCAAGTGACTTTGTATAATTATTATCTTCTTTTACTCTATTTTTTAAGTTATACACTCTATCTAGGAATCTAAATACTCCTTTTATTGCATCTTCATTCCAAGGACATTCTACACTATAATCTCCCATAAAAAGCACATAAGTTCTAAGTGTATCTGCACCATATTCTTCTATTATGTCCAGTGGATCAATTACATTTCCTCTTGATTTGCTCATTTTTTCTCCATCTGGTCCAAGTATTAAACCTTGTGCAGTTCTTCTTTTATATGGTTCTTTTGTTGGGACTACGTTTAGGTCATATAGAAATTTATGCCAAAATCTTGAATATATTAGGTGTCTTGTAACATGTTCCATTCCACCATTATACCAATCAACTGGTAACCAATATTTTAGTTTATCGTAATCTGCAAAACATTTATCATTTAATGGATCTATATATCTTAAATAATACCAAGAGGATCCGGCCCATTGTGGCATAGTATCTGTTTCTCTTTTTGCATCACTACCACATTTTGGACATTTACAATTAACGAATTCACTAATTTTAGCAAGTGGGCTTTCTCCATTTGTTCCTGGTTCAAAGTTTGTTATATTAGGTAATTTTAGTGGAAGTTGTTCATATGGAACTGGTACTGTTCCGCATTTATTACAATAAATTATTGGAATTGGTTCTCCCCAATATCTTTGTCTATTGAATGCCCAATCTTTCATCTTATATTGAACACCTTTTTCTCCAATACCATTTTCTTTTAAATATAAAAGCATTTTTTCTATTGCATCTTCTTTGTTTAAATTATTTAGGAATTCTGAATTTATATGAATACCATCACCAATATATGCGCCATCTTTTGTATCACCTTTTATAACTGGTATAATGTCTATATTAAACTTCTGTGCAAATTCATAATCTCTCATATCGTGTGCAGGCACTGCCATAATTGCACCTGTTCCATAGTTCATCATTACATAATCTGATATATATATTGGTATTTCTTTTTTGTTTACTGGATTTATTGCTGTTATTCCTTCTATTTTAACTCCTGTTTTGTCTTTTATAAGTTGAGTTCTTTCAAATTCAGTTTTTTTACTTGCTTTTTCTTGATATTCTTTAACTGTATTTATGTTCGAAATTCTATCTTTATATTTAGTTATTATAGGATGTTCCGGTGCGATAACCATAAATGTTACTCCAAATAATGTATCACATCTAGTTGTATATATTCTTAAGGTTTCATCTACTTCTTTTAATTTAAAATCAACAAATGCACCAGTGCTTTTACCTATCCAGTTCTCTTGTTGAAGTTTTATATTTGGTAAATAATCTACTTCTTTTAGTCCATCAAGTAATTTATCAGCATATTCTGTTATTCTTAAATACCATACCAATTTTTGTTTTTGAATAATATCTGAATGACATATATCACATTTTCCTCCTTGGCTATCTTCATTTGATAGTACTACTTTACAACTAGGGCAATAGTTAACATAGGTATTGTCTTTAAATACAAGACCTTTTTCATACATTTTTAGGAATATCCATTGTGTCCATTTGTAATATTTTTCTTCTGATGTATCTATTGCTCTTGAAAAATCAAATGAAAAACCAACTTTTTTTAATTGCTCTGTAAATCTTTTTATATTGTTATCAGTTACTATTCTGGGGTGAGTTTTTGTCTTTATTGCATAGTTTTCAGTAGGAAGTCCGAAAGCATCAAAGCCAATAGGAAATAATACGTTATATCCTTCCATTCTTCTTTTTCTTGCTATAACTTCAAGGCCACTATATGCTTTTATGTGTCCCACATGCATTCCTGCACCACTTGGATATGGAAATTCAACAAGTCCATAAAATTTCTTTTTACTCATGTCATCGCTTGTTTTAAAACTGTTGTTCTTATCCCAATAATTTTGCCATTTTTTTTCGATTTCTTTAAAATTATACATATTTCCTCCTAAAAAAAATCTATAATCTAAGGGTTCAACTTGAACGGTACCACCTTAGTTCATAGATTTTATGCTCTCATTTTATAACGGTTTTATCCGATTTTGCTCCAAGTTTAATTCATAAACTATTACTATTAGTTTACACCTGCCACTAACTCTCTTTAAGTAAATCATTTATTACTATTTCTCTTCATTGCAAAATAAATATGATGTGATTATAATACTTTTTTTGCTTATTTTCAATATTTTTATAGAAAAAATAGTTTAATTGCATTTTTTCTTTATATATAATGTTCCTAATATACTTATTGTTAGTAATATGAATAAGTAATATATATTATCACCAGTATTTGGATTTTTAATAGTAGATTGTACTAATACATAATTACTAAAATGTCCTGTACTAAATGATATATAATTTTTACCTTCGTAAGTTACTTTTTTAATATCATATGTTTCATGTGTTTTTCCATCATCACTTAAATATATTACTTTTAAATCTGTTGTATCTATATTATCTATTGGTATTAATATTTCACTTTTATTATTAAACTCACTAATTACTTTATCTAAAATTTTTGAATATAATTTTAAATTATATGAATTTATACTTTCGTATCCAATATTAGTTAAATATTCAATTTCTTTTTCATTTAATTCGTATTTATCCACTAAAATAGATGCATCTAATGGAACGTTACTAGAACCAGTTCTTATAATTATTCCTGTTTTATTATCAATTGATAATATTTTTCCAAATTCATTAATTTTTTCATCAAGTTCTGCTATACCAATTTCATATTCAGTATCATTTATAGTAAGTTTATAAGCTTTCATCATTATTGCTTGTCCATTTTGTTCTAAATATACTCTATCATTATCATTAGCTTTTTCTAATTCTTTTTCAAATGTTGTATTTACCATTTTATAATAATCTTCTACTTTTATTCCAAGCATATTTGGCAAATAATTTGAAACATCTCCATTATATGACTCTTCTAAATCACTTACCTTTATTGTGATATTTTCATCTTTAATATAATTTTTAATTCTATTTTCTAAAACTGTTTTATAATCTTCAATTTTTGTACCAACTGGTACGAAAAACATGTTTGCGCAATTGTAAGTATTAACGCTAAATCCATAAATAATTCCATCTTTTGATATATATGTTACACCTTCTGCAAAAGATATAAAATAATCTCCTCTTCTTGTATCTTCATAACCAACAAAGAAATCTAAATCTGGGTTTTCTTCACTTGCTTTTTTTAATTTTGCAAATTCTTTTATTGCATTATTACCTGCAAAGAATGTTGATGAATTGGATTTGTAATTTATGTAGTGGTTAACCATATCGATATCTGTAATATATACATTTCCAACTAAATTCTTAATTATGCTAGATGCTCTTTTTTGTACCAAAGCATCTCCTTTTACTTCTTCTATAGAACCATTTATTTTAATTTCACCGGTATTTTCTCCATTAAAATCAAATATTATTACATTACAAAAATCTTTGTCTGCTGTATCTGTATGAGTTTGATTATTTTCATAGATTGTATAAGTTTGACCTTTACGATAACAATCAATATCTATTCCATCTTCATTAGTTAATTTAATTATTCTTTCTATATCACTTCTAATTAAACCATTAAAGAAATATCTTTGTATGTTTTCTTTAACTCCTAACATGGTACCTTTATTTTTTTCTTCAATTAACTTAATATTTTCAGATTGATTAACATATTTAAAATTAAACTCATAATTAGATAACTTTTCTTTATATGATTGCAACCTTTCTTTACTTGTTAATGCACTTACATTTATTACTGAAAAAAGTGTTACAAGAAATAATAATAACTTAATTTTCTTCATATTTAAACATCTCCTATTCTCAGTTAATTATAATCTGTTTTTATTTGTTAGTCAATCTTCTTGATTATAAATTACAAGTTCGTGTTGGCATCTAGTACATGAAACATAATATAAGTATTTTTCATCATCAGTATATTTGTTATCTTTTTCTGTATATATTATTACTGAATCAAATTCTAAACCTTTTGATACATAGGATGGCACTACTACTAGATTTCTATCAAATATATTTGAATCTGTTTTTATTAAACTAATATCTAAATCATTTTTAAGTAAATTATATATTTTATTTGCTTCTTTATCATTTTTAGTTATTATGGCAATTGATTTATATTTATTTTTTAGATTATTTATATCTTTTATTAAATCTTCTTTTATATTTTTTTCTTTCTTAAGAACAACTGGTATATCATTGTTATTTCTTATTGCACTTACGAAATCTAAGTTTAGAATTTTATTTGTATATTCTATAATTTCTTTACTTGATCTATATGTTTTAGTTAATCTTAAATTAGCTGTTCTATTAGTAAATATTTTTTCTAATTTTTTTAGTGTATCGTATTTGTAATATGGATTTATTGTTTGGTTTACATCTCCTAAGATTGTAAATGATGCGTTTTTAAATATCGTCTTTAATATAAAATATTGTAAAGGTGTATAATCTTGAGCTTCGTCTACTACTATTTGTTTCATAATTCCATTATATGGAAATCCCTCTAGTAAACCCTTCATATAAATAAATATTAGTGAATCATCATAATTAATTATTTTGTCATTTATGTAACTGGTATCGATTATTCCATATTTTTTTATAAATTCATCTGTTTCAAATAAGCCCTTATATATTTTTTTGTAATCTTTAGAAACATTTAATCTTGTTAATAATTCTTTAATATATTTATTTTTGTATTTTCCTCCATCATTATAGTTAGCAATATTTTCACTTATTAATTCTATTCTACCAAATAAAGGGATTGTACTATATCTTTCGTGTAGTAATTTATTTAAAGTATCTATGTCATAATCTTTATATTTGCATTCTATTCCGCTTGTGAATTCTACGTTTTTTGTGAATTTTGCTATATATTCATCTATTATATCCTTAAATTCGTCACTTAATTTTATTTTGGAAAAGTCATTAATGTTTTCTTTTTCATAATATCTTTTTACAAAATTAGTAAAGCTTTCTACACCTTTATACTCTTTTATAAATGAATTTGCAAAATCACTCCAAGTAGTATTTTGAGTATTATCTTCTCCTAATTCCGGAAGTACATTTGAAATATATTCACTAAATACATTATTTGGAGATAGAATTAGAATATCTTTTGATTTTAAATTATTTATTTTATATAGTAAAAATGCGATTCTGTGTAATGCAACTGAAGTTTTTCCAGAACCGGCTATACCTTCTACTATTAAATTTTTATGGGCTACATCTCTTATTATTTCGTTTTGTTCTTTTTGTATTGTATCAACAATATTTTTCATTTTATCAGATGATTCACTTCCAAGCACTTCTTGTAAGAGATCATCTACTATATTTAGGTTGCTGTCAAATACTCTTATTAGTTTACCATCTTCTATTTTGTATTGTCTTTTTTTGGTCATAATGCCTTTTATTGTTCCTTCTTTGGCTTCATATTCTGCATTTCCTATTTCACATTCATAAAATAGATTTGATATAGGACTTCTCCAATCATAAATTAGGTGATCGTAGTTTTTATCAAGATATGTTAAACCAATATATATCTTGTCCCCGTTAAAATCTACTCTTCCAAAATAGGGGCTTGATTCGCTTTTTAACAATTTTTTTAAATATAAACCTCTCATTGTAAGTAATTCTACTTCTAAATCATTTTCCAATATAGCAGCACTTACTTCTACTTTATCCATTCCTGCTTTGCTATTCCATGTGTATTTTTTAAACTCGTTTATCTTTTCTTCTTGTTGATAGAGCGAAACCCCAATATCGCTTATTTTTTCTTTTAGTTCTTTGTTAACTATGTTTAAATAAGCTTTTTCTTGATTTAAATCATTTTCATTTATCGCCATACAACCTCCTACACGACAAAAAGCGCACTTAATAAAAGTCCACCTATTGCTATAATGTTTTGTAATTTTATTTTACAATATTTTTATTAGTAAGTAAAGTGTGGTATAATATTAACGGTGATTTTATGAAAAAACTTAATCAAGTATTTGATACAGAGTATGAAACAGAGGTTCAAGATATAAAAACAAATACAAAGGAATTAAATAAAGGAGATTTGTTCTTTTGTATAAAGGGATTTAATGTAGATAGACACGATTATGTGAAGGAAGCAGAAAAAAAAGGTGCATCTGCATTAGTGGTTGATCATAAAGTTAATTCGAGTTTGCCACAAATAGTTGTTGATAATACGAATGAAGCGCTTTCTGATATGGCTTTTAAATTCTATGATTATCCAAGTAAGAAAATGACTATGATAGGTGTTACTGGAACTGACGGAAAAACAAGTACATCAACTATACTATATGAGCTTTTAAATCAAGTTAGTAAATGTGGCTATATTGGTACGAATGGAGTTTGTTGTGAAACTTATACTGATAAATCTAATAATACTACTCCTACTCCTGAGCATTTGCATAGGTTTTTAAATAATTTTTATCTAAATGATTGTAAGTATGTTTGTATGGAAGCTGCTAGTGAGGCACTTGCTCAAGGAAGATGTAAAAATATTGAATTTGATTATACTATATTTACAAATCTTACTCATGAACATTTAAATTTTCATAAATCTATGGAAAATTATATGAATGCAAAGTGTATTTTATTTGAACAAACTAAGAAAAATGGTTATTCATTTTTAAATATAGATGATAAGTATTCTGAGGAGATTTTTAAAAAATGTAATGGAAAAGTCATTTATTATGGTAGTAATAAAAAAGCAGATGTTAGGTTTTCTGATGTTGTTATAAATCATGATTATACTTTATTTACTATTACATATAAGGATAAAACATATAAAATTAATTCTCCTTTATTAGGTATGTTTAATGTATATAATTTAACTGCTGCACTTAGTGTATTGTTGATTATGGGAGTTGATATAGATAAACTTGATTATAAAAAATTATATGTGGATGGTAGGATGACTAATATTGATTTAGGACAAGATTTTAAAGTTATAGTGGATTATGCACATACTCCAAATGGATATTTAAATTTATTTCTTCTTACTAAAACATTAGAAGCAAATAAAACTATTATAGTTGCTGGTTCTGCTGGTGAGCGTGATAAAACAAAAAGGCCTATCATGGGTAAAATTCTTGTTGATAATGCTGATTACGTAATATTTACTTATGAAGATCCTAGAAGTGAGGATCCAATCGATATAATAAATGATTTAACTAGTGAGGTAATGGATAAGAAAGATAAATTTGAAGTTGTTGTAGATAGAGGGGAAGCAATAAAAAGGGCTATTGATATGGCTGAGAAAGATAATATGATTTTAATTCTTGGAAAAGGTAATGAAACTTATGAGGCATTAAAAGATGGTAAAATATATTTTAATGACATTGAAGAAGCTAAAAAATGTATAAAGGAAAGAAAAAAACTTGAAGTATGAAAAATACTTCTTTTTTATGGTCAATCATTATTACCTCAAATCGTTTTTTTTAATATATTAAAATGAGGTGATAATATGGATACATCATACATAATTGGAATGCTTTCAATTGTTGTTACATTTATTTGTGGCATAATTGCAAAGAGGGTTCCATGGTTTAACAACAATTTGATTCCATTACAAAATTTATTAATAGGTTTACTTGCAGCACTCATACATTACTTGATAACAAAAGATTTTTCCTTAGCGCTCACGTTATCGGGAATTACTGCAGGTGGTACCTATGATATTTTACACAATATGAGTAAAATTGATTGGGACAAGTTACTAGATTTAATTAAATTTAATTAAGGAGGTGAATTATGAAACAGTTTGGAATAGATATAAGTACATTTCAAAATGGAATAAATTTGGATAAAGCGAAAGATGAAGGTGTTAGTTTTGCAATTATAAGAGGTGCTTTTACTGGATATGGAAGTGCTAAGGGTAAGGCAAAAGATGACAGATTTGAAGAATTATACAGGAATGCAAAGAAAAGTGGATTAAATGTTGGTGCTTATTATTTTTCAAGAGCAACTAGTTATGAAGAAGGAAAGAAAGAAGCGGAATTTTTATATAATAATTGTTTGAAAGGTAAAACTTTTGAATATCCTATATATATGGATGTAGAAGATACTGTATATCAGAATAAGGTAAGTAAAAATGCAATTAATGATGCAATTAGAGGTTTTTGCGAATATATAGAAAGTGTTGGTGGTTATGTTGGAGTTTACTGTAATTTAGATTGGGCCAATAATAAAATGGATTATGGTAAGTTGTCCAAAAAATATGATTACTGGCTTGCCTATTGGGGAAATGAAATGCCTAGTAGAAACACTTATGGAAATTATGGAATGTGGCAATATGGAGGAGAAACTAATTTAATTAGGGGAAATACTATTGCTGGTAAAGTAGTTGATCAAAATTATTCATACAAGGATTATCCAAGTATTATGAAATATAATAAATTAAATGCATGGGATGATAGAAATGAAGTTAAGGAACCAGAAAAAACTCCTATTACTTATATAGTAAAAAGTGGAGATAACTTATCTTCAATAGCTGAAAAATATAATACTACATGGCAAAAAATATACGATGATAATAAAGGTATTATAGGTAATAATCCAAATTTAATATTTAAAGGACAAAAGTTGATTATAAAATAATAAAAGCTTCTTTTGAAGCTTTTTTATTACTTATTTATCTTTAAATACTCTTCATATGTAGTCATTTTATCTATATATTTGCCATCATCTTTAAACTCTATTATTCTATTTGCAACAGTTTCCATTAATTCATGATCGTGAGTACTAAATAATACTACACCCTTAAAATTAATAAGTGCATTATTTAAACTAGTAATTGTTTCTACATCTAAATGATCTGTTGGTTGATCAAGTATAAGTGTATTAGCACCACTTAACATCATTTTTGATAGCATACACCTTACTTTTTCACCACCTGATAACACATCAACTTTTTTTAATGCATCTTCACCACTAAATAACATTCTTCCCAAAAATCCTCTTACGTACTCTACATCATCAACATTAGAATAACTCATAAGCCATTCAACTATATTTTTACTACTTTTAAAATAATTATCATTATTATGTGGAAAATAAGATAATAATACTGTATTCCCCCAGATCACTTCTCCAGAATCGGGTTTTATTTCTCCACTTAATACTTTAAATAGTGTCGTTATTATTATTTCATTTCCAATGAATGCAATTTTATCATAATTGTTTATAGTTAAGTTTAAGTTATTTATTAATTTTATTCCATCTACACTTACACACAGATTCTTTGTAGTAAGCACATCTCTTCCTAGTGATTTTTCTTCTTTAAAGTTGATATATGGGTATTTTCTACTAGATGCTTTTATATCATCAAGTACTATTTTATCAAGCAATTTTTTTCTTGATGTTGCTTGTTTACTTTTTGAAGCATTTGCACTAAATCTTGCAATAAATTCTTGAAGTTCTTTTATTTTTTCTTCTTTTTTCTTATTTGAATCTCGCATTTGTTTTTGAATAAGTTCACTTGATTTATACCAGAAATCATAATTACCTACAAATAGCGTAATTTTTTCATAATCTATATCCACTATATGCGTACATACTTTATTTAAAAAGTGTCTATCATGGCTAACTACTAATATTGTATTTTCAAAATTTATTAGAAACTCTTCTAGCCATATTTTTGCTTCTATATCAAGTCCATTAGTTGGTTCATCTAAAAGAAGAACATCTGGATTTCCAAACAATGCTTGTGCAAGTAATACTTTTACTTTTTCTTTAGTTGGGATTTCTTTCATAGTTAATTCGTGAAGTTGAATATCTACACCTAAACCACTCAAAAGAATAGCAGCATCACTTTCTGCTTGCCATCCATTAAGAAAAGCAAATTCACTTTCTAATTCTCCTAGTTTTATTCCATCCTTATCAGTAAATGGTTCTTTTGTATATAGAAAATTTTTTTCTTCTATTATTTCGTATAATCTTTTATTACCCATTATTACTGTATCTATTACTCTATAATCATTATATAAATTATGGTCCTGTTTTAATACTGAAATTCTTTCGTCTTTTCCTATGTTTATTTCACCACTAGTTGTTTCTATTTCTCCACTTAACAATTTTAAAAATGTTGACTTACCTGCTCCATTCGCTCCAATTATTCCATAGCAATTTCCTGGTGTGAATTTTAAATTTACTCCTTCAAATAAAGTTCTTTTCCCAAATCTTAATGAAACGTTGTTAACTGTTATCATAATATCACGTCCTTAAACACTAATAATAAGTATAAAGTAAAACAGGAAAAATGTAAACTGTTTAGTTTACATTAATATTTACTTTATTGCTATTTGTTAATATAATTTAAAACCTCTTCTTTATCACTAAAATGATGTTTTATTCCATTTATAAGTTGATATTCTTCATGACCTTTTCCAAGTATAAATAAAATATCTTTTTTATTTAATAAATCTATACCTCTTTTTATTGCTTTACTTCTATCTAATATTACTTCATAGTTTTCATTTATTATGCCGTTTATCATATCATTTACTATTTTCATCTCATCTTCATTTCTAGGATTATCATTAGTAAATATAACATAATCACTTAATTCTGTTGCTATAATTCCCATATCTTTTCTTTTTGTTTTATCTCTGTTTCCACCGCAGCCAATTATTGTATATATTTTGTTTTTTTTAAATTTAATTGCGTTAGTAAGTACATTTTTAACTGCATCTGGTGTATGAGCATAATCTACAAATATAACATTTTTCTTATATTTGATCATGTCTAACCTACCACTAGGAAGTTTAATTCTTTTAAAAAGTTTAATAACTTTCTTTATATTGTATCCCATATTTACTAAAACTATAATTGCTACTAATGAGTTATAAATATTATATTTACCTATTACATTCATTTTAACTTTATAATTTTTATTATTATATCTTAATTTATATATAGTTTTATCTAGCTTTAGTTTATATTTTATTATATTAAAATCACTTTTAGATTCTCCGTAAGTAATAGTATCATCTAATAAGAAATTATCTTTATATTTATCATCAACATTAGTAATACTAATTGCATCTTTTTTTAACATATTAAATAATTTTTTCTTGGCGTTTAAATAATTATCCATAGTTTTATGAAATAATAAATGATCAACCGTAAGATTTGTAAAACAAACGTAGTTAAATTTTAATCCATGTACTCTATCTAATTCAAGTGCATGACTTGATACTTCCATAACTATTACATTTACACCTCTACTTTTACATTCTAAAAACATTTCATATAATTCAAGTATTTCTGGTGTTGTATTATTTAAATCTCTTTCTTTTTTATCTATGAAAAAACCAATTGTTCCTATGTAAGCACATTTAACATCTAACATTTTTAATAGTTCATATATAAAATAACAAGATGTGGTTTTTCCATTAGTGCCTGTTATTCCTATTAATGTAATATCTTTTATTTTATTGTAGTAATTGGTATCTAAATAATTATTTAAATATTCTTTTGTAGAAGGGACAATAATTGTTTGTACGTTATATTCACCATGTTCACATATTATTTTTTCTGCACCATTTTCTATTGCTTCTTCTATATAATCATGCCCATCATATGTCATTCCTTTTAGTGCAATAAAAGTATCTCCCTTTTTTATTCTCTTAGAATTTGTTTTTATATTCATATTCATCACACTGTAGTATATGAGAAAACATGAATAATGTTTAATTTATTCATGTTTTTTGTCTTTATTTTTTTCTACATTCTTTGTTTTCTGTTTTCTTTTATTATTATTTTTTAATTCAATGTTTTCATTTGTTTCTTTTTCATTTTCCTCTACAATAACTGCATCTTTTATTTCATTAGTTTTAGTTTCTTCTACTACTATTTTTTTATCTTTTACCCTTTCTGGTTGTTGATTTGTTAATCTATATGCAACTAGTATTATAAATGCTGATACGATTGTTATTGCTTCTCTTTCTATGAATGGCAAAAATTCTATTTTGCCAAATATAAATGTAATTAGTAATGTAATAATATTACAAGCACATGACATAAGTAAATATACAATTATGAAATTTACTATATTAGTTCTTTTATCGTTATCTTTACTTAATACATTATGATTGCGAATGAATAAATAAGATAATATATATACTGGTACATTTGCTACTAATAATACTACAAGTGCATATAATGAAAATTCTTTATATAAAAAGTATTTAAGAATCATTGAAAATAACTCTAGGAATGCTCCTAATATGTTAAATGTAAAAAATAAATTAAATGCTTGTTTACTTGTTGCATATTCATTACTATATAAATCAACTTTATCACTATTTAAAATAATTAATCCAATACCCATTATTGCAAATGCAATGATAGAATTTAGTGTATCATAAATACAATCTATCTTTGTATATTCTTTTATTTCTGCAAAATTTCCTGTTAATAAGCTTACTCCAAGTGATAATCCACTTAGAAGATATAAAGCCATAAATACTATTATAAGTGTGTTTGAACATTTTTCTACTTTGTTTTTACTTTGTATCATTTAATCACTTCCTTAATAGTATTATATACATTTTATTTATAAATATCAATACAAATAAAATTGTGTTTGTTACTTAGTTCATTAAACCCTTTACAAAAACCCATTCCACTTTTTACTTATATCATACTATGTTATAGGAGGTAATTATGAATAACGTTAATAACATGTATTATGAAAATTACTATAATGTTAATGATGCGACTGACATTGAAGAAGATAAATTAATACAAAAAAATCTTACTAGTGTTCAAGAGGGGTTTAAAAGAGGTAATATATTTACAAATATTTATTGGCCTTATAAGAAACAAACATACAATTTTGTGCCTAAAAACGAGAGACAAAAATTATTATTAGAGATAATGAAAAATGGTTTTTATGCTCATGAATTGAATTTGTATTTAGATAATTTTCCAAATGATAAGGAAAGAATAAATTTATATAATCAGTATGATAAGAAAACAAGTGATCTTATTAAAGAATACAATAATAAATTTGAACCGTTAACTCTTACTGGAAATGAATTAAAGGAAGTACCTTGGGCTTGGGAAGATAGTCCATGGCCATGGGAAGGAGTGTAAAATATGTGGGCTTATGAAAAGAAATTGCAATTTCCTATCGATATTAAAAAGAAAGATTTAAAAATGGCAAAAAATATTATTACTCAATTAGGTGGCGCGAATGGTGAATTGGGAGCTTCTTTGAGATATCTTAATCAAAGATATACAATGCCAGATAATAGAGGTAAAGCATTGCTTACTGATATAGGAACTGAAGAAATGGCACATGCTGAAATGATATCTACTATGATATATCAATTAACTAAAGGAGCCACTCTGGAAGAAATGAAGGCAGCTGGATTAGAAAGTCAATATACTGAACATGGTTATGGTATATATCCTACTGATTCGAATGGTGTACCATTTACTGTTGCATACTTTGCTGTTACAGGTGATCCACTTGCTGATTTAGCAGAAGATATGGCAGCTGAGCAAAAAGCAAGGGCAACTTATGAGAATTTAATAAATCTTACAAATGATCCTGATCTTTTAGCACCCCTTTCATTTTTGAGGCAAAGAGAAGTTGTTCACTATCAAAGATTTAAAGAATTGTTTGATGAATATGTAGAAAAAGGATTACAATAAGTAGAGAAATCTACTTTTTTTCTAAATAGAAATCTACTTTTTTTCTAAAATGTATTGACTTAACTTAAAAAATACGTATAATTAAAAGTGCCTACTGATGCAGGTGTAGTTTAATGGTAGAACTTTAGCCTTCCAAGCTAACCACGTGGGTTCGATTCCCATCACCTGCTCCAGATTGATAGGAAACTCGAACTTTTCGAGTTTAAGTAATAAATGCTAACTAGAAATAGTTAGTTTTTTTGTTATTTAAGAAAGGAAAGTGATGAGTTATGACAATAGAAACTAAAAAACTTGTAATAAGTGAAGAATTAAAAAGAAAGATTGAAATGATATGTAAGTTTGCTTATGTGGAATATTCCTTTACTAATGGATATATTATAAATCTTAAAAATACTAATATAGCCTATGTAAAACCCCATATTTTGAAAGTTAAAGGCAATGACTACTTAATATTTGAAGATAGTGAAAATGTCTTTATAAACGGTTATAATAACAAAATTAAGTTTAAAGATTTAGAACAATACTTAAAAATGAACTAATATGGTTTGACAAACTAAAAATAAATGATACAATATAAAACCAATAAAGGAAGCAGTATCTAGTCTTTTATTAGAAAGTGAGGTACTACATGAAAAAGCAAACAAAATATTATATTGAATTTTATAGGAAGTTAAAGATATTAGTTTAAACTAGTGTTTTTAGCTTCTTTTTTTATTAGAAAAGGAGTTGATATGAATATGGATGAAAAAATCAAAAGTGCTGGTATATATATTAGAGTTTCTACTTTTGACCAAGCAAGAGAAGGATTTAGTTTGAGAGAACAAGAAGAAAGATTAAAAGAGTTTTGTAAATTTAAAAGATATAATATTTATAAAGTGTATCAAGATGCAGGAATAAGTGCTAAAAATGACAAAAGACCTGCTTATCAAGAAATGATAGAAGATGTTAAAAAAGGTAATATTAATGTTATTGTTGCTTTAAAACTAGACAGATTAACTCGTTCTGTATATGACATTGAAAAATTAATGAAATTTGTTAATGACTATGAATGTGATATAGATTGTATGGCTGATGAATCAAACACTACTACATCCAATGGTCGTATGGTTATGAGAATAATGACTAGTGTTTCTCAAAATGAAATTGAAAAGTGTTCTGAAAGAACTAAATTTGGTATGGCAGGTGCAATTAAAAACGGTCATATTCCTAATAGAACTGGATTAGGTTTTAAAAGAGAAAACAAAAAGTTAGTACCTGATCCACTAACTAAAGATATAATAGTTAGAATATTTGATTTATATTTAGAAGGTAAAAGTCATCAAGCAATTGCTAATATCTATAATAAAGAAAAAGTATTAGGAAAAACTAATTGGTACGATTCTACAATACAAAAGATATTATCTAATGAACTTTATAAAGGCGATTATGTAAATGGCAAAAGAACAAAACACCCAACTTATTATGAAAATGTTATTGAACCTATTGTTTCAAAAGAGAAATGGGAAAGTTGTCAGTATCAAAAATTAAGAAATGCTAGACATTATGAAAGAACAGCAACTTATTTATTTACTAATAAGTTAAAATGTTCTAAATGTGGTAATTTTCTAGGTGGTCATGCTACTACAAAAACTAATGGTAAAAAATACTATTACTATAAATGTAATACTTGTAAAACTTATTTCAATGAAATAGATATTGAAAAAGAATTAAAAGCATTTATGCTAGAACTTGCTAAACAAGATGACCTTATTAATAATTACTATACGCCATTTATTAAATCAAAATTAGAAGATAAAACAGAAGATTATAAAAAAGAAATTAAAGATTTAGATAAACAACTAGATAGAATTAAAACAGCTTATATTAAAGGTGTTGTAAAACTAGAAGATTTTGATAAAGAAATAAAACATATCGAATATCAAAAATCTGATTTAGAAAAAAGGCAAAAAGGACAAAAACAATATGAGGATTTAAGTTTCACCCTTAATGATTTATTAATTATACAAGATATACAAGAAATAGAATTTTATACTAACCCAGATGTTTTAAATAATTGGTCTAATAAATCAAAAGAAGATAAACAAAAAATAATTGGTAAATATATTGATAATATAACTATTGAAAAGAAAAACAATAAATTTGAAATATCTAATATTGAATTTAGAAAAAATTATTTAGAGGATATGATATATAATCACTATAAATTTAATACACCTTGTAATGTGTATATGTATGAAGATGAATATGGAATACCACTAAAACTAAATCATGAACTTAAAACTATGAAAGAAGCAGAAAATTATTTTAAAAGATTAGAAAAATATGTTGGAGATTATAAATTAAACTATTATATAAGTGAAATTGATGAAAAAGAAAATAGATTTAATTATACTCAAAATAACGATGTTGAAAAAATAATTAGATTAATTGGTATTGGAGATAAGAGAAAAAAAGATGATTTTAAATTAGGCGTTATTACTTTAGACTTATCTATGTTTAAAGATAAAGATGGGAAAGAAATTTATAAGAAACTATTTGATAAATTAGAAAAAGAAAGACTAACATAGCCAAAATTATGTTAGTCTTTAATCATCCTATAAATTTTACAAAAAATAATCAAGTAGGATGATTTAATAAATATTAAATGCTTTATTTTATAAGGTTTAACTTTCATATCAACCTAATATCAACCTACCTCGTAGGTTGAATTTCGTAAGTACGAAATCAGTATTGTGTAACACTAAACCCTTATGAAATAAGGAAAAGTTTAGTATAGTTGCACAAGTTTCTTATCCTGCTTTTTCACATATACTAATATTTATATATGAAATCATCCTATTTATAAAAAGTAAAAAAGATCAACTATTAAAGTTGATCTCAACGATAAATTGTAATTTATTATTTATTTCTTTTAACAAATATTATTCCAAGTATTGCTGTTATAACAATAACCATAAGTGGAGCTACTTTGAAATATACCCATTCAAACGGATGCCATAAAGTTCCAATTACTGACCACTCTGGATCACTATAATCCCATGATTGATATGGACTTCCTAATATTGCTAATAAGATAAATAATATTATTAAACATACATCAGCAACTATTAATGTATTAACTAACATTTTTCTTTCTTGCTTTAATATTTTTCCTATTTTATTCAATAGCATTCCTCCTTTGCTTAATTTATTGTATAAAAAAACAGACCACCATAATTGATCTGCTCGATTAATTGTAAGTTGTCGGATTAGTTGAAACTATTTTCATATATATCCATAAATGATGAAACAAATCTTGCTTGTTCTTTTTCTTCTTCTGTACCAATTGTTACTTGCCATCCAAATGTTCCATATGATTTATAATTAAATCTATTTAATGGCAATAAATTAAATTCTCTTTGAATTAACTTTATACCATCTTTATAATCTCTCTTTAATACTTTAAGTGCTTTACTAGGATTTTTGAATACTGCTTCTCCATATTTATTTGCTCCAATATCAAAAGCAATATTCTTTTTTCCAAATGAATTAATATCTACATTTCCTTTTACATCCCCATATTCAGCAATATAGACTTGTGTATATTTTAAATTATCATCCATTATATATCCCATTTTAATTAAAGTAAATCTCCCAATAATAATTAATACAACTACAATCAAAATTGATAGACATATTTTATATATTTTATTTCTATGCTTTTGATTCTTTAAAATATTAATTATAGTTTGTTCAGAGTGTTTTATTTGCTCATCTTTGTTTAATTTTTCACCAGCAAATAATTCATTTAAAGAAATATCTAATATACTACAAACATCTTGCATAATTGAAGCATCTGGTAGATTCAATCCTCTTTCCCATTTACTTACTGCATTCTTACTTACATTTAATTTTTCGGCAAGTTGTTCTTGTGTTAAATCCTTTTTCTTTCTCATTGTTGAAATAAATTTTCCTATTTTTTCTTGATTCATATAAATCTCTCCCTTCAACAATTAAAATTATATTTTATAACACTAAATTTTTACACATACTTAAAGTTTACTTTTGCAAATTACTATTTTTCTAACTAATTACTAAATTGTAATTTGTCTTTTACAATAATAGCATAAAAAAGAAAAGTAGTTATTGT
>ERZ791729.29-NODE-29-length-79297-cov-4.343177_pt1 | contig 79297 bp, 86 predicted proteins | sample MGYA00510043_ERZ791729 | MGnify/ENA primary metagenome ERZ791729 (study PRJEB30046, sample SAMN00715149) | human gut metagenome | study: EMG produced TPA metagenomics assembly of the A metagenome-wide association study of gut microbiota in type 2... | reverse complement strand
ACTGGGTTTGTTGTCATAATAAAGTGTAGTGACATCTTAGGCTCTCTAATACGTCCTAGAAGCTCTGTATAAGCATCATAACGTATTTCACTACACTCTTCCATCCAAACGATAGAAACACCGTGTATGGACTTTATTTTCTCTACATTGTCCATTCCTCTGAATATAATTCTGCTACCATTTGAAAATCTTACTTCCATTGGTGACATAACAGCTACAGCCTTTCCATTCTTAGGCAAATGCTGATTAGGTAATGATTCATCACTTAGCATGTTCATCTTTTCTAGTATTTCTTTGAATAATGCGAAACATGATTCTTTAATTGTTCCATATACTTGTCTTACTACAAGGCATGTTCTTCTTTCTTCTAATAGTTTTAATATGATTTTAAGTGCTACATGGTAACTCTTACCACTACCATATCCACCAAATAAAAGGTATTGTTCATAATTCCAATCTGTTAAAAAAGTGGAGAACCTTTTCGAAACATCAATATTAACATCCATGCTTCTTTTTCTCCTTTCTGTTTTGACTTGTTTGTAATAACAGAAAAGGACAGATACATCACTGTGCATCTGCCTTTCTGTTTGAATTAATTATACCATATTATATTTTATACGTCAATGCTTTACTTGAATATTTTATCAAGAATATCCTCAATTCCACTGATTACTGCCTCTGTACTTTTTGCGAATTTTCTATAGCTCTCTCCATGAACTGCTTCCATGCATATGTCTCTATGAATCAGAAGATTCTCAAGTGTTGCATTTTTCATTTTCAAATCTTCGTCTTTAATCTCACTCATACATATCATTGCTCCGATTGCATTCATGGTTGTTGCTTGACTTTTAAGAACAACATCAAGTTTGTTTTCTACTTTTTCTATTCTCTCTTTCATTGTTTCTTCATTTGTTTTCTTTTTTTCCATTGTTTTGTACTTCCTTTCTGAAATAGATGTTTATTTGTTTTCTTTTAGGCTTTACTACCTAATGGAGCATGTAGGATTCGAACCTACAACTTACCGCTTATGAGGCGGTTGCTCTAGCCATTGAACTAATGCTCCTTATGTGTTGCTTTCATGCTGTTGAACATTACTCACAACACTTTAGCAAGAAAAGAAATTTGGTTTGCACACCTTTTACAGTGTGCAACTGCCTAGGTTGGATTCGAACCAACACATTAAGGAGTCAAAGTCCTTTGCCTTTCCGTTTGGCTACTAGGCAATGTGTAGACTGTAAAAGGATGGGAGTACTCTACAGCCTACGAGCTACAATAGACTAAGAAAAATGCCCTCAAAGCATCATGCCTGTGTTTTAATGACTTTAACACCTGTCATATAATCCTATGCTTCTAATAAACAACCACTTGCGAAGAACACTTCTCTTGTATCCCAATCATGAATTTTTGTTCTTTTTGGTTCTTCTCTTGTTTCATTGTATTTTCCATACTTCTGAATTTCAACATATGTTAAAAACTTTGCTGTTCTTTTTACTACCTCAAATACTAACACATCATTTTCTGTATATGTTTTTCCTACTTCAAATCTTCTTTTTTCCATTTCTGTTCTCCTTATTTGTTATCTTTTACTGTTTTCCTTGTTTCTGATTATATATTAACATAATTACTTGTGTTTGTCAACACTTTTTTTTACATATTATCTAACATATTATCTACAAAATCCAAGTCTGAACAACTTTCACATGTTCTCCCTTTGTTACTTAAGCATATAAGTTCTGTATACATCCCGCAACAATCACAATATCCAAGAAGACTGTTATTTGTCCACTTTCCATTGATTTTGACATATCTATGTTTATAGTTCTGCATTATTTCTGGAATTTTATCAGAATATATAACAACTCTTGCACCTGCATGGATACTTGTATTTGATTCTACAAATACAACTTTCTTTCCTTGTGATAAAATTTCATTTTGTCGCTTTTCTAATTTATCGTAAAAATCAAATGAAATAAAACCATAAATGATTTCGTTATTTGACTCACAACCATCATATATATTCATTATATCCTCCTATTTATTTTACATAACATAGTATGTTATAAAACAGAACCTTGTTGACTCTGAATTATGAGATTTTACTGTGTATCCTTTTCCAAATCTGCCAACATAAGGTTTTGGTTCTTCATTGTTTTTAACTGATACATAACCTCTACATAATGCTGTATGATGCTCTTTATACTGTACTCCATTTACTAACATAATTTATATCTCCTTTTCTGTTCTTTGTTTTGTTCTCTTTGTTTCTTTCTGATTATATATTAACATAACCGACCACAATTGTCAATAATTATTTTACATTTCTATACTAAACTCTGATTTTAACAGCTCTTCAAAATCTTCATCCCTGTTTACATACTCTTTTAAAAACTCTTCCGGTGTACATGAATCTAAATCAAAAGCAACATCTTCTCTAATATCATCATTCATATATGTTGCGATTACATCTAACTCTTCCTGTGTTAATTCAAATACTTCATTATTTTTTGTCATTTGCTTGTCCTCCTGTTTTGTTTTATCTCTCTTAACTTGTTTATATAATAACATATATGCTTTATTATGTCAATATTTTATGCAAATATTTTTTTAGGACTTTTTCTAAAATGTTCATTTGCATGTTCCTTTACTGTTTTTAATGTTTTGGCTTCTGAATACTTTTGTCCATTTACATACAAATAATACTTTCCTGTTACTGGTTCTTTTTCAATAACATATTCGTTACTTGATATCCATAACTTATCAACTATTCTTTCTGCTTCCCATAAACCATCAATTCTTTTGTCTTTCTTAAATTTCATCATTTTTGTTTTCCTCCCTGTTTGTTTACTTTATTTTTGTTTTCCTTATCTTTGATTATATTATAACACAACAAAACAAAAAGTCAATAACTATTTATAATAATATTTATATATTTATATAATAAAATAAGCACGTATATTTCAACGTGCTAACAACATAAAACATTTATGCTATTTTTGTGAACTCTATAAATGGTTCTCCACCATTTCCTGTTCTTTTACCAATACCATTGCCACCTATTTTAAAATCATTTACGTTCCTAAACTCTATATCATGTTCTATACACCATTCTTTTATATCATTTTCTATCGGATATAACACGTTTCCAACATTGAGCAAACAAACGCCTCCAACTTTCAGCGACTTATATATTTTATCAAGCATAACATATAAAAACGACTGTTTCCACTCTGCATAGCTTGCATACCTTTTATAACTTTGTTCACTATCATCAGAGTAATGTTCTGTATCATAGTACGGTGGAGAAGTAAAACAAAAATCAATACTGTTTTCTTTTATATTCAAATCTTCAAACGGAACATTTTTATATTTAAAATTTTTACCAAGTCCCAAGAAGTCTTTAAGTTCCAACAAACCGTTATACGTTTTTTTACTAGGGTCTGTTGCAAGATATTTTATATTCTTAAACATGCATGAAGCAAGTCCTATCGTTCTTCCACCCCAGCCAGCACAAGGGTCTAGTATAGTATAACCATCTTTGCAATATGTTCTGTAAATGTCTCTTGCAAGATACGGTTGAAACTCATTAACGTACTGCACACCACCACAGCCAAGACCAACAAACTTAAAATAATTATGTTTTGTCACAAATTTATTTTGTACTTTAATCATAAACCGAAACAACTGTTTTTTATATGTTCCATTTTTATTCAATGCTTGATAAATTGATTGCTCATTCTTCTTTGTTCCTGTAGCCAATCTGTGCGGATTAAACAATAACGATATATTATAGCCATCATTATAACCTTGGCACAATCTATTGAATTGGTACATTGCAGTTGGCTTGTCAATTATACTTGAAACAAACTGTTCAAGACTTTTAAACGGTGTAAAATCATCAAGAGCCTGTTTTATGATTTGTTCATCAGAAAAATATTTTATCGTATCGTCTTTTACTTCAACCTCTATTTCACCATCTTCTGTTAAATCAACATCTTCATCAAACCCAAACAAATTCATGTCTATATCTTCTTCTAGATTTTCCAGTTCTTCATCAAGTAAACTATAATCCCATTCACTCTCATTTAGTTTGTTATCTACCAACCTATATGCTTTTATTTGTTCTTCTGTTAAATCTTCTAAACAAACTGTAGGTACTTGTTTTAGTCCTGCTTTCTTCGCTCCTAATATTCTACCATGTCCAGCTACTACACTATTATGTTTGTCTATTATTACTGGCTGTGTAAAACCAAACTCTTTAATGCTGTTTGCTATTTGTTCTACTTGTTCTTTACTATGTTTCTTTGCGTTCTTCTTATATGGTTTTAGTTCTTTAATTGGTTTATAAACAATGTTTAGTTCTTCCATGTTCTTCTATCCTTTCTTATGTTTTATTATATATATGTTCTATACTTCTTTGTTATGCTTGCCTTTGTTCTGTTATGCGTTTGTTCTATGTTTTACTATATAGCTTTTTATTATGCACATGGTGTTCTGTTTATTTTACCTACATATAGCTTAATAATTTACCCATGTATTTTACGCTTTTAACCTTACAGTTTTTTAATGATAGTAACATTATACTTTTATATTTTGCTTCATGTATGTTTTCTGCATAGCATATTGTTTTATTTGTTTGTTCTGTTTCTTTTCCGAAATCATCTAGCTTTGTATATATTACTAGGTACTTACTTTGTTTTTCATCTTCTATATCTGCACTTAGGTTTTGCATTTGTTCTAATTCTTCTTTTGCCTTACTATATGTTTTTTCAGCAATACCCATTCTAAACCTCCTATCTGCCTTTTCTAGCCATTTTATTTATATGCGCTTATACTTTATAGGGTTAATGATTTAAAACGCTTATATAGGCTTATTTACCGCTGTACACTTCATTTCCCCATTCTTGCTCTTCGCTTTCTTCTTCAAGCCAATCTGTTCCATTTTCTGCATCCCATATTTCTTCGTCATCCTGTTTGTTTGGTTCATATACATCACCTTGTGTTATTAGGTTGATTGTTACTTCATTCTGTACTTTACCTGTTTGTTTGAACATATCTAACTTATCCATCATGTTTACGATTTCTTTGATTGCTCCCACATCGCCTGTTAAACCTTTTTTAAACAATGCTACCATTAATAAGTTTTGGTTTGTTAGTTCGCCACTTTTGAAACCCATATGCATTAAAACTTGTTTTTGTTTTTGTGTTGTTATATCCATTGTTAGTAATGCTTTCATAGCTTGCTGTAATGCCATTTTTTCTTCACGTTTCTTTTTTCTTGCTTCAACACCTAACTGTCCAATCCTTTTTCTTTCTTCCGGTGTTCTCTCATTCATTGGAATTAAGTTTTCTACTCCATTACGCAATACTTTTGGAGACTTCTTATTTGTTGCCATTTGTTTCTGTTCACACTCCTTTTACTTTTTGTTCCATAATATCAAATAAGGCAAGGAAGTTCGCTTTGTTTTGCTTCTCCCTCACCAATATTTCTTTTTATATAAAAACAGTAAACATATAAAACTATACAAGTGTACGAGGTTTATGTATACGAACGAAATTATTTTATAAGTACAAACATGGCTTTTTATTGTTTTGTTTTATACATCCACTGTTTTTATCCTTTTATATTTTGGCTAACATTTATGGCTGTTACTTATATATTCCTATCCTAGAATATTTCCTTAGTTCCATTTTATTATAGCATGTTACTATCTATTTGTCAATGTAAAATTTAATTTATTTTGCTTTTATTTGTGTTTCCTTTGCTTGTTTTGCCTAAAAAGTAAATCTCTTTCTTTCTTAGCTTTTATTCTTTCTGCTTTCACCTTTTCATTTGCTTCATAGTATTCTAAATACTTGGTACACGTTTCATGGCAATGTAATATTCTTTCTTTGCAATCCTTACATGGACTATGTAACATCATATCAACCCTTTTCTCCTTAAGTAATCCTCTACATCACATAAATATAATATTGCTTCCTGTGTATCCTGTTCCTTTATACTTACTATTCCATCTGTGTCTTTTACTGTGTACCTGTATTCTGATATTGGGAATCCGTCTTTTGTTTCATTCTTTAGCTTCCGCTTTACTTTTGTTATAAAGTTTAATATGAATACTACAGCCAATGTTATCACAATGCTTTCTAATGCCCCTATATGGCTTTTTATCAGCGCATATGGGAGTAATATGTAAATAATACATACAAGTTCTTCAAAATGCCCTACAAGCCAATTACGAGCCTGTACAATAGTTTCCTTTGTAGAGCTTGCTACTGCTTCAAATAGTTTATTCATAATACCTTGCCTTTCAATCCCATTTTTAATGTTTCTAATTTTGTTTCAAGCCTTTTTCTATATGGTGGAGTTTTGCATACTTCACATCTGTATTTGTTTTCTTTGTTAAAAAACGCACCGGCAAACTCTTTGCATATTTCACAGTTATGTTCAAACACTTCTTTTTCATCTGCCATAACATATACTTCTAATTCTACACAACCAATTCCACTACTTTCATTTTTCCTTATTTTATAGCTTATGTTTTTAGAATTATTCTTTACTATAATGTTTGATGATATCCATTTACAACATTCAAGATATGCCTGTTTCATTGTTTTAGCTTTAAACTGTTTACTTATAACCTTTTCTGCTATTAACATGGCTTTAATCCTCCGATAACTCCTGTTTTGCTTCTACTGCACTTCTGTCTGCAAGTTCGTTTAATGGGTCACCATTATGCCCTTTTATGTGTACCATGTTTATGACCATTTTCTTTTCATACACAAGTTTGAACATCTTTTCCCATATTTGTTTGTTCTTTATCGGCTTATCCTCTTTTGTTTTCCATCCATTCTTATACCAATTTAAAAGCCATCCTTTTGTTATAGCATTCACAACATACGCACTATCACAATATACTGTCACCTTTTTTGCTTTACTCTTAAAGGCTTTTACTAATGCCATATATACAGCTGTTAATTCCATTTCATTGTTTGTTGTGTTTCGTTTGTTCCCTTTTGTTACACTTGTTTTGAATCCGCTGTCACATTTTACAAGTTCAACATAGCTCCATCCACCTATACCAGGGTTTCCACTACAAGCACCGTCTGTATAAAATATCAATTCTTTCATTCATTTGTTCCTTTCTTTGCATCTGCTTTAATGTCTGCATATAATTTCACAATAATCTTTGCAACTAACTCCCATAATGTTTTACCATATACTGTTCCAATCCAATCATGCTTTTCTCTTACCTTTATGCAACAGCATGAATAGAATACAAACTTTCTTGTTTCATTAAGCTGTTCATAATATGGCATAAAGCTCTGTGTTCTGTAGTTATATCTTATACAAATTCCTTGCATTGCTTTTTCTAATATTTCAAGTGGTGCAATCTCTGTTTTTGTATAGTTTTGTTTTTCAAGCATCTTTGCAACTGGTTTTACTTTCCAAAGAAAATTGTTTAATGTTTTTATGTTCTCCTGTTTTGTGCAATCTAAATTTAAAATCTCTTCTGTTTTCATTGTTTTATTCCTCTTAATTAAAAAAGGCAAGAAATAGAACACTTCCTACCTCCTGCCTTTTATCAACATCTATGCAACATTTGTTTTATTTATTTGTTTTTGTCTTTCCTTTGATATTTCTTCTTTTAATATATCAATTCTTTTCATTATTGATTTTTTTCTTTTTACTATTCTATCTAATAGTATTTCAGCTTCTTGCTGATTTTTTGTTTTACTATATGCATAATTTTTAAATATTTGGCGATATTGAGCATCTGGAACTTGAGCTAGTCGTGCTGCATGGTAGTTTAAAGTTTCTAGAACTTCAGTTGATATTTCACCATTTACTATTTTTTTAAAAATTGTTGTATAAATGGTTTCACTTTCTCCATATTCTTCATTATAATTATGACTAAATAACATATCATCATTTATGTCTTTATCTATGTATCTAAATGATTGTTCTTTATCTATTCCTCTTAGACTACCATTTTTATCAATTATAAAATTATGTATATGTGCATCATAATTGCATAAACAATAATCTATTAAATATTCTTCTAATATTTGATTTACTAAGTTTATTGGTATTTCACTACCATACCTAGAAAACATTTTATACATTTCTTGTGTTTTTTCTTTATCAATTTCAATTTTTTCTTGGATGGCTCCAAATGTTCCATTGATATTGCAGACATTACATTTTACTGCTTTTGTGGGATTAATTATTCTTTGAATATTATATGCTGCTTCTTGTATGTATGCACGATATGGTTTTGATTCTTTATTTTTTGATTCTGCTGGTTTAAAATAATATTTTTCTATACCATCAAATGTTTGTATAGAAAACATTCTTCCGGTGTTTCCAATATGTACTTCTTTTATAGTACTTTCCTTATCAATATTTATATGTTCTCGTTGTGTATTTTGAAGACTCTTCTGAAATTCTATATCTATTTCGTTAAACTTTGACTTAAGAAATCCTGAGCAGTATTTTTTAAATTCAATTATTTCTTTTTCTATTTGAGTGGTATTTTGTCCATTTTTTGAAGCTTCAGTAAGTTTGATTAGGTTTTCTCTATATTGCTCAAATTTTGCCGCTAATGCATCTAATGACATATACGATGTGGCTTTATAATTGGGCTTTATCAATTTTACTTTTCTACAAATTAAGTTATTTAATTTACTTATTTTTACTTGAGCTGTTTTAGATAATTTTTCTTTTAAATCCGTCATTTCTAAATAATTAGTAAGGGTAGTTTCTTGCTTAGTTTGATATTCACAAGGTAAAAATAATATTTCTTTTTCTTCTAAATCACCACCTTTTGATGCAGGAATAAATCTTTCTAAGTCTATCCAAGGTACTTGTGATGGTTCAATTTCTATTAATACATCATTACTTGTATCGCCATTATTTATTCCATTTATAAAACTGAGTGCAACTTCTATATTTTCACTTGTTGAAGTAAAGTATGAATGATTACTATTTTTTCTTACTCCACGAAACAATGACTGTTGATATGGTATACTGTCATTTAGTATATAATTTTTTTGTATTGCTTTATATAGAACGATTATTGTCGCTATTGCCTTTTTAAAATCTTCTGATGATTGGGGATATGCTTTTTTTGCATTGGGTTTAAAGTTTCTTTCGCGATTTGTTATGTTTTCGTTTAAAAACATATTTATATACTTAAATGAGTTCCATTTATAATCAAGAAGTGCTTGATATTCTTCAATACTCCACAATAAATCATAATTCATAATTATAGGCCCCCTTTATTTTAAAAATTCTATATTTATTAAATGATTATCTTCAGCAAATTCTAATTTAAAGCCAGTGCAATATTCTATATGTCCCTCTAGTAAAATGTTATTTTTGAAACTATATCTTAACTTATTATTTATTATTTCAATATCACACCATTTTTTAATAAGAAATGAAATTGCAGTTGCATGGCTGACTATAGCTATTCTTTTATTTTTATTTTCATTTAATATTTTTATAATAGCGAAATACATTCTATCTCTAACTTCTTTTTGATTTTCACCAGTTCCTATTTTATAATTTTCATCTAAAATTTGTTTTCTCTCAAAGTTTTCTGGTAATTGATTCCAAGAGTCAATTCCAAATTTTCTTTCACCTAAATTACTCATTATATTTATTTCTATGTTGTTATTCTCTGCTAGATACTTGGCAGTTTGTATAGTTCTAACATAATTTGATGAATATAAAACATCAATATTATTAAACTCTTTATTATTTAGTTTTTCTTTTGCTATTTGTTCTCCCTCTATTGAAAGAGATGACTTCTCATTTTGAATTTGTAGGTTATCATTATTTAAGTTATTATTAACTTTTAAGGGCTTTGAATGTCTTATTAAATATATTGTAGTACTCATAATTATTCCTCCATATATCATGCTTAATTTCATATTTTCAACTTAATTATATCATTTATGTATTTATTTTCATAGTTTATAAAGAAAAGTTTACACTTACTAAGTAAATACTTGTCATACAATAATATTATTTAATTTAGAGACATTAGGCTCTAAATTACCTCTTAAGACCTAGGCTTAAGAGGATAAAAAAACATAGACTATATTAATCTACATTATTTACTTTTATAGTACTTACATACTTTATATTTAATACTTTATCATATAGTAATTGCTTATTTTTTAATATTTTTATAAAACTATATATATAGAAAATTATAAATATTAAAAATGTATTTAATCCTATTATTACTGATAAATAGTTAGGTATATTTTTAGCTAATAACATTTCTAAATGTACCACTAATGAAAATATTCCATAGTAATATAAATATATAAAGATATTTCTTAAAGTTATTCTAAGTAATCTCTTATCTGGTACTTCTAATGATACATTTATTATTCTTCCAAAGATAGTTTGGTTATGGTTAAAATATGGAATGATAATAAAGTAAAGAACCGCTAGTGAAAGATTTATATATTTATTATTTATTAAAAACGATACTAGCATTATCATTAGTAGATAGATAAAGATATCTCCTATAAAGAGTGTTATTCTTCTTAAGGAAGATACTTTTTGCCCTTCTTTTAATGATTTGGTATCGATATCTTCTCTTGTTGGTAAATGTTTTTGGATAGGACTTATTATTAAATATCCCAGAAGACCTCCTAGTGTGTTTATTAATAGGTCATCAACATCAAAATTACGATATGGTCTAGGATAGATATAATATAATCCTGTTAACTGAGTTAATTCAAAGAATAGTGATATTAATAGGCTTATAATTATTGTTTTCTTTAATGAACATTTATAGTAGTATCTTAGATAGACTCCTAATGGCATAAACATTATTATATTAAAGATAACAGTATATATACTAGGTATAGTTATTATTTTTAGAATGTTTATTTGTTTTAATTCTATTAGGTCCTCTACTATATCTTTTATGAATGTTAATGGAATTAACTGAGGATTAATCACTTTCATTTTGATTACTTCTTCTTTGGTTGGAAGAGGTAATATTACTAAAAAGTAGATTGTCATTAGATATAAGATAAAGGAATATATTATTAAAGTTCTTAATTTGTTTACTGATCCATAATGATGATATTCACATATTATATATGGTAATGTTATTAATAAGGCTAAAAAAGGAAAGATTATTAAAGCTGCTTTTATTGGTACTAAATAGCTCATCTTATCTCTCCTTTATTATGGTTTTACTACAGTAGTATGTTACTAAGAAATATCCTCCATAGATTACTACTAGAAATACTGCTGTTAATATTATTGATGATAATAATGATTCTGTTCCCATTGTTTTTAAGATATAATTAGCAAATTCTATTCCAAATATTGAGTGAATTATAGCTAGTAATAATGGGAATAGGAAGAATACTGCTATCTGATTAAATAAGGCTTTGTTAATCATTTTCTCATCTGTTCCTATTTTTCTTAACATATTAAATCTTTCTTTATTATCAGTACTTTCTGATAATTCTTTTAGGGCTAAAATGGCCGCACTTGATATTAAGAAAATTATTCCTAGGTATAGTCCTACAAATGTTACCATGGCTCCTAGTCCTATGGATGATTCATAGATATCTATTTTAGTATTATATGATAATAAGGTATCTTTGTTAAAATGGTTATTTATTATAGTACTAACTATATCTTCAACATTTTCTTTTTCTTCTTTAGTGTCTGCTTGATAGTTGGCTGCTAAGACATTTTTATATGGATGAATACCTTCTAAGGCATTATCTGGTAATATTATTACTCCTGTATTAGTAGCACTTCCACTTAGTTTGATAATGCCATCTTGACATTCTTGATATTTTGGATAGTAGTCTTTACCATTTATAGTTAGTTTGGTATTGTTTTTTAGGGATATATTTCTAATATCCGCCATCATCTTATAGTTAGATATAATTACATATTCATTATCTTTTAGAGTTAATTCTTTTTTGTTATATAGTTTTGCTAGATGATTGTAGTCACTTAATTTTACTAAGTCTTCTCTTACGTTATAAGCTAGTGTGGGATAATCTTTTCCTATTTGTTCTATTTGGTCTCCAAAAGAATCTTTTAGGGTTATTTCTTCTACTCTATATATATTTATGTCTACTACATCTTTTAGATACTTATATACATCTAATCTTTGTAAGGTATCTTTGACAGTGGTGTTATAATCCTCTATTATCTCTTTTGAAAAGTTTTCTTTTTCTTCTTTAGATAATGATTCTTGTAATTTTGAAAACTGAATATCAACGGGAGCTAAATCTTTTAGATTACCTGATAGAGAGTTCTTTATAGATAATGCTGAAGAAAAGATACATATTGTAAAGAATAACATTAGGCATATTATTGTCATGGAAAAGACTGTGGTATTTATTTTACTACTTATTTGACGAATGGTAAAACTATTTAGTCCTTTGTAGTAGTATTTTTTTAGATGCATTACTATCTTTAGAATTAGACCTGATAGTGACCAAAATATTAGAAATGTTGATATACAACCTAGGGCTATTGGTATTAATATCCCACTTATAGCATTCATAAGTGGTGAAGTACCAAAACCATCTGTTACTAGATAGTAAGCATATGATAGTACTATGACCGCAATTATAAATACTATAGTGCAAATGATAGGATTTTTTAATTTTACTTTTTCTGATTTTTTATTACCATGTAATAGGTCTATTAGTTTACATTTGTTTACAATTATGGTGTTAAATATCATTACTATTAAATACATTATGCTAAAGTATAATAAGGTTTTTAGGGCTGCTGAAGATGAAAATGTAAACTGGAATTTTGTTAAGTCGGCTTCAAACATATTGGCTACTAAGATACTCATTAGTTGTGATAAAACTATTCCTAGGGCTAGGCCAACTCCTAAAGAGATAACTCCTATTATAAGAGTTTCAAAGAAAAGGATTAGAGATATTTTTCTTTTGGACATTCCTAAGGTTAAGTAGATTCCAAATTCTTTGTTTCTTCTTTTTATGAGAAAACGACTGGCATAGATTATTAGAAATCCTAGAATGAATGAAACAAAGACACTTACTCCTCCTAGAATGGTGGTCATTAGTCTTATTATTTCACTTGTTGATGATGATACATTTAGCATTACTGTTTGACTATCTATAGCATTGAAAACATAGAAAATAGCTACTCCTAGTACTAAAGTAAAGAAATAGATAGCATAATCTTTGATACTTTTGGTTATGTTTTTTATAGACAATTTAAAGAGCATCATTTATGTCTCCTCCTAGTAAGGTTACAACATCTATTATTTTATCAAAGAATTCTTTTCTGGTATCATTTCCTTTACGAATTTCGTTATATATTTTACCATCTTTTATGAAGATTATTCTAGTAGCGTAACTTGCGGCATAAGCGTCATGGGTTACCATTAGAATAGTGGCTCCTAAAGCATTATTTAAGTATGTTAGTTTTTCTAGAAGCATTTTTGATGACTTGGAATCTAGAGCTCCAGTTGGTTCGTCTGCGAGTACTAAGCATGGATTTGTTATTATGGCACGGGCTGCTGCTACTCTTTGTTTTTGTCCTCCACTCATTTGGTAAGGATATTTTTTTAGTACTGATTCGATATCTAGTTCTCTTGCTACTTTCTTTATTCTTTTATCTATTTCTTTGGGACTTACATTTTGAATTGATAAGGCTAGTGCTATATTTTCATAGGCTGTTAAGGTATCTAATAAATTGAAGTCTTGAAAGATGAAACCTAAGTCTTCTCTTCTAAACTTGTTTAAATCATTTCCTTTTAGTTTTGTTATGTCAGTTCCTCCTACAAAAATATGTCCGGCAGTTACTTTATCAATTGTGGATATACAGTTTAGTAATGTTGTTTTACCTGAACCTGAAGAACCCATGATAGCGACAAACTCTCCTTTTTCTACTTCAAATGATATGTTATCTATGGCTTTGGTTAAACTTGATTTACTTCCATAGTATTTTTCAATATTTTCTATTTTTAGTATATTTTCCATATTATTTTCCTTCCTTTCGTAATTAATAATACTAGATAATAGGATATTTGTCGTAATTTTAATATTACAGTATATTACTTTTTTGTAAGGTTAGTCTTCTGGGTGATAAAGTTTATTTTTACCAAAGGTTATTTTGACAATGGTATATTCTTTTTCTTCAGATTCTATCTCTATTTTATGGCCTAGTTTGGTACATAATTTTTTGGCTATGTATAGACCCATGCCTGTTGATTTGATTTTATCTCTGCCATTAGTACCGGTAAATGATTTTTTGAAAACATTTGGAATATCACTTTTTGGTATGCCAATACCGTTATCTTTGATAAATAAGGTTATTTGATTATTATCTTCTATAGCATTTATTTGGATATAGGAGTTTGGCACATCTTTTTTGTATTTGATACTGTTATTGATAATTTGATTTAAAATGAATTCTAACCATTTGGTATCAGTATAGACTTCGGTATTTTTTATATCGACGATTAGGTCAATTTTATTTTCTAAGAGATCATCTTTATTTTTAAGGGCTACTGATGAGATTATTTTTTCTAGTTTTACTTTTTTGAAGATAAAGTCTTCACTGGTATAGTTGCTTCTTACATAATAGAGGATTTGGTCGATGTAGTTATCTAGTCTTTTTATTTCTTCAATGTATTCTTTTGGTACTTGATTTTTATGATTATGGGTCATAAGTATTAGACTTGATATTGGTATTTTTACTTCATGTATCCACATCTCAATATAATCTTTGAAGTCTTTGGTGCTATTTATGTAACTACTGACATTTTCAATCATTGATTTGTTGATGTCGCACATGATGTTATATATTAGTTCTTCTTCGTAAGTATTTGGTTTGGGTAATGTTTCTAGGACTAGGTATTTTTTATCTAGATTTTTGGTATTGGTTATGAGTGTGTTATAGAAGGTTCTTTTTTGGAAATATGATATTAAAAGGGCTATGATTAGTGTTAATAGTAGTAATACTATGGTTACTATTATTAGTCCCTCTGGTACTTTGAAGGCTATGTCTAATAGGGTTATTAGAATTATTGATATGATAGTGATAATGATTATGCTTATTTTATCTTTTAGATAGTTTGTTAATTTCATAATAGTATATATCCTTGTCCTTTTCTTGTTTCTATGGCATTTGGATAACCAAAGTCCTCTAGTTTACTTCTTAGTCTACTTATATTTACGGTTAGAGCATTATCATTTATGTATTCTTCATTATTCCAAAGAATGGTCATTAATTCATCTCTTGATACAATTCTGTTTTGGTTATTTAATAAGTGCTGAAAGATTAGCATTTCATTTTTGGTTAGTTCTAATTCTTTGTTACTACCAGATAAGGTACCTCGTGATGGCGAGACTTCTAAATCTTTATATTTTAGTACTTCAGTACTATTATCTAATCTTTTAAAGATATTTTGTATTCTTAGTAATAGAATGGTTGGGCTATAGGGCTTAGTTATGTAATCGTCTGCTCCATAAGAGATGGATAATATTTCATCGGTTTCATTTGCTCTTGAGGTTACCATTATTACGGGAATATTTGATTCTTTCCTTATTTCTTTAAGTAACTGCTCACCATTTTGATATGGTATATTTATATCTAATAGAATTAGGTCTATATTACTTTTTAGTATTTCTTCTTTGGCATTTGAGAAGTCTTTTAGTATTAATGCTTCATAGCCAGCATTTACTAGTAGTTCATATAATTCTTTAGATATTATAGTATCATCTTCAATTATCATTATCTTTTTCATATATTATATTTCCTTCTTTCTATAATTATATTATATCATTATATTGATGGATTTTATATTACAAGTTTGTAAGGTAGAAGAAAAGACTTAGTACATCATTGCGATGTGGGTAAGTCTTTTTGATATTTCATAAATAGAAGTTCTTTTCAATATCTTTAATACTATCTTCATTTTTTTCTAGATTTTTCAAATAATTAAAAACCTTCTTTTTCTAAATCTGTACAATTACCATTAGTTTATTTATCTACTCTGATTAAGAATTCTTACATTCTTCTATCTGTCAAAGCAAAGTTTCTAATAGTCCTGATTTGCTTATAAGCAGATCATGTAAATGATAAAATATTTTTATAACAAACATATATTCGTTTTGCCATTTGACAGATGGTTAATTATATGTTAAAATGTATATAGTCCCAGAGGTATTTTCTGAGGCAAAAAAATACTATCTTGCAGGATAGTATATAGAACGAGTACAAGGCATATACTCACTACAATGCAAAACTAATAGTTTTACTATTGTAATATAATTATATCATCTTTAAATTATTTTTGCAACATAAAAAAATTATTAGTTTACAATTTTAATAAAATTAGGAGGTGATATCATGAAAATGGTTAAAGTAATTTTTGAAACTGATAGTGGTAGAAATAAGGTATTTCAAGATACGCGAAATAATCACATAATGACTGATAAGGAGTTTATCTCTAGAATTAAAAACGAAAACTCAGTTTATAATGATAATTACTATGTTAGAAAAATAAACGGTGTTGAAACGGCAGTATCAAAACCAAATGGTATAAAAAGTGATAATTTAGGCTAGTATTAAACTTGTACTCGTTCTCAAATTTATGAGAGGAGGAATTATATGCCAATTAAACCAGGCCCTAAGCCAAGGACTAAAAGTACTGGCAAATTAGATCGCAGAAGAAGAGATAATAAGTTAACACCAAAGAATAAAACACCATTGAAAACTCATCATCACAAAAAAGGCGATTAAGTTAAACAGCCATTATTGGTTGTTTTTTCTTTTATAAGAGATATTTTAAATGTATGATAAATATCAAATATTAAAATTTGTATAATTATAAAATTAAAATAATTAGAAAAAATATAGAATTTTGATGAAATCATTTTTTTGATTACATTAATGTGTGTGTATTAAAATAACAATTAGAATAAAATAGACAAAATAGTAGTTGAGTATTTTAATCAATAACTACTATTTTGTCTATAAAAATTTTTACACCTTCTAACAGAGCAAATTTACCCATGCTAAAATAACATTAGTATATGTCTATGACTTATATATAATAGAGGCAATTGCATATCGTTATTAAACCTTAAACTAATAACAAAACTAATAGAACTTAAATATTAAGACCTTTTGTTTTATAGTAGTCACCTCAATTTAATTAAATTTAGTATAATATTAACTAGCTTTTTCTAAGATATCTTGATAATGCCTTTTTAATTCTTCTTTTGTTGCGATAATTTTAATGTGTACTGCTATAGTAGGTTTGAGCTGCATTACATTTTCTAGGCTGAAAATGCATCTATCATCATCTTCACTTACATTTTCTATAGTTACAAATAATAAGTTATTAATTTTTTTGCCAGTTACTTTTCCTCCTGTACCTCTCCCAATTCTATCACCCATTTTTTCTTTAGGAATAGAGGCAATATTGTTTTCAATTTTTCCATTCATATTAGTTATTGAATTTTTTAAAAAAATAGGAGTAAATACTTTCCCAGGATTCTTTCCAGCAGGTCTTATCTCAGAACCATCGGTAGAAATTATATTAATATTTTTTTCTTCATCTATACAATCAATTGTTATAGCAATTAATTGATTGTTTTTATCTAATGTTACTAGTGTATCAATTCCAAGCGTTGTAAAATAGTTTTTTAATAATTCTTTCTTTGTATCAATATCGAAATCATCGAAGTTTACTTTTTCACAATTTGAATCATACCTTGAAAAAATATCTGTCTCTTCATTAAATTTTTCTATTAACGGTATGTAATCTGGATTTTCTTCAATAAACTTATTATCAATTAATAGTTTTCCGTTTTCGTCGTATCTTTTTATATCTCTTTCTCCCGCTCTTGCAATTCTATCTTTAAATTCTACTTTTACAACTTTATTATCTAAAAACAAATCCGCATCATATGAAGTTGGATTTCCATACTGAATTAAAAAGTTTTTATAATTGTTTGGATCATAATATATGTATCTACATAGAAGTGTATTTTCTTCCGCCCTTAAATAAGGTAATACATTTGCTGGTAATTCTCTTATATAGCTGTGGAATGAATCTACAAAAGTAGTTAAATTATACATATTTGCTATTGTTTGTGCTAAAACACACTCCACCAACGTGCCAGGTTGGAGTGCTTTTTTTGCATTAAACTGTCTTTCTATTTCGGCATAGACTCCTTTTACTTTTTTGACTTTTTTTGTGATATCAGGATTAATCGATAGAAAATCATCAAATGTTTTTGACTCTTTATAGTTTTCTTTATAAAACTTTTCAATATCTTTTATTTCTTTATCAGTTAAAATGGTTCTGTTTGTTTCTTCGTAAATATCTCTCAAAAACTCTATTAATGCCTCATTATTCATTATTATCATACTCACTTTCATTAAACAAAGAACTGCTGTGAACTTTATTAAAAATACTTATATCTTTCTTTATTCCAAGTGCATCAAAAAACACTTTATTAATCATATTTCTATATTCTATTGGAAATTTAATATTTTCCTGACTTTTTCCAGCGTTCATTTTATAAACTAGATATTTGTTTTCATTTTCTTGCATTTCCTCGGCTATTTTATTTATTTCTTCTTTTTGAAATTTAGTTAACTTATCATAAAATATTGGAATACTATTTATAATTGTTAGTGGGCAGTTTATTCCGCCATCATATAACCTCCAATACCAATATGCAAACGTTGAATTTAACATACAATATACGTAGTTATATTTTTCATCATCTGGAATATGTATGATTCTTTTTCCGTCTCGTATTAATTCTTTTTTTGAACCGACAGTAAAATAACGGCATGTGGTTGGAACATATATTTCTTTACCATATTTGGAATCTATTATGTTACCCATTTTCTGCTCCGAAAGTGCTTCCCAACTATCCAATACCTTTAACAAATCTTTATGGCATTTATAATAGTTTCTTCTTTTTGAAGTAATTATTTGATATCTATCATTTAATAGGCTATAAAGATAGTCATTTTTTAGCATTCTTGAGCGCTCCTCTGTTTTAAATCTTATAAGAGGAGTAAACCTAAATCCTTTAACATCTTTTTTGTTTTCTACTACTGTAATGGCTGCTCTTACAGAATTTCCTTTATTACTATTAAAAATTCCATATTTTCTACCATTAAATATATTTCCTGGTACGTTGTCAAATGATACTACAAAACCATTATAATTATTCATTATTTGTCTAAGAGAATAAAATTTACCACTTCCTATAAAACTATATGGTGTGATTATTACTGATGATTTGCTTTGTTTAATTATTTTCTCAATAAATGCTGAATATAACTCCTTTGAATCAATTATAACTTTTGTGATTTTCCAATCGTCACTAAAATTTGTAATTTTATAATATGGTGGATTTGAAATTACTTTTGATTCTTTTGGAAGTCTTATTTTTTGACTAAGAAAATCACAATGCTTAACTTTAATTCTTTTTAGTAACTCTTTTCCATACTTCATTGCGATTGAATATCTACATATTTCTAATGCAATATCGTCCATATCATATAAGTATAAATTACCATTGTTGATCAGATTATAAGCTTTTTCTTTTCCTATAACTTCTAGGTATGATAATATTAAATTGCCAACGCCACAGCCGACATCACAAATATTTTCGCCTTCAAGTGGCTCCAACCATCTTGACATTACTAATGCAACGTCTTTTGGGGTATAGTACTTTCCCATTTCTTTTTTGTCAATCTTATTTTCATGTTCTAAACCAATTTCATATAGTTCACCATAGTTATCAATATTGAATAATTCTGTATCAAATTCTTTTGCCATTGTTTTTGATAATATTGTATGCCATGTTTTTTTTAATCCTTTTTTATCAATATCTTTTATATAGTCATTAATTAAATACTTAGTCATATCAATATCATCTCCTATAAATAATTATATCATAAAATTTGACATTTTTTTTATAAATAGTAATTTTTTAATATTTTTTATTTTGATATATATATTGTTACGAACCATGATATTATTTTAATAAACAACTTACCTATAGATGAATATCTTATCCTTCTGATTTGTTTTAATCTTCTGAAAATTCAACTTTGAAATTATCAGAAAATAAGCCATCATCAAGACTAATAGTATCAAAATTTATTACACTATTATTATAATAAATAGAGGCTACAATAACTTGATGATGATTAAAATCTCTTTGTAAAATCCTTAACATGTCATTTGTTGATATTTCTGATAATTCATTCGTCCTTGGTGAATCAATGATAATTGGTAATATTAATTTATACTTATCTTCAATCGCTTTAATGTATGAAAGTTTAAATATAAATGACATCTGTGCCAATATTCTTCCACTCAATCCTTTTAATTTATTTGTTAATACAAATTTTACTGTTTTATCTGAAATATAATTTGATATTCCTAACTCATCAGCATATTTGATTATTGTTTCATAAAAACCATATAGTTGTAAATTGTTAAAAGCCAATTTATCTTTTATTTGCTTATTTATATTATTTCTTTTGTTTGTAAGTTGTTTTATTATTTTGTCAAGTTTGCTTACATCAATATTCGTGTTTTCTATATTTTTTTGCATTGTTTCTAGGATGTCATCAATAGAAATCAATGTATTTTTTTCGTTTATTAGATTTAAAATTTTTTCTAATTTAACTTTTGTTTTCTCTTCTTCGATTCTATAATTGTTTAACTTTAACCTTAATACCTCCTGAGTCCTATCAAAATCAATTAATTTATCCCTCGTGAGTAAAAACTCCTCACCTTTATGATTGACCACTATTCCATAATTTTCAATCATCTCTGCAAACCCTTTATTTTTTCTGATTATTTCCTCTATTTCTTTTCTTTTGCTTTTTTGTTTTCTTAATTTTACTTCTAATTCCTTTTGTTCTTGTATCAATTCATTCATATTAAACTGATTATATTCTGGTAATTTATCATCTTCGTCTGCAAATTCTGCATTTATATCGACTACATTCTTAAAATAGCGATATTTTTTTAATTCATTATTTAAAACCTTTTTCTCTGTTAATAAGTTGTTGATATCAACCTCTGATATTCCCGCTACAAACTCTTCAATATTAAATCTGATATTACCAATTATTTTACCCCTATTTAAAAGCGTCCATCCTTTTTCTTGATCTATATAATATACTGCTAGCAAGTTATTTAATATTACTATATTATCAATTTCAAAAATTGCAGAATGTAATTCATTTTCTTGTATAGGTAGAGTATACTCATAAATGTTGTTATCTATTAATACATTAACTTGTTCATTTTTTCTAATAATTTTTTTTCTTTTTTTATTGATATTAATACAAATTTCAAACTGGAACTTATCAAAATCGCCAATTCCTTCAGTGGCTGGTATTTGATAACCTAAAGAATATAAAATAAATCTAAGCAAAGTTGTTTTCCCTTTAGAATTTTCTTTGCTATATATCAAATTTTTTCTTGTAAATTTATATACAAAACTATCATCGTTATTATTTATCTTTAAATATTCTATTAACATAAGTCTGCTCCTTTCTTTATTTTATCAATAATACTTTTTTTCTTTAATATTGCATAACTTATTATTTGTGAAATATAAATATCAAATCTATTATTATCATTTATTTCAGCATTGTCTTTTAGATTTTGATTATAAAAATAATTATATAACGATATCTTTTCCTTCTTTACAAAATCACTAAATGTTATATTATGGTTTTTTTGACTTTTATTATATAAAAAATAAACTTTTGAATAATTTTCATATGATGATATTTTTTCATCTAAATATTTTTGATACCTTTGATAGGCTTCATAATAATCCATCTCATCAATTCCAATATTTAGACCATCATTTGACAAATCCAAGCTTTCTACTTCTGTTAATATAAGCCAATTACAAAACTCCTCTTTAGTTATTTTTATTTTAGGTTCATTTGTGCTATTATTTAAAAATTTAGCTTCACAAAATTTCACTATTGTTCTGTGTTTACTCACTAATGTATCACTCATTATTCCTAATACAGTTTTTGCTTCCTCATATATATATTTGTATTTTTCTGCATCAAATTCTCCAAAAAATGGAATTCTAAAAATTACTAACTTATTAGTGTCTATGTTGTATTTATCGTCATTATATTCTTTAATATTTCTATTTATTTGCGCATCAATTTTCTTTTTTGACTCTGGTGATAATTCCTCATATTTTCTTATTGTTATTCCTTCATTTGAAAATTCTGTTGTAGTTGTATTCAATGGATTTATCATGTTGGATGTGTAAAACAAATAATTTACTTTCTCATCGTCGGATTCTGCTAGACTTATTAGTGCTTTTCTTAATTTTTCACTATTTCCATCATTATCATATATATTTTTTGTTTTTGATTTTGCTTGAACCATATACTTTGTTTTATCCTTTAGTATAATTTCAATATCCTCTTTTTCTCCCTCTACTTTTATGTTATATATATCCTTTAAGTAGTGAAACATAAAATATAATGCTACATTTATTTGAAATTCAAATCCAAAATTGACTGATGCTGCGTTTCTATTAATATTTGTCATAAATTACCTCCAAAACAAAAAATAATATCTAGGCAATATTATATCATTAATTTTTGCTTTTTACTAAAATTTTATAAATTTTGTACTTAACCCCCATATTTTTCTATATACCTAAATAATAATTAATATATATATATCTATTACTTAGATGCAATAGATGCATTTTATCATGATTTAGGCTAATAGCAATACTATAATACTTAGAATAAATACAGCAAAAGACTTATCTCCTAAATAGTAGTTAAGTCTTTTTGAATTATTTAATTGTTATTTATACTTATCTTCTTCCCATTCATCAGTAATAAGTTCATCATCATCTCGTTCTTCTGCTTCAACAAAATCTGCTGGACTCATCCTTTCTTCTTTGGCTATTCTTTTATCCTCTTCTGATAATCCCCATAACTTTGCTTCTTTATCAAACTCTTCATCTTTATAATTTCTTTTTACTACTTTATTTGATTTAACATTTGTCTTCTTAAAAGATGATTCTGGAAAGTTAATATGTATTTTCTTTTTACTAAAAATATTATATATTGTTTGAAATAACCAAATTATAAAATAATAAAATAATTTAGTTATTTCAATCATCAAGATAAAAATATAATAAAACATAATAGCCCCTATTTTAAGGATATACCAAACAAGTACAAGAGGAAAAAATAATATATATAATAATGTTTTTATAGTTACCACCTCACTCTAATTATATCAATAATTTAATATAAAGTCATTAATTTATATTTATTTGTGATGGGGTTGACAACTAGTGTTAACTATTTGGTTAGTTATCTTTTTTCTTCTTTTTAATATATACTATTATGATTATAGGTGAAAGCAATGTTATGACTACTATTGTATAAGCAATAAAATTTATAATTGCTGATTCTATCTTTGACATTTCATTAACTTCTATTTCATATATATTTTTATTATCATCTTCATCTATAACTACTAGTTTTATTATATCTTTATCTTTTATGTTATCTAGTTTTGTTACTTCTTTATCATTTACATATAATAATAGTTTTGCCTTTACATTACTTAATTCGTATGAATATTCAAATGATGATTCATTTGCCAGTTTATTGATACTAGCCTTGTTATTTTTAAATTTAACTTCTGATGAACCTAAGATAAACTTTTTTATTATTACATTACTTAGTGTTTCTTCTCTAGTTACTATAAGTTTATATTCTTTTATGTTTCCTGCTTCTGCAATAACTTTAATTACTATTTCATTATTACCAATTTTTAGTTCTGGATTATTGAATTCAATTGTTGCTTTGCTATCATTAGTTTTGATATCTATATTTATATTTTTTTTATTTGTCTTATATGTCATTTCATTCGCAATTGTTATTTTTTTATCATTTATTTTTATATATTTTAATGATGTATCTTCACTTTTTTGAATAGTTTTTGATGTTTCTTGTTTAGTATTATTAACTGAATTGTTATAACTTTGTTTATTATCATTATTAGCATAAGATGTATCTTCTGATGACGAATTATTGTTATTGTTATATTCCCCTGATTCTTTTTGCTCATCACTAGATGAATTGCCATCACTTATTTTTGTTCCAGATTCATCATATATTTCCCCTTTTGAATTTGAATATGTCCCACCTTCATGGCAGTGATATTCGTCTATTTCTAATCCCCATTTGGCACAATTAGTTCTACAATAATGACATCCTTTTGAATCTAATCTACCTGGATGGGCTAATACTTTTGTTGGTATTAATATAATAATTATAATAATCAAAATCTTTAATTTTAAATTTTTGTTTTCCATATGAATTTCTCCACTTCGTATTTATTTTTATTTATAAATATAATTACTGTTTTTACAAGAGTAACTATTTTCATATTTCTTTCTTCTTTGCAATTAATATTTTATTTAATTAGTTCCTTTAATGTTTTTAGTATCTTTTCTAGAATGTTATTTGTTTCTTCATCATATTTATTTTGGTATGTTTCTCTTGCCTGTCCAAACATTTTATTGGATAGATTTTCTTTTATTTTTTCCTTTAGTGTATATGGCATGTCATCTAAATAAACATCAATAGATGATAACTCTAATTGTTGTTTTCTATAATATACTTCATCTTTTCTTAGATTACTAGCTTGTTTTGCTGTATATCCTGACATTCCTAGTAAAATCACACTAACTATGTATTTTACCATTGTTGTTATATTATAATTTTTTGTAAGTATTGTTATAAAAAATATCATTGCAAAAGCAACTCCGAATATTATAACAGTAGCAATTTGCCATTTTACTCTCTCTGCATGAGCATTATCTGCATTACTTTTGTATTCTCCAATATTTGCCTTATTACCTATTATACCAATTAAATTTGATATTTTTGTATCTTTCGCTTCGATTTCCTTTTCGAGGATATCAAATTTATCTTTTGTCTGTTGTTCTAATTCATTGTATTTTTCCTTAATATTTTCTTCTATTGCACTATAACTATCTAATGCATTATCTTTTATTTGATTGATCTGATTTTCTGCTTCCTGTAACATCTGATCATTTTTATTATTTAAATCATCAAATTTTGATGTTATATTTTTTTCTTTTTCTGCTAATGTATTTTCTAAAGTGGATATTTGTTGAGATAATTCTTCCTTCTTTGATGTCAGTTCATTTAATTCTGATTCTTTTAACTTTATTTGCTCTGATATTTCTTTTAACTTCTCATCGCATACTGTTGATATATTATTTATTTCACAAGTTAACTTTTGTTTATAACTTTTTATATGGTCTTTAATGTTATAATTTTTTCCGACAAGTAATAAATAATTTACATAAATATACATTTCTTTTTCTATCTCGTCAATATTCAATTTTATATTGTTAAATTCTGATTCTATGTTATCATTATTAGGTTCGTCCAATGATAGCTCATTAATGATTATTTCTTCACTCCTTAAAATATTATCTAAATCTCTATAAAGTTTTTCTTTTTTCTCATAATATTCAAATTCTAATTCACTGATATTTAAGACCGATTTTATTCCTATTAACTTCTTGCGAACAATTAAACAATTTTATTGATATTCTTTATTGTTTTTTAATAGTTTCATAATATTTTTTTCTTTATTAATTACGGTATCGACTTTTTCAATTATTATTTCATCACTAATTTTATCTTCTACATTTATTTCAGTATACATATCTGTTTACTTCCTCCTACTTCTAGTTAATACAAAAAAACACCAGCACAAAAAATCTATTAAATAGACCTGTACTAGCGTCTTTCTTTAACTAAATTAAGTATATCAAATTATTTTTATTTATTCAATATATTTTGACAAATTTCTTATTCATCATCATCTGAATAATAGTCATCATCTTCTAGTTCTTCTTCTTCAAAGTTAAATGTATCATACTTATTTTCTTTTATTAATTCTTTTTGCCAATCTTCTAAATCATTATTATCTTTTTTATTATCATCTTCTGTATCAGTAAATGCTTTTATTAAGTTCCATATTAAACACATAGTCTCACCACCTGAAATTATTATATCATAGTTTTTTGTTATATATGACTATACGATTATTTTTCTACTCTTATTTATATAATTATTTCTTTATACTAAAATAATATTAGTATATATCTACTGCTTATATATAATAGGTATCTTGGATACTTTTAATTAAGATAAGTTTACTTAGCTTAATTAAACACTAATAAGACTTACATAGTAAGGCTTATAGTGGACATAATAAAGATAATATATAGGTATATTAAAACTAAGACTTGATATCTTAGTTTATTATTTAGTTAATGTTAATGTTTTTACTTTGAATTCTTTAGTATCATAACCCCATGGATTAGATACTAATCTTGTATTATTTATTATTATATCTTCTTCTTTATGATCATGACCATATATCCATACTGGTGATTTATATTCTTTTACTTCTGTATAGTAACAAGAGTTATTACCCCTACTATTACTTTTATTTCTAAATGGTGGTACATGAGTTATTATTAAATCTATATTATTTGGTAAGTTATTATACCAAGATATGCTATCGTTATGTAGTTTTTGTATTTTATCTTTCTTAGATAATTCTGATAAGATAAATCTTGAATCATTCTACATAGGATAGTTATATAGTTTATCTACTAATGTTACTGGTTTATACCAAAGGGTATCTCCCGCTAACAAGAAGGTATTATAGGTATATAGTCCTTTAGTATTATTTGTTTTATCTAGTATGATTATATCTTTATTATCTTTAAATATTTCATTTAATCTATATACTTTATTCATACTATTATAGTTATATTCTTTAGCCATAGGATCAGTATAGATATATTTTATTACTGGTATATAGTATTCATGATTACCTAGGACGAATATTACTTTTTTATAGTATTTTGAACATGAATATAATAGTTCACTCACTCTATTTATATCTTCATCGATATCTCCCGCTACTACAAGGATATCTCCTTTTACTTGCATGCTTATTTTATCTTGGACTAATTTATCTATTTTGGTTATGCTTTCATTTTTACTTATGTAGTGAGTTAAGTGTAAATCAGATACGTAGTCAATGTTTAATTTCATGGTATTTTTCCTTTCTAAATGCTTATATTATATAGAAAGATGCAAATTATGTCAAATAAAAAACCATTGACACTTTTATATGTCAACAGTTTCTGCGGATAAGTTATTTATTATTACATTTACTTATAAACTCTTCTTCATGTTCTTTTATTTCTTTAATAATAGTTTCTTCAAGAGTTAAATATTTAAATTTTAATTTTGGTATGTTATTCATATTTCCTCCTATTTAATTATATCATATTTTGTTTATTTTCTCACGATAATCATCATAATTACCAATATATCTAGTTATGTTCTTATTTTTTATTTCTATTATACTAGTAGCTATTTTATTTATAAAATATCTATCATGAGATACAAATAATATAGTACCGGTAAACTCTTGTAGTGACTCTTCGAGCATTTCTCTTGTATCAATATCAATGTGATTAGTGGGTTCATCTAGGATTAAGAAGTTATAAGAATCTTGAATTAGACAGAATATTTTTAATCTTACTTTTTCTCCTCCTGATAAGTATTTTATTTTTTTATGAATGTTTTCTCCTGCAAAGAGGTATTTGAATAAGGCACTTCTTAAATATTGCTCTGGTCCAATGAAATATTTTCTGGCTTCTTCTAGTACTGATAAATTAATATCTTCAAACCCTATCTCTTGAGGAATATAACCTATCTTGATATTACTTCCTAGTTTTATACTATTATTTCCTTTTAATATTTCTTTGATTAGAGTTGATTTACCAACTCCATTATCTCCGACTAGACAGAGTCTATCTTGATATTTAATACTTAAGTTAAGGTTATTAAATATTTCTTTAGTACCATAAGATAAATATAGATTATTTATTGTTAGGACATCCTTTCCTGATCTACTATCCATATCAAAAGTTATATTTAGTTTTTTCTTGTCTTCTGGTTTATCTAACTTTTCTAGTTTTTCTAATCTTTTTTCGATACTAGCGGCTCTTCTAAAGAATATTTCTCCACCACTTGGTCCACAAAGCCTGCCATATTCTTTTAATCTTTTGATACTATTTTCCATAGCGGTTATTTGTTTTTGTTGGTCTTTATAGTTTTTTAATTCTAGTAATAGTCTATTTTCACTTTCTTTAATATAGTAACTATAATTACCATGATATACTTCTATTCCTCTTTTGGTTAATAAATATACTTTGTTTATGACATTATCCATGAAATAGCGGTCATGTGATACTAGTATTATTGTTCCTTTATAGTTCTTTAATGTTTTTTCTAACCAAATCATTTTATTTATATCTAAGTGATTAGTGGGTTCATCTAATAACAAGACATCTGGTTCTTGTAATAATAATCTTATTAGAGATATGATGGTTTTTTCTCCTCCAGATAAGGTATTGAAATTTCTATTTAATATTTCTTCAGTTATATTAAATACTGGTAGTATTTTTTGAATCTTTGTTTCGTATTCATATCCTCCTAGCGAGATAAACTTCTCTTGCAGATTCATATACTTTGTTATTACTTTATAATCTTCAGTTAAAAGTTTATCTTCATATCTTTCTAATTTTTCTTTTAGTTCTATTATTTCTTTAAAGGCACTATTTATATAGTCTTTTACTATTATATCTTTTTCTTCAGGTATTTGACTTAAATAGCCTATACTTATATTATTTCTTATTGAAAGGGAACCGGAATCTATACTTTCTTGGCCTGCGATTATTTTTAGTATAGTACTCTTTCCACTTCCATTTGTTCCAATTAAGCCTACTTTTTCTCCTTTTTGTACTGTTATATCTATATTATTTAATATTAAGTCAAAGCCAAATGACTTACATACTTTACTTATATTTATATCTATCATAATATTCCTCCCATCAAAAAAAGTTATATGAATATATTGCATCCATATAACTTCTATTTATATATATAGATGCAGGCACGACAAAAACTCACACCCACATCTCATTTTTTTTTACTTTTATTTTTGATGAGATAAAGGTGTGATATTTATAGTAAACATGATTACATTACCTACATATTTATACATAAATATCCCTCCACTTATAATATATTATAGTTTTTTACTTTTGTCAATTGTTTTTACACTGCAAGCCATTTGTCTTGCTAGTGTTATTTGGAGCCTAGTGGGTCTCCAAATAAGTATCAACCATACTTATTATATATAAGCATTAAATATATACTTAAAGTAGTTTATTATTGGTATTTTTTTTACTATTTTGAGTATAATAATAGTGCAATATACTTGACTTTTTATGATAGTTATAGTATCATTGTATTACCGGAGAGAAATCTCGTCAGGTCGATAGCTCAATGTCGATTTTATTAAATTAAGTGTATGTTAAGTACACCGCTTGAGTTGGGGAGAGACTACTAGATAGTCTCTTTTCTTTTTAGTTATCGACAAATATTGTTGATAACTATTTTAAATCTATATCAAAGGAATAGTCATAGCTTATTTTTTCACATTTATTAGTATCTATAAAGGCTTTTTCTTTATGAGAATAATCCACTATTTCTTTAGCATTATAGTTTTTAAAATATTTCTTTATCTTATCTAATACTTCTAATTCTTCTTTGGTAAATAAATCTTTATTAAACTTTTTCTTTGATGTTATTTCATAATATTCTTTAGATGGGGTTATTACTGGTTTATAGTCTATTATATCCTCTTGATACCCTTTCGATAATATCGTTTCAAAACGATCTGGAACTGGACCAAATGGTAGTTTACAATATTCTAGTCCGGTTATTGATTTACAGTTTTCTTTATAAAATAAGAAATCAGCGTAAAACATTTCTTTTAATAATTTTGTTTTTAATATTGTATTATCCGCGAGAAAGATAATCATATTATATACTTTTTCTTTATTAAATTTAGTATAACCATTATACTCTGTTGGACTATATTCTTCGTTTAGTAATAATTGTTTTTCGTTATTAGCTAAGAATATAGATATCTTATTATTAATTTTATTATATTCTTTATTAGTAAATTGTATTTTGTTGGCTTCAACTAGATTTGCTATTATTTCTGGATTAGCTATTAAAATTTTTATTAATATTAAATAACTATCATTTGGTATAGATACTCCTTTTTCATAACTTATTAATGTCTTTTTAGCACATCCTATTACTTTAGAAAATAATTCTTGTGATAAATTATATTTTTTTCTTAAGGCTATTATTTCTTCTTTAGTTACACCATATAATTTATTATATATTTCTATACCTTTTTCAGAGGCAATATTATCTAGCTTTTCATCATATACTAAATTATTACATTTTGAGCAGAATTTTCTATCTGAATTAAATTTTATTTCTTTTCCTTTTATTTGGTAGATATGTTCATGATTCTTAATATAAGTATCTGTACTACCACAATTATCACATCTCATAGTATCCTCCTATTTATAATCTAAATGAAATGATAAGCATACTGTCATTTCTTTATTATTATATTCTTCTATCTTTAACTTAATATATACTCTATTTCCATTAATTTCTTTTTTAAACACCAGTGAACTATCGCTTTTTAAATAAAAAGGTTTATAATCTGGAACATAGTTATATGAAGATAACGTTAATATTTCTTGCCATGCCAAACTTTCAGTTATTCCAACTTCTAATAATTCTTCAAGATAATCTCTATCTCTTCTATTAATAAATTTCTTATTTCCTTTAGTTATTAACTTTTTCATTTTTGTTAGTAGTTTGAGCTGCTCTCCAGTCATATGATTCCCCCTTATGTTTATTTTTTTATTACATAATATATCTTTCCCTTTCTGTTTTAATGGTAACATATGTAACCTATTTTTGTCAATATGTATTTTATACTTTTACATATTTTTTTATCACTACCTGTGATATAAGAAAAACTATAGACATAATCTATAGTTTGTACAAATACTTTTATTTCAGAGACATTTGGCCAAGTAAATATTTTTGAAAGACCTTGGGCTTTCAAAAACCTCGAACAATGTAATGTGAGAGGAATATATTACCTTCTACTTTTTCCTTTAGAAGATAATAGTTCTTCTCTTAAATATCTATAATATTCAATACAATTAACATATTTATTTTCTTTTTCATTAAATATCCATATAGCAGTTAAATCTTCTAACGAGATAGCTCCCATTTGACCATCTTGTACTTTGGTATAAGGTGCTTCTAGTACTGGCCTTTTATCGTAGTAAAATAGTTTATCTCCACCTCTAGTCCAAAATAATTCATTATTATGACCACCTTTTACTTTATCTTTACTTCTTGCATATCCACTAGTTATAATATCTTCTACTTGATCCATACCGGTTACTCTATATACAAAATTATCATTTGTCTTCATAGCAATAGGACTATCTTTCCCAAAAGCTAATTCTCGGACAAATACTCTATTTCTAGTAGTTTCTATTCTATCGTCTTCCATATTTATTCCTTTTCTATAGTAGTTCTACCACTTATTCTATTATCACTATCTTTAATCCAAAGATAATATTTTTTATATGTAAAGTAATTACTCTCTACTTTGTTATTTTCTATTTTATTCCAGCATAATGAATCTATACTGGGAACACTCTTAGTTGTTTTTAGACAGTATTCAGTTGAATCTCCTGCTGTTGTTATTATAAGTTTATTATTTTCTTTAGTAATACTTTCTATTTTAGCTATCATATTTTCATTAGGTTTAGCATAATACTGATTATTATCACTATCTGGTAAGATATTTTTTGCTACAATGAAACTAAATACTGATAAGATAAGAATACCACCAAGTACTATGAATGTACTATTATTATTTTTCATTTTTAACCTCCCTGTAATCTTTAAATAATTTTGTATATATTGGTTTTACTAACTCTCCTAATACAAACATTATAAAACATATTCCGATAGTTATCAAGATATAATTTATTTTTATATTTGGTACTATAAAGTATTTACTTATTGGGGTTACTAATACTATGATTTGAACTAATAGTATTAAGAATACTCCTAATGTTAGTTTTTTATTTGAAAAGATGTCTTTATTTAGTACTGACTTCTTAATATTACGACAAGAGAACGAGAATAGTAATTCATGAGTTACTAAGTAGATAAATAATAATGAACCTGCAGTATTTACATCTACTTCTTTTGCAAAATAGATAAATATTATTAACATTACTATTGATTTTATGATTGCTCCGATTACTATTTTAGCTGTTAATAATGGTGTAAAGAAACTTTCATTGTATTTATTAGCAAGAGTATTTTCCATTTGGTCTTCTGTTTTCTTTTCAAAGGCTAACATAATAGCGGGTATACTATCTGTTACTAGGTTTATCCATAGTAGTTGTAATGTTGTAAACATTTCCATATTTAGTACCATGGATATGAATACTAGAAGTACTTCTACTATATTACCCGCAAGTAAGTATAGTATTATTTTCTTGATATTAGAAGTTATTCTTCTTCCTTCTTCAACTCCATCGACGATGGTAGAAAAACTATCATCTACAAGAATACAATCTGCTACTTTTTTTACTACTTCAGTTCCGGTTATGCCCATGCCTATTCCAATATCAGCTTTTTGAATAGCGGGTGCATCATTTACGCCATCTCCAGTCATGGCTACGACATAACCATTACTTTGAAGTGCATCTACTATCCTTAATTTGGTACTTGGTGATATTCTAGCATAAACATTATATTTTTTTACTGCTTCTTTTAATTCATCGTCTGTTAACTTATCTATTTCTTTTCCTGTTGTGGCTCCTTCATCGGTATCGATAATACCAACACTTTTAGCTATTGCACGAGCAGTATTTATACTATCTCCAGTTATCATAACTATTTTTATTCCAGAATTTTTACAAACATTAATTGCACTAGGTACTGATGTTCTAGGAGGATCCATCATACCAATTAACCCTATAAATATCATATCTTTCTCTGGATTACTTGTATTTCCATTTTTATAAGCTAAAGCCAAAATACGAAGTGATTTTTCTGATTCTTCTTCTTCTATTTTTAATATCTTTTCTTTATATTCTGTAGTAATATTATATAGTTTATTATCTTCTAGATAATAGGAACAGTTTTGTAATACTGAGTCTAAACTTCCCTTAGTAAAAGAGTATTCTTTATTATCTATAACATTTATAGTACTCATCATCTTCCTATCAGAATCAAATGGATACTCCTTTACTCTCGGAATATTAACTAAAGTATTTCTATCTTCTAGATATTTATATATAGCCACTTCAGTTTCATCCCCTAGATATTTGTCATTATTCTTAGTTACATTCTGACAACTTGATAAACAATAATTATATAGATTTATGTTTTCGATATTATCTTTTTCGGTATATAATTTATTGTTTACATAGATACTTTTTACTTGCATTTTATTTTCAGTAATAGTTCCTGTTTTATCAGAACAGATTATATCAGTAGAACCTAGTGTTTCAACAGAAGCCATCTTTCTTATGATTACATTTCTTTTAGCCATTTCAGACATTCCTAGAGATAATATTATGGTTATTACTGATGACATTCCTTCAGGAATAGCTGCTACTGCTAGTGAGATGGATAGCATTAGGATATCAAAGAAATCATTCTTTTTAAGTAGGCCTACGGCCATCATAACTATTATTATAGCTATTATTATATAGGTTAATACTTTACTTATTTGATTTACTTTCTTTTGAAGAGGAGTTAGTTCATTTGTATTATTAATAAGACTAGCTCCTATTTTACCTAGTTCTGTATTCATAGCGGTACTACATACTACTACAAAGGCATGTCCATTTGTTACATTACAGCCAGCATAAACCATATTTTTTCTTTCATATAATTCTTTTTCTTCGGTTATATCATTATTATCTTTCTTGATACTTTTTGATTCTCCGGTTAGGGTTGATTCATTTACTTCTAAGGCTTCTGATGATATTATTCTAGCATCAGCGGATACATAGTCTCCTGCTTCTAATTCTATTATATCTCCTGGTACAATCTTTCTTACATCAATTGTTTCTTTTTTACCATCTCTTATGACATTATTATTTGTTATAAACATTTTATTTAGTTCTTCAATAGCCTTATCAGCTTTCTTCTCTTCAATAAAACTTAGGGTTGCATTTATTATGACGATTATTAGAATTATTACTGAGTCAGCATATGATTCTTTTTGGATATAAGATATTACTGCAGAAAATACTGAAGCAAAGATAAGTAATATTATCATTAGATCATTAAACTGATTTAAAAAGATTATGAAATTTGATTTTTTCTTTCGTTCTGCTAATTTATTTTCGCCATACTCCTCTAATCTTTTGCTTGCTTCTTCTTCAGTTAATCCACTTATATTGGTATTTAATTCTTTATATAGTTCTTCAACTTTTTTATTATAATAATTATTTTCTTTCATCTTTTTACTCCTTTATATTAGATATGATAGAACAAACATTACTATCATTATTATTAAGATTATTATTAAGAGTACTTTGGTTATGTTTATTAAGATATTTTGATATGGTTTTAGTACTCTTATGCCACAGTTACGACAGTATTTATCACTATCTCTTACTACTTTTTTACAATTTATGCATTCTTTCATTGTTGTAACCTCTCTTTTATGATATTTATTATTTCTAATGAACTAGTACTTGACGAATCTCTATGTAAGTAATAGTCATGAATGGCTTCGGCGATTACTTCATCATAATTTACACTTTCTTTTACTTTTTGACTAGCATAACCAGAGATACTTTTGGTAAAGTCTTCAAGTGAAATATTGGTATTATACTTTTTGTTATAACTCTCTATGGCTTCTTCGACTAGTTCTTTTGAGTATGTTCCTTCTTTTAAGATATTTAGAATATTTTGATAGCTATTTATATTATCTTTTGTTACTAGTGTTATGTTATCAATATTATTTTGTTTTAATAATGTTACAAATGTTATGTAATGTCCTAATTCATGGGCTATTAGTGATTCATAACTAGCATTATTTGGATACCAGTTTTCTTTTAATCCTTTACTTAGGATATCTTTATTTAAGAAATAATAACTATTTAATAAGATTTCGGTTTTATTTACTTTGTTATATTCTTTTGTATCTAAGTTATTATTTACAAAAGTATTAGTAGGATTGAAATAAGCTATATAGTCTTCGTTACTTGGAGCATTGGTTACTGTTATGTTTGTTAGATAGCCTTTTATATTAGGAAATATTTGATATGTTGTACTTATTACTTCTTTTATTTTGTTTGATACATCTTCATCAACATCGCATAAACTTACACTGGGAATATTATAGTTTTCACTTATTTCTTTTTCGATTAGAGATACATTTATATTTCTTTTACATTTCCAAGATTGTTTTGTGATATCTTGTTTTATTAGATTTATGGCTTCGGCTTTAGTACTTAAGGTTACTTTTGTATATTTATTATTAGTGTTAATAATGGATACTTTATAACCATATTTTAAGCTAGATATTTCTTTTTGTAATTCTATATATGGTCTAAACATATCTTTACCGCTTATTAGAGTCATTGCAATAAAACTTATTATGATAATAGAAGTTAAGGTAAATAATAAACCAATATTATTTTCTTTATATCTTAATTTATTGTCTTTTAAAGATAAATAGCCATGAGGAGTTAGTTCTCCGCAGGTGGGACAGAAGTTATCATCTGCTTCTAGTTCTTCATTACATTTTATACATTTCATAGTTCCTCCTTTGCTACTTTATTTAATTATATCACATTTTGTCGTATTTGTTTGTAAAAAAATGATATTTTCATTTTTAATGGGAAAATTATATTAGGTGTTAGATATGAATTTTCAAAAACTAATAGAATTAAGAGAAGACTCTAGTCTTAAACAAAAAGATATTGCTAATGTTCTAAATATTACCCAGCAGACTTATTCGCTATGGGAAAATGGTACAAAAATTATTCCTTTGAAGCATTTAAACTCTTTATGTAATTATTATGATGTTAGTATGGATTATGTACTTGGACTTTCTAATGTTAGACAATATGATATTGTTAATAAGGTTATTGATAAAAAAATTATTGGAATAAAATTAAAAGAATTTAGAAAAGAAAAGAATATTACACAAGAAGAACTTGCTAATATTCTTAATACTACCCATTCAACAATTAGTGCTTATGAAAGTGGTAAAACGACTATCCTTACGGCTTTTGCTTATGAAATATGTAAAAGATATAATATTTCTATGGATTATTTATGTGGTAGAGTAAAAAATACTAGATAGGTTGTCATCTAGTATTTATTTTTATCTTTTTTTCATTTTATTAAAGTCGTCATCTATCTTCTCTGTATATTTTATAAAATAATCTTTTAATTTAATATTATAATTATATAATTCTGACAATAGTTCTTTTTGTGAGTCTAAATTATATATGTTTAATTCTTTTACCATTTCACTATTCAGTTTTTTATTTTCATATAACTTAATATTAATATTTTAAGCCATGATATAATTATCTAATTGTCTTGATATTTCTTTCATTAATTCTTTTTCGTAATTTACTGAATAACTAATATCGTTTTTATTTGAATATTTAAATTCATTAAATTTTTTAATATTATTTTCTATACTGCTACTATACTTTTCTATTTTTAGTATGTTATATCCATTTCCACCTGTACTAGTTAATATACTAACTTGATATTCTTGTCCTCTTTTTGTATAGTTACTTATGTATTCATAATAGTTTGTTGATTCTAATGTTTCACAATAATGATGATGAGTAAAAGGCATTAAACTTTTATCTTTGTATCTGTCTATTCTATCTTTTTCTTCTTTGCTTGTTGTAAAGCCAATTAAACTCATGTTTTCAGTAGAATATTTTTTTAGTACTTCTTTATTATAGTTTTCTTCAATTTTATCAATTTGTCTAAAATAATATCTTTCCTCAGGCGGAAAAGAGACTAATGATTTTATTAGATTTATATAATTGGTAGTTAAATTATTATCTTCTATTTGGTTATTAAATTCTTCTATCTGATCTTTATTTATTTCGCCATTTACAGCACAATCTTCTTTATCTAATAACTCATTTCTTTTTTTATCTAATTCTTTTCTTTCTTTTTGTGAATATGAAACTAAATATAAATCTGAATTTCTTTGTGTGATAGTAGTTTGTTCTTCATTTTCAATTTTTTCATTTTTAACTTCAGGATTATAATCTAAAACGATACTGTTTAGATTTTCAAATAGAGAAAAATTATAAAAACTTATATTTTTTGTAATTAGTTTATCAAACTCTATTAATGGATATGAATAATTAAATTTGTTTATAAATTTTTCTTTAAAGTCTTTATTATCCGCTAAGTTTTCATATTGTCTAACATAATTATCTAGTATTACACGAATATTTTTATCTTCGATGCTTATTTTAGGGTTTTGAATTACAGATAATTTATTTGTGTCTTCAAATCTTCTTAATATACTTTTCCTAGTGTTTGGATTATTTAGTTTTTTTAATATAAGTTCATTTCTAATATAACTATATACAAAATTATTTACTTTTTCATTTTCATCTAATAATTTATTTATATTTTGTTTATCAGCATAAAAATCTATTGTTTTTTCTTTGGGAGCTAAGGCTGTTATTTCATTTAATATTTCTTCTTCAGGTGTTAGTTTTCTTTTTAAGTCTTTTTCTGATTTATATCTCCACATTATTATTTTGCTATAATTTTCTTTAGTGAAATCTAGTTTAAATACTTCTTTAAATTTCTTATTAAATATTCTTATTTTTTCAATATCATTTGATCCATCCCAGTTAATTTCTCTCATTATATTATTTATTATTTTATCTATTACTGCTTTTTTATAAAATGAATATAGTGAACTATCACTACTTGTTAGTCCTAAAAGATGAGATATGTTTCTTCTTTCGATTCTTAATATTTCAGTAATATTTTTATGAAGGCCATTTGTTATTGTTTGTGAAAAATCCACGCCATCAAATTCATTATCAAATATTTTTTTATTTGAATATATTAATGTCATTAAGACTTTTAATTCTTCTCTTTTTGGTAGATAATTTTTATCATGTATTTTGTTTTTTATCTCTTTTGGTATTGTTATTTCCTCTAGGCTACTTTTATTCATTAAATAATTATAAAGTGAAGTATATAACTGTATAATTATGCCACTTGTTTTATTATCTATTTTTTTATTTGTTAGAGCAATGGTTACAGAATTAATTAAAAATTCTATTCTACTATCAGAGTCAGAAATAACTTCTTCATATGATTTATCATTTTTTTCATATTTTCCTGTTATACCATATAGTGTCTTAAATGAATTTAATACTCTTAGATTAGTTATTTTTTCATTATAGTTTTTATTTATAATATTTAAAATTTCATCACTTTGAAAATAATTATCTGCATTCATCTTCTACCTCCATATTACAATTTTATTATACTATATATTTTTATTTTTTTATACTTTTTTGCCTTGAGTTTACACTTTTTATCAACAGCTCCTGTGTATATAAGAAAAAACTATAGACATAAATCTATAGCTTATATAAATATTTTAATTTTAGAGACTACAGGCTCTAAAATTCTTTTGAAGGCCCTAGGCTTCAAAAGTAAGTGAGAAACCTTGGGTTCGAACTTTTACTACTTTATACTAAAGTACTTAGTTAAATCTTTAATTACTCTTTTATGATAGAATACTAAGAGAATTATTAAACTTAATACACCTACTCCTCCTAAAACAATGATAGGCCAATTTAATTCTACTACCTTAGTTAAGGCTAATATACAAAATATTATGGCCCCAATAGCAGTAAAGAATAATGGAATAAATTTCTTTCTTTGTAATTTGAATTCAGATAGAAATATTATTAACTGAAATATTATAATACTAAAGAGAATTATATTAATTACAAAGTATGAGAAACTAGTTTCTTCAATAATATCTATCATATATAAATAAGCACATACTATCATTACTACTATTGTTATTCTTTTTATTAGAGTATTATCTATTAATGGTTTATTTAATATAGCAAAATAGAATATTATTTCTCCTCCTAGTACATAAAGCATCCATTTTTTACCTCCTAGTGAGAGGTTTACTATAGTACAAGTTATTATAGATATTAAAAATATTATTAACATTATCTTTCTAAATATTAAGAATTTATTTACTTCTTTTTTTAGTTTTGGATAATTAATTTCTACTTTCATAGTCTTCACTTCCATATACTTTTAATTTAATATTGTTTTGAGTTAATATGTTATATATACTATTTTCTACTGATGTATTTGTAGTTAATTTACTTATTGATAATGTTAAAATATTATTACACGTTATGATAGAAAATGAGGCTCTATTTGTAATAGCAGTTCCTAAGACAAAGTCCATCTTTTCTACTTCTTTTTGTATTTCTTTTGGTAATTTTATATTACCTAGATTGGATAATACTGTAGTTTGAGATTTATCACCAGCATAACCATATATTAATTTGGCTACTGGTCTTTTTATAAATAGCGGAATGAATTTTAAATACTTTATTAAATTATCTGTATATTTTAATAATTCATCTAAGTTATCTTTAGTATTTTTTTCTCTTAATTGTCTTTGTACTTCAAGTAGGGTACTATCTAAATCTTTGATATCTTCTCTTGGAATATTTATGGATACATATAATGAGAAGTTTCTTAATGTTTTAGAGGGATAGTATTTACGCATATTTACTGGTACTTGTATTTTTATTAGTCCTTTTTTTGATGTTGAATATGATATTGTTAGAAATAAAATACTTAACATTAGTTCTGTTATAGTGGCATTCTTTTCTTTAGATAGTTTTTTTATATCATTTAAATCTATATCAAAATGTAATATCTGACATGGTCTAACACTTGATTTTTTTCCATCTATTTGAAGAGCTTTTTTCTCTATTAGACTTTGTGATTTTATCTTTGAAACTTTTCCTTTAAATTCATCTTTTGCTTCTTCTTTAGGTCTTTCATTTATATCTAATACATAATTATTAGTACCTTGTATTTCTTTTAATAATTTTAGATAAGTAGCTACTAGTGTGGATAGAAATATGGTAGCTCCTGTTCCATCTGTTAGGGTATGAAAGCATTCTATACTTATTCTATTTTTATAGTATAGGGATTTAAATGATTGTTTACCTATGTTTGATACATTTATATATGAACATGGTAATTTTTTTTCTTCATGGATATGAAATCTTTTTTTTATTCCATCTAGATAGTGCCAAAAGAAGCCTTTTCTTACTGATGTTCTAAAGGTAGGAAATCTTTTCATAGTAAATAATAAAGCTATTTGATATATCTCTGGTACAATATCTTCTTTTAAATAACATGATACTCTATAGACACTCATAAGATTATCTCTCATTGATAATGGATATATTTTAGCGGCGCTATCTAATGGATACCAGTTTTCTGGTTCTTTTTGATAAATGTCTCCAAGGTTATCTATGGATAATATTTTAAGCGTTTCTTTAAGAGATTTTCCATTTTTTAAATAGTACTCTATGGCCTTCTCAAAGTCTTCATTTATTTTTATGGTTTCTTTTTTTGTTAGAGATATATTATTATTTAGATTAGCAAAATATTCTTTTATGATATTTTCTTCTTCTAGATTAAAGTTCTTGTAAAAGGTTCTTCTTTGTTTCAATTTATCACTTCCATATTTATTATATCATAATATGTTGATTATTTGTGCACTTTTTCCCATGAACATTCTATATCATTTCTTCCAAAATGACCATAGGCTGCGAGTGGATAATAGATTGGTTTTTGTAAATCTAATTCTTTTATGATATTATCTACACTGAAATTGAAAGTGTTATTTACATATTTATATATTTCTTCTTCAGATACTTTATTTGTACCAAAGGTATTTATATATAATGATATTGGATAGGCTTTACCTATAGCATAACTTAGTTCTATTTCACATTTATCAGCATAATTATGGGCAACAATATTTTTGGCTACATATCTAGCATAATAGGCTGCACTTCTATCAATTTTAGAAGGATCTTTACTGCTGAAACATCCTCCTCCTACTTTACCCATTCCACCGTATGTATCACATACTATTTTTCTACCAGTAGTACCGCTATCACCAAAAGAACCTCCTACCGTAAAACTACCACTGGTGTTTATTAAGATGTTTGTTTTGTCATCTATTAGATTACTTGGCACTACTTTATTTATTACTTTTTCTATTATATATTTTCTTAATTCTTTACTAGATACTTCTTTTTTATGCTGAGAAGCTATAATTATGGTATCTATTCTTTTGGGAATATCATCTTGATATTCTACTGTTACTTCGGTTTTACCATCAGGTAATAAAGGACTATCTTTATCTTCTTTTCTTACCTTGGTTAAATTATAGGCTAGTTTATTGGCAAGCATTATTGGCATAGGCATTAATTCTTTTGTTTCATTAGTGGCATAGCCAAACATTATTCCTTGGTCTCCTGCCATAATGGTATCTTTTTCTACAGCCTTATTTATTTCTTTAGACTGCATACCTACTTTTACTATTACATGGTATTCTTCATTATAACCTATATCTTTTAGTACTCCTTTGGCTAATTTTTCATAATCTAGTTTAGCCTTGGTACTTGCTTCTCCATATATTAGTATTAAATCGTCTTTGATTGTGGCTTCAACAGCCATCTTACTAGTTTTATCTTGTCTTAAGGCTTCATCTAAAATGTAATCACTTATTTTATCACATATTTTATCTGGATGTCCTTCAGTTACTGATTCACTAGTAAATAAATATTTTTTCATTGTATCACTCCTTCTTTGTTTTTATCAAAAAGAAAAAACTCTTGAAAGAGTTTGTAGCTAGCATTATTCTCTTTCATCGTTATTAGCTGTACCACCTTACTTTATGCAGGTTGGTATGAGTTCATAGAGCTAATTCTCTCCCTCATTCTTGATAAAATACATTTATATTATATATTATTTTTGACACTTATACAAGTGATTTTGTTTATTAAACTACATTTTATGAAATTTTTGTTAAAAGAAACTATTATCTTGTTTGAGAATAAAAGATTATGTGATAAAATATCATTTAGTGGTGATAAAATGAAAAAACAATACTTAATTTATGCAGATGAATCACATAGAAAGGGAAAGTTTTTTAGTAACTTTTATGGTGGCGCATTAGTTAATTATACTGAAATTGAAAAGATAAATGGTATGATAATAGCAAAAAAAGAAGAACTTGGCTTGTATCAAGAAGTTAAGTGGACAAAAGTCACTGAGCAATACTTAGACAAATATTTGAATTTGATTGACTATTTTTTTGATTTTGTTAAAAAGAATAAAATTAAAATACGAATAATGTTTAGACAAAATGCTCAAGTTCCTCAAAATTTGACAAGAGAGCATCAGGAAAAAGAATATTTTCTTTTATATTATCAATTTATCAAGCATGCATTCGGTATTGATTACTGCAACCAAAACGAAAGTGATCAAATAATATTGAAATTATACTTCGATAAATTGCCAGACACTAAAAGAAAAAACAAAGAGTTTAAAGGTTACATTTATGCACTTAATGATTTCTTTTTTGTTAACAATGTTCATATTTATAATGAAGATATTGCAGAGGTTGATTCTAGAAATCATGTTATATTACAATGTATGGATATTATTTTAGGAGCTATGAACTTTAAACTAAATAATATGGATAAGGAAAAAATGCCTAATAGCAATAGGCGTGGAAAAAGAACTATTGCTAAAGAAAAGTTATATAAAAATATTTTAAAAAACATCAGAACCATATATCCTAATTTTAATATTGGTATTTCTACTAGTAGTCGTGGTGACTATAAAAATAATTGGAAAGATCCATATAGACACTGGTGCTTTAAGTCTAAAAATAGTATCTTTGATTCCTCATTAACTAAAAATGCAAAATAAAAACTCCATTCTTCCTACATAAACCTTTTACGTGATAAACGTAAAGCTTCGGATTGAACAGAGTTCTTATATGACAATGATATCATTTTTAATGATAATTGTCAATATTATTATACTTGTGTAAATGTTTTTTTATGTATTAAAACAAATAAAATACTATTAAATATTTATATTTTTTATTATTTAGGTATATATGACTGGCTTATATATGATAGATTTTATTTTTAGACTACAGGCTAAAAATAACACTCTGAGACTACAGGCTTAGAGTGATAATATTAATTAATTATATTTTATTTCTTTTATATATGGTTTAGCGGATATTAAACCCATCTTTGGTATTATAGTTATTGTTACTTCTTTTTTATCTTCAGATAACTCAATATTTTCAATTACATCTTTTTCAGTACTTACTAGTTTTATTTCATGCATACTTAAAGTACTACGGGTAGTTAATGATGAATTATTAGATAATGTACCTAGCTTAGTATCATCTATATATACATCAAATGGTATAGCAAAACCTAACATTTTCTTTTCTCTTACTATAGTTATCTTTCCAATATTATTTTCATTATTTAATGGAGTTTCTTTACCACAATGAGGACAGAATTTGGCTTCTAAATCTAATTTACATCCACAATTTAAACATATCATATTAAACACTTCCTATCTACATACTTATATTAACATAAGTATGTTTTTTTTGCAATTTTATTATATACTTTTTTGTACTTATGTGATAAAATTATACTAGGAGAAGAAGAATATGTTAGGGAAGATTATTGCTATTAATGAAAATGTTGTATCTGTTAAATTAGAAGTTAATGTCTATGATTTTGATGGTTTAATAGGTAAGAATGTTACTTTTAAAGATGAAAATATTACTAGTATTGGAGAAGTTACTGCGATTGGTAATGGGATTATGCAGGCTATTTTGGTTGGTGAAATTAAAGATGGTAAATTTTTATATGGAGATATTTCTAAGCCTTCCTTTAAGGCTATATGTTATTTGATTGATAATGCTACTTTGGATATTGTTCTAAATAGTGATGCTACTAATACTATAAAACTTGGTAAATCTTATATATATCCTGATTATGATATTAAACTTGATGTTGGTAATTTCTTTTCTAATCATTTTGCTATACTAGGTAATTCTGGTAGTGGTAAATCTTATTCAGTAGCTAAGATACTACAAGGAATCTTCTATCAGTGTAAGACGCTTCCATTTTATTCTAATATTTTCTTATTTGATGCTTATGGTGAATATCAAAGAGCCTTCTCGAGAATACATGAAGTTAATGAAAATATTAATTATAAGGTATATACTACAGATTTAAATAGTACGGAGTTTGAAATACTTACTTATCCTTTTTGGCTTTTAGGAGTAGATGATTTATGTTTACTTATGGGTGTTACTTCTAGAGAACAGATTCCAATAGTAGAAAAGGCTTTGAAGTTAGTTAGTTATTTTTCTAGAGAAGAAAATGAAGTTATTAATCAGAAGAATGATATTATTGCTAGATGTTTACTTGATGTATTGTTTTCTGGTAAGGCTCCTAGTATGATAAGAAATAAAGTTGTATCTATTCTTACTAAGTTTAGTACTAGTAATTTGAATCTTGAGGTTAAACTCGAAAAAGGTGGATGGGCTAGAACTATAAGACAATGTTTATTTGTAGAACAAGGTGGAGAGTTTGCAGATGTTGAACTTGTTATTGAGTATTTAGAGAGTTTATGTCTAGATAACTTTGAACTTTCTTTACCTAATGGTGAATTTATGTATTCTATGAAAGATTTTAGTACAGCTTTAGAGTTTGCTCTTATTTCTGAGGGAGCTCTTAATAGTGATACTGCCTTTGAACTTGGTAATGCTCTTAAAGTTAGATTTAATAATCTTATGAATAGTGATTATTCTAGATATTTTGATTATAATGGTTATATTAATAGAGAGGGATATATTAATTTGCTTCTTACTTGTAATAATGGTAGAAAGGCACAAATTGTTAACTTTAATATTAATTATGTTGATGATAGATTTGCTAAGAACTTAGTTAAGATTTATTCTAAGCTTTTGTTTGATTATATTGTATCTTTAAATCAAAGAGCTACGATGCCATTTCATATTGTACTTGAAGAGGCTCATAGATATGTACAGAATGATAGTGATGTTAGTATACTTGGTTATAATATATTTGAAAGAATTACTAAAGAAGGTAGAAAGTATGGTTTACTACTGGGAATTGTTTCACAAAGACCTTCTGAATTATCAGAAACTACGATATCACAGTGTAGTAATTTCTTAGTATTTAAGATGTTTCATCCTAGAGATTTGCAGTTTATTAAAGATATTATTTCTAGTGCTGATGTTACTTTAACTAATAAGATTAAGACACTACATCCTGGTACTTGTATTATGTTTGGGACAGCTTTTAAACTTCCTACGATTGCTATTCTTGATAAACCTAATCCTGAACCTCTTAGTCAAAGCTGTGATATTAATAAGACTTGGTATCTTAATAATAATTAATATATATAAAAAGATAATTCTAAATATGCAGAATTATCTTTTATTTATTTCCTCAGAAGCCTAGGGTCTTCTTGAGGCAAATTGGAGCCTGTAGTCTCCAATTTGATTATCTTTATTGTTGTAGTATAATAATTCTTTGAGTTATTATCTATTTTTCTAAACTTCAAATAATCACAAATTGTGACTAGTTCTTTTTCCTATTTTTTTTGTCTTTAACTGGTGACTTTTTGTCACCAGTTCTTTTTTTGACTTTTTTGTCTTTAACTTATACTTTTTTCTCCTATAACATTCATTATTAAACTTTTTATTTTAAAGACTACAGGCTTTAAAATACTTTTTTGAAGACCTTAGGCTTCAAAAAACCACATTAAACTTTAAGGTTAATGTGGTATATATAAATATAATTATAATACTTGTTTTAAATATTGTCCTGTATATGAATTAGGATTATTTACTACTTCTTCTGGGGTACCTGTGGCTACTACTTCACCGCCACCAGTTCCTCCTTCTGGTCCTAAATCTATTATGTAGTCTGCTACTTTGATAACATCTAGATTATGTTCTATTATTACTACGGTATCACCATTATCTACTATTCTCTCTAATATTTTTAATAGTTTCTTAATATCGTCTTGATGTAATCCAGTGGTAGGTTCATCTAAAATAAAGATACTCTTACCAGTAGGTTTCTTTTGAAGTTCTTTAGCAAGTTTTACTCTGGCAGCTTCGCCTCCTGATAATGTTGGAGCAGCTTGTCCTAGTCTAATATAACCTAGGCCAACATCAGATAATACTTTTAATTTATTTAATACTTTAGGATGATTTTCAAAAAATTCCATGGCTTCATCTACACGCATATTTAGTACTTCATAAATATTTTTATCTTTATATTTTATTTCTAGTGTTTCACTATTGTATCTAGTTCCATTACATACTTCACAAGGTACATATACATCTGGTAGGAAATGCATTTCTATCTTCTTTACGCCATCTCCCCAACAAGCTTCACATCTTCCACCTTTAACATTGAAACTAAATCTACCTTTGTCATAGCCTCTTATTTTGGCTTCCTTGGTTTCTGCGAAGATGTCTCTTATATCATCAAATACTCCTGTATAAGTTGCTGGATTAGATCTTGGCGTTCTTCCTATTGGTGTCTGGGATATTTGTACTACTTTATCAATGTTTTCTAATCCTTTTATTTCTTTACATTTACCCGGTTTTTCTTTTGATGAATAGATAGTTGATGCGAGAGTCTTATAAAGTATTTCGTTTATTAGACTTGACTTACCGGAACCTGATACTCCTGTTACTAGAGTCATTGTTCCTAGTGGTATTTTAACATTGATATTTTTTAGATTGTTTTCTTTAGCACCTTTTATTTCTAGATATTTTTTATTTCCTTTTCTTCTTTTAGAGGGCACTTCTATTTTTTCTATTCCTTTTAGATATCTTCCTGTTAGGCTATCTGGATTATTCATTACTTCTTCTGGAGTACCTTTGGCTACGACATAGCCTCCGTGCTCTCCTGCTCCTGGGCCAATATCTATTAAATAATCTGCTTGAAGCATAGTATCGGTATCATGCTCAACCACTATTAGAGAGTTACCTAGGTCACGCATTTCTAATAGAGAGTTTATTAGTCTTTGATTATCTCTTTGATGCAGACCTATGCTTGGTTCATCTAAGACATATAAGACTCCTGTTAATCTAGAACCTATTTGAGTGGCTAGTCTTATTCTTTGGCTTTCACCGCCTGATAGAGTTCCGGCTTCTCTTGATAATGTTAGGTAAGATAGGCCAACATTTATAAGAAAGTTTAATCTTGATTTTATTTCTTTTACGACTATTTCGGATATTGATGCCTGCTCAGGAGTTAATTTTAGATTAGAGATATATTTATTTAACTCTTCTATTGACATTGATGTTACTTCATAGATGTTTTTGTTATTTATTAGGACATTTAATACTGATGGTTTTAGTCTTGAACCATGACAGGTAGGACACTCTAGTTCAGTCATATATCCTTCTATCCACTCTCTTATCCAAGTACTTTTTGTTTCTATGTATCTTCTTTCTAGATTGGTTATTATTCCTTCATAGTAGCTAGTTGTTTTTCTAGTGTTTCCATTCTTAGCTTGATAATTAAAGGTTATGGCATCTTTAGCACCATATAATATTATATCTAGTTCTTCTTTTGTTAACTCTTTTACTGGTTTTGATAAATCTATGTGGTAAAAGTCCGCTACTGTGGTAAGTTCTGTATACATGATACTTGATTCTTCATCTAGATTTATTGGTTTGATAGCGCCTTCTAGTATAGATTTATTTTTATCTGGGATTACTAGGTCAACATCTATTTTATATTTTACTCCTAGTCCTTTACAATCTGGGCAAGATCCATAAGGTGCATTGAAAGAGAATATACGGGGTTCTAATTCTTCAAGAGAATAATCACAGTATGGACAAGCATAGTCCTCACTCATAAGCAGTTCTTCTCCGCCAATAACATCTATTATAACTTTACCATGACTTAGTTTAGTCGCAGTCTCTAGAGAAGAGTATAATCTACTTCTTATGCCTTCTTTTACTACTAGTCTATCTATTATTACTGAGATATTATGTTTTTTATTTTTATCTAATTCTAAATCTTCAGATAAGTCTTTTACTTCACCATCTACTTTTACTCTGATGTATCCTTCTTTTCTTAGTTTTTCAAATAAATCTTTTTGAGTTCCTTTTTCTCCTTTTACTATTGGAGACATAACCATTATTTTGGTAGATTCTTCAAGTGATAATACTCTAGTTGTCATCTCTTCAACTGACTGAGATGATATTGGTATATGGTGATTAGGACAATAAGGGACACCAATTCTTGCAAATAATAGTCTTAAATAATCATATATCTCAGTTACTGTACCTACGGTACTTCTGGGATTTTTATTAGTAGTTTTTTGATCTATTGATATACTTGGTGATAGTCCTTCGATAGTATCTACATCGGGTTTTCCTGTCGCAGCTATAAACTGTCTTGCATAGGCTGATAGGCTTTCTACATATCTTCTTTGTCCTTCAGCATAAATAGTATCAAAAGCAAGGGATGATTTACCTGATCCTGATACTCCGGTCATTACTACTAATTTATTTTTGGGTATTTCTATATCTATATTTTTAAGATTATTTTCTCGAGCACCTTTTATTATTATTTTATCCATATACATCGCCTCTTCTTTGGTATTATATCACAATTTTTTAATTTTATAAACAAGAAAAAAATGCTAATTAAAGCATTTGTATTTATTATAGTTTTAACTGTCCTGGTGAGACTGTTTCAATGCCAGACCAAGGATTATTTTTTACTCTTTCTAGTACTTTAGGATGCTCCTCTAGAGGGGCTACTTTCTCGCAAATTTCGTCCGCTTGTGGTACTACTGGGTCCGCTGCACTTATAGTTTCTTGATTTTCTACGACTGGATGGTCTAATCTATCTTGCTCTACAAGGGCTTTAGCTTCATCTCTATAAATACTAGCTTCTTTTGGAGTAGTAATGGAAGAATTGATAACTGGCTCTATTACCGGTTCTTTAACAGGAGCTTCTATGATATCTTTAGGTTCACTTTGCTTTTTATAATTAATTTGATTTATTTTTTCACCTTCGGATAGTTTGCGTTCTAATCCTGGTATTTCTACATCAAGTCCATCTTTTATTGCATCTACTGCTTCTAATACACCTGATAGTCCTTTTGAACTTAGTATTTTTCCTATTAAATAAATTCTCTGTTGGTCGCTTAATGTGTCATTTATGTCTCTATTTTCCATAGTACTCCTCCTTTGTCAAGTATAGTATATAGTAATTTTTGTAAAAAGTAAATATTTTTTTTACCTTGATAATTAATTTGACATTAATTTGATAGTTTTATCTTGTATTCTCTTTATTATATTATATACTGTTCTTAATTTATTACCTGTTATTTCTGATATTTCTAGTACTGTATAATTCTGTTCTTTTAAAGTGAATATTAATTCTTCTTCCCAAGTTAAAACTTCTATTATCTTATTTCTTAAACTTGAATAGTCATAATCATTAAATAAATTTACTTCAGGATTATATTTATTACTTTCTAGTTCTAATATTCTTTCATTATTATTTTCATATGATATTGATTCATTTAATATTTTGTTTTTAGTAACATTATGTTTTGCTATGTAATTAGTTAGATTATTATCTATTACTTTATTTAAATAAGTATTAAAAGTATTTTTATCTATGTAATTATCTATGGCTTTATAAAAAGCTAGTTCAGTTTCATTTAATAATTCTTTTATGTCTATATGTGAACTTCTACTATAAGATAGTGCTTTAGCATACAATAGACTATTATACTTTTTTCTTAATTCATTTACCGCATCTTCATTATTTTCTTGTGCTAAATATAATAGTTCATAATCATTATACATATTAAATCCCCCTAGATCTATTTATTTCTGATAAGAATATTCCACATGCTACGGAAGCATTAAGACTATTTACTGTTCCTTTCATTGGTATTTTAGCAATGTAATCACAGTTATCTGCAGTAACCTTGCTTATACCTTTTCCTTCATTTCCTATTACTAATCCTATTTTTGTTTTGTAATCTATTTCTGTATAATTAGTTCCTTCCATGTCTGTTCCTACTATCCAATATCCTAGATCTTTTAATTTCCTTATAGCATTGTTGATATTTGGTACATTTACTATTTTTATTTTTTCTATTGTGCCAACGGATGTTTTAACAACAGTACTTGTTATTTGAACACTGCGGTCATTTGGAATTATTATGGCATCCACACCAAAGGCTTCACTAGAACGAACAATGGCTCCAAGATTATGTGGATCTTCAAGATGATCTAATATTACTATAAGTGGATATTCTGTAGTAATATTTGGTATTATTTCATCAAATGAATATGTTTTAATATCCTCTACTTCAAGTATTATACCTTGATGTAATCCTTTACACATTTTGTCTAATTCTCTATTGTCAAGAACTTTTGTGCTTATTTTTTTTCTTTCTATTAAAGATAATATTTCTTCATCTTTAAACTTATTACTTAAGTATATTTTATGTACTTTTTTATTTTCTTTTAAGGCCTCTAGGGCTACATTTTTACCATATATTTTCATTATTTCACCTCAATTAAACTTAATATTTCATATAGTCTTTCATTATTATTTAGATATAGGTCTCCAAGTAATGATTCAAATCCCGTGGATAATTTATAAGTAATTATATCGGTATTTTTAGGGTGACTATTATTTTTGTAATTTCTTCCTCTTTTTACTATGTCTAATTCATCATCAGTTAATAGATTATTATCTATTAAATAGTTTAATGCTTTTACTTCTCCTTTAGCGGATACATATTCTACTTGCTTTTTTTGGATTTTTTCTATATCATTATATCCTAATTTTATTAATTTCTCTCTTATATAAAGGGAATAGATGGCATCTCCAAGTAAGGCAAGTACTTGGATGTTAATTAATTTTGTATTCATAATAACCTCAATTCTGTTGTTATTATATATTATTTATTTGGTTATGTCAATTGGTTAAAAAGAAAAAGAGCATTAAGCTCCTTGATTGTAATTTTGTTGTATTTGACCAAACATTGATGGTCCATTATTTGGAACATTATTTACTGGTATTGGATTGTTTACTGGTTCTGTTGTTTGTCCAAAAAATGGAGTATTTTGAATATTTGGATTAGTGTTTGGCATAGTATTTTGTACTGTGTTAAAGTTATCAGTAGTTTCCATCATATTACCAATAGTAGGCATCTGTGGTTCCCAAAGATTTCCACTGAAGTTTACCTGCGCATTATTATTTTGTACTGGCACGCTTTGTGGTACTTCAAGTGAAGGAATATTATCATTTATGTTATTGTTTACTGGTACTGTTGGTTCACTTGATATTGGAATTGTTTCTCCTAGTGGTTTATTATTTTGTACTTCATTAACCGAAGCACTTCCTGGTATGTTAAATGTTGGTATATTCATATTTGGTGTATTACTCTCTGGGGTATTTGTAGTATTTGGTACTTCAAATGTTGGAATATCAAGTTTTACTTCTGGCGCAATTGGCACCTCTGGCACATCTATTTTTACTGGTTCAACAATACTTTTTGTTTCTACACCATTTTCTTCACTATTATATTTATTATTTAATACCTTTAGGGTCTCTCTTGTGGGATTTTCTAATAACTCATTTGTTATATCCTCTAACTCTTCTTTACTTAGATACTTCATATAGGTACCCCTCCTCTATTCTAAATAGATTATAATATAAAAAAGAAAAAAAGTAAATACAATTTCACTTTTTTATATTAAATTATCTCTATCATAAATATTTATATTATATAAACTATAAATATCTATATTTGAAGATTTAGTAAACTTGATAAAACACAAATCTTCAATAACTATATCTTTATCTTTAGATAATTTAAATTCTTTTTTTATACCATTTTTTAGTTTAGAATTATCTAACCCTGTTTTAACTATATTTAAATTATTGGCTAGATATATGGTAATATTATTATCACTAAAATAATCTACTCTTACTTTGTTATCAATTATTAATGAGCCTTTTCCTTTTAACTGATAGCTTCTTGGTTTTATTTCTTTTTTAGGTGTTATTCTCTTTATTTCTTTTAAGTCTAATTTATTTATTATGCTTCCATCGGATATTAAACCTGGTGTGTCCACAATATGAATGCCCTCTAGGTCTATTTCTATTTTATTTAGGGTTGTTGATGGATAAATACTGGTAGTTACCTCGATATCTTTTTCAGAGTAATTTTTTATTATTTTATTTATTAATGTTGATTTACCTGAATTGGTATTACCTATAAAATATACTTCTTTATTATTACTGTATTTTTTTATTTTATTCATTAGACTATCTAAGTTATAATTTTTTACTGAACTTATTACTTCAATATCTAGATAGTTATTTACTCTCTTTGATACATAGTCTATTAACTTATAATCTTTTACTGATTTTGGCAATAAATCTTTTTTTGTTAAAACTATTATTACATTATTAAAGTTATTTATGATATCTAAGTTTAAGCTTAGTAATGATGTAAGATAAACTACTAGTGAGTCTTTGGGAATACTATTTAATATATTTTGATAGTCTTTATTATCTAGTGTTACTTCTTTATATTCACCATAGTATTTTAATTTAAAGCATCTTTCACAAATATCTTTATTTAAATCATCTACATAACCTTCTTTATCTATGTTATCATTTTGAAGTAATACTCCACATCCTGAACATTTCTTAGTCATAATATTCTCCTACTTTAAAGATTCCCTGTTTGGTCATCTTATTTATTTTTTTTCTTTCTATATATCTATGAATTTTAGTAAATGGCATATCAATATTTGACATTGGATTTACTAAGACTGTTGTTATTCCCACTTTATTGCCACCATATATATCAGTAACTAATTGGTCTCCAATTATGGCAATTTCTGATAAATCATACTTATATAAATCTATTATTTTAATAAAGTTCTTCTTTCTTGGTTTTCCTGCTTTAGCACAACAATCTACTTTTAATTCTTTTTTAAATGGTGCTAATCTTTTTTGTGGTGAATTTGAAAATATTATTACTTTAAAACCTTGTTCTTGTAATTTATCAAATAAATCTTTTAACTTTTTAGTAGGCCTCCTGTCAACATAAGGTACACAGGTATTGTCTAAATCAAATAGTAAGCATTTAATACTATTTTCTTGTAATTTATCATAATTTATTGTGTATATACTCTTTTGATATGCATCTGGATAAAAGTAATTCATTTTGTTAGTCACCTCAAAATAATTATACTTTATTTTAAATTAAAAATAAAGATGTTGATTACTAAAATAATATAATTATTTAACAAAATGATTTTGCTAAATTACTAAATATAGGTAGATATATGTAAATTTCAATATAAAAATGTACAAAAAGGGAAAATAACTATATACAAAAAGAAATTAGCTATTTATAAACTAATTTCTAAAAAAATTATCATTTTACCTCAATGGTTTTTATATTAGCATTATTTAAATTTATTTTCTTATTTGGGACTACTTTTGGCATATTGGTTCTTGTAATTGATCTAATCCTATTTTATCTGTTTCTTTTATACTTAAATTTACTTTTATTCTATTTTGATCTTCTAATTGTACATTTTCAGGATTTATATTTTTAATTACATCATCAAAATCTTCAATATATCCCTTTCCTTGAATAGTGTATGTAAATTCATAATATTTACCAACTTCTAATTTTGCTTTTAAATTTGATGGTATTATATGTGAATATGGTTCAAAAAATTGAAATTTATCCACTATTACAAAATTAATATCAGGATGATGGCCTTTAAAATTATCTAACATGTCTATAATCTTCCAAGTTTGAGTAAAGCTACAATTATAGTATATTTCTTTTGATTCTTCTGTATTTTTTAAAAGACATTTATTTTCGGAATTTTTTCTTTCTTTAATTAAAAGAAAACTTAAAATAGCTATAATTAAAATCATGCATATAAATAAAATTTTTTTTACTATTTTCATAATTCACCTCCTTATACTAATAAATATAAAATTTTATTAAATATAACTATTATTTAGATATAAATTTGAAATTTTTAAATTTATTTATATTCAATATTTCCGATATAGAGATTATTATTAATATCCATTGCCATAATTGATGTGCTGTTAATATTTATATATGCTGGTAAAAAATAATGTTCTTTATAATTTGTTACTCTTGCAACTTTTAACTTGTTTTTTTCATAATTATAAAATTCCCATTTATCTGTCTTATGAAAAAGTAATGAATTGTTAATAAAGTTATTTCGACCATAATATGAAGTGCTATCCATTTCCTTATATTTACCTGTTTTTAAATCAATATAACTTATTTTATTTTTTTCCTTGTTTTTTATATCATATTTTCCAACAAATAATATTTCATTATCATTTCTATATGAACTTATTACCCAACCATCATCTATATCATTATTATATATTATTTTGTTCTCTTTAGTCAATATATTTAAAGAGTAAATAGTTTGATAATTTGCATAGTCTGTTATACAATAAATTAAATTATTATTATTAATATGAATATCAAATTGACCACACGACAATTCTCCATTTTTTAAAGTTACATTGCCATTATAACTAATTATTTGTTCAATATTATTATTGTTTATATAATAAATTGAAAACTCCTCTTCTTTTTTATTGTTTTTATAATAATTTTTTATAGTTGTAATATAAATATCATTTGTCATGCTGCTGTAATAAAAATTCGGAACATTGAATGGAGAATCTATTACACCACTATCTAAAATTTTTTTATTTTTAAATTTTATGTCATAAGAAGCTAATTGCCAATTATATACATTATCTTTAAAATCTTTATCTTCAATTATACTAGCATATATTTTTTCATCTGATATATAATATTTTAAAATACGATTTTTTTCTGTGTATTCAAAAAAATCGTATTTATTTTTTTCAATATCATATAAAAACAAACCTGTTGTAAGAAATAGATTGCCATTTGAACCTGTGTCGTAAATTTCACCTTGTATAATGTTTTCGCTATAATTTGTAATTGCTACAGTATAAGATTTGTTTTTCAAATATTTTTTTAAATAATTATTTACTTGAGATTTTTGAAATGAAATATAAAAACTTTTTTCACTATTATTATTTATATAACAAATAATTGATATCGTAAAAATGAACACCAATATAAGTAGACAATATATTTTTCTTTTTTTCATAGTAAAAATTAATGAATTACTACTCCGTATCTATGGTTTAATGTCCCGAAAACATTTGATGCAGTATCTTGATGTTCCCCCAAATTAGTTCCTAGCCCATAATTACGGTCATAAGGATCAACATAATAAAAATATCCATACCACGGGCTATCACCAAAAGAGGCTGTATATGTATATCCTGAAATTGTAATATAATGTCCGAGATTTACACCGTTATACATATATAATGTTTTTGTTCTTGCATTTAAAATTAAAGGTTTATTATCATCAATATTATTTTTTACTAAATTAGCAAATGATGATGTTGAATATTCACTATACCAACTTTCTGTCCAGCTTCTAGATGTATAATGGTTTAATGCTCTCCACATATCATATGCATTTGATTCACCAGCATCATCTGTACCCATATAATTAGCATAAACACTTTGACTTTCTGAGGAACTTTCTAAATATTGAACAACCATTTTAATATTCGCTGGACCACAATAATAATCTTTTTCTTGTTTAAATACTTCAATATCTAGTTTTTCTACGAAATAATTTAAAGATGCAGGAGATATATCAGAAGTTGCAGATGCTTTATTTGTAAACATTATGAGTAAAACTAGTGTCATACATAAAATTCCTAATTTATTTAATTTTATCATTTTTTTCCTTCTTTCTTATTTTTTTATATTAAACATAAAGTGTTATTTTTTCACCTCCCATCTCTTCTTTATGCAATATACTAATATTTTTCAATGGCATAGTTAATGCATGTTTTAGTATAATTATATAATTTAATCTATAATTAAATTATAAAGCCTTTTAAATTATTTTATTTTTTTCTCCTTAAATATAATTTCTATATCATTTTCAATAAAAAAATTTACACTGTGTTTACACAGAATATATTATTTGGATAAATTTTTATTGTAAATTAGTTCGTTATTGTAATATAGTTGGCAAAATATGCTATTATTTTATAAATCCTGATTTCAAATAATTTTCTAATTTCAACATTTAATGCAATGAAAATATCATATAATATTTGTACTGAAATAGTATTTGCTATCTTATCAGATTCTATTTGTCTAATATAATCATGTGTTAAATTAATCTTTTATGCTAATTCTGCTTGAGTAATTCTATATTTTTTAATTTTTTATACTTTCTGTTATTATGTCTTTCTGCACTATAAATATCACATATTATTAATATTATAATAGATATAAGAAATGTGATTATTAATTATATCTAACAAGTAATAAAAGCAAAACAATATATAATGAAACAACATATTTTGTAGATGTAATTAAAAATAAAGATGTTGATTACTAAAATAATATAATTCTTTAACAATAGAGACCTTAGGCTCTATTGTTCCACTTGAGACCTTAGACTCAAGTGGTATAAAATAATAAAAAGCATAAACTTTATTAGGAGGTTTTTATGCTTTATAGTTTATTTAATTTTATTGTTAATAATCTTACTTTTTTTACTGGTGCATATTCGAATAATGTCTTTCCTGAACCTTTATCAAAAGAAGAGGAAGAAATGTATATAGAAAAAATGATGAAAGGTGATAAAGAGGCTAGAGCTAAATTAATAGAACATAATCTTAGACTAGTGGCACATATAGTTAAGAAGTTTGAATCTAGTACTAATGATGTAGATGACTTAATTGGTATTGGTACTGTTGGTTTAATTAAGGGTATTGATAGTTTCTCTCCAGATAAGAATATTAAACTTGCTACTTATATAGCAAAATGTTCGGAAAACGAAATTCTTATGCATTTTAGATCTGATAAGAAGAATTCAAAGAATGTTAGTATTTATGATGGAATAAGTTATGATAAAGAAGGAAATGAAATTACTATTTTGGATGTACTTAAAACTGAAAATCCTGACTATGCAGAGGAAATATATAAGAATGATAATATTAAATTACTTAGAAAATATCTTAATGTTTTAACTAAAAGAGAAAGAGAAGTTTTAACTAAAAGATATGGACTAGATAATACTGATGAGATTACGCAAAAAGAAATTGCTAAGGAACTAGGTATTTCTAGAAGTTATGTATCAAGAATAGAAAAAAGGGCTATTACTAAAATACTTAGAGAATTTATTAGAAATGATAATAGTACAAAAGAAAATTCTTAATAATTACTTGACTAAATGGTATTTTTATGGTAAAGTTAATAACGAACTGATGAGGAGGTAATTCTATGGAAAATATATCAACTAAAAAGACTAGATCTGTAAATAATAGACCTAACTGTCTTAAAATAACTAAAGGTACTCAAAAAGTAAATATGACTACTGTTACTTTAAAAGATGGTAGTAAAGTTAAGACTAGTGTTAGAGAAGCTAGATCTATGAAAAAGAATAATGAATTGGCATAATTAAGATAGAATAATCTATCTTTTTTTGTTACATAATAATTAATAAATAAAAATGAGACTATAATAGTCTCTTTTATATTTTTTCTTTTTCTAATTGTCTTCGAATAAGTTTATATACTTTGGTTTTATCTTTATATTCTGAATAAATATTTCCATAGAATTCATAGTTTCTATCTTTTATATAATTTGAATTAATAAGCGTGTACCTCTCTATTAATTTATCTTGTTCAATTTTTCTTTTTACTGCGAGAAATAGGTCATTCTTGGCATATAGAACAATATTTTTTTCTTTTAATGGAGATGTATAGCTAGTATCAGTCATACCATTCTTTCTAATTGGTGTTGTTCTTACAAACTCTTTTCCAATAAATGATGATTCGTTTAAAAACTCTGATAGTTTCATATATATTCTTTTCATTTCTTCAACGCCATTATATTTTCTTTCTTGAAAATTATTTTTCATTAACAAGTTTATACCATCATTAGTATATAATCTCCAAAAGGTATCTGTACCGCTGTAATCTAATTTACCTCTTTCCATTTCTAAAGATGATTTTACACTCTTTGATAATTCTATAATACCAAGTGTAAAAAGATTAGGATCTTCAGTAAAAATTTTTTGTAATTTTTCTATTTTTTCATCTATTTCTTTTATATCAGCACTTGGGTTATAAATTTCTGGTCCTTTTTTTAAATATATTTCGCCATTATAAATAATATCCATAATACCCTTCTTTCACATATATAGTATCATAAATAGTTTATTTAAACAAGATTAATTACTTTGTTTTTTCTTTTTGGCTAACTCTAGTATTTTACTATAATATTCTTTACCTAGCATATATTCTTCTTCGATTATTTCCTGATTTATATTTTTATTTTCTGACATATAAAAAACTCCTTTCTTTATTATTATTTAGAAGGGAGTTTATTTTTATACTAATAAACTATTTATTTGAGATACTGGATCAGTACTTTTGGTTATGTAAGAACCCACTACGGCGATATTGGCATCTTTAACTAGATTTATGGTATTGTTATTGATGCCACCATCTACTTCAAGAAGGATATCTCTTGTACCTATTAGTTCTTTTATTTCTTTTAATCTTTTGGTACTTGACTCTAGGAATTGTTGACCTCCAAGTCCTGGTTCTACAGTCATTACTAGAATTAAATCTATATCTTCTAGATATGGTACCAATTTATTTATATCTGTATTGGGTTTTATTGATAAGCCTCTTTTAAATCCTAATGATTTTATTTTAGATAGTATTTCTTTTATGTCTTTGTCTATTTCGAGATGTATTGTTATATTTTCAATATTATCTAAATCTTTTATATTATCTATATACTCTTCAGGACTATCCATCATTAAATGAATATCTAATTTTTTTGTTGATATACCAGATAGTTCTTGTAATTCTGGATATGGTAATGTTCTTTGAGGAACAAATTGTCCATCCATTACATCCATGTGAATATATGAAATATTAGTATTGTTTAGTATTTTTATCATTTCTTTTTTGTCTTCCGAATTTAGTATTGATACTGATATTTTCATATTATTTTCCTCCGATGAAAGATTTATAGTTATTATATCTTGAAGGAAGTATATTACCTTTTTCAAGTGTTTCCTTTATATAGCAACCATCTTCTTTAATATGCATACAATCTCTATATTTACAATAGTGTAGGCCATCAAACATTTCTTTCATATTATCTCTTATATCTAACTTAGTCATTCCTCTAAAGTCTACTGAAGAGAAACCTGGAGTATCGGCGATTAATGCACCATCTACTTCGTATAATGTTACACATCTTGTAGTATGTTTTCCTCTTCCTAAGGCTTTTGATATTTCATTTGTTTCGAGTGATAAGTTTTTATCTAATCTATTTAGAAGAGATGATTTACCTGCACCTGACTGTCCTGCGAGTACTACTTTTTTATTTTTTATTATTTTTTTTATTTCTTTAATATTATTATTATCAGTTACTATATAACCAATTCTTTGATAGTAAGAGGTTATTTTATCTATTTCATTTCTTTCTTCTTCGGTTAATAAATCTAGTTTGGTTAGACATATTACTGGTTCAATATTATTAAATGATATTATAGTTAATAATTTATCTAATAAATTACTATCAAAGTTTGGTTCTTTTACTGATACTGCAATTAAAGCGATATCTATATTGGCAATGGGAGGTCTAATAAGAGAATTCTTTCTTGGTAATATTTCTAGTAGGTAATTATTTATATCATCTATTATTACTGAGTCTCCTACTAGAGGAGTTATTTTATCATTTCTGAATTTTCCTCTTGGTTTGCAAACATATAATCCATTTGATGTTCTTACTGTGTAATCATTGCTTTGATTTTTAATTATTATTCCTTCCATTTATGCTCCTTATTAATTTGTCTTTTCATCACTAGGTAGTAGTGGATCTGTTGGTGTTTTATCATCTTTCTTTTCTGGCTTCTTTGATAATGTTATTTTTAATGTATATCCTTCATATATTGGATCTCCTACTGCTCTATTTTGTGATAAAACAATGTCTTCTTCTACTTCGTCTGTTTCTTTGTATGATTTATCTAGTGTTAGATTGTATTCTTTAACAAAGTCTTCTACTTGTGATAATGTCCATTTTTCTGCGACCATATCTGGATAAACATCTACTTCTGGTATATATAATATAACACTATCATTAGCATATAATTTTGTCTCTTCATCTTTATTGAAGGCTGGTTCTTGACTTATTATGTTATCTTTCTTATCTTTATATTCTGAAGCGTTTTCTACTGATTTGGTTTTCATTTCTACTTTGATGCCTTTGGCTTCTAATTTACCTTTTATTTCATAATAGTTTTGACCGGTATAGTCCTCAAGGACTACATATTCTTTACCTGATGATTCAACAATTGTTATTGTACTCTTCTTAGTTCTAGTAGAACCGGCTTTTGGTTCTGTTCTTATTACTTTTCCTTCTTCAACAGTAGCGCTTTCTTCACTCTTTGTGGTATATTCTAAACCTTTTTCTTTTATCATTTTGATAGCTTTTTCAGTAGTTAATCCTACTACATTTGGTACTTTTACTTCTTTTACATCTTTACTTGTTATTAGTAAGTATACACCTGCGAGTACAATTAATGTTCCTAAAAGAACCACTGCTAGAATGATTGGTAATTTATTTTTTTCATCTTTCTCTTTTAGTACTGAATCGTCATCAGTATCTTCTTCTTTAGCTGTTGGTTTATCTATCACTTGTTTTATTTCTTTTGTAACTTGTGGTATAACCTTTGTCTCTTCAAGATCATTTTCTGGATATTCATATACTAATCTCTTTTCATTATCTCTTTGAAGAGCGGTCTGCAAGTCTTTATACATATCTCTAACATTATCATATCTGTTCTTTGGATTTTTAGCAGTCGCTTTTAATACGATGTTTTCAACAGATTGTGGTATTGTTGGATTTTGTTTTCTAATACTTGGTATTTTTTCTTTCATATGTTTTAAGGCTATTTCAACAGCAGTATCTCCTTTGAATGGTACTGAACCTGTTAATAGCTCGTACATTAATATTCCTAGAGAATAAATATCACTTTTTACTGTAGAACCTTTTCCATTAGCTTGCTCTGGAGGAAGATAATGAACTGAGCCCATTACTGAATTTGTTTGGGTTAACTGTGTTGAATTTAGAGCCATAGCTATACCAAAGTCAGTTATTTTTACTAGTCCATTGTCCTCAATCATTATATTTTGTGGTTTAATATCTCTATGAATTATGTAGGCTTCATGAGCATGGGCTAAACCATCTGTTAACTGTGTCATTATATCTATTACTTCATTTAGAGTAAGTGCTCCTCTTTTCTGAAGTAATTGCTTTAATGTTTTTCCTTCAATATATTCCATTACGATGTAATAATTTCCATCTTCTTCACCGACATCGTATACTTCAACAATATTTGGATGTGATAAATTTGATACTGATAGAGCTTCTCTTTTGAAACGACGAATAAATTTTTCATCATTTGAAAGATCTCCACGTAATACTTTTATTGCAACTTTTCTATCTAGAATTGTATCATTTGCTAAATAGACATTAGCCATACCACCTTCGCCAATTGTTTTAATAATTTCATATCTATCATTAATCTTTTGACCTTTTGATAGCATTATAAATCACCACTTTCCTTTTTTAGATAAGCAATTGATATATTATCTGTACCACCACGCATGTTACTCTTTTTAATTAGTTTTTCTACTTGTTCTTCTATTGAACTTTTATTATTTAATACTTTTTCTATTTGATCATCTGCGACCATATTTGTTAGACCATCACTACATAGGAATAATCCTGATACGTTAGTGTCTACATCAAAAATATCTATTTCGATTGGATCATTTGCTCCAAGGGCTCTAGTTAATAGGTTTTTTCTTGGATGAAATTTAGCTTGTTCTGGAGTTAATTCTCCTGTTGATACAAGTAAATTTACCAGGGTATGATCCTTTGTTATTTTATGTAATAATCCATTTTTCATTACATATCCTGATGAATCGCCAATATTTCCATATAGTATGTAATCATTTGTTTTGATAGCTATTACTAGGGTTGTCCCCATGCCTTTGCTCTCGGGATGATTTTTTGTATAAGAAAATATTTTTTCATTTATTTCTTTTACTATTCTTCTTAAGTAATCGATAGCATCTTCTTTTTTTCCGAGCGTTTCTAGTTCTTCAAAACTATCTCTAACATGTTCTATTGCTATATTAGAGGCTACTTCTCCTGCTTTATGTCCACCCATTCCATCCGCTACGGCAAGAATGAATTCATTATTATTATTATTTAATATTATTACATTATCTTCATTATGTGTTCTTACTTTTCCTGCATCTGTCATATAAAATGTCTGCATAACTTCACTCCTCTTTTGCTTTGGCTCTTAGCTGTCCACAGGCAGCATCTACATTTCCGCCAAATTCTTTTCTTATTGTTACATTTATATTATTTGATTTAAGTATATCATAAAACTGTAAAATTTTCCACTTTTTTGTTCTTTTGAAGCCAATATTTTCTGTTTCATTATATGGTATTAAATTTACGTAGCAGTTTATTCCTTTAAGAAGTGAGACTAATTCTTTTGCTTCTTTTTCACTATCGTTTATATCCTCTAACATAATATATTCAAAAGTTACTCTTCTATTAGTAAGTTTTATATATTCATTTATGGTATCCATTAATTCTTTTATTGGATAGGCTTTGTTTATTTTCATTATTTTATTTCTTAGTTCATCATTTGGAGCATGCAGGCTTATGGCTAGATTTACTTGTCCTTCTTCTTTCATAAATTTCTTGATTCCTGGTACTACTCCACATGTAGATATAGTTATATGTCTTGAACCAATATCTATTCCTTTACCACAGTTAATTATTTTAACGAAGCGCATAACATTATCATAATTATCAAATGGTTCACCAATACCCATAACTACTACATGAGATATTCTAGTCTTAATGTCTTCTTCAATAAGGAGAATCTGCTCTACTATTTCATAGGCTAGTAAGTCTCTTACTTTCTTTAGTCTGCCACTTTCACAAAAAGCGCATGACATGTTGCAGCCTACTTGTGATGATACACAAATACTTATTCCATAGTCATGAAACATTAGTACTGATTCTATTCTATTCTTATCTTCTAGTTCAAATAAATATTTGTTTACTTCTTTACTTTCTTGTTTTATTAATAGTTTTATCTTGTAGAAAGAGAAATCTTGTTTTAATTTTTCTCTTAACTCTTTACTAATATTAGTCATTTCACCAAATGAAGTATATCTTTTTTTATATAATCCTTCATATACTTGAGCCGCTCTAAAGGGCTTTTCATTTATACTTATAAAATAATCTTCTAATTCTTTTAATGTTACATCATATATATTTTTCATTTTTTTCACTTCTAACTCTCCATTCTTATTATAGCAAAAAAAATATGTTATTAAAACACATTTTTATTATTTTTTTCTTTATGTTCATGATGGGAATGTCCTTTTATACCATACTTATTGGTTATTGGATCTTTGAATAGGAAATTTTTTATTGGTAATAGTGTTAATACCATGTAGAATCCAAAGATTATGAATAATACTATTACTGATATGTATGTTAGATAAAATGGTAGTGATGTTATATTTATTATGTATTTAAATGTTAATGTACTAGATATGATGGCTAAATAAAAGATTATTATATCTATCCATAATACTGATTTTTTAGTAAATATTTGATATGTATAAAATAATAGTGGTATTAATAATATTATTACTAATAAACTGGCTGTTTTGGCTATGAAATAATTTTGATTTAATCCATATACTGCTCCATCATATAGTGTCCATATAAAGGTTGGTGTTAGGGCTATTTTAATATGTTCCCAAGTGCTTTCATTAACTGCTGCAAAAAGGGATACTACTTTATTATGGCCTGACCATTCATACATAAAATGTAGTAGTGTTCCAATTAGTGATATAAATATTATTCCAATTACTATATCCATTTACTCCTCCTATTTATAAGATAATTATATATTATTTTTTTATTTATTACAACTGGTTATTCTTTAATAGTCTTAATGTATTTAGAATACATAGTACTGTTACTCCAACATCTGCGAATACTGCTTCCCACATAGTGGATAATCCTAGTATGGTTAATATTAATACTAATAGTTTTATAGTAATGGCAAATATTAGATTTTCTTTGATTATTTTATTTGTTTTTTGGGATATTTTTATAGCGGTTATTATCTTTGATAGGTTATCATTCATTATTACTACATCTGAGGCTTCGATAGCAGAATCACTACCTAGGCTACCCATTGATATACCTATATCTGATAAGGCTAGTACTGGGGCATCGTTTATGCCGTCTCCTACAAATGATACTAGTTCTTTTTCTTTTTTAGTATTTATTAATTCTTCTAATTTTTGATATTTTTCATTTGGAAGCATTTCATAAAAGATATTTTTTATTCCTACTTTTTTAGCTATTTCTAAGGCTTTTTCTTTGTTATCACCAGTAAACATATAGGTTTCTATATTCATATCTTTAAGTACTTTGATTGTTTCTTTAGCGCTTTCTTTTATTTCGTCCTTTATTTCTAATTCGGCAACTAAATTATCATTAATCATTAGATAGATATTTTTGGTTTCTTTTTGATTACAGAATTTGGAATTTCCTATTTTGATATTTTGATCTTTATATTTATAGGTTATACCTTTACCTTGATATTCTCTATGTTCTTTGATATCTTCAGTTGATACTTCTTTTCCATATTCTTTAATTATTGATGCTGCGATAGGATGATTAGATAGACTTTCTCCTTTAGCGCATAATTCTAATACTTTGTCTTTGGTATATTTTTTATCATAAATGTTTATTTTTGATACATAAAACTGTCCTGTTGTTATGGTTCCTGTTTTATCAAATACTACTTTTTGGATATTTTTTATACTATCTAAGTAATTACTTCCTTTTATTAATATTCCTTCTTTGGAAGAAGCTCCTATTCCTGAGAAGTATGCTAATGGTACGGATATAGCAACAGCACAAGGGCATGATACCACTATTATGGTTAAGGCTTTATAAATACTTTCGGTATATGTTAAGTTTGTTATTAGTGGTAAAAGGGCTCCTACTAAAATGGCGACGATTAATACACTTAGGGTATATATTGGGGCATACTTTGATACTACTGTTTCGGTTTTGGTTTTTCTTTCAGTAGCGGTTTCTACTAGTGATAATATTCTACTTACTGTAGAGTTTTTGTATACGGAAGTTACTTTTACTTCTATTAAACCACTCTTATTGATACTTCCGGATAATACTTCACTACCTATGGTAGCATTTAATAATTCTGATTCTCCTGTTAGGGCACTAGTATCTAGCATAGCATTTCCTTCTATTATTATTCCATCTAGTGGTACTTTTTCGCCTTCTTTTACGACAATTATATCTCCTACTTTTATGGTTTCTGTTGGTACTACTTTTATAGTATCTTCTTCTTTTAAATTAGAGTTTTCTTCTTTTATATTCATAAGTTCTGATACTGATTTTCTACTTCTATTAACGGCTAATTTTTCTAGGGATTTTCCTAGTTCATATAGGAATATTACCATTAGTCCTTCATGTAACTCTCCTAATACAAAGGCTCCTATTGTTGATATTACTATTAATAGATTTTCATTAATTATTTTTTTTGATAACTGTTTAATAGCGGTTATAAAGGTATTATATACTAATACTATATAACTTATGATAATTAGAATTAAATTTAAATGATATGGTAATTTTGTTATACAGCCTATTAATCCTAATATACCTCCTACTAGGATTTGATAAAATATTTTATAGTTATCTTCTTTTACTTTTTCTTCACTTAGTATGGCATCTGGTTCTACTTCACTAACTATTTGTTTAACATATTCAAATGATTTTTCTAGGTCTGTTTCCACAGATACTGTTGATGCACTAAAATTGACTATAGCATTTTTGATGTTTTTATCTTTATTTAATTTTTCTTCTATTTTCTTTGCACAGTTGGCACAATCTAGATTTTTGATATTATATTTATATTTCATTGATATGTTCCTTTCCTACACTAAATAGTTTTTTTACATGGTCATCGCTTAATTCGTAATATACTGTTTTACCTATTTTGGTATATTTTACTAGTTTAGCGGACTTTAGTATTCTAAGCTGGTGAGAAATGGCTGACTGAGTACCTCCGACAAGGGCGGCTATATCTCCTACACAAAGTTTGTTTTCTAATAAGACATTTATTATTTTTACTCTAGTTGAATCTGCGAATACTTTGAATAATTCTGCTATATCTATAATAGTATCTTCTTCAAGTAGTTCTTTTTTTATACTATTTATTTCTTTGATATCTAACATAATACTTCTCCTTTTATATATGAATAATTATTCATATATTTAAATAATATCACTATTAGTATATTATGTCAATAGATTTTTATATTCTTTTTATCACTTCAAGTCTAGGCCTTGAAGTGTTGTTGTTAGCCCGTAGTCTAACAACAATATACCAATCGTATCTATTATATATAAGTCAGTAATTATACACTTTTATTTTGGCAAATATTTTATAAATTATTATTTTTGAGACTATAGGCTCAAAAATATTTTCTAATGACCTTAGGCATTAGAAAACGACGAACTACTTTAGTGTGAGACGAAACTGAAAGAGAATCTATTTTTTAGACTCTCTTTCTTTATATTCCTCTAGTGTTAGATTATTATTATAAATATAACTAGCTATATTTCCTACATATCTTATATGCCATGGTTCATAACTATATTTTGTTATATCTTCTTTTCCTTCAGGATATCTTAATATAAAGCCATATCTATAACAATTTTGATGAACCCATTTAGTTTCTAATAATTCTTCTATTTCATGTTCTATGTAACACTTTTCATCTTTATATATACAAAAATCTACGGCTAATCCTGTTTGATGTTCTGATTTACCTGGTTCTGCTATTCTTGTGATAGCATAAGTAAATCCTTTTTCTTCAAGTAATTTATTATATATTTTTTCTTGATAATCATAATCGCGATATCCACTTTCTATATCTATGTGATATCCATATCTTAAAGCATCTTGTTTCATTCTATCAAAAGCATTCTTTGTTTCTCTATCTATTAATATACCATCTTTATAACTACTACTAGCTTCTACTAAAGTACTTGGTATATGTGCTCTTGGCAGGGGATTATCTTTATTTACTAAAATATTATAATCCATACGTACCTCCAATATAATATATGCTATAAAAAGAGAAGAGAGACTACTTTAGTTTATCTATCTTCTTATTTAAATTACTTATCTTATTATTTAACTGTTTTATTTCTGACTCTAATTCTTCTTTTTGACTATTTAGATTTTCGTTATTTAGTTTGGCTATATCATAACTTTTTTTTAAGTTATTTAGGTTATCTATTTCTTTTTTTAATTCTTTGTATTCTTTTAAATAGTTTTCTAACTCTTTATTTTTATTATTTAGAGTTATGTTATTATATAAAGTAATTATTAGTATAGTGAATACTCCTATAAAAGAGATAGTTCCTATTATTTTAAATATTTTATTTTTCATTAGTAGTATAAGGCCTTCTTTCCAAAGTAATTATATCTTTCTCTAAATAGTGATAATGACTGATATTTTATTTTTCCACCGATTGGGTCAGATATTATTATTTTATCAGTAGTATAACCAATTATGACTACAGCATGCTCTCCCGATTTCCAATATATGGTTTCTCCTGTTGGCTCATATATCCAAGATGTTGATATGTATGGTGTGGATAATCCTATAGATGTCCAGGCTAGTACTGGTCTACCTGATTTTACTATTTTTAATATTTCGTCAAAAGAACTACCAGTAGCATTTATTATTCCTGATTTATAGGTGCTCGCTACTTTGGCAATAGGTTTTTCATAGACACCATAGGAATTTTGGGTTCTTGGGTCTCCGATAAACTCTAGTTCAGGATTGCCTCCATAGGTAACGTCATCCTTGGTATATGGTGTTTTTCCTTTTTCTAATTTATTTATAATATCATTAGGAGTTACTGATACACCATAATATTTTAATAGAATAGTTAGTGCAACGGATTCACAACCTGTTGGATAGTCGGGATACTGATTAATTGTGGGTACTCCTGTTATATAGGCAGAATTTTTTTCTTCATACTCTTTGGCTAGTCTATTATATTCTGCTTCAAGAGTGGTAATGTTACCTTCAAGACCTACAATCTGTTCTTCAAGAGAAGATATGCTATCTTGCAGTTCTTTACTTTTATCTTCTTCTTTGGTAATTAGCTGTTCAATGTCTTCGACTTTGAATGTAGTAGTGGAAAATAGCTCTTCAACTTTTTCTCTTACTTCTTCCTCTTCTTTATATACCGAATCTAATGATACTTTACCATCTTCAATTAGATTATTTTGTTTTAATTCTTCAAGAGTAGTATTATTGGAAATAATTAGGTTTTTGTTATCTTGATGTAATACTACTATTTCAATAATTATAGTAATTGAAAATATGATAAGTAATATTTTTTTCATAGTAACTCCTTTTTATATTTTCTTGATATTTGGATGACCTTTCATTAGTTTTCTTATACCGGTTGGATGTGGAAAGGCTACGGTTAGGATCGATTTATCTACTCCTATTACGACGCCTTCACCAAACTCAGTATGAACAATATGTTCTCCTACTGTGTATTCGGCATTTTTATCAATTTTTTTCTTGATATTTGATACCATCTTAGTAAGTGGTTTTATTCCTTCTACTTCAATATATTCTTTATCTATTTCATTTATAAATCTACTTGGCATATTTCTACTGGTATTTCCAAATAACATACGAGTATCAGCAGATGTTATATAAAGTTTTTTCTTGGCTCTGGTAATGGCTACATAGCATAGTCTACGCTCTTCTTCAATAGCGGAATTGCTTCCGTCATTGATAGCATTATAATGTGGGAATATTCCTTCTTCCATACCAACGATAAAGACATAATCAAACTCTAGTCCTTTTACAGAGTGGACAGTCATTAAACTTACTCTTCCATCACTATCTTGATGTTCGGTTATATCACTAACTAGGGATATTTCTTCAAGAAAGTCCTCTAGACTTGCTGAGCCTGATTCTTCTTCATAACTCTTGGTAACTCCTTTAAACTCGTTTAAGTTTTCTAGTCTTATTTCATCTTCGAGTAATTTAGAACTTTCTAATTCTTTTCTTATACCGCTTTTATCTAGAATGTCATCGACTAATTCAGTAAGTGACATTTTCTCACTATCTTTAGTTAGTTCTTCAATTAGTTCTTTAAAAGTTAATTCTTTACCTGTAGTAATGGCTTCATAGATTGAAATACCGGCATCTTCCGCTAATGAGGTTAGGTTATCAATTGTTTTTTCACCAATCCCTCTTTTTGGAGTATTGATTATTCTAAGCAGACTTACATCATCTTTATGATTATTTATTAATCTTAGATAACATAATAAGTCTTTTATTTCTTTTCTATTATAAAAATAGAAACTTCCTACTACTCGATATTTGATATTCTTTTTTAGTAGTTCCTCTTCGATAGTTCTTGACTGAGCATTGGTACGATATAAGACCGCTATAGCTTCTTCTTTAACACCTTTTGATATTAAATCTTTTATTTCTCCTACTACAAAGGATGCTTCTTCTTTCTCTGTTGATACTTTTTTATATTTTATTTTATCTCCTTCTTCGTTATTACTCCATAAGTTTTTATCTTTTCTTTCTCTATTATTTTTTATAACGCTATTAGCGGCATTTAAGATGTTTTTAGTAGAACGATAGTTTTCTTCAAGTAATATTGTTTTGGCTTCAGGATAGTCTTTTTCAAAGTTTAAGATATTTTTATAATTGGCTCCACGAAAAGCATATATGGCTTGGTCATTATCTCCTACTACAAAGATATTACGATATTTAGATGATAGTAGTCTACTGAAGGTATATTGAGCTTCATTTGTATCCTGATATTCATCTATTAATATATATTTATATCTTTCTTGATAGTCATTTAAGACATTGGGATAGTTTTTAAATAATTTTATTGGTAATATTAGTAAATCGTCAAAGTCTACAGAGTTTCCTTGTTTTAATTTTTTTTGATATGTTTTATATACTTCTACTACTTTATGATCAAATTCTATTTTAGAGAATTTTTCTACATCCATCATTTCGTTTTTAGCAGAACTTATTTTATTCTTTATTTCTCTAGGATTATAGTATTCTTTACTCATATTTAGGTCTTTCATTATTTTTTTAATAATAGTTAAGACATCATCACTATCTATGATAGTAAAGTTTCTTTCATATCCTAATAGGCTATAGTTTTCTTTTAGTATTCTAAGTCCTAAAGAGTGAAATGTTGATATTTGTATATTATTAGCAGTACTTCCTATTAGGGATACTACTCTATCTTTCATTTCTTTGGCAGCTTTATTAGTAAAGGTTATTGCTAATATGTTATATGGACTTATTCCATTTTCTATTAAATTTGCTATTCTACTAGTTAGTACTTTGGTCTTTCCAGAACCTGCTCCTGCGAGTACTAACATTGGTCCATTTATATGATTAACAGCTTCTTGCTGATTCTTATTTAATTCTAAAACTTTCATCTTGTCTACCTCATCTTTCTTTACTTCATTTTATCATATTTTGATAATATAGTGAAGTAAAGATAGGAATATTTTTTTATTTTATTTACACTATAGCCTAGGTCTATAGTGTGTCATTTATAGCCTGTAGTCTATAAATGATATATCTACATATCTATTATATATAAGCCAGATATGATAACTTAGATATCGATGATGATTAATACTATTTATTTCAAAAATATAATGTTTTAATCACAATTCGGTTATTTGTGAATTTTATAATAACTATAATATACTTAAAATCAGAGACTACTAATAGGCTCTGATTTTCTATAGAAAGACTTATTAAGGCTTTCTATAGCAGTACCGAGACCTTAGGCTCGAACTGAACAAAAAGAAAGAAGGAATTATTTTTTCTTTCCTTTGAATAATTTAACTATGAATTTTATAATTTTATCTAATAACCATAATAAGGGATTTTTTCTCTCTAATTCTTTGTCTAAGTCATTATTATTTATATTTTTTCTAAGACTCCTAATTCTAAATCTTTTATTGTATATAAGTGCTCAATTTTATCATAGGCATCTTCTAGATTCAGTCTAGATTTGTTCCAACCATTTCCATCTGTAATCCAAACAAATTTAACACCATTTAGTTTATTAATTTCATTATTTAGTTCTACATAACTTTTTGCAGTTTCATTTGGTTTAGATCCTTGTGTTCCATAAAAATTCACTTCCATTACTATTAATTCGTTATTTGATGGACTCTTAAAAACAAAATCAAACTTCTTTGTTGCCTTTCCTATTGCACATAGATTTGTTCCATATTCTTTATCAATATCTTTATATTTCATTTGTTTTTGATATGGTATTCCAAGTTTTTTTATGAATTCCTCTACTAAGTCTTCCATTATTTTTCCACTGCGATTTTTTCTACTATTTGAATCTAATCCCACTTCTATTCCTATCGCATAATCAACAAGATTCTTAATTTTTCTATTACTTATCAAGTCAAATAATCCACTATTTTTTAAAAAAACTGCATAATTGTTGATTGGCTTGTCAATTTCTTTAAAATCATAACAAATAAATTTTTCTTCTAGAAATTTAAAGTCCTTATCTTTTATAGAACTTAACATATCTACTGTTGATGAATTAATTATATGAAATTTATATTCGTGAGTTGCTAATAAAATTGGTATTGATTTCATTATTTCTGGATACTCATTTATTAAGTCAACAAATTCTTCCTCTATATTTTCTTTTCCAATCAGGCTATTTAATAAGTTTAAATGTCTTTCATAATCTTTGATATTTAAATAAACTTTAGAAAAATCAACAAAAAAATCTGCTGGGGTTATACTTTTTTTTAATGATAACATTAGGCCATTAAAATTTCTTTTCACTTATATCACTTTCCTTTCTTCTTATTGTTAAATCTAAATATTCTTTTTCTTTTTCTATTCCTATATATCTTCTTTTTAATCTGTTTGCCGCTATTCCTGTTGTACCACTTCCATTAAATGGATCTAATATTAAATCATTTTCCTCTGTAGAAGCAAGTATTATTCTTTCTAATATTTCAATTGGCTTTTGTGTTGGATGTTTACCACAAGTCTTTTCGCTAGGCTTTGTTAAACTAGTTTCCCATACATCTTTCATTTGCTTATTATTATTTATTTTTTTCATTAGTGAGTAATTAAACTTATGTTTGTTTTTTTTATCGCCTTTTTTAGCCCAAAGTATTGTTTCAGTAGAATGAGTAAATGCTCTGCAACTAATATTTGGAGGTGGATTTAATTTTCTCCAAGTAATGTTATTTATTATTTTAAATCCCTCTTCTTCTAGTGCCATTCCTATTGAATAAATATTATGCATGGTTCCACTAATCCAAATAGTACCATTTTCTTTTAGTATTTTTTTACATAGTCTAATCCATTTTTTATTAAATTCGTGTTTTTCTTTTATATCAATTGCTTTGTCCCATAGGCCTTTATTAACCGATACCATCTTTCCATTACTACATGATATTCCATTATTTGATAAAAAGTATGGTGGATCTGCAAATACCATATCAACACTATTTGGCTCTATGTTTCTTAGTACTTTTAATGAATCTCCTTGTATTAATTTGAAATTATCTTCTTCATAATAATATTTTTTTATCATATTATTTATCCTATATATTATAGGTCAAAGCCTCTTTTATTTTCATAATTTGTGATAATAACTTCTTCTACTTTGCCTCTTTTTTTGCCATTGGCGTTGATACTTCTCTTTGCTTCTATTAAATGTATATTATAATCTTTATAAAGTTCATTTATTAATTCAGTATTATGATTAGATAACATTACGTAGCAGCCTTTGTCTGATAATTCCCTATATACTCTGGCTAACCTCTTTTGTTGTTCTTTACCAAAGCCATCCTCTGTATAACTATTGAAAGTTGAGGTATCTGAATCATATGGTGGATCAAAATATATAAAATCTCCTTTTTTTGCTTCTTTTACTGCTTCTTCAAAATCTGTTGATAATATTTTTATATCATTATAATTTAAAAATCCACATATAATTCCTAAGTTTTGTCCTTCATAGGTATTTACTTTTGTTTTTTTACCAAATGGTACATTAAATTCGTTTTTACTATTTACTCTGTATAATCCATTAAAACAAGCTTTATTTAAATAAATTGTTCTTGCTGCTCTTTTATAATCTACTACTTTATTAAATTTTTTCTTATCTCTATCCATATTTCTTATTGTATAATAATATTCTTCTGAATGTTTCATTTCATGAGTATTTAGTTCTCTGCACATTGCTTCAAATTTTTTTTCATCTTTAATACATTCGTATACATTCATAAGTTCTTTATTTGAGTCATTAATAACTGCATTCTTTGGAGATAATTCAAATAGTAATGCTCCCCCCCCAACAAATGGTTCATAATATGTATTAAACTCATCAGGAACATATTTTTTTAATTTATCTATTATTTGTCTTTTTCCGCCAGCCCATTTTACAAATGGCTTTCCTTTTATCATTATTTCACCATCCTATGTTTATTATAACCTTGCTTTCTATACAATTATAACATTTTTTATATGCCAAAAACAAGCGAACGCCTTAATATTTGTTATATTTTTTACTTTTTACTATGTTTGATAAAAGTTTTTATTTATCTTATTATTTATTAGTATGTAAACAATAAAATTTATATAAAATTAAAAATAGGAAACGTTTAATATCATAATTGAATGTTATTAATAATTTAGTTTCAACTGTAAATGCAATATAATCAATCACAATTCGGTTATTTGTAGATTTTTTGCTCGGTTATTTGTTGAATTTTCATTCGGTTATTTGTAGATTTTTTGCTCGGTTATTTGTTGAATTTATAATAACTATAATATACTTAAAATCAGAGACTACTAATAGGCTCTGATTTTCTATAGAAAGACTTATTAAGGCTTTCTATAGCAGTACCGAGACCTTAGGCTCGAACTGAACAAAAAGAAAGAAGGAATTATTTTTTCTTTCCTTTGAATAATTTAACTATGAATTTTATAATTTTATCTAATAACCATAATAAGGGATTTTCTCTATCTTGTACTGGTAATTCTATTTCATTATCTTTATCTTTGTTATCATCTTTAGTATTATCTTCTTCTTTAGTATTATCTTTATTTATATCATCATTATTATCTTCTTTTGGTTCTTCTGGTACTGAAGGCTCATCCGGTACTATAGGTTCTTCAGTAGTAAACTTACTATATTCATCTGTCCAAGCAGCATCATAATAAGAATTAGTGTCTCCTAGTGCCATGTATAAACCTTTATTATAATGATATTTTTTAACTACTGACTTTGTATCTTTCTTTAAAAGCATTAGTCCACCACCATAACCTGCAGTCTCATGTAAATATAAATCCTCTTTATTGTATAGTATCTCTCCTACTATAAAAGGTCTTGCTCTTGTTTCTGATAATTTTTCTTTAATCATATTAATAAATCTATCCCAACCTAAATCTAATGTTCTATGTGGACAATATTTATTTGTATAATCCTGATGCTTTGTTATTTTATCTATATCCCAATTATATCTATTTAATATATCTACGATTAAGTCTACTGCATTCTCTTCGGCCTTAATAAAGCGATCTCCTCCTGATTTGGAATAACATATTTCTATAGCTATTCCTTCTCTATTTCCTTTACCATTGCCATCACTAGCATGCCAACCATTTCTATTTTCAGGAAGTCCCTGTACTATTTCTTTATCATCTACTGCATAATGGAACGATGTTTCATAGTCATTATTTGTCATATAGCTTATTTCATTTCTAGCAGTAGCATCATTGGCGGTATTATGTACTACTATTCTAGTAGGAGTCATTTCATAAGGGCATTTTAGATAATATCTACTTTCTGGTACTATTTTTTTTACAATATTAACCATTTTTACCCTCCTTTATCAGTTTTTCTATATTATGAATAAGATTGTATCCTGTTTCGGCAAATAGACCACTCAATGTTATTGCTAAATTAAAGTCTTTGGTTATTATGAAATAAAATATTGATACGCATAATCCTATGAAGATATTTTGTATTATTATTAGGTTATTATTTATATAAGGACATCTCTTTGATATAAATCCCAATATCCATGTTAAGGTCATGGTTAATAATGTTACCATTAATTCTGTATTTTCTGTTATGAAATTCATTCATCTCACCTCTATTCATAATCACTTTATTATATGAGATGAAATTTTTTAGCATAATAAAGTTAGTCTAAAAGAAAAAAGAAAGCTTTAACTTTCTTTAATATTTATATAAACTATCTGTAGCCACTGCATTTAGAGTCTGATCTGCGAAGATATTTTTCTTATAGGCAAAATAGGCTGCCGCTGCTATCATAGTGGCATTATCTGTACAATATTGTATTCTTGGTATTGATAAGTTAATATTGTTTTCTTTGCAGTCTTTTTCTAATCTTTCTCTTAGACCTGCATTAGCGGATACTCCTCCCGCTACTATAAGATTATTTACATGATAGTCTTTTAAGGCATGCATTGTTTTCTTAGCTATTACATCGGTAACATTATGCTGGAAAGTAGCACATAAATCTTCTTTATTTATGGTATTTCCTCTTTGATTTTCGTTATGTACTAGATTAATAACTGCTGACTTAATACCACTGAAACTAAAGTTATATGTTTTATCGTTTAATGGTAATGGTAAGTCATAGGTTACTTTACCTTGATGAGCTAGTTTGTCTACTTTTGGACCACCTGGATATTCTAATCCAATTACTTTAGCTACTTTATCGTAGCACTCACCAACAGCATCATCTAAAGTACCTCCTATTCGTTCAAAGGAATAGTCTTCTTTCATATAAACTAATTCGGTATGACCACCACTTACTACTAAAGCTATTAGGGGAAACTGTAATCTTCCTTCTAAATTGTTAGCATAGATATGTCCCGCTATATGATGAACTGGTACTAATGGTTTTCCTGTTACTAAGGCCATTGTTTTAGCGGCCTGTACTCCTATTAATAGACTTCCTATTAGTCCCGGACCATATGTTACCGCTATGGCAGTTATATCATTCATAGTTAGATTAGTCTTACTTAATAATTCTTCAAGGACTATTGTTATATTTTCTATATGATTTCTACTTGCTATTTCTGGTACTACTCCACCATAGTTTTTATGAATATCTATTTGACTTAGTACTACGGTGGCTATTTCTTCAGAGCCATTTTTTACTATACTCATACTTGTTTCATCACAACTTGACTCTATTCCAAGTATATATACATCTTTCATTTACATCACCTGTTTTTCCATAAGTATTGCGTCTTCATCTCCATAATAGTATTTTCTTAAGGCTACCTCACGAAAACCAAACTTCTTATAAAGATTTATTGCTCTACTATTACTTACTCTTACTTCAAGAGTTATATTTATTACTTTATGATGGATGGCTTCAGATACTAGGTAACTCATTAATTTGATTCCTATTCCTCTACCGCGATACTCTTCTTTTACAAGAATATTATCTACTTCCATTCTTTCATATATTAGAGAGTATTTTAATTCTCCTAGTACATTATTATCTTCTATATACTGAATTTCTTTAGAAAAGGGATTATCATTATTAACTACTTCTTTTATCATTTTTTTCCATAGCCTCGGGTAATTTTAAATATACTGGATTTACTGCATGCGGATTAATACTAGGAAGATTCTTAGCATATTTAATTATCTCTTCAATATCATAATCATCTGCTTCGGTTACTAAGACTGGATTATATTTTTCTTTTAACTCATCTATTCTATCTATATTGTTAAACTCTTCAGTAATGGTATTATACTCTTTATCGTATAATCCTATGTAATAGTTACCGTGTTTGGCATCTATAGTGGATAGAAAATAATCTCCAGTAAAACCTAATACTCTTATTTTTAAGGATGTTATCTCTTTTATGTTTATTTTTAGAAGATAAGCATACATCTTGGCTATTGTTACTCCTATTCTTATGCCGGTAAATGATCCTGGGCCATTTACAACCACTATTTCATTTACATCATTTGGCTCTAAGTTATTTTCTTTTAAAATATCTTCGATGAATTTTGTAGTATATATAGAATGTTCTTTAGGACTGGTATTTTTGATATTAGATAAAATTTTTCCTTCTTTTACTAAGGCAATAGATACATCGGATAGTGATGTATCTATGAATAAGCTTATCATATTATGGCCTCACAAATATTAGTATATTTTTCTCCATATGGAGTTAGTATTAATACTCTTGTGTTTTCTCCTGTTATTTTTATTTTTATATCTAATCTTTCTGGAGGTAGGATATCTTTGATCATATCAGCCCACTCGATAATTGTTACTCCTCCCTTGTCAAAATACTCTTCTATTCCTATGTCTTCTTTTGAATCCTCTAGTCTATATACATCCATATGATATAGTGGTAATTCACCAACATATTCTTTTATAATTGTAAATGTAGGTGAAGTTATCTCATCTATTCCCATGGCATGAGCAAAGCCTTTAGTAAATAGTGTCTTACCACTACCAAGGTCTCCATTTAAACATATAACCATATTAGGAAATTTTTCTGATTCGATATTTTGTGCTACTGCAATTGTCTCATTTTCATCATGAGTAATTATTTTGTATTCTTCCATTTTAATCACCTTTCTTTGTCTATTTAATTATATCAAATACCTAGAGTAAATTACAATAGTTTTTTAGTAAATAATTAAAGATAGACAAAAATCTACCTTTAGTTATATTTATTTTATTTTCAGGATTTTTTTCATTCCTTCATCTTTAAGTATGCCTTTACTTAGCTTGGCTAATCTATTATAAAAGGTACTTAACTGAATATAGTTTTTGCAGGTATATGGGTCTCCTAGTGTTATGTTTATGGAATCTTTATTGTCTTTGTCACTAACTATATCTTTTGATATAGTTATGTCAGCATAGTCTTCGGTAATACTTATATGTATGCTACTTTTTTCTTTATTATATTCTGCTGATAGAACTGTATCATAAGGTAGTGATGAAGATAGTAATTTAACTATCTGATATAAATCTTCATTATTTTTTTTGAATACTAATAAGTTTATACTTTTATTTAATTTAGTAGAATAGTTATTACTTTCTTTTTCATAAGCAAATAATTTGAATTCAGGAAAAGTTTTACTACCTGCGATAAACATTTTTATAAGTATAACTGGTTCTTTATTATATTCTGTAACTATAAAATAGCCTGGACCAAAATAGTTTTCATCATATAGCACATAAATATTGGTTAACTTTTCCATATAATTATGCTGACTGCAGCAATAGTTTTCGCCATGATCAATTCCTAGAGAGCAGTCCCCAGTAAGAGGTCTATTTAGATCCTCTTCATCATAATTTTTTTCTTTTATTTGAGCCAGTTCTTCTTCTTCAGTAATACACCATTCACAGTTTCCACAACATTTCATAAATATTAACACCTCGGCATATATAATAACAGATTTTTCTATTAAAAGCAAGAAAAAAGTACTATGACAAGTACTTATTCATTTTATTTAATATTTCTTCTTTATCTGATGATTTTATTATGTAATCAGTAAATCCTTCCTGTAAAT
>ERZ791729.23-NODE-23-length-85808-cov-4.448882_pt1 | contig 85808 bp, 64 predicted proteins | sample MGYA00510043_ERZ791729 | MGnify/ENA primary metagenome ERZ791729 (study PRJEB30046, sample SAMN00715149) | human gut metagenome | study: EMG produced TPA metagenomics assembly of the A metagenome-wide association study of gut microbiota in type 2... | reverse complement strand
ACCAAACTTTGTTAACCTTAAATCTAATACTATTATGAAAAAACCACGATGCAAAGATACGTTCGTCAAGACCATTTGTCAAGTCTTTTGCAACTAATATATGTTAAGTAACATATCGATGCTTGCCAAAAAGTGTTACACAACACAAAACTCTATATATTACAATCAAAATCTTCTAATTTTAACGATGATTAGGTCCCTTTTATAGGACTGCTAAAGGGAAAGACGTTCTTTGAGTAGCTTATAGCCAGCGCTACTGGCACGAAGATAGGTTCCATCCTTTAATCGTACTTGATAGGTTTCTTTTCCGAATAGTTCTACTCGCAATATCTGTTCCGTATTAACGATATAAGAGCGATGTATACGAACGAACTCCGGAGAAGGAAGGCTTCGCTCGAAATACTTCATGGTTTGCTCCTTTACGTGCTGACCGGAAGTGGTGAATAAGGTCACATAGTCGCCACATGCTTGCAAATAGAATATCTCTTTTATCGGGATGATATGAATACGTGTCCCGTCTTTTACGGATATACGATCTAGAATCTCCTCCGGAACGGTAGCCGGGGGAGGTGCCGTCTTTTCCTCCATTTGTCTCACGATAAGCTCCGCCTCACTCTTTCTTTCCCGGCTGGCATACCATTGGGATAGAATGATCCATGCCATTAGGCCGAACAGGAATCGAAAAGGAATCGTGATCGAGAATTCCTCCCAATCTTCCAATCCGAATATTTGTAGCAAGATCGAGCATCCGGCTATGCAAGCGATTTGTACGAGTACGGCGAAAGCCACTCGTGCTTGCATGATATGTAACGTACATTGTACATACCAAAGATAATATCCCGCTACGGCGAACAATGCGATGGAAAGTAAGCTATCGACCAAAGTGATGCTCAACGGAAGATCGCCATAAAGAGTTAATAATGCGCATTGGATCGCTATGGCTAAAAATAATAATAGGCTTCCCAGCCCTTTATGTAATATGGATGTTGTAATAGGATGTTCTTGCATGATGAGTTTAGTCTCTTAGTTCAAGGCCGCTGAACGACAAGTCTCCACATATATACAACGTGTGCGTCATGTCGGTTGTTTCTGTCAGGTCCCTCATGTCTTGGCATCCAGCCAAGAAGGAATCAACCTTTAGACGAACCAGCCATCCTTTAGGGACATATATTACTACGCCGCTGAAGGAGCTATCTATGTTTATGATGGTTTCATCAGCCTCTAATGTTGTTTTTTTAAGATCGAGGATCACGTTGCCGAAAGATACGTCTATGTCCGCCCCCTTGAATACGGGGTCCAGTACGATGTGCCTTACCGAGTTGAAAGTGGTGTCAACCGATACGAAACCGTTATCTGTCTCGTAGTTGATCTCATCGTTAGGCTTTCTGTGCCCGAAAGGGGGATGGTTAAAGGGACGTTTATGCTTTTTCGTGCGGATAGAATCTTTCCGCTTCAGCATGATGACCAATCCTAACAGGATTAATCCTAACGGCCAATATACACGTAAAAAATCGTTCGTGATCCAATTTAACTGCGGGAAAAGGAAATAGACTCCCACGCCTACGAGGAGCATACCTCCTACCGGATTACGGTGGAAAATCGTAAAGATGCCCGACACGACAAGCAGCATCGGCCAAGATACAAGCAAGTCAAATAAGGATGGATCTATCATTCCTAGATTCCGCAGTAAAAATAATATACCGACAATGATAAATAAGGTAGCGATCAGATACCCGTTTGTCCTCTTCTCTTTAAAATCGATGTCATAATCTTTCATATCCATAAGTTCCATTTTTTTGTTTTTTATCAAATGTACGGGTTCGTCATTCTATACACAAGTAAATACCGCTGATTTCTATACGAGTATCGGTAAATAACCGAATAATCCCGATTAAAAAAGCCTTTAGTTTGTAAGAAACGTGAATTTGACACCAAAACTTGATAAAAAAACTAGTTTGATAAGATTAGTTGATAATTAAGGAATATCTTTGTCTTTACAACTGCAATAGAGGAATGTAGGGAATGATACGAAATATTATAAATTTAAAGGCAATAATACTTTATTTTGGATTGATTTTATGCTTGATAGCCGGTATGCCGACTCCGGCTTATGGGAGTTTTTCATATCCGGTCAAGGATGAATCGTATGTATTGGTAATAAATTCATATGTGGATGGCGAACGCTGGTCTGGCAATTTATTAAACATGATCTCGAAGTTCGCTACCCCGGAGGAGTACACCCTCCGGATAGATCATATGAGCGTGATGTTGGTTGATACGCCAGAGAAATTAAAAGAGAAGCAAGAGGCCTTCTTTGAAGTTAATAAGAAGAAGCCGGATGGAATTATCTACTTAGGCGTAAATGGATGGGCTTTTATGCGGGATAAGATCCGGGAGAAATGGGGGGATATTCCCACTCTGGTCTGTTCGGAAACGGGTGAAATGGCAGAAGATGAATGCTATTTTAATCAGAGGCATTCCTCTGATAGGGTGATTCCTTTACAAGAGGCGGTTAAGGGGTATAACGCTACGGGATTGGTTATCCCTTATTATGTTAAAGGTTCGATCGACTTGGTTAAGGAATTAATCCCGGGTTTGAGACGTCTGATTTTCATATCCGACAGACGTTATGTTTCCACATGGCTTCGGGATGAGATGGAGAAACATATGGAAACTTCTTTCCCTGAGGGGAAAGTGGATTTTTATACGGAGGGTTCTTGCTCCATGGATAGTTTATTGGCGGTTCTGTCGGAGAAAGATCCGCATCGAGCGACAGCCGTGATGTATTACTCGTGGATTACCGAGAAACCTTTCTTGAATCACTCGTTATTATATAGTACTTTGTATCAAGGTATAAACGGCATTTCTAGGCATCCTGTTTTTTCTTTATATGATATGGGCGTGGAAGAAGGATATACGATTGGTGGATATTATAATAGCGCTAAAACGATTGAGACTGCTCTAATCCCCTTGCTACAACAAGTTTATAACGGTGAAGATATGGGCAAGATTCCGGTTTCGACGGTAAATGATCCTCATAAATATTTGAATTATGCTTCGTTGATAAGTGCGATATCTAATGAAGATAATTTCCCGCGTGATGCGATCTACTTGAATGCACCTCCCTCTTTCTTGGAAAAATATTGGATGCAACTGTTAGGCTTTCTGATATTCTTTCTGGTAGTAGTGTTTTTAGCGTGGCATTACGTGTATCGTTCTAAGCAAAAGATGAAGGAAGTAGAGTTGAGGCTATTATCCCGTTACCGTGATTTATTTAATAATATGCCATTGCCTTATATACGGCAGCGGCTGATTCGGGAAGGTACGCAAATCGATGTGCAGGTTTTGGATGTAAACCATGCTTTCGAGGAAAAAATCGCTCCTAAAGATTTCGTGGTAAATAAGCATGGAAAAGAGATCGCTAATTTAATTGGGGGAAGTTATCCTTTGCTTCTATCGGCTGTGCCTACAGTTCTGGAGAGTGGGAAATCCTTTACTTGTGAGTATTATTTTGAGCCGACAGGGCTTTACTATACGATTATCATCATGCCTACCTCGGAAGAGAATGTAGTTGACGCGTTTTTTATTGATATTACGGATATCCATAAATTCCAGACGCATTTGAAAGCCATGAATCATAAGCTGGCTATGGCGTTAGAGGCTGCAGATCTTTTACCGTGGCGATATAATCTGGCTGAAGGGAAGATTATCTATGAGTCGAAAGTACATCCGGAAGATAATATAGAGACTGCCGAGATACATACCCATGAGGTTTCGTTGAAGGAATATTTCAGCAAGATACACCCGTCTTTCAGGGCTTGCGTGGAAAAGGCTTTCGATGATTTGTGTAATGGGAAAATAAAGAAAGTACGAAAAGAATATTGTCTGGAGCGGTTGATTCCGGGAGAAGATCGCCATGAGTGGGAGGAGATACAGGTAATGGCCGAATATGATGCTTCCGGTAAACCGAAAGCGTTGATCGGTTCTACGATATCTATTACCGAGCGTAAGCAATTGGAACATGACCTTCGAATGGCTAGGGATAAGGCGGAAGAGTCGAATAAATTGAAATCAGCGTTTTTAGCAAATATGAGCCATGAGATACGTACACCGTTAAATGCGATCGTAGGTTTCTCTAATATCCTTGCCTCGACCGATGACCTTGAGGATAAGAAGGAATTCGCTGATATTATCGAGAATAATAATTCCCTATTGTTGCAGTTGATAAACGATATCTTGGATTTGTCAAAGATCGAGGCGGGTACCTTGGAGTTTACTTATGACTATGTGGATATTAACGCTGTATTGAGGGATTTGGAGCAATCGGCTCATTTGAAGAATAAGAATCCGGATGTACAGATCTCATTTAAGGATTATCTGGAGCCTTGCGTGATTTATACGGATCGAAATCGTCTGTCTCAACTGATGATCAATCTGTTGAACAATGCCATGAAATTTACGCTGGCAGGATCGATTTTATTTGGCTATAAGTTGAAGGATGATAATACGTTGTGGTTCTATGTAGAGGATACGGGCTGCGGAATCCCGGAGAATAAGCGGAAAGATATTTTCGGACGTTTTGTAAAACTGAATACTTTCGCTCAAGGAACAGGACTGGGTTTAAGCATCTGTGAGATGATTGTTACCCAGATGAAAGGAACGATCGGGGTTGATTCTATGGAAGGGAAAGGCTCTAAGTTCTGGTTTACATTGCCTTTTCAGCCGAAGAAAGAATTATTTCCTAGTGAAGAGCAGAAGCCTGTTACTTTGGAGAAGATCGCCCGAAGTGAGGTTACGATCTTGATCGCTGAGGACAATTCCAGTAATTATCGCCTGTTTGAGTCTATATTGAAGCCTGAATATAAATTGATTCATGCATGGAATGGAAAGGAGGCTGTGGAGCTATTTCATCAGCACAAACCGCAGTTGATCTTGATGGATATAAAGATGCCGGTCATGGATGGATACGAGGCTACCGCAGAGATTCGTAAGGTTTCTGCTAGCGTGCCTATTATTGCGGTGACGGCTTATGCTTTCGCCCAAGATGAGCAACGGATCATTAATAGTGGATTTGATGCCTATACGGCGAAACCGATTAATGGGAAGATCTTAAAAGACAAGATATCAACTTTATTGACGCATCGGATTATTCTGATGTAATCGAAGGGCTTTGCGGGAAGCAGACCTTATAAAACAATTAAAGCCTGTCTCACGACAAGCCCTAACCAAACTTTGTTAACCTTAAATCTAATACTATTATGAAAAAACCACGATGCAAATATACGGAGTTACTGTTATTTGTCAATGGTTTAAGTGCTAAATTGTGTTTTGTAACATGTAATAAAATCTAATAGGAACTTATGCCTCATTGAAATCTTTCGATAGAGTCGCATATATTCTTTATACCTCCCTCTTTTTGGATCATCTCGCCTATATGAGCGGCATTTTTCTTATAAAGCGGATTGGTGACCAGATCACAAACCTTGCGTTCGATCTCCTGCTCGCTCGCTTTCGCTATCTTAACCCCTTCCGGCCCTAACCCTAATTGGTGGATTCGATAGGACCAATAGGGTTGATCGATAATCAACGGAGTGATTAATTGGGGCTTTCCCGCCCTTCCTACGCTATGGGTCGTGCCGCAACCTCCATGATGGATAACGCCGTCGCAGTGCGGGAATATCAAATTATGCGGAACCGGCTGCTTCATTAAGAATAAATGTTTATCCGCTTGTAAGGTGATTCCTGTCTTTGCCCAACCGGAACCGATGATGAGCCGATAATCATGTTTCTTGCAAATATCGACCAAGGCTTTGCTGAAACGGTTACCATCCTTGGAACTACAACTCCCGAGGGTAAAAAAGATAATAGGGCTTTGAGCGCTGTCGACGAATGATATCATTTCCTCGTAAGCCTTCTCATCATATTGAAAAGTGTCATTGAAGCAATAGCCTCCGATCGACCATTCGAACGTCCAGTCCGGATCTATGTTTCCTAGGTGCTGGCTGAAAAGCAAGTAATTATATGAACGCTCTCCCGCGTGATAGCCAAAATTGCGGATCGGAGCGAGTCCGTATTTAGCCCGGTTCTTGTTGATCGTGTCTTTGACCATGAAATTGGTCATCCGGTTCATCAACTTCCATAGGATGGCAGGGGTGATGATCGGGTTGGGTTTGGGAAATGGCAATACGGCCGGGGGAATCTTCTTACCCGGCAAGAACGGGGCGTAGGCGGTACGTATCAAGGGCTTCTTGCAATACTCGGCGATACTTGCGACAGCAAATTCCGAGTTGGTCGATACTAAAATATCATGCTCTTTTAGTAGGGGAATCAATTGATCGAACTGTTTATCGATCACGTTCCTCATCCATTTAAGGAATGGCCGGAATTTATGTGAGTTTTGCGCTGCGCTATCGATCATGCCGCCGATATCGTCAAACTGCTGCAATACGTATTTAAATCCGTAGGGTTTAACGGTCTCCTCGAATATTTGAGGGAGATTGATGGTCACCTCATGGCCACGTCTTTCCAATTCGGCCGCTATGGCCAAATAAGGAAGGACGTCGCCTTGTGAGCCTCTGGTTACTAATAGTATTTTCATGCTACGTTTATTTATGGGCTATGAGGGTCTTGTTTACCGGATATTCAGTTGACGCAAACGCTCGATGTCCAGATGGTATTTGGCTTCCATCGTTTGTAGTTTCTGCTCATTGATGGCTAGGGGATGATTCAATCGTTTCGTTTCCCGGTATCCTTTATATACGGAGCGAATCATCTTACGTGGATTGAAAATGACGGATGAGGTGATCCAACAGCCGTGCGTACACCAACAGTTGGCTTTATACCCATGTCCGATAGCGGCTATTTCCTGTTTCATCGCTTCGCTATTCATCACTTTACTTATATCGCAACCATATTCTTTTATATTTCCGAGCGGTTCCCGTAGCTCGCAGGCACGAAAACGTCCGTCGTAGTCGATTACCAAGGTAGTCTCTCCGGCCGTACAATCCATCCCCCAAGGGGTCGGGTGATCTATGTTGCTGGCACGCACATTATATAAGGTACGTATAAGGCCGAGATAGAAGAAGCGTGTGATCGGTTTCCTTAAGCCGGTGGTATCCGCTTCCATCCGATCTGCATAAGCAGAATAGATAGGGGATATGTCATCTTGTATTTTGCGTAGCGTTGACTCGGTTAGGATTTTCACGCCATCGTCACGGGTCATGCCTCTGGCAGCCTCAATCGTATGCGTGGAGGTACGGAAACGTCCGTATACCCAAGTCATGAAGTCTTCTATCTGGTCTATATTGTATTTCGTGATAACGGTTGCTATATTTTTTAAGACTTTGCCGTCATCTCCGAAATTCTCCTGTATCTTACGCAGGGTTTCCAAGGCCTTATAGAAGTTTCCCGGTACGCCTCTCTGTGTATCGTGGGTCGTACTGAAACCATCCAAGGAAAGGCTTACGTTAATATTACAATCCGGGCAGTTCTGGCGGAACCGTTTTACCCATTCGACGATCCGGTCTGGTTTTAAGCCGTTCGTAGGGATGTTCACATCTTTGATATGGTTGTTTTTGTAGAATAACTCCAATATTTCCGGTAGATCCTCACGCAAGGTAGGCTCACCCCCGGATATCCATAATCGATTGAATTGCCCGGCGGTTTCTGATATCTTCTTGATTTCATCGAAAGTGAGGTCGGGTTGCTTCTTATCCATTTCTTGGGCATAGAAACACATCGCGCATTTGGCGTTGCATCGGCCTGTTACGAAAAGGAAGATCGACTCGAGTTTTCTTTCCGTGCTCATTGCCCTGAAAGAACTGGTGGTTCGTTTTTTGTCCATTTTATTTTTGTTTTACCATTTGTCTTATCTGGCGCATGATTTTTTCCTTGTGTTTGATCAACACCCGGAGAAAATAACATAAGAAGCCAAATAAAATACTTATTAGCATATACTATATGATCTTTAAAGGCAAAGATCGACGATAAAATGACGCTAAACAATCTCTATTTGCAGTATTTTATGGTCCATGTTTAAAAGGTAGGTCTATAAACAATTAAAGCCTGTCTCACGACAAGCCCTAACCAAACTTTGTTAACCTTAAATCTAATACTATTATGAAAAAACCACGATGCAAATATACGGACTTTTCAATTCCTGTCAAGGGCTATAATGCTAAATTATGTTTTACGACATATAACAAAAACAAAAAGGCGCCTTTCTTTTAGAGAAAGACGCCTTTTCCATGATATACTAATCAAATATTAGTCTTGTAATTTAGCGCAAATGAACTCGCGGTTCAAACGAGCGATGTTGCTAACGGAGATATTCTTCGGACATTCCATCTCGCAAGCACGTGTGTTCGTACAGTTACCGAAGCCAAGCTCATCCATTTTAGCGACCATAGCTTTGGCACGGCGAGCAGCCTCGACTTTACCTTGAGGCAACAAAGCCAGCTGGCTAACCTTAGCGGATACGAATAACATAGCGGAACCATTCTTACAAGCGGCAGCACAAGCGCCACAACCGATACAAGCGGCAGCGTCCATGGCTAAGTCTGCGTCCTTCTTTGGGATAGGTATCGCATTAGCGTCGGGTACACCACCTGTGTTGACAGATGTGAAACCACCCGCTTGGATGATTTTGTCGTAAGCGTAGCGGTCTACCATCAAGTCGCGGATAACAGGGAAACCTGCGGAACGCCACGGTTCGATCGTGATCGTCTCTCCATCGTGGAAACGACGCATATATAACTGGCAAGTCGTAGCTCCAGTTGCCGGTCCGTGCGGGTGTCCGTTTACATACAATGAACACATGCCACAGATACCCTCGCGGCAGTCGTGATCGAATACGATCGGTTCCTTACCCTCGTTGACCAACTGCTCGTTCAAGATATCCAACATTTCCAAGAAAGAGACACTCTGATTGATCTTCTCAATTTTGTATGTCTCGAACTGTCCTTTCTCCTTCGGACCTCTCTGACGCCAAACCTTAAGTGTTACACTTATATCTTTATCCATGATTCTAATTTTTTCTGAGATTGATGATTATTACTTCTTGTAGTTACGTGTTTGAGGAACAACGAACTCATAGTTCAAATCCTCTTTCAACATGACAGGATCTTTGTCCTCGCCTTGGTACTCCCAGCAAGATACGTACATGAACTTATCGTCATGACGCAAGGCCTCACCTTCTTCTGTCTGGTGCTCCGTACGGAAGTGACCACCACAAGACTCAGCGCGGTCCAAAGCATCGTGTGCCATCAATGTACCGATCTCGATAAAGTCGGCTACACGTAATGCTTTCTCTAACTCGGTATTCAAGTTGTCTGCGTTGCCTGGGATGAATACGTTGCTCCAGAACTCTTTCTTCAAGTCTTTCAGCATCTGGATAGCTTCTTGCAAACCTTTTGCGTCGCGTGCCATACCGATATGTTCCCACATGATATGACCTAGTTTGCGGTGGATAGTGTCTACGGTTTCTTTACCCTTGACGTTCATCAATTTTTGGATACGATCCTTGATGGCCTTTTCTGCCTCGACGAACTCCGGCAGATCCGTGCTGAAGCGAGGAACTTGGATTTGGTCGGACAAATAGTTCTGGATCGTGTATGGTAATACGAAATAACCATCGGCCAATCCCTGCATCAAAGCGGAAGCACCTAAACGGTTCGCTCCGTGATCGGAGAAGTTTGCCTCACCGATAGCGAACAGACCCGGAATGGAGGTCATCAACTCATAGTCAACCCACAATCCACCCATTGAGTAGTGCAATGCCGGGTAGATCATCATCGGAGTCTCGTATGGATTATCGTTCGTGATCTCTTCGTACATATCGAACAAGTTACCGTATTTCTGCTTAACGACCTCTTTACCCAAGCGATTGATCGCGTCGGAGAAATCCAAGAATACGGCCAAGCCCGTGCTGTTCACGCCGAAACCTGCGTCGCAACGCTCTTTAGCGGCACGAGAAGCCACGTCGCGAGGAACCAAGTTTCCGAATGCCGGATAACGACGCTCCAAATAATAATCACGGTCTGCCTCGGGAATATCTTTACCTTTCTTCGTTCCGGCCTGTAGAGCTTTAGCGTCTTCCAGTTTCTTCGGAACCCAGATACGACCGTCGTTACGCAAGGATTCGGACATCAAAGTCAATTTAGATTGGAAGTCACCTTTCACCGGTACGCAAGTCGGGTGGATCTGAACCATACAAGGATTAGCGAAGTAAGCGCCTTTCTTGTAGCATTGCCATGCGGCGGAACCGTTAGATGCCATAGCGTTGGTTGACAAGAAGAACGTATTAACGTAACCACCCGTAGCTACAACTACAGCGTGAGCGGCGTAACGCTCGATCTTACCTGTAATCAAGTTGCGGGCGATGATACCACGAGCACGACCGTCTACCTTAACTACATCCAACATCTCATGACGAGTGTACATCTTAACCTTACCCAAACCGATCTGACGGCTCAACGCTGAATAAGCGCCTAACAAAAGCTGCTGACCCGTCTGGCCACGGGCGTAGAACGTACGTGATACCTGAGCGCCACCGAATGAACGGTTATCCAACAAACCACCATATTCGCGAGCGAAAGGAACGCCTTGAGCCACGCACTGGTCGATGATTGAGTTAGAAACCTCAGCCAAACGATAAACGTTAGCCTCACGAGCACGGTAGTCACCACCTTTGATCGTATCGTAGAACAAACGGTAAACAGAGTCACCATCATTCTGGTAGTTCTTAGCGGCGTTGATACCACCTTGAGCGGCGATAGAGTGCGCACGGCGGGGAGAATCTTGGATACAGAAGTTCAATACGTTGAATCCCATCTCTGCCAAAGATGCGGCAGCGGAAGCTCCAGCCAAACCTGTACCGACTACGATAACATCCAAACGACGCTTGTTAGCGGGGTTCACCAATTTCTGGTGATTTTTATAATTAGTCCACTTCTCAGCCAACGGGCCTTGAGGTATTTTAGAATTTATTTCAGACATAATGATTTAATTTCAAAAGTTCTTAATTATAAAACCTGTAGCTTGCAATTAAGCACCTACTCCGTTTAGGAAGAAGATGATAGTAATGATCGCGAAAAGTCCGCAAATAACCGTAGCTACGATCTTAGAGATACATTCCCAACGGTTCATCCAGATCGTGTTATTCCAACCGATTGTTTGGATAGCGCTCCAGAAACCGTGAGTCAAGTGGAACCACAAAGCCACGTACCAGATCAAATAAAGAACGGTGATCACGGCATTACCTTGGAAGTAATAGTTGATAAAAGCGGCTCCGTCTTGTGGAGATACCATAGCTGACCCCAATGCAACTTCGTGATGACCGATCAATTCGGCGAACATCATCTTATACCAGAACTGGCTGAAGTGCAACAGCATGAACAGGATAACGATCAAACCCAAAACGAACATGTTCTGAGATGCCCATTCCACGCCTTTCGGACGAGCGTTGATAGCGTAACGGTCGTTACCACGTGCCTTACGGTTTTGCAAGGTAAGAATGATAGCGTACACGAAGTGGATCACAACGCCTGCGGCCAATACGAGAGTAGCTGCCACAGCGTACCAATTAGAGCCCAACAGCGAACAAACCATGTTATAAGCCTCTCCGGAGAAAACGGCCGCCACGTTCATCGACAGGTGGAACAATAAGAACAGAACAAGAAAGAGGCCTGATATACTCATTATCAGCTTCTTCCCGATAGAAGAATTAAGTAACCACATAAGATAATAATTTAAGTTATTTAATTGTATTTAGAAATTTCTACTTAAACTATGTAATTATCACGCAAAGGTATGCTAAATCCATATATCGCGCAAACGATTAAAGAAATATTTCTGCATTAATGGGAGAGGTCAGGGCATGTGCCCCGACACATGAAATAATGCGGAAGGAAAAGGCTTTCCTTATGAATAATTTATATACATTTGCCTATATGCGTAAGGATTTGAATGGGGCACGGCATTTTTCTATAGGGATCAAGTTTACGATCTTATTGTTTACGATCGCGATCTTGGTTCTTGTGCTTTTTTCGTATAGGAGCGACAAGCATGGCAACCTGTTCTGGCAGGTAGAGAAATTGATTCCGCATCATCCGGACAGCGCTTTGGTGTTATTAGAGAAAGTGACGGATGTCAATGGATTATCGCTTCGAGAGAAAGCCCGTTATTGTCTGTTATGGACCGAATCACGGGATGAGGCGGGATTGAGGCATACATCGGATTCCATAATCTCTATCGCTACGGATTATTATAGGACGACACGAGGCTGTTACTGGCCTCCCAAAGCGTGGTTTTACCGGGGGAAAGTCTATGAGGATATGGATCAACCGTCCCTAGCTTTGGAATGCTATTTACGTGCGTTGGAATATGAGGGAGGGAATTGGGATTACGAATTTTGGGGACGGTTATATAACCAGATAGGGAGGCTGTACGCCGAGCAGGAATTATATGGCAAGGCTATGTCTTTTTTGAGAAAAGCGAGTGCCCAATATCAGCTCTTGAATGATACGGCCGGACAAGGCCGGATACTGGAGGAAGTCAAGAAATACGAGACGTTACGGGATTCTATCGGATCGCTGTCAGCGAGAGAATCGATTTATCAGATCACTTCCCGGTATGATGTAAGGCCGGTTCGTGAGGACTTATATAGGAAAGAATTGATGTTATCGCAAAGGGGACAGGAGCGTTATCTGTATGCGTTTATTATCGGCATAATCCTATTTATTTGCTTCCTCCTTTATCGGCGATGGAGAAATACGCAGGAAAACGCTCTTCGAAGGGAAGAAGCCTTGCGACGTTCGATTGCTAGCCAGCAACAACGTATGCGAGAAGAAAAAGAAGAGAATGAACGGCAAATCACCCTTTTGGAAAAAAGAATTACGAAAATAAAGGAAGAAAAGGATCAAGAGTTGATGTTGGTTTCCTTACAATTGGAAAAACAACGGCTGGAGATTTGTAACGAGTCGATTCATAATAAGGAGAGTAAGCATTTATTATCTGTCGCGATCTTGCGGAAATCGGAGGTCTATGAGAAGTTCCACGATCGGGATGCCGGCAAGATTGTCTCTGAGGATTGGGAGCTTTTGGAGGTGCTGTTGAATAAGGCTTATGATGACTTTACCTTACGGCTGAAAAAACTATATCCTGCTATTTCCGATACGGAGTTGAAGGTCTGTATGCTTACGAAGATCGGCGTTCCCGCCAACCAGATCACACGGGTATTGAAATATAATAGTTCGGTACTTCGTCCTCGTCTATTCCGGAAGATTTTTAAGAAAGAAGGTTCTACGGAGACATTTGTGGAGTTTATCTCAAGTTTTTGATTATTATGTATTTATAGCGGTCTTGGCAGGTTTGTTCTCATTTTTGTTCTCATTTATCATGTGATTTGTGAGATATGCGGGATATTTTTGGAGGCAAAAAAGCATGGTTATGAAAAGTGTAAAGTTAGCCTCTATCTTGTTTTATTTAAATAGTGTTTTTGTCGTTTCTTGTTTCGTGTCATGCGGTTCTTCGCCAACGGAAGCGCCCTCTCTTTTAACCGCAGATATAAGAGGGGGGATGGATAAACCGGGGCTATTGGGATTAGGCGATGAGATCAAGGGGGTTACTTTTGTCCCTTTAGAGGTGACCACGGATGATGCCTCGTTGATAGACGGAGTTTATGATTATGCCGTGACAGATCGATATATCTATGTGCTTCCCGTAAAAGAGCCCCGTATCGTCCTGTTCGATCGGCAAGGGCGTTTTATCCGGACGTTGGTAAAAGAAGGGCAGGGGCCGGGTGAATTTAGCGGTATTCTGCCATGTATCCAAGTGGACGAACGTAATGACCGCTTTTTTTTATTTAGTAATAATCGAGTTTGGGAATATACGTTGGAAGGTGAATTTATCGGACAATCCACCCATGAGTATTCTGTAATCTATATGCGTCATATCGGAAAGGATCGTTTCGCCGCCATATCATTCCCTTTTCAGCCTTTCAACGGAGGAGGATTCGGATTAGGCCTATTTTCGAGGAAAGGGGATACGATAGCGATCAAGAATGATTTTTATTCCTTTTTATTACCTCATGAGAAGAGCGGGTTCACGACAAGTATCGCCCCCGCTTATTCTGATGCGCAAAACTCCGTGTTGTTTAAGACCGGTAGTAATGATACGGTCTTCTGTATCTCGGCGGATCGAATAAGTGCGGCTTGTGTCCTTGATCTGAAAAACTCGGATGCGGAAGTGATTCGTTCGTTGGATGTTACGGACATGAGTAATTTGCGAATTGAAAAAAAGGACCCCAAGGATATCTTTGTGCAAGATATGATTGAGTTTCCGGAACATTATTATTTCCGCTTATTGTATAACCAAGGCTATTATATAGCCTCTGTAGATAAAAAGACGGGAAAGACACTTGTGGAAAAATGTGAGATGCCGGGTTCTATCTATGAACTGGCGGATGCGAACCTTCAACATGGCATGCAGGGTACGAGAAGTTATCGGAATTTCCCGGTCTGGGGGAGGGTCATAAAAGATGAGCTGGTACAAGTAGTGACCCCGTATGAGCTAAACTTATATAAATCGCTTCGCTCGATCACGATTCCGCAGGAGTTGAACTTAAAAGGAGAGGAGGGCAATCCGGTTTTTGTGTTTTATTCGCTTATCTGACTTCGATATGTATCGCTCGGTTGTACTTCTTGTAATAATCTAGCGATAGAAGCTATAGTATTCATGGTTACTATCTATAGAAAATCTGATTTACTATTGATAGTAATCTGATTTATTATAGATAGTAATTGGATCGGTAATAGGCGTGTATGTATAACTGCGTAGATATCAGCCATATACTAATATTTACGTGCAAAGTGGGCATATTGTGTATTTTAACTGTTCGGTAAATAATCGTGTTCTTTTATCTTTTCTATGCCTTTGATGGCTATTAGTGTTAATTAACGTATTGTTTATATTTATATTACGAGTATTTCGTATATTTGCGAAACCAACGTAATATCCGGATATGCTTAGAGGTTGGTAAGTATGTGTAATAACGGTATAAATAACATTAAAACTGATTGAAAATGAAAAAGGCAATTATGAACACAATGATCATCCTGTTCGCTTTGGCGATGTGTGTAGGATGTGGGCAGTCTTCGGAACAAAAAGAAGACAGTGTACCGACAGATGTTGCAAAGGAAAAAGAGCAAGTACAGGTGGAAGCGGAGGACGAAGATACGCTGGAAAATGGAGAGCAGGTATTTAGGGTAGTAGAGGTGATGCCGAAGTTTCCCGGCGGTGATGCGGAGCTTTTGAAATTTATAGCCAAGAATGTAAAGTATCCACAAGAGAGCCAAGACAAAGGAGAGCAAGGGCGTGTGATTTGTTCGTTTGTGGTAACGAAGGATGGAACGCTTACGAATTACAAGGTCCTTAGAGGAATCTCCCCGGCATTAGACCAAGAGGCGGTTCGAGTTTTGCAAATGATGCCTCGTTGGACACCGGGCACGCAAAGAGGCGAGCCGGTAGCCGTGAAATATACGGTGCCGATCACGTTTAAGTTGCAATAATTCACGATTGCAGGTCTTGTGATTCTTATTTAATGTTAATTAACGTGCCTTCCGCATGCCGTTTACGACTATTTCGTAGCTTTGTGGATATACATTAAATAAAAGGATAAGATTTATGGAGAAGCTAACGATGCAGGAAGAAGAGGCGATGCGCTGGATTTGGCGGATCGGTCCTTGTTTTGTGAAAGATGTGCTGGCCAAATACGAGGACCCGAAACCTCCTTATACGACGCTCGCTTCCGTGATCAAGAATCTGGAGCGAAAGAAGTACGTGAAGGCGAAACGTTATGGAAATACGTATGAATACCGTCCTTTGATAGAGGAAACGGAATATAAACGTACGTTCCTTGGCGGCGTGGTAACGAATTATTTCGCTAACTCGTATAAAGAAATGGTTTCTTTCTTTGCGAAAGATCAGAAAATCTCTACGGATGATCTAAAGGATATCATCGATTTGATTGAGAAAGGAAAAGAATAACCTAAATCCCACATACCATGACACCGGAATTTGCCTACTTATTGAAGGTAAATGTAGCCTTTGTACTCTTTTACGCCTTCTACCGGTTGTTCTTCTATAAGGACACGTTCTTCAAGCTACGTCGTGCGATCTTGCTGGCGTTCTTTGGCTTGGCTCTGTTTTATCCTTTGCTGAACATCCAAGATTGGGTAAGGCAACAAGAGCCTATAGCGGACGTGATTTATATGTATTCCGCTATGTTGCCTGAGGCGACGGCGAAAGCGGATGCCGAGGCGTCCGTGGATTGGTATGGATGGTTGCTGGGATCTTTGGGGTTTATTTATTGGGGGATCGTAGCGTTCTTATGCGGACGTTTTCTCGTGCAATTAAGCAGTATCTTATGGTTGGCTCATACCAGTGAGCGTGTTGTTATTCATGAAACTCCGGTTTATGCGTTGCGGAAGGCCGCCGGGCCATTCTCCTTTTTCCGTATGGTCTTCTTGCATCCGGAGAGTCATTCGGATAAGGAAACGGATGAGATATTGACACATGAATGTACGCACGTATCCCAATGGCACTCGATTGACGTGATCTTGAGCGAGATGATGTGTATGGCTTGCTGGTTCAATCCTTTTGTATGGTTATTGAAGCGTGAGGTTAGGCATAATCTGGAGTATCTGGCGGATAACACGGTGATCCAGTCCGGTTACGATAGTAAGAGCTATCAATACCATTTATTGGGATTGGCTCATCATCAGTCCGTTACTACTTTGTATAATAGTTTCAATGTGCTGCATCTGAAGAACCGGATTATGATGATGAACAAGAAGCGGAGCCCGGGTATCGTACGTACGAAATATCTGATATTTATTCCATTGGTAGGGATCTTGATGCTGTTAAGTAATATCGAGGCGGTAGCGCGTTTGACTGTCCGTCTGGCGAATGAGGCTACGGTCTCGAACGCTATGGTGACGGCTACGGGCATTCTGGTTGATGAGACCGGGCAGCCTTTGATCGGGGCATCAGTTGTGGTGAAGGGCGGTAAAGAGGGGACTATCACGGATAGGAAAGGGGCTTTCTCTTTGGAGGTTCCTGCGAATGCGATTTTGCGATGCAGCTATCAAGGAAGGGAGTCCCAAGAGGTCTTGGCTGCTGATATGACAAATAATACCCATTTGTCCTTATCTTCCAAATCCCGTGAGATGAACGAGCAAGTATTTACCGTGGTAGAGAAGATGCCTAGTTTTCCGGGTGGGGATGCGGAGTTGTTGAAATACATAGCCACGAATATAAAGTATCCGAAAGAGAGTCAGGATAACGGGGAGCAAGGGCGTGTAATCTGCTCGTTTATCGTCGGGCGTGATGGTTCCGTCAATAATCCGGAGGTGCTTCGGGGAGTGACTCCTTTATTGAATGAGGAGGCCGTAAGGGTAATAAACACTATGCCTCGCTGGAATCCGGGAATGCAACGTGGAAAGGCGGTCGCCGTGAAATATACGGTCCCGATTACGTTCCGTTTGAAAAGTCCGGTAGTAGAAACGAAGGAAGAGACTTTGACGGTAGTGGACGTGATGCCGCAATATCCCGGAGGGGATCATGAATTATTAAAGTTTATCGCTCAAAGCATAAAGTATCCGACGGATGCGCAGGAAGCGGGAGTGCAAGGTCGTGTGATCTGTTCGTTTGTGGTAGATAAGAAAGGAAATATCGTGGAACCTAAAATCATACGGGGGATAGATCCCTCCTTGGATGCGGAAGCTTTGCGAGTCATCGGAATGATGCCGCGGTGGACTCCCGGTCGTCAGGACGGAAAGGCGGTCCGTGTCTTATATACGGTGCCTATTACTTTCCGGTTACAGTGAAATAAGAATAGAGGCTATGTTAGTCGCTTAATCAGTAATCTTAAAAATATACAGATATGAATGCGAAGTGTAATTTAGTTACAGTTCTGTTACTTTGTTGCCTTATTTTTCCCGGGAATGCTCAAGAGTTTAATTGGCAAGACTTGGTGAACCGTAAGCAATATGCGGCTGTGATCGCCCGTGCCGATAGCCTTACCCCGGCTGATTCTTCCGATTATGAGGTGATGAATGCTATCGGGCAAGCCTACGAGGGGATGCTTCGTTACCGGCAAGCCTACGACTATTATCGTCTTTGCCTCTCCATGGACACGACTAATCTGGATATTTTAAATACGTTGGCCCGAACGGCTACGAACTTGGGCAAGGCGAAAGACGCTGAGCGGTATTTCCACAAGGTATTAGCGGCCGATAGCCTAAACTTCTATGCTAATTATCAATTGGCCCGGTTGTATTTCCAGTTGGGCGAATATGAGAGGGCGGTTGATACGTATGAGAAACTACAAGCCCGGAATGAGGACAATACGGCCTTATACCGTGCGATCGGCGATTGTTATTCCCGGCTGGAGCAATACCCGTCCGCGACGATCGCCTATTTTCAAGCGTATAACTTGAACCGGGAGAATGCGGGACTGGCGGGTGCTTTGGTAAATACATTATATCGTATGGGTGTCGGTAGTCCGGACTATATATTAGAAGGGGTAGCGATTTGCGATACCGCCTTGATCTACAATCCGGGGAATCGCCAGTTATTACGCAGTAAAGCTTTGGGTTTGTATATGGCAAAACAATTCGCTCAGGCTGATTCCATTTACTCTGGTTTGTTGGCTGATGGTGATTCTACTTACCTTACCTTGAAATATGGGGGAGCCTCGAAGTATTATGCCGGTCTGTATATGCCCTCGGTAGATATCTTGGATATGGCATATGAGCAGGATACGACCTCGGTCGAGGTATGCCTCTTATTGGGTTCCGCCTTGGGTAAGACGTATGACCGGAAGCGGGCTTACGACTTATTTGACCGGGCGGAAAAGGGATTGGAACCCAATCGTTTCTTGGTAAATCAATTATTGGCCTTCCGTGCGGAGACTTACCAAAAGGACGGGAGATACAAGGAAGCGTCCCGTCTCTACTATGAGGCATGGAAGAAGAATCCGGAACGACTGGATTTCCTAGCGGCGATCTCGCATATGTATAGTGAGATTGACGTGTCTAAATTCCAGAGTGAAGAGGATCGTCAGCGAGGTCTTTTTATCTTGGTACTTTATATGAATGAGAGCTTAAAGAAAAAAGCGGACGAGAGGACGATGGTGTTTAGCCGGGCGCTTCTGCAATCCTTCTATGAGGATATGTTCTTCCGTAATGTGGCGGAGGAGACTATGATAGACCCGGATGGGAAAAAGAGCAAGATCTCTATCGTGGATTTGCGTAACCTGATCAATCAATTGCCGGAGGAATCGGAGATGGTCATGGAGATTCGTGCCATGAGCGCCAGAAGCTCGGGTAAGATAGAGGAGGCGGCCCGTCTGCTTTATCGGGCGTGGAAGGTGAAGGGTACTCGTGTAGAATTGCTTCGTGAGATCGCGAACCTATATAGCCATCCGGATATCTCCGGATTCAAAAATGCGGAGGAGCTACAGAGAGGTGTATTCGCTCAAGTGACTTACGCAAAGGAACTGTTGAAAAACGAGTCGGATCTGAGTAACTTGACTTTTACCCGGCCTTTCTTGGAGTCATTAAATTCGGATATGTCCAAACGGGGTATCACGGAGCAAACCATGCTGGCTCCAGATAACCGGAAAAGCCAGCTTTCTATAAATGAACTCCAATCTCTGATCCAACAACTGCCGGAGACATCCGATGAGGTAAAAGAGATGATACGGATGATGAACAAAGAGAAAGCGCTAAAGAGCAAGAAATGACATCGAACGAAAGACTTTAAACATTATGAAAATGAGAAAATTAACTACGAACGCAGTGGCTATGTTGCTCACTTTAGTCGGATGTATGGGATGTGGCAATCGGTCCGCTTCCTCTGTCGATAACCTTATAAGAGTTGATGTCATGGCCGATTATCCGGAAAAGGAACTGATACTTCAAGACCTTATGGACGTGGAATACATCGCGTTGGAAACCACGGATGATTTTATAACTAAAGGTGCCGTGAAAGCGATCGGAAAGGATATCATGCTGGTGACGAATCGGGGCAGTGATGGGGATATTCTTGTTTTCGATAGAAACGGAAAGGGACTAAGGAAGATAAATCGTTTAGGGCAAAGCGGTGAGGAATACACGCAGCTTACAGGGCTTGTCTTGGATGAGGATAACGATGAGATATTCGTCAAGGATAATCCGGCGAGAAAAATAGGTGTCTATGACTTATTGGGAAACTATAAAAGGAGTTTTAAGTTCACGGATACCAGTTATTATAATTATATATTTAATTATGATCGTGATCATTTGATTTGCTATAAGAGTTATCCATCGGAAAAAGGCAAGCGGGAGTGTCATTTGATTATTTCCAAACAAGATGGCCGTATCACTCATGAGATCCAAATTCCCTCTAAGGGGACTGAGACTCCGGTTGTAACAGAAGGGGAGTTTATCATTACGCCGGAATTTTATCTTACGTTTCCGGATCGGGATAAATGGATACTTGTCAATACATCGTCTGATACCATATTCCATTACTTGCCGGATGGTAATCTGAGTCCTTTTATCGTAAGAAGCCCTTCCATATCCTCCATGGATACTAAAGTATTTCTTTTTCCAACCGTCATCACCGATCGCTACTGTTTCATGAGAACCATGAGAAAAGAGGTTGACTTTACGACGTTTAAAGGTTTCCTTGGTGAAGATCTGGTGTATGATAAACAAGAAAATGCCTTATTCAGCTATATTCTATACAATGATGATTTCATCAATAAGGAAGAAGTCTCTCTAACATCAGAGCCAAGAAACCCCGAAATAGCTATCTGCCAAACTCTAGATGCCCCGGACTTAGTTGAGGCTTACGAGAAAGGCCAGCTAAAAGGAAAGTTGAAGGAGATCGCCGCAAACTTGGATGAAGAGTCGAATCCTGTGGTCATGCTGTTGAAAAAGAAAAAGTAATATATTGCTCCGGCTGCTACCTTGCTGGAAAAAAGTAAGTTGATGGCTATATTATTTTTTGATAAACACGTACATACTTGATTCATAATACGTAAATCGATTTGAGCGAGAAATACCTATTAATTTTAGGGAGGCCGTATCAAATACTATCGATTGCCCACTTATGTTCCGGAAATAAAATGTTCCTCTCCTGTTGAAATAGTTCTCCGATAACCTATACATTCCATAGCGAATAAGTATTTATTCTTAAATCAGCGCCGTGAACTGTATAAACCACGCCGTGGAATGTGCAGACCACGCCTTGGTTTATACAGTTCACGGCATGGTTTATAGAATAGATGAGATAGCGATAAACTTTATATATAGGTAAACATACGTTTTATTCTAGATGAATCCGTTTGCGTTTTCGAGTAAACCAGCTACATTTGCCGGAAAGAATATCTAGATGAGGAAGTTCCTTTTATTGTGGTTGGTTGGGTTGATGTTGGTGCCTTCTGTGATGGCTGAGCGGAAAAAGGTTGGCTTGGTGCTGGGAGGCGGTGGGGCGAAAGGTGTCGCTCATATCGGGGTGTTGAAGGTATTGGAGGAGGCCGGCATCCCGATTGATTATATTGCCGGAACCAGTATGGGAGCTATCGTTGGTGGCTTGTATTCCGTTGGCTATACTGCCGCTGAGATCGATAGCATGGTACGTTGGCAGGATTGGAGCATGTTGCTAAGTGACCGTGTGAAACGTAGTAACCTTACTTTTCCGGAGAAAGAGAATTCCGAGCGATATGTCTTTTCCCTTCCTTTTGGCCGGAGTAAAAAAGAGATAACGATCCAAGGGATGATAAAAGGTCAAAATCTCCAGAACCTTTTCTCTGATTTAACGATCGGTTATCATGATTCCGTGGACTTCAATCAATTGAATATACCTTTCGCTTGTGTGGCGTTGAATGTGGTGGACGGGCAAGAATATGTTTTCCATCATGGAAGTCTTCCGTTGGCTATGCGTGCCAGTATGGCGATTCCTGCCGTGTTTGCGCCGGTACGTTTGGATAGCATGGTGTTGGTAGATGGTGGGATCAAGAATAACTATCCGGCGGATGTCGCACGGGATATGGGGGCGGATATCATTATTGGCGTAGATCTGGGTACTAGCGACTTGAAACAGTTGGAGCGGATAAATACCCCTTGGGATATCGTAGGGCAGATCATCGCCTTGCATGGTTATGAGAAATACGGACCGAATAAGGAACAGACCGATCTGTTGTTCCGCCCGAATACAGACCCTTATAATTCCGCTAGTTTTGGGGAGACGGCCCTGGATACCTTGATTGACCGGGGTGAGCAAGTCGCCCGCAAGCAATGGGATGAGATTCTTGCCTTAAAGAAGAAGATTGGTTTATCCGATAGTTCGGATATGCACCGAAAGAGATTAGTACATTCCTATCCGGTAGCCCCTACCGATACGTTTCATATCCGGCGTGTCTTGTTTGAAGGTATAGATCCTCGTGATGAGAAATGGTTGACGCAAATCAGCGGCTTGAAAGAGAACAGCTTGCTTACCGTGAAGAAATTGCAGGAAGCCATGTCTATCGTGATCGGTACAAACCTTTACTCGAATGTAAGCTATAAATTGGTCGGCGAGAGGCAGGAGGATTTGGTGCTTACGGTACAGGAAAAATCAAATAGCGCGATTAATGTGGGCTTGAATTTTAATAGTGAGGATATCGTCGCCCTGTTGCTGAACGCTACTTTTGACAATCGGGCTCGTTACCATTCGAAGTTCTCCGTAACGGGAAGGATCGGGAAACGTATGTATGGGCGAGTGGACTATGCGATAGAGCGTAATCCCTTGCGTAACATCAATCTGTCTTACATGTTCACGTACCATGATCTCGACGTCTATAACCGGGGGGATAAAATCGTAAATACGACGTATCGCCACCATTTCGTGGAACTTGGATATTCGGACATGAACTGGCTGAATTTCAAGTTGAAGCTAGGAGCCCGTTATGAGTATTTTGATTATAACTCATTCCTTTATACGGCGGAAAACCAAAAGTATCAAGTAAAACCGGAAGGCTTTATCAGTTACTTCGCTCAGGCCCATCTGGAAACCTTGGACCGCCGTTACTTCCCGAGTAAAGGCGTTTCTCTGCAAGCGGATTATTCCATTTATACGGATAACTTCGTGACTTATAAGGGACATACCTTCTTCTCCGCTTTGAAACTCAGTTTCCTTTCAGTATTGCCGCTGACTTCCCATTTGAGTCTGTTGCCGTCTATCGATGGTCGCGTGTTGATCGGGAAAGATCCGGCTTATCCCTTTTTGAATGTGGTGGGAGGCGATATGCCGGAAAGGTACCTTCCCCAGCAGTTACCGTTCGCGGGGATCAATCGGATGGAGATATTCGATAATTCCGTGGCGATCGTCCGTTTGAACTTACGTCAGCGTATCGGGCAGCGGCACTATATCTCATTGATAGCCAACTATGCGATCCATGAGGATAATTTCTTCGACCTGCTCAAGGGAGAAAGTGTATGGGGAGGCAGCATCGGTTATGCCTATAATAGTATGTTCGGTCCGATGAATACGAACTTCGGATTGTCGAACCGGAATAATAACCTGCAATTTTATCTGAATCTGGGTTACAGTTTCTAATATTTCTTACATTTGTAAGGATTAAAAATAGAAAGTTATGAATGAACAGATCATAGAGTTCTTGACAGAGTTGAGGAGCCATAACAATCGGGAATGGTTCCAAGACAATAAAAATCGTTACGATGCGCTACGTAAGGGGTTTATCGATGAGGTACAAGATTTAATAGGTCGTATCTCCTTATTCGATCCCGAGGTAGCCGGGTTGGAGGCGAAAGATTGTTTGTTCCGGATATACCGGGATATCCGTTTCTCTCCGGATAAGACTCCTTATAAATGTCATTTCGCCGCTTACATCTCCCAAGGTGGTCGTGCCAGCGAACGGAGTGGTTATTATATCCATCTGGAGCCGGGAGGTTGCTTGCTTTCCGGAGGTGTATGGTGCCCGCCACCTGCGCTATTAAAGAAACTTCGTCAGGATATATACGATCATATCGAGGAATTTACGGCTATTATCGAGGAACCTACATTTAAGAAAACATTCCCGGTGTTAGAGGGGGAGATGCTGAAACGCATGCCTGCCGGCTATCCAATGGATTCCCCTTATGGTTATATCATGAAGCATAAGGATTTCAGCGTGGTGTCTTATAAGCCGGATAATTTCTTTTACGCTACGGATTGGATGGATAAGGCGGTGGATGACTTTAAATTGTTATTACCATTCAATCGTTTCTTAAACTATACGGTAGATGAATATCTAGGGAGAGTTTAAATCTCCCTAGCCTAAGGAAGTAGGGCTGTTAGTTTCTCCAGCTGCGTCTTTAACTCTTCTTGGGTCGCCTTATCGGTTTCTGTCCGGTAAGCCGCCTGTAAGTTGGGTAAGAAAGGTAAGTAATGGGTATCCGCTATATATCGGGCTGCCCGGATACGGACGGCGGGTGAAGCGTCATAAAGCAATCCTTGTACCCATCGTTTGGCGTCCCATGAATGATGTGCTTCCAGCCAATCCAAGGCGGCAACCTTTTGCTCGCTTTCTCCGCTTAAAAGGATTTGAAAGGCTTTTTCTTCCTGCTTTAAATCATCGGTAGCCATTAATGATTCATGATTGAACAGGTCTGGACGTACGGCGGAGGATTGATAAGGGATAAAAGGCTTATTCAAGGTCCAACGTACCATCCGGGGGATCATCCACATCATGCCGGGAGTACCTTCGGGGTGGGCGATGGAACTAAAAACACGCCCTTTCCCGTAGTTATTGGCTACGAAGAATGGCTTACCGTTTGTCATATTAGCCGGGGCGTTTCCTTCCTCATGCACATCGCTTTCCATGATGGCAAGCGTGTTGCTTTGGATCGTATCAGCCGGATTGTTTATAAATACCGGTCCCTCATAGTAAATGACGAAACTCGTATCGCGGTCGGCTAATTCGGGGAATATCTTCTTACCCTCCTCGCATAAGGTGAATTTCGCTAATCCATGCCCTCGGTTGTCATGCTCGATGTCGATCGCTTGCTGTCCATTTAGCTGTATACAGGTGTAATCAGGAGTATTCGAGAATAGATAGGCTCCGGCACAGATCCCGACAGCCCCTTTACCTTTAGCGATGAAGTCCTTGATACGTTGTTGATTTAAGGTCCCTAGGTTTAAGTACTGACTTTTGCCACTTCCTCCCGGGATAATAATAGCGTCGATCGAATCGAGCACATTATTAGCTATATCTGCTGTAGTAATGGTACATACCTCCATTTCCGGGTCTAGCCGGATAGCGGCGACAGTTTCCCAAATACAGGTCTGTGCTCCTCCATGCCCATCGAATACACCCACCTTTATCGGCTGAGTACTAATCTCTTTTTTCGTGCTCTTGTTTTCCGGCACTGAGCACTGAACGCATAAAGCCAGATAGGCAAGAAATAAGATGGCGGTCGTTTTCATTTTACGGAGGATTTTAGGTTGTTATTGTTCTCGGGTATAAATCCACTTATCAACCGTATTCTTACTTTTATACCATTGTACATGTTTGCTATCTCCACTTACCCATTTCAATAGATCCGGATAGGCATCACCAATAAAAGCATGTTCCACAGGGTATTTGAAATCATCCGGTATCATTAAGGCCCATATGCAATTATCATTTGAGTAATAACGGTATCTGACCCCTTTGGGGGTATAGCTATAATTACGTTGGTGGATTTCCGTGCGTAAGACCTCTCCTTCCCGCTTTAATACGGTCGTGAAAAGATCGATGTCATCAATGGTCAAATCTTTTAAGGCACCGGCTGCGAACGAAAAGGTGATCAAACGTTCTTGCTTTCCCCTATATGGAAGGTCATTATCTGTATTAATCATTTCATGAAAAGAGAATAATCCATGTATATCATCCGATAGGGCATAAACCGGAGTCTCGGTTTCCGATTCTGGAGTCGTGGTCCAGCCATTTAACTCGGCTTTTTGGATGTCTTTGGACTTTATGCAGGGGAGATGGATGAAAGCTCCGGCCCGCTTAGTTCCACCTAATGCACGGAAAGTCAGTTTTATATTGGCGAATTGTACATAATCGTCTTTCATGGAAGTTTTCATCTGGACTTTTATCACGGCATCATTAAAATCATAATCTCCATAATTAGGGAAAGAGTCTTCTATTATAAATGTATAGGTGGAAGACACGCTTCGGGTCGGGGTACGGCTAACCGGAGTAGCGGTTGTTTCCTGCGATACGGCTAACGAATCGAAAGCACAGACATTATCATTACCCGGTGTTAAGGTGACAGGAGCGGTAACTTGATATCCGGTAGGGGTCGTCAATTGTATGTAAACTTGATCCGACTCTCCCTTTGGATAGATAATTTTCTTATCGAAAAGCGTTTTCTTTGAGCAAACCCCGGTAGCGAGAAGATTCGCATCTTGATCTTCCGGACTTTTATCAAATACTTCTACCAGATAATTATAGGTGCCATCATAGGGGTCGAAAGATTGTACGGTAAGGTGGGATATTTGTATCATCGACCAATCGAAATTAGAGGAAATTGTTACCTTTGAGAATGGATTAGTACCTTCTCCCGGAATTTTATCGGAAGGATCATATACATCCTTTGTACATCCTGAGAATAGGATAAAAAGAAAGGATGTGATAAATAGTTTCATTATTTGTCGCATGTCAAGAAATCAATTTGCATTCTGCCTTTGCAAAGGTAAGAATATATTTATTAATCAATAGATTTTTAATTTATTAAAAAAGCGGTGTCTAAAGTTTTCTTTTGAAAGTTACATCCGGCTGGTGGTAAATAATAGATATTTAAAAATCGGGGGAACTTACGATTTGGTTTACAATATGTCAGTAAACATGGGGGAATCGAAGGGAATGAAGGTCTTGAATGTGTTAAATATTGTGATATTGCTAACGATTTGTCACTTTGCTTTTGGTGATTGTCGGGAAACTTCCTTACTTCGCGGTACAAAATGATAGTAACCTTATAAATTAAAATAGTATGAAGACATCAGTTTGGGGTAAAAGTATTCTTGCGCTAGTTTTTACTTTCATGTGTAGTTTAGCGATAAGCGCAGCGTCTCCTAAAGATTATCTATATGATACAAAAGAGGAGAATGGTAAGATTATCTCTAAAGTGGTATTCTTACAGGAAAACGGACTGTTGAACAAACAGGTAAGATATGAGTTCCAGTACAACGAGAACGGCAAGGTTTCCGAGAAGAAAGCGTTTCGTTGGGATCGGACAAACGACGAATGGGTTCCATTCTATCAGATCACTTATCAATATGATGATCGAAGTGGAGAGATAAAGACAAATTACGGTATGTGGGATAAGAAGAAGAAAAACTTTAGCTTAAATGTCCAGAACATGATTATCCCGAGTACTAATTACGAAGAAATTTTCTCATAATACATACTTTAAATTAAGACTTTCATAGACAAATAAGGGAAAGGGGCGATTTGGTATCGCCCCTTTTCTTGTTTTTATCAGATGATTTTCTCCAAATCTTTCAAATTGTTAGCTACTTCCTCATCCGTTACCTCATAGTTTGTTAGATCACCGGATAGATATTGGTCGTAAGCGGCCATATCGATCAAGCCGTGGCCCGATAAGTTGAACAAGATCGTACGAGGTTTACCTTCGATCTTGGCTTGCTCTGCCTCATGGATAGCCGCGGCGATAGCGTGGGATGATTCCGGGGCCGGTATGATTCCTTCCGCTTGCGCGAATAAAGTAGCGGCCTTGAAGGTATCCAATTGCTTGATATCCACGGCGCTCATCAATTCGTCTTTCATCAACTGGCTGACGATGGAGCCGGCGCCATGATAACGCAAACCTCCCGCATGGATATTCGCTGGAGAGAAATTATGTCCCAACGTAAACATCGGGATTAGCGGGGTATAGCCAGCCTCATCTCCGAAGTCATATTGGAATTGCCCTCTTGTAAGTTTCGGGCAAGATGCCGGTTCCGCTGCTATAACCCGGATATCCTTACCTTCCGTTAGTTTATGGCGCAGGAATGGGAATGTGATACCGGAGAAGTTGGAACCACCCCCGAAACAACCGATAACGACATCAGGGTACTCGCCAGCCATTTCCATTTGTTTCTCAGCTTCCAGTCCGATAACGGTCTGATGCAGCATAACGTGGTTTAATACGCTACCTAATGTATATTTACAGTTCGGTGTCTGCATGGCCAACTCTACCGCCTCGGAGATAGCGGTACCTAGGCTACCTTGATAATTAGGATGGTCTGTCAAGATCTTGCGTCCGGCTTTCGTACTCATACTTGGGGAGGCAACAACTTGTGCTCCGAAAGTCTGCATGATCGAACGACGGTAGGGCTTCTGGTGGTAACTAACCTTTACCATATAAACGGCAAGTTCCAAGCCGAAAGCTTTTGCCGCGTAAGAAAGAGCGGCACCCCATTGTCCGGCGCCTGTCTCGGTCGTGATATTTGTCGTACCCTCTTGTTTACAATAATAAGCCTGAGCCAAGGCCGAATTCAACTTATGTGAACCGATCGGGCTTACACTCTCGTTCTTGAAATAGATATGGGCGGGCGTATCCAGCGCTTTTTCCAATCCAGTGGCTCGAACCAACGGAGTCGGTCGCCATACCTTATAAAGCTCGCGTACTTCATCGGGGATCTCGATCCATGTGTCTGTCGTGTTCATTTCTTGATGAGAGACGCCTTTCGAGAATAGAGGATATAAATCTTCCTCCTTTAAGGGCTGTTTAGTTTGTGGATTTAAGATCGGCAGCGGTTTGTTCTTCATATCCGCTACGATATTATACCATGCCGTAGGTATATCTTTTTCTTCTAGCAAAAACTTTTTAGTACTCATTTTCTTTATCTGGTGTTTACAATATTAATCTAATTTGACCTTTAAGGCTTACAACTTGGAAGCAAAGGAACAAATAATATTTCGTTTCTTCAAATTGAATCCATAAAAATATATACATTCGCGGCTTATAAGGTAAGAAAAATAACAAACTGAATTATAATGAGACGGATTACCCTGTTGCTCGTGGGGATGCTAGCCTTATTTTCTACGACAGCGCAAAGAAAAAACTTCACTTACAAATTCTACGGCTTCGTCCGTGGAGATCTTTTCTACAATTCCCGGGCTAATATGGCTCCGATCGATGGGAACTTTTATCTCTATCCTTTGGATAAGAGTTTTGATGCGGATGGCAAGGATTTGAACGCCACGCCGAATGGCAGTTTCTATACGTTCACTTCCCGCTTGGGCTTGGACGTGACGGGTCCCGATATCGGCAAGGCTCGTTCCTCCGCTAAGATAGAGACGGACTTTGGCGGTTTTTCCGGTAGTAATACGATGTTACGTATCCGGCAGGCATACGTAAACTTGGATTGGGGAAAATCGGCGGTATTAGTAGGGATCACGTGGCATCCCTTGTTTGGCGCCGTGATGCCGGATGTCTTGAATCTTTCCACCGGAGCGCCGTTCCAGCCTTTCAACCGTAGCCCTCAGATCCGTTACCAGTATAAGGCGAATAGCCGGGTACAATTGACGGCTTCCGTGTTGTGGCAATTACAATACCTTTCCAGCGGGCCGAAAGGCATGAGCGAGGATTATATCAAGAATAGCTGCATTCCGGAGATGTTCGTGGGGGCGGATTTTACCCCTGCGGATGGTTGGTTGATGGGGCTCGGCGCTCATATGATCTCCTTGAAACCCCGTACTTCCACGGAATGGAAGGAGCTAACTTTTAAGGTGAACGAGCGAATGACCGCATTCTCTTACGAGGCACATTTGAAGTATAGCGGAAGAAACTATACCTTTGCGGCGAAAACCTTGATGGCCTCAGCCTTGGATCATACCGCTTTATTGGGCGGTTACGGGGTGAGCTCGGTGGACTCCCGTACGGGCGAACAGGGATATACGCCTTTTCGCCATTCTACGACATGGGTGAATTTCGCCTACGGAACGAAATGGAGACCGGGTGTTTTCGTCGGATATACGAAGAATTTGGGAACCGGGAAGTCCTTGGTCTCAGCGGATAAGGTGTATGGTATGGGATTGGATATCGATCAATTAATAACCGTCAGCTTAAACGTATCGTATAATTTACCGCATTGGAAGTTCGGTTTCGAGTATTGTCCGGCGACAGCTTATTATGGCACGACCGACTTAGAGAGCGGACGTATCGAGCAAACACATGCGATAACGAATCATCGTATATTGGGTTTGATGATGTATTATTTTTAAAGATAGATTGACCGGAATGGAAATGAAACGCAACTTGCTTCTTTTGATCGGCCTATGTATGGCGGTATGCGTACAGGCGCAAAAGAAAAACTTCTCTTACAAATTTTACGGACAGGTACGTGGAGACTTGTTCTATAATTCCCGTGCGAACGCCGAGATCGTGGATGGTTTGTTCCACCTATATCCGAAGGACGTGGCGTTGGATGCGGATGGCAAGGACTTGAACGCTAGTCCGAACGGTAGTTTTTACCTGCTTTACTCCCGTTTGGGAATCGATGTACAAGGACCGAAGGTTGGTTCGGCCAAGACTTCCTTGAAACTGGAGGCCGATTTCCGGGGTTCGGGTAGCAATTGGGCGGTGCTCCGTATCCGTCATGCCTATGTGAATCTGGATTGGGGCAAGTCCGCTGTCTTGATCGGACAGACATGGCATCCGCTATTTGGCGAGGTCTTTCCACAGATGTTGAATCTTTCTACCGGCGCTCCGTTCCAGCCCTTTAACCGCAGCCCGCAAATTCGTTATCGTTATACGGACAATGGGTGGCAATTGACCGGGTCGGTTCTATGGCAGTTGCAATATCTATCGGCCGGACCGAACGGAAAGAGCGAGGAATATATCAAGAATAGTTGCGTGCCGGAAGTCTATCTCGGGGTGGATTATAAGAAACCCGGTTGGCAGGTAGGAGCCGGTATGGAGATCTTGTCGTTGGTGCCGAGAACGCAGAACGAGGTGGATGGCAAGATTTATAAAGTCAGCGAGCGGGTTTCTTCCGTATCCGGCGAGGCGCACGTGAAATATCAGGACGCGAATTGGTTGGTGATGGCGAAAACATTGCTGGCTTCTAACTTGACGCAAACTTGTATGTTGGGTGGTTACGGCGTCACCTCTATCGACCCACGTACCGGCGAACAGGAATATTCACCGTATCTTTTCTCTACTTCTTGGTTGAATATCGTGTACGGAAAGAAATGGAAACCGGGTTTGTTCTTAGGCTATTTGAAGAACTTGGGAGCGAATGAGGCACTGGTAGGCAAAACCTATGGCGTAGGTCTGGACGTAGATCAGGTATTTACGACCAACCTGCAGCTTTCGTATAATCTTCCGCACTGGAAATTAGGTGTTGAATATAGCCCTTCCATCGCATGGTATGGCCATGTGGATTTGCAAGATGGCGGACGGATTCATGACACACATTCGATAACCAACCATCGGGTATTGGGCGTATTGATTTATACGTTTTGAGAAGGCATGGAGGAATTACGCTAAGGAATAAAAAAGCGGGATAAGAGTATTCTCTTGATCCCGCTTCCACGTATATAGAATTTACAAAGTTGTCTGTTATTTGATATTACCCACCTTTAGCAAGTACTCGGCGATCTGCACGGCGTTCAAAGCGGCGCCTTTCTTGATCTGGTCGCTCACGGTCCAGAATGTCAACCCATTCGGGTTGCTGATATCCTTACGGATACGGCCTACGTAAACCGGATCGTGATCCGCTACGAACAACGGCATCGGATAATCCTTGTTTGCCGGTTCATCCTGCAATACCACACCCTCAGCCTCGGCGAAAGCCTTGCGAGCCTCTTCCACGCTGATCGGACGCTCTGTCTCTACCCAAGTAGATTCGCTATGCGCGCGCATAACCGGTACGCGAACACAAGTAGCGCTCACCTCGATATCCGAGTGCATGATCTTACGGGTCTCGTTATACATCTTCATCTCCTCTTTCGTATAGCCATTTTCCGTGAATACGTCTACGTGAGGGATTACGTTATATGCCAATTGATAAGCGAATTTCTCTACTGTAGGCTCCTCGCCCTTTAATAATTGCTCATATTGTTTTACCAACTCAGCCATAGCGGTAGCGCCCGCTCCACTGGCAGCTTGATAAGTAGATACGTGAACACGCTTGATATGAGATAAGTTCTCGATCGCCTTCAACGCTACAACCATCTGGATCGTGGTACAATTCGGGTTAGCGATCACGCCACGAGGACGATTCAAGGCATCCTCCGGGTTTACTTCCGGTACGACCAATGGAACATCCTCGTCCATACGGAACGCGCTGGAGTTATCGATCATCACCGTACCATGTTTCGTGATCGTCTTCTCAAATTCCTTGGAAGTACCACCTCCGGCTGAAACAAAAGCAACATCGATTCCCTTAAAGTCGTCGTTATGCTTCAGTTCCTTAACGGTATACTGTTTACCACGGAAGGTATAAACACGTCCGGCACTACGAGATGAGCCAAAAAGTACCAGCTCATCCATCGGGAAGTTTCTCTGGTCGAGTACACGCAGGAACTCCTGTCCTACGGCTCCACTTACACCAACAATTGCTACTTTCATTTTGAGCACTGATTTAATTTGAATAATGTAAAATAGTTATAACTTTGCTGTCTGTAAAGGGCTTTCATATTTTTGCCTTTTGTGCCCTATTATTTACAGTTGTAACTTATTAGGGTGCAAAGATAGAGAAATTTATAACTAAAACGATATAGCTATGAAACAATTATTATTAATTCTTGCGTTTTTACTTCCGCTTTGCGCTTATCCCCAGTTAAAAGAACCGTTTAATGGACCGGAGATTACATCGGATAACCCTTGGACGGGTGATTTAGATTGCTTTGTGATTGAGAACGGATGGCTGGTCTCACGTGCGGATCCTACCCGGAAAAGTGTTTCCATAGAAACTCCTCTTGTTTATTCCGCTACAATGGAATGGGAATTTGAGATTCGGATGGATTTCAAACCAAGCGATCAAAACCATATCCGGCTACATGTTTATTTAGATGATCAGAGGATGCTTGGATTAAAAAACGATTATTATGTCCAAATCGGCAGTAATAAGAAAACGATAACTTTTCGGAAACATACCGCAACGGAGAAGAATCCAAGGATCTTAATAGAGAAAGCGCTCGATGTCTTGTTGGGAGCCGTGGATTTGAAAGTGAAACTTACTTTAGAAAATCATAAGATATGGAACTTATATGTGCTAGAGAAGGATAGGTTTGTCTTGATAGGGAGTTGTGAGTCTGAAGTTTCTTCTTCATGTAAAGGGGGACAACTACGTTTTGAATGCCGCTATTCTAAAACTCGAGTAAATGATTTTGCGTGTAACTACATCATTATATCCGATAATATCTCGATCGAACCAGAGAAGCCGGATACTCCCGAAGAGCCAGAAGAACCCAATGAACCCGATGAGCCGTTGGTTCTTCCGCGGCTTCTTGCTATCCAACCGATCACCGAGTCTGTTTTCCAATTACAATATAATCTTCCGGTGGATATCCGTGAGGCGATATTCTCTATATCGGGTATCGGTAATGCCTCTCGTATGACCTATGCGGATGATATGCGGATCCATGTGAATATCAGCTTTGATAAAGAGTTGAAGGTTGGTATGGGTTATGATTTGTTGTGCTCGGGGTTAATGGATCTTGAGGGAAATAAGATTCCGGAGAGTTCTACCGAGATTCGGTTAGAATATGAAGAAGAGCCCGACGTTCCGGAGGAACCGGAAGTGCCGGATACTCCTTCTTTCCCCGCCGGTAGTATCCGTATTAATGAGGTGATGGCTGATCCGAAAGGGCAAAAGGCTTTTCCGGAAACGGAGTATGTGGAACTTTATAATACGACGGATAAGGCTATAGAGTTAAATGGTTGGTCATTCTTATATGGTAGTAAGCCAACGGTATTGACAGCTTTGCTTTTGGAAGCGGATGGATATATCGTGCTTTATCGGTCTGGTAGGGATATACATATTGACGATTCGGGACAAGATATGCCCTTGGATAAATTCCCGGCGTCCTTGGCGAACACGGGGAAGGAGCTTGCGTTATTCGATCCTTCCGGTAAGGAGATCGACCGGATTGCCTATGAGAAAGCGAAAGCCGGTATCGCTTGGGAACGTTCTGAAATCGGTTTTTATTTATCAACGGATGAGCGAGGAGGCACGCCGGGTTCCGCAAACTCTTCTCCTGACGATGAACCAGAAGATCCAGATCGTCCGGACACTCCCCATAAACCGGGTATCCCCACGGACATTATAGTCTTACCCAATGAGATCGTTTTTAATGAGTTGTTGCCGAATCCTTATCCGGAAGGGAGTGAGTATATCGAGCTTTATAATCGTTCGGACCGGACATTGTCTTTGGCTGGACTGTCTGTTGCTACCCGCAAATCCGATGGTACATTGAGTACGCATTATCCTTTATCTTCTATAGTCTCTCTGGTAGAACCACAAGATTATGTGTTGCTGACTAAAAGTATGGGAGGAGTGAGCGATTTTTATCTGATATCTTCGCCGGATGCTTTGCATGAATTAAAACTTCCGGTCTTGGCAAATACCTCCGCTACGCTAGTCCTGTTTCGTACAGAAGATGAGGTTATGATCGATGAGATTCGTTATTCCTCTAAATGGCATGCCCCATCCGTGAAAAATGAGAAGGGGATTGCCTTGGAGCGGATTAATCCTGATAGCGATACGCAGGATGAGATGAATTGGACTTCGGCTTCGGCCACGGCGGGATACGGTACGCCCGGCTATCGGAATTCCCAATATGGAAAGCAAGATGAAGGCGAGGTCACGGGCATAGAGTCTCCCGTTTATTCTGAGGCAACGAAGGAATATACGATCTCCTACCATCTTGATGAATCCGGCTATACCTGTCGAGCCTGGATATTTGATATCTCCGGAAGGCATATCAGTGAGGTGGTAAATCATGACTTATTAGGGATAGAAGGTGAATTGGCTTGGAACGGCCTTGCGGTGAATGGTTCCAAGGTGAGAACCGGCGTTTATATTTTCTATGCGGAACTTGTTCATCCTCAAGGACAGGTAAAACGATATAAGGAAGTGTTTTTAGTGAAATAAGTTCATTTGTGAAATAATATTAGTATTTTTGCTATGAGTAATTATAACGGTAACATTGAAAAAAGAAAAGCGGCTCAGGATTTAATGAAGAACAGAAGAGAAAATACTTCAAAGTATTTCTTCGATTTGTCAAAATTAACTTTTGCCGCTCTTGTATTGGGAGTAGGAAGCGCGTTATTAAACCGCTGGGAGGATACGAGAGATATCATGTTGTGGCCTCCTATATTCTGGTATTCTTTATTTACTGGAATGTTTATCGCTACAGTATTTGCTTTGATTGGGTATAAATTATTAAAATAGAGAAATATGTTATTAGCAGTATTCTTTACGGTTATTTCTATAATGGCGGCAGGTTTCTTGATATTCCTGTATACCCCTCGTGGTAAACGCTGGCTAAGAGATGAGTTTTAATCATTGATATACATCTTTATACCACTCAAGATCCTTGTACCACTCATTTAGTTTGGGCAAGGCTTCTTGGGGGACGTAAATGGATAAACCGCTGAATTTGTTGATTGGTAAAGGAGTTCCTGACGGATAAGGGTAGGAGTAAAAACTCTTTGGAGTGGCCGCTTTATACGTAATAACCTTATCTAGGGCTTGCTTGAATTTGGCATATTGTTCTGCCGTAGCCAGCCGACTTATATAATCGTCAAAATCATATAAGGCATGATAATTATGGGTTAAATATTCCATTATCTGCAAGTCTTTCACGGGCACGGCGAAAAGATCCGTTTCCGTCTTATCTTTGAATATCGCACGACTGATAGTGGCAAGTTCATCTAACGCTGAGCTTTTTATGACGGAGATTGTGGCGTATGGATATATGCCATTCTTATAATGTTCATAAAATTGGGTGGCTATCCCCACCACGTCCGCATCTTTCTTGAACATATCCCCCATGATCGTTTGATATGGAAAACCTTCGGCCAGTATCTCCGTTGGCGAGCCGATAATATAATCCGCGCATCCCCGGAAAGCGTAAGCTACCTCGGCACACGACATATAGCAAGCGTCGAACAAAATAAAATCAAAATGATACTTCGATAAAGCGGAGGCCAAATCATTGATCTCCATGAAATTATTCTTCCCATCCTGCCCGAAAGAACGCAGATAGCTATAGATATCCGAAGGTAGCCATCCCGTTCCGTGACTCCACAGCACCAACCCGTAACTATCCGCCGGATATTCCTTTTGTACCTTGTCGATTATTTGCGTCAGCGTCTCGGTAGAGGCCGAGTTCTGGTTCGAGTCGTAGGTCTCGAGCACGATCTGCCGGATGGTATCCGCTTCCAGCTTTAATTGAAAAAGCTGGGGAGCCTCGTTCTGCTTATCCGTATAGATCAACAAATTGCCGTTGTTCAATCCATCTCGCTCAATCCCTTCCTTTATCGCCCTCAGGTTTTGGCTCACGTATCCACTCAAGCTATTATCCCCCGCGAAATAGATAAGAACCGTACGAGGGGCAGTAGTAGGGATAACGACCTCCTCTTTATCGCAAGCGACAAACGAAAGGAGTGACAGGAAAAAAATCACGATATATTTAGCCTTCATGAGTCATATTCTGGATTTATTTTACAAAGATAACGTTTTTCATTTGAAATCATGGATATTATATAAGTTAACGTACAAATGAACTGATAAATAATATTTATATTTGTACGGTTTTGCCTCTTAAATAAACAAACCTAATGAACCGGGAGATATGAATAAACTATATTTACTGTTAGTATTTCTTTTGTCAACCTTTATGGATATTCAAGGACAGGTCGTGGCCGTGAAGACCAATGTGCTTTATGACGCGATCACTACGCCGAACGTAGGGGCGGAGGTCGCGTTCAACAAGCATTGGTCGGTTGAGGCATCGGGGTATTATAACGGTTGGACATTCTCGAGCGATAAGTCCTTTAAGCATTGGATGATACAACCAGAGGCGCGCTACTGGATACACGAGCGTTTCAACGGACATTTCTTCGGGGTTCATGCCCAGTATATGGATTACGATTTCGCCGGTTTGAAGCTCCTGTATGGGATGGAGAAAAAGAATAGTTATAACGGTAACGCTTATGGCGGCGGTATCTCTTATGGTTATCAGTTATACGTGTCGCCCCGTTGGAACGTGGAGTTCACGGCGGGTTTCGGATACTTGCATTTCGAATATGATAAGTACGCTTTTCCTAGAGGAGATGCGCCTATCGGCAAGTTCCGCAACGAGTATTGGGGATTAACAAAGGCGGGTATCAGTATCGTTTACATCATCAAATAAAGAGATAAATCTATGAAGACATTCATTTATATATGCTTGCTTGTGATCGGCCTTGTTCTTCCGGCAGGAGCGCAGGTGCCTATACAATCTTACCGGGGGCAAGTCTCCGTGAAGCAAAACCGCATCGAGCGGGAGGGCAACTCCTTGCGTCTAGACCTAACGATCAGTGTCTGCGGACTCTCCGTGGGACGATATCAAACGCTGTCCTTGATGCCGATGTTGCGTAGCGACAGAGATTCCGTAGTCATGGCCCCGGTAGTACTAAACGGGGCAAACAAGCAAAAAATGTACGACCGTACCTTAGTTTTCGAAGGCAAGAAAGCCGCCGATGGCGACACTTATACGGTAATCAAGAACACCCCGGAACTGATCCGGGAAATCCCCTATGAACTATCCATTCCATACCACCCATGGATGAAGAACGCCGCTCTGATCTTGGTTGGGGAGTTGGATAATTATGAAGGTGCGCCATTACGAACATTCGTAAACGTATTGACAGAACATTTGGACATTCCGTAAAATAGTTTTTAACGCATTCCGTTATCTTGCAAGTACTGTCGAATAAGCGTAGGCGGTAGACTTGGGTATGGGCTTGTGCCTGCAATGTGTTCTGTATCTTTCGCTATGTTTCAGTCCACAATATCCCAAGAAGCTTGCTACAGTTTTGATGTTTGCCCATCAATAAGAGCTTTCATTTCTGCGCTCTTAATTTCGTGAAATAACTTTTTGAAGTTCGTATCCTCTTTGCTCGATACTTGCTTTGTCTGCGCTGTAAAAGATCTCAATTCATCTGAAAGATCGAATTGTTTCATCTCAACTTTCTCTTCCTTAGCGCATTTTAGGATAAAGCGGTCTACGGCAGGATCGATCATTATTAAGAAATGAGCCTTGTCCGGGTGTTTGTAAAAATATAGGGAGTCCGTATGTCCTATTTCCGCAAATTCGTTGACGTAACTGACCTGTCGTTTGTCTTTATCCACTATTCCAACCGCGAATTTATCCGATAACTTTTCTTTCATCACTTTTACGACGTTGTTACAGCCTTTCTGATGATTATATCCTTTAGCGGTGGGAACCAACGTCTCGATTAGGTTTGTATCGACGTAGCATTCCGGAATTATGTAGAGTTCTGCCATTATCTTAAGAAGGTTTCGGTGTTGAAAAATAGGTCGATGCCATATTCGTACATTTCTTGTACTTCTGTGTCACTGGCTCTTTTCACGAAAGTTTCCCCATTCCTGAAGTCAACTAGGTAAATGGCAAGTTCGTCACTCGGTAATTCCAGAAAGTCGTTAACCACATAAGGACTGTGTGTCGTTATAAAAAACTGGTTTCTGTCCGATTGGATAATATCCTGCGTTACCTTTGATATGAAAGGAGGGTATGAGTGGGCTTCCGGTTCTTCAAAAACTAATGCGGACTCACTGTTACTTTCAATAGCCGCTTTGTAGAAAATCATACGCTGCAGGGTATCGGCTATGGAATGAAATGGAATTAAAAATATCTCTCCCGGTTTCTTTTCTTTCATTACTTTAATCTCCTGGCTATTGGTATCGAAGACATATTTCAAGCCATAGTCGTTGAAAATAGTTCTTAATTCTTCTTTCAACTTGGGCATCATGGAAACGATATTCATCAAATTGCTTCCTCCCGGAGGTAATAGGAAAGGAATCGGTAATTTCTCCTTATCGAATGCTGGTGGATAAAAATAGCATTTGAAAGGGTTTGCCGTTGGAATATCTATATTTTTCTTGGCGGGTATCGTCAAGTTGGAAATAGTAAAAGCTACATCTTGTGCGGGATGAGCCGGATTGGTTTGCGAATAAAGAAGTCCCATGTTATCCATTTTTACTTCTACATTCACCTTGTTCGTTTTCACAGAAATTGGGCTATCTACATGGCCGTCGAAAAATAACTCTGCATCGTTCTCCGTACGGATAAACTGCTGGATGCTTCTTTTCCGGGTATATTTCAAATAGGGCAGACAAAACAAGGACATCGCTTCCAATAGATTACTTTTACCCACATTCGGCTTGCCAATAATCAAGTTGATCCTCCGGCATTGGTCTAAAGTCACATCTTTGATTGACTTGAAGTTGCTTATATGAATATGATTTATGATAGTCTCCATTTTATGACTTTATGTGATTTAAACAGGATTGACAAAGATAATGATTTTTCTATGACTTTATGCGATTTGAGCTGGCTTACTTTGCCAACGAAGTTAACTTACTTTGCGAATTCTAGAAAAGGATTGTTCGTCTTTCGCTGAAAGAAAGTTCTTGCTATTGTTTCTTTCCGAATTAAGGACTATCTTTGGCAGAGTGTCCTATAGTGGATAGCGAATCAAAATCAATTGACTATGAAAACAAAAAAGGAACAAGAGTTTATGAACGAGATGCAAGACAAGTATATCCGTTTCGATTGGGCCATCAAGCGTCTGCTTCGTCAGAAGGCCAATTTCGATGTGCTCGAGGGGTTTCTCACGGTATTCATCGGGGAGAGGATCACGATCGTGGAGCTGCTGGAGAGCGAGGGCAACCAACTGTCTGCGGAAGACAAGTTCAACCGTGTGGACATCAAGGCCCTGAACAGCAAGGGGGAAATCATCATCATAGAGATACAGAACACGCGCGAGCTTTATTACCTCGAACGCATCCTCTACGGTGTCGCGAAGGCGATCACCGAGCATATCTATCTGGGCGAGGCTTACTATAAGGTGAAGAAGATCTATTCGATCAGCATTCTCTATTTCGATATTGGCATCGGCGAGGATTACCTGTACCATGGGCAGAACCAGTTCATTGGCGTTCACTCGAAGGACCGTTTGCTGGTTAACACGAAGGAGCGAGAGGCGATCGTTTCCCGCCTGCCCTCCGAGATCTTCCCCGAATATATCCTAATACGCGTGAACGAGTTCAACAAGGTGGCCGTCACTCCCTTGGAGGAGTGGATGGATTACTTGAAGGACGGCCGTATCCGTCCCGACACGACGGTTCCCGGTTTGGGCGAGGCGCGCGAGAAATTGCGATACTACTCCATGCCCCCCGCCGAGCGTCACGCCTACGATGAGCACTTGAGCGCTATCATGATCCAAAACGACGTACTTGATTCCGCTAAGCTAGAAGGTAGGATCGAGGGTCGTGAAGAAGGTCGTGAAGAAGGTCGAAAGGAGGGCCTAAAGGAGGGTCGTGAGGAAGGATTGGTCGAAGGCCTAGAGCGAACCGCCCAAAGAATGAAAGCCTTAGGCTTCGACTCCGAGATGATCCGGCAAGTAACCGGTCTTGGTTCGGGTGAATATGATTGAGTCTTATTGCTTTTCTTTCATCACTTTGTTTTGCTTACTGAGAAAGGTTTAGTCTCATGGCTAACTAAATAATCCAAAATCATCTACCATATCTACCACTGCATGTATAAATAATTGATTATAATTAATTTATCGAGTGGTGGTAGATGCTTGCCATCTACCACTATCAGTTTGTATCTACCACCATTTGCTATTTCTCAACCACTAAATACAGCTGTCCCCCTTACTCACCAACCGCATCATTAGCCCTAACGCATCGCCCGTTGCGCAACGGTATGCCGGCATACCGGCTACTTGATTATTTTAGGCTTTGTAAACCAGTCACCTGCTTTATAAATAAGACGCTAAGTAGTCAACTAAAAACGTTAACATACAGATGGTTATAGTTTTTGTGGTATAAAACAAGAGTTTTCCGGTATGAAAACTCTTGTTTCCCTTGGAAGAAACTCTTGTTTTGTGCTTACGAAACTTTAGTTTTCCTTAGGAGAAACTATTCTCAAAGGAAACTTATTAGCCATATCGCTTTGTCCATCGATAGCCACTCTGCCAAGCGTTAAATACCGGCTCCTCATTTATTCCCATATGTCCGAAAAAACTGACGGATCAATGTTTTTCGAAAATAACACGTTTTCTCATCCAAAGTAAAGAAAAAGCGCAAATATCAAGTATAAGTGGTAGATGATGAATGATAATTGTAGATGTTTGGATATCTACAACCAATAGGTAATGTTCTTATTGATAAAGTGGTATATGATATAGTGGCAGATATGGTAGATGTTTTCATAAAATCAATATTAGTAAGTAGCTGATTCATCCACGGACTATTTCGCATGAGCCGTTAATTCCCTACCTCGCAAAAATAAGTGACCTGTATCCATTGGCCCTTGTGAAAGTGGATAAGTTGCAATTGTCGAGATTTTAGTGTGGGATAATACTTTTAACGCTCTTGGTTAACTTATGCCCTTCTTCAGTGACCCAATGCGGCTATATGTGTTGCCTGATGCAACCTTTTGCGTTGGCTTTTGTGACCTATTGTGTGTGAAAAGGGGGCTTTTTGAAGTGGAAAAGGCTGTTTGTGGCTATCTTTTTCTCGCTGTTTTGCGATTCTGGAGGAATGGGTTTGTCACGATATGTGTTGTGTATCGAACAAAAAGGTGGATTATTATTTGTTTAGATAATGGGACGTTTTTTGTGGTTGTTTCAGAATGTCGTAGAAGAGTATACTTTTTATTACATTAAATAAGCCGAGAGTTTTTCTCCCGGCTTATTTAATACTTTAAAAGAATTGTATTTAGTTTTACTATTCTATTGCTGTCCAACCTGTAACCTTAGAGTCAACACTTACATCAGTTAAGGATATCTCTATAGTATATACATATTGTTTATTCATGGCCCATGCAGTTGGTTCAGTAGCTATTTGTTTAGTTACTGTGTTTGTAATAGTAGTACTCTCTCCTGAAAGATTTGTATCCTTTGTAACGACATCATAGGTGATAGTAATACTAGCTTCTTTGCCAGTTGTAGTTGATAATGTTTGGGGAACCATCAAGAAACTTGCTCCGCTTGTGATATCAATAGCAGTTGTTCCATTTGCAGTGGCCAAACTAGTATTAGTGAGAGTTATTGTATACGTTACTCCATTGCTCGCATTACCCCATCCCCAGCTAGGAGTTGATCCTGTATATTTTAATGTGTTTGTATTGTATATATTATTTAAAGTGATGCTTTTTATATTTACAGTTGTTTCGCTATTTAGGGCTTTTTGCATTTGAGCCTTAATATTAACTTTCGATAGGGCATGAGCAAAGTCGAACTCGATTTTCGTTTCACTTGCTGGTTTTTCTTTGTTCAGCAAAGTAGAATACATAAGGTCAACTTGTTCAGTGGCTTTATCTTGAACCACAAATTTGATATCGGGGAAACCTTTTGAGGCATTGGTATATGCCGTCTCAGCTCCTGTATTTTGGAATGTCATACCAGTCTTTGTGGTAGGGTAGTATGCAAAAAATGTGATTTTCTCTCCACTTGTGTTAGGCCAATACTTTACAGGGTTGTATGTCCATCCTGCTGTTTCTTTTTTAATGGATTGATCATACATGAAATTAGGAGTGTCAGCTGTATTGTCGTAATTCTCTGATTTTGTATAGAATGCAAATACTCCAAATGTATCATTATCTGTAAATTCTGATTTCTCTAACGCCTTCGTCTGTTTCCCCACATAAGTCCCGAAATTAATCGCATTATCACTTTTTGCTACCAATGTGTCAATCTCATCTTCGCCTGAGCAGCCAGCCAATACTACTAGGCTTAATGCTGCGATGAATAAATTTGTCTTCATAATGCTTAGTCTTTTAATGTTGTTTTATGTTGTTACTATTTATCATTCTATAGTTATGCGGGGATTACGATATTCGTCTCATCTCCCCAATTGTCTACACTTGCGTCGAATCCCCCTTCGCCTCCATTATTTTCCGGCTCCACATTCGGCAGTTCCAGCGGAATATCCTCGGGAGTTTCCTCCATATCCGGATCAGCCCCGGTACCGAGTGCCACTTCAACCTCTTTCGTATCATTATTAATAGAGGCGCGTTGGGTCACGTTATACTGTTTCGTAATCACCGTCTTGTTATCGACCAATAGGATTGATAACGTAAGTAAATTACCGGTCTCATCCGTGGCTTTCGATGTAATACCCGGCGTACCGAGTGTTAGGAAAGAGCCGGATAAGATACCGTCGGTCGTGGAATTCTCGTGAAAGGTTTTTTCTGTGAAGTCCACTAGTTGCGTTGCCATGCTATTTCCGGTCTTGCCATCCGCTATCCAATATGTATCTGCCATCCCTTTGATCGATCCCCTTGCTTTCCGGACATTGTGCAATCCTTTTATCTGCAAAGACAAATGGGTCGTAAAGATTACCTTTGTGGGTTGGCAAGCTAAGGAAAACTCTTTTCCCTCTTTCAGACTCGCCCGTATCATCTCTTGCGTAACCTCGAAACCTTCTAATGTAGCTACTGCGAAAGGTTCCGGGTCGTAGATTAACTGTTCTCCCTCTGTGGGCGTATACCAATCGCTTTCCGTTGTTTTCATCACGATCCGTAGGGTGTTATATTGATCTTGCCCCTCGATCGTAAGATAACTGTATTCTTCAGCCGCCTGATTAAATATCACTACGTTATAGATCCCTTTCTTTAATTGTACCTTGTCTCCTGTAACCATGTTGGTTAGAAAACGACTTGGCTCTCCTCCTTCAACGGGGTAAAAAAGTGCGGTCATACCATCCAACTCAATGCCACAAGGACTCCAGTTTATATCGAGGCGTACAGCGCAACGGTCTACATACTCGCCGATCATTGTCTCTTTCGAGCATCCCGCTAATCCAAGGATGAGCGAGAATAAGATGATAAATAATCGGCATTCTTTCATCGGATACTTGTTTTCGTTAGCCCGTTGATATTGCTCGCGATCTCTTTCTTATTATTACTTAAGCTCAAAGAACTATCCTTTGATAGAAAAACAGGCGACAAAGTCAATACCTTATGGCTTTTTATATCTGCCTTTATCTCCTCTAAACGGATTGAAGCGACATATAATGGGATTGCCTCCTCTTGACGTGCTTTCTCATTCCCTATTGAGGAAAGATACGCTTCCGCCTCCTCGAACCTTGACATATTGCGAAAATCTATGTTTTTCGCGTCGTAATTAAAAATCAATACATTGTATTTATCCGGTGGTAAGAATAGGGTGATGCCCTTTGCGTCTCCATCTGTCTGTATCATCGGTCCGCCCTCCGACGGGTAGATGCAATAACGAAGTTTCTCCGGTGCCGAAAAACCGGGTACCACGCTGTCCCAACGAAGGGTGTAAGTGATGTAGCCCGTACCTACTTTTTCCGGTTCCTCAGATCTCTCGCAACTACATTCCAGCACCATGCCGATAATGAATAAAACTGCGATCGTGACCTTTAAGATAATACTTGTCTTATTGTACCTATACATTTTATTTTTCTTTGAAAATCAATTATGATTGACCTTCTGGACGCAAATGTATAGGTAATGCTAAAGGGGAGAATTGTTATTTTTGTCCAAAGAGTTGCAAAAGTTGAGAGATTTTAAAAAAATCATTGAATATTATGTATTTTCATCCTTTAGAGAACGGACAGAGCGGGGAGATTGGCCGAAATTAGCCCTGCAGAAGTGCGAGAAGTTAGAAAGCGATTCAAAACCATACTTGTAACAAATCTCGGATATGGAAAGCTCGGTCATGATAAGGTCATTGTGGATGTCTTGGCATTTGCGTTTCAGCATCCATTGGTAGGCGGGCTCTCCGAACGTATCCTTGAAGATACGGCGGAAGGTGGGTACACTGTAGCCTCCCAATTGGGCGAAGGTCTCCACGTCTTTCGCCTTTTGGTAGTTCTGCATCACGAAATACTGGAAGCTGTGGCTATACCGGTAAATCGGGGCGTAAAAGGCGGCTAGCTCCTTGATGGGGTAGTAGCAGTTCAGCAAGTAGACCATCTCCGAGCGTTTGGCTTGCATCAGTCCGGAGCATCTTAAATCATCGTTGAGGTAGAGCTTCATGCCCTCGATGAAGAGTTGTATCGGCGGGACCATCGTCATGACGATGGGCTGCTGGCGTTCGTTCTCCACGATGGAGATGCCTTTATTGAAACGGTTGTCGCATATGTTTTGCGGACGCTCGAAGAGATAGATGATACATTCGGTGTAGTCGAGTACCTTGCATTCCACTTTCGAGCCGATCGGTTGCAATACGAACTGTCCGCCCCGGAACGTAGTGTCCGGGTGCTCCTCGCTGTTCAGCCAGATCTCTCCCTTGATCAGGAAGAATACCATGTTCTGCATGCATCTTGTCTGAGGGATCACGTACCCTTTCGGATAAAGACGATACTTGAATATATCCCTCTGGTAGAAACCACAAGAGGAACAATCGGTATATTTGGTGCAGCGATGGTCGGTTAACATAATTGGTGTCTTTATAATTTTACTTTCTTTGTCTTGCCCTCGCTCTCGTTGTGAAAGCGATCTACGGCGGTCACTACATAGCGATATTTTACCTTACCTTTCTCGTAAGGCATCAAGTAGCCGGTTTCCCGGGTGATAGCCACGATCTTCGAGGGATCGCTCGTGTCTATTGGCTCTTTGTCGTTAAAGCGATAAACCACGAAATAAGAGGCTAGCTCCGGATTCGTGGGGCTTTGCTCCGCTTTCCAGTGCAAGAGGAAGCCCTTGGGCGTCCATTCGGTCTTTAGCTTGCTTACGTCTTTTGGCGGACGGTTATGCATATGGGTATAGGCCGGGATAAGGGCCGGGTAACGGTGGTAGTTCCGCCGTAGGCTGTCGGCTACGCCCTTGTTGTTCCATAGAATCTCGTTGGCGGGCCAGAAGCAATTGCCGCTCACGTGCGGCAAGGCACGCTCGTAACGCATCTTGCGGGTTAATTGGTCCGCTTTCATGGTGCGGGCCACGTCTTGCCCGATATATAAATGACCTCCGTTGGCGTTTTTGTCCCACCATTTGATAAGCGTGATGTAATCCGCCGCCGGGTGTCCGATCTCCCAATAGATCTGGGGGATGTTATAATCGATCCAACCTTGCTGTACCCAATAGGTGATATCGGCGTAGAGGTCGTCGTAGTTTTGCAGGCCGTTGGTATTGCTACCCGATCCGTCCGCGGTACTTTTCTTGTTGCGGTAGATGCCGAAGGGACTGATACCGAAGCGTACCCAAGGCTTGGTGAGCAGGATGGTACGTTTCAATTCCCGGATCAGGGTATTCACGTTCTCCCGGCGCCAATCGTTCCTTTGCGCCTCGCTGTATCCTTTTCGCAAGCCGTATTTCCGGAAGCTGTTATCATCAGGGAAAGGCATACCCGCTACGGGATAGGGATAGAAATAATCGTCCATATGGATAGCGTCCACGTCGTAACGGCCGACGATATCACGCACTACCCGGCAGATAAACTGACGGCTTTCCGGCAATCCCGGGTCGAAAAGGATTTGTTTATTATAAGTGACAAACCATTCGGGATGCTTATGATAGATGTGGGAATCGGCGAAACGGGTGTTTCCCGCCGTGCTCGCCCGGTAAGGATTCAACCAAGCGTGAAACTCCATGTTCCGTTTATGGCATTCTTGGATTAGGAAGGCCATCGGGTCGAACTCACCTGCCGGGGCTACGCCCTGCTCTCCGGTGAAGAAGCGACTCCACGGCTCGATATCGGATTTATAGAAAGCGTCCGCCTCGGGGCGCACCTGAAAGATGATGGCGTTGATGCCGCATGCTTGCAGGTAATTAAGCTTGCGGATGAAGTCTTTTTTCATCCGGGCGGGAGTCATATCCTTGTATTCGCCTTGAAAAGCGGTCTGTATCCATGCTCCCCTAAACTCTCGCTTGGCCTCCTTGCCCGTACTCGTAGCCGGACGAGGCTTCTCGCGAACCGTAGAACATGAGGTTATCGCACAAAAGAGAATCGCTACTAAGAAGCGAAAATATTTAATATACATGGGTGCCTTGCTGTGTTTGTCTATGAAATTTTCAACAAATGTAGAAGATTCCCTGTAAATATGAAATATTTCACCCTTGTTATTTTATTTACTTGGCAGTAGAGACGAGGCACACCCTGTCTAACTGTGTGAATTAGTTCGATGAAGATAGGGCAGAATCGGTTAGTTTTGGCTATCTTTGCGTTAAAGAAAAAGATAAAGGTAATATGTCTGAGAGCAATTCGATTTTCATCAAGGGGGCACGTGTCAACAACTTGAAAAATATAGATGTAGAGATTCCGAGGGACAAGCTGGTGGTGATAACCGGGCTGTCGGGGAGTGGAAAATCATCGTTGGCGTTCGATACCCTTTATGCGGAGGGACAGCGCCGGTATGTAGAGAGTTTATCCGCTTACGCCCGCCAGTTCTTGGGAAGGATGAGTAAGCCGGAATGCGACTATATTAAGGGAATACCGCCCGCTATCGCTATCGAGCAGAAGGTGAATACCCGTAATCCGCGTTCCACAGTCGGTACATCTACCGAGATTTATGAGTATTTACGCTTGTTATATGCTCGCGTCGGGAAGACGATATCGCCAGTTTCTGGCACCGAGGTGAAAAAACATCAGGTGAGCGATATTATCAAGGAGGTCATGCGATATCCCGAAGGGACTCGTTTTGCCGTATTCGCTCCGGTTGTCTTGCCGGAAGGCCGGGATATGAAGGAGCAGCTGGAGATCTTGCGGAAAGAAGGATATGCCCGTCTGTCGGTGAATGATACGGTATATCGTATCTCGGAGGTACTGGCGAGCGAGGAGTTGCTGTCTTACCCGATCGAGTTGTTGGTGGACCGCCTGACGGTATCGGACGATAAGACCTTGAAAAGCCGTTTGGCAGACTCGGCCGAGACCGCTTTCTTTGAGGGCCATGGTACCTGTTTGATCCGTATTTATACGGAGGAAGGGGTAGTCGTGAAGGAATTTTCGAAGAAGTTCGAGGCGGATGGCATGATATTCGAGGAGCCTACCGATATGATGTTTAGCTTTAATAATCCGTTGGGCGCTTGTCCGACTTGTGAGGGGTTCGGTAAGGTGCTGGGTATCGATGAGAATCTGGTGGTGCCTGATAAAAGCTTGTCTGTCTACCAAGGAGCCGTGGTTTGCTGGAAAGGTGAGGTGATGGGGGAATGGCTGAAAGACTTTATCATGAAGAGCGAGAAATATAACTTCCCGATCCACCGCCCGTATTACGACCTGACACAGAAAGAGAAGGATTTGTTGTGGCATGGGGCGAGAGGTTTACACGGCATCGACGATTTCTTTAAGTTCGTGGAAGAGAATCTTTATAAGATACAATACAGGGTGATGCAAGCCCGCTATCGGGGAAAGACGACTTGCCCGGTTTGTAAGGGGAGCCGCTTGAGGCCGGAAGCGCTGTATGTGCAAGTGGGCGGTAAGAATATCGCCGAGCTGGTGACGATGCCGGTTTCGGAGGCAAAGGTTTTCTTTGATCAGCTGGAACTGGACGAGACGGATGCGGCGATCGCTAAACGTTTGCTCACGGAAATCAATAATCGCTTGCAATTCTTACTGGATGTGGGGTTGGGTTATCTGGCTTTAGATCGCCTCTCGGCCTCTTTATCCGGAGGAGAGAGCCAACGTATCAATCTGGCTACCTCGTTGGGTAGTAGCTTGGTGGGTTCGTTGTATATTTTGGATGAGCCGAGTATCGGTCTGCATTCCCGGGATACGGATTTGTTGATCAAGGTATTGCGACAGTTGCAAGCCTTGGGGAATACCGTGGTCGTGGTGGAGCATGATGAGGAGATTATCCGTGCGGCGGATTATATCATCGATATCGGTCCGAAAGCAGGGCGTTTGGGGGGCGAGGTCGTTTATCAAGGCGATGTGAATAACCTCCGGAAATGTACCGATAGCCACACGGTACGTTATTTGACGGGAGAGGATCAGATCGAGATCCCGCCTTATCGCCGTCCGTGGAATAATTATATAGAAGTGACAGGGGCTCGGAAGAATAACTTAAAGGGCGTGGACGTGAAGTTTCCTTTGAACGTGATGACGGTGGTTACCGGCGTGAGCGGTTCGGGTAAAAGTTCCTTGGTTCGTGATATTTTCTACGAGGGCGTGAAACGCCATTTGGATGATGCCGCCCGTCTGACCGTAGATTGCTCCGGTATCAGTGGAGATTTGAATATGATTCAGGCGATCGAGTTCGTAGATCAGAACTCGATCGGAAAGAGTTCTCGCTCGAACCCCGTGACGTATATCGGTGCTTACGACGAGATCCGTAAACTATTCGGCGAGCAGCCTTTAGCGAAGCAGATGGGATATAACGCCGCTTATTTTTCCTTTAATAAAGAAGGAGGTCGCTGCGAGGAATGTAAGGGCGAGGGCAAAATCACGGTAGAGATGCAGTTTATGGCGGATATCACCTTGGAATGCGAGGCTTGCCACGGCAAACGCTTCAAGCAGGATGTATTGGATGTAGAGTATCAAGGCGCTAACATATACGATGTATTGGAAATGACCGTGAATCAAGCGATCGAGTTCTTCGAGAAAGGTTCCGGCTCCCAAGAAAAGAAGATCGTGAAACGCTTGAAACCGCTGCAAGACGTGGGCTTGGGCTATATCAAGCTGGGACAGACTTCCTCCACTTTATCCGGTGGTGAGAACCAACGTGTGAAACTGGCTTATTACTTAGGCCAAGAGAAGCAGCAACCTACCTTGTTCGTTTTCGACGAGCCTACGACCGGTTTACATTTTCATGATATCAAGACTTTGTTGAAAGCTTTCAATGCCTTGATCGAGAAAGGTCACTCCGTGGTAATTATCGAGCATAATATGGATGTGATCAAATGTGCGGATTATGTGATCGATTTAGGACCGGAAGGCGGAAAGGCCGGCGGGCAGCTGGTTTGTGCCGGTACACCGGAGGAGATAGCGGCTTGCGAGGCATCCTATACCGGAAGGTTTTTAAGGGATAAGTTATAAAGAGACGATATAAAGACAAATGTAAATAGCTCCTGCCCGAATATTCGGATAGGAGCTATTTCTTTTAAGAAGAATGGGAGCATTCCCATTAATATCCTGGGTTTTGCTCGATGATTCCATTTTTCGCAAGGTCTATAACCGCTTGCGGTATCGGGCCGTATTCGTGGGTCCCTTTGATGAAACGGGCATTTTGGAGATGAGAGCGGAATGTCTTCTCATGCTCGAAATAAGTATTCATCACGTCTGAGGCGATTCCCCAACGGACTAGATCAAAGAAACGTTCACCTTCTAAGGCGAATTCCAGACGTCGTTCGGTACGTAAGGCTCGGATCGCCTCCTCTTTGTCGGAAAATGACGGATATAATCCGATCCGGTATTTGGCGGCATCCGCTGTCCCGTCAGCGGTTTTTACGGTCTGGCTGTTCATGGCACGCTCGCGAACTTGGTTGATGTATTTCAATCCGGTAGCCAAATCGCCTAGTTCGATAGCAGCTTCGGCACGCCACAATAACACGTCCGCATATCGAATAATATAAACATTCAATGCGTTTACGTATGGCCAGATAGCCAAATAGTAACTTGAGTTCTTGGAGACAATACGTTTTTTCGGGCTATACGGACCGTAAACCGTAGCCTCACGAGGAGTCCAGTCATAGAGTTGGACATCTAGGAACATGATTCCGGGGCGGGCTACTGTGTGGTCTAGGCGGGTGTCTACATAATCATTTTCCGAAACGTCTATGCCGTCTTCCAAAGGCAAGCCGTTGGAGTCGGTCTTATAAGCGTTTACTAGGTTTTGGGAAGGACGAAGGAAACCATAGTTGGGATAAGGGCCTCCCGGAGGTAACAAACGGTCGCCCGGATTTCCGTTGTAGTTGTTCGGGGAGCCATCGTTGATAGAGGCTTGGACTGAAAATAAAATTTCAGAGCAGTTGTCATTTTCCGGCAAGAAGATATTCCGGAAGTCGGGGAGTAGCTGGTATTTGCCGGAATTGATCACCTCATCCGTCGCTGTAGCGCATTCCTGCCATTTGCCTTGGAACAAGTAAACTTTAGCCATATAAGCCCGGGCCGTCATCTTACATGGACGTGCCACATCCGGCTGGGAATCCGGGAGACCTTCGTAGGCGGCCTTAAAATCATTCAGTATCTTCTCCCATAATTGATCGGATGTATACTCCTTATTCGAGATAGAGGCGAACGCGGAAGGATCGCTGACACTCTCGTCGAAATATGGGATCTGGTTATAGATGATCTTTAAGTTGAAATAGAAATGGGCACGCAGGAAACGCATCTCGGCGATACGGGTCTCCTTTTTATCATAATCGCTGCCTTTGAGGATACGGATCGCTTGGTTACAGCGGTTCACGCCCTCGTATAAGGCTAGCCATTTCCGATTGTAATCTTGAATAGTCGGGTCGATATGGAAGATTTCCATTAAGTGAACCGGGTTTTGGTCTCCCGTACCACCTCCGCCTTTGTAGGTATCGTCTGAGATCACATCGCCAAATTGCCAGTTGGAGCATCCTGAATTCAAGCCGGAGCTGGCATCGTCCATCTGCCCGTCTAGGATGGAATAGGCGGAGATAATCAATCCCTCGATGTTATTGGGATCTTGTGCTTGTTCGGGAGTCAGTTCGCCTACAGGTGTCTCTTCCAGAAAATCGCTGCATGATGTCAATGCGAATACGGCACAGGCCGCTATAATCATTTTCTTCATATTCTTGTTTGTTGTTGTTTGATGATTAAAAACTTACGTTTACTCCAAAGGTGAAGGTGCGGGATAACGGATAGATGCCGCGGTCCACACCCATATCTAGGTTACGGTAGTCACTGGAGTAACTTTGCAATCCCACTTCCGGATCGATACCGTCGTATCCGGTGATCGTGAATAAGTTGGTTGCTTGCGCATAGATATACAAGCTATTGAACTTAATCTTGGATAGGATGGACTGAGGTACGGAATAACCGATTTTCATGTTCTTTAAGCGAACGAAAGAGGCGTCTTGCACATAGTAGGACGAGGGCCGGATGTTATTGTTCGGATCGTCCATGGTGACACGGGGTATATCCGTATTCGTGTTGGTCGGTGTCCATGCGTTAACGACACGGCTGTTTTTGTTGTATTGCGATTGATTGTAGAAATCACCCACATAACGGGTCAAGTCGTATACATCGTTTCCGAACATTCCCTGAAAGAATAGACTGAGGTCAAAATTATGGAAGTTGACTCCTAATGTAAGGCCTGCTGTGACATCGGGGAGCGGGTTACCGATATAGTCACGGTCGTTACCGTCTATTACGCCATCTCCGTTTACGTCTACGAACTTGATATCACCCGGTTTTGCGTTGGGTTGGAGTAGTTCGCCTTTATTATTGGTATATGATTTGATCTCCGCCTCGCTCTGGAATAAACCGTCTTCTTTATAAGCGTAGAAAGAGCCGATTGGTTGTCCGATGGCGGAACGAGAAACCTCTTGGTCGAAGTTGAGGGAGTGAATCACGCTGGTAGGCAGTCCGATATAGGAGACATCACCGTCTAATTCCGTCATCTTGTTTTTGATAGCGGACATATTGAAGGCGACATTGAACCCGAAATCTTTATTGATGCTCTTATTGTAGCTGACCTCAGCTTCGAAACCCCGGTTACGCATTTTCCCGACATTGTCCCATACCGTTTGGTTCGTACCCCCCACGGTACCGATCAAGGGACGCTCCCATAATAAGTCCTTGGTATCTTTGTTAAACCAATCCAGCACAACGGTTAGGCTGTTATCTAGGAAGCCTAGATCCAGCCCGACATTAGTTTGCGTGGTGGTCTCCCATTTCAAGTTTGCGTTACCGTAACGGGTTTGGGTGTATCCGGTTGTCACGGAACTTTGGCTACCGTCGATCGGATAGTTGGAGTGGTTCGGATTACTCATGTAAGAATCGATCGTAGAATAAGCCGGGATATCAGAGTTGCCGTTTTGTCCCCAACCTATGCGGACTTTCATGTTGCTGATAGCCGGAATATCATAAAACTGTTCGCTACTGATACGCCAGCCTGCGGAGACAGCCGGGAAATTACCCCATTTATTGTTACCAAGTTTAGAAGATCCGTCACGTCGGAACGTGGCTGCGAATAAGTAGCGGTTGTCGAAATTATAATCAATTTTACCGAAATAAGACATCATCTTGGAAGTAAAGGCAGAACCTGCGTTCTTCTGGGAGCCACTATCGCCCGCATCGAGGAAATGGAAGTTATCGTCATCCGAGGCAAAGCCTTCACGGGAGGCGGAGAAGTATTCCTCTTGATAACGGTTTGTCTCGATACCTAATAAGGCTCCGATCGTATGTTTATCGAATGTCCGTAAATAGTTTAACGTGTTCGTGAATACCCAATTGAAGTTCCAACGGTTTTGCGTGCTCAACGTACTCAAGGGTTGCTGGGTGTTCAATTCGTTGTATTTGGCCTTGAAGCTTCGTTTATACAGGTTTTTATAATCCGCTCCGAAGTTGGTCTTGAAATAAAGTCCCTCTAGGATATTCAGTTCGGCGAATAGATTACCGAATAGACGGGTGGTACGATCTTTATTATCCTTATTACGGTATAATTCGCCTAACGGGTTGGAGATGTCGGCGATCGGGTTGCTGCCGAAATTCCCGTCCAGATCGTAAACAGGGGTAATGGATACGGTCTTATAGGCGTTGTATAACATACCTCCCAGTGCGGCGTTATTGGTGACCGAGGTTCCCCACGCATGTGATAATGTGGCGTTCTCACCGATTTTCAAACGATCGTTGAAGAGCTTGAACTCATTGTTGAAACGTCCGGATATACGTTTGAAACCAGTATATTTCATAAGACCGTCTTGGTTGAAATAGCCTAGGGAGAACAAGTGGCTGCTAACTTTATCTGCTTTCGCCAGAGAGAGGTTATAGGATTGGACCATGGCTTTTTGCATGATCTCGTCAACCCAATCCACGTCTCCCGAGGGAAGGCGGTGATCTGCGTCAAGGAATTCCGGAATTACGGCGGTCTCGCCGGAGCCATACACGTCGCTTACTGGTGATTTCCCGTCGTTACGCTGTGCCTGCCATAATAAGTCGCCATATTCTTGGGCGTTTAGCATACGCATCTGTTTTGCCGAGGTTTGTACACCCACGTAAGCGTCTAGGTTTACCCGGAAAGTACCTTCCTTCCCTTTTTTTGTACTGATGATAACCACGCCGTTTGCCGCACGTGCGCCATAGATGGAAGCAGAAGAAGCATCTTTCAATACCTGCATACTTTCGATATCATTCGGGTTGAGAAAATTGATGCCGCCCTCTACTGGCACGCCATCGATGATATAAAGCGGATCATTGTTACGGATCGTGCTGAAACCGCGTACACGTACCGCTACGCCTCCTCCGGGCATATTATCCGGGATTACGTTTACGCCGGACAATTTACCTTGCATCATTTGATCTACACTGGATACCGGGGTATCTTTCAGGTCGCCTACCTCCAGTACGGAAACAGCACCGGTAAGGTCTTTTTTCTTCTGTACACTATAACCTACCACGATAACCTCGTCTAGGTTCTGGGTGTCATCCTGCAATTGGATCGTGAGGGGAGAACCATTCCCGGCTGGAATCTCCTTGGTGTTATAACCGATATAAGTAACGACCAATATGCTTTGCTTGTTTTGCAGCGAGAGAGAAAATTTGCCGTCAAAATCGGTTACGGCTCCATTTGTAGTCCCTTTCTCAATCACGTTAGCCCCGATAATTGGTTCTCCGTTCGTATCGGTGACTACGCCACTTACCGTGAATGTCTGTTGAGTGATCGTCATTCGTCCAGTAACGTTTGGCAGATCCTCCGCCGGTGCCGCATTGATTGGCTGTAAGTATGCTACGCCTAGCAAAAGAGCGGGAATCGCCATCGTAAAGTAATTTCTGTTGTCCATCCTTTTGTCCTTAAAATATATTAGAATTAATCTATTTTTTCAGAACGCAAAGGACGTGTGATTATATTACGATGATATGTCTATGTTATTAAAAATATGTTCACGATTGTATTGCCTTTCAGGGATATGACGATTAGGCTACGATTACAAAAATGATATTGGCTGTCTTTTGCGTATTGGTTAATGACGTTTTAGTACTAGTGAATAAAATGTAAGAATTATGAAAGTAACTCATTTTAAGAAAGTAAGCGAAACAAGTGGTGTGTGTGTCCTGTTAAGATTGTACTTATTTATAATCGAATAATTTATACTGTGCGTAGTCTTTACGAGACATTCAAGTAGCCTGTGAAGGCGAAAAAGCAGTAATATTAATACTAGTGTAATAAAATAAAGTTCATTCAGCCTGTTCTTCTGTGAAGAAAAACAGGCTGTGTTTTTATTGCTTGGCAGGATCATCGTCTTTATTCCACTTATCTCGCATTCTCAGACGTTTGACTTGCAGATAGCGTAGAAGGATGATGATGACGAGCGTAGCGCCGATCATCAAGAAATATTCGGTATAATTGTTTCCGGGATTGTTTCCCGGCCAGCCGATGATACTCATTACGATTAAGTAAACAAGTAAGGCAATTGTTGTGATATTGATCTTCTTCATATTCGTTTTATTCTAAAAACAGGGCAAAGATATAAGATTGTTTCGGGCTTTAGGAGGTTAAAACGCATTTGTACTGTGCCCGATAATGTTCTGTTTGAATAATTAAGATATATAAACCTTGTGGGAGGGGAATCGGGAGGATAGGGTTCCCTGCCTGTACCGCTTGCGTGAATACTAATATGCCTGCCGGAGTAAACAGTTCGACTTTACCGGGGGATGGAAGATTAGTAATGAATAAAGTCTTGTTCTCTAGCTGATAGCTTAATTCCGGAAATGAAAAGGCTTGATTGGAAACAGGGGAATCTTGTCGGGCTTGAGGTTCCGATGTCGGGAAAGATATGGGTGCGTTCGTTGATAATAATTTATAATTGGCTGGTTCGGATGTATTATATACAGATAGGCTGGTACTTTTATGCGCTTTGACAAAGAAAGCGGAGAATGGAGGGATGGCGAAATCGCTACCGATCACGTAGGGTTGGTAGGTGGAGCCGTCATATATATAAATGTATCCGTCTAAGGCCGAGTTTGATTCTATTTGACTAAGAGCTAAAGGAGCCGGCAGAGGATTACCGCATAGATACCAGCCGTTGTGATTCTGGTTCTGGCTTTGGTTGTTAATGCTTACCGGAATAGAGGCTTGACCGTTTTTTCCGAAATCTATAGGGATATCTTTTGCTTTCGAGGAGAAACGAAGGTTCTGACGATCGGCGGAAGCGTCAATAGCGATCAGGTATCCCTTGTTCTTCTTGAAGATGGGCTGGGATGTATTGATTATTGTTCGTGGTATGACTTCCCAGTTGTTGGAAGGGCTTTGTGAATTAGCTCGCTTTTCTCCGTTATAGGTTTGTACGTAAAAGTAATTACCGTTTGTATCGCTTTTGTCATCACCCAGTTGGAAATCCGGGTCTATGCCGGAAGCGAATACATCGAAGGGGAAGGAGATAAAATACCATTTGCCTTTTTGAGCGAAGGTCTTCTCGATTGTTATTTTGCCGGAGATGTTAATAGTTCCAAACGATCGCAAGGTGGAGGAAGACGCCAAGATACCATCATTAGGATAGATGGTAAGGTTATTTGCGGATAGATTTCCGGTTGGTAAAATATGGATATTTCCATTGCCAATAAAGATATCTTTACAGCTGATATTTGTATTTATGGAGATATTGCCGTTAATCAAGGCGTTGCGGTGACGGTAGGCGGGTAGGTGGCTCCAGCGATCCTCATGGTTCCAATTGCTGTTTCCGGTAAATAGGGAATAGGTAGGAATCATGCCGTGTGCGTAAACGCTGTCTACATAATAATAGCCGTTTTTGGTATTGGCGGCCGGTGTGGGGACGATAATATCCAATCCCGGGGGATTGCTGCCTATATCCGTCTTTTCGAATGAAGCAGTAGCATCGTCTTTATTTAAAGTTATGATCGACACATATTCTGGTTTGTTAGGGCGGTAAGTCTTAACTTGCATCTTTTCTCCGAGCATTAAATGGATGCCCCCTTTCCGTATACTGATTTTTATATCTTGATGATCTGTTAACGTGAAATGCTCGAAAGCCACTTGCGTATTCATTGGCATTCGTAACCCGTAGTTTCCGTGGCTGTTAGGAATATCTTTCACGCCGGAGATATCTTCAATAAGGGCTTCACCTGTAATGGCATAATCCCAATTATCAGAAGCAAGTCCCTCAAATGTCTGCATCCGAAACGTATCTCGAATAGATATATTTGCGTTACTTTGCACAAAGCTTTCCCATGTAGACGGATTTGAAACTTGTGACTGAATAAATTGTTGTACGAATAGGAATGCCGTACAAGCGACAACGCATCTGGATAGATGCCAAATTCTCTTTTTCATAGCTAAGTTGATTTATATTTGTAAATATGTTCGCAAATATACGTAAATAATTGAAATAATATATCTTTGTGGCATGAAAGAATTTATCATATCTGAGGCACAGACCGAGAAGGCCGTTTTGGTGGGTTTGGTTACCCCTGAGCAAAATGAGCAAAAAGTTAAGGAATATCTGGACGAATTGGCTTTCTTGGCCGATACGGCAGGGGTGGATGCGGTAAAGCGTTTTACCCAGAAAATGGATTACCCGAATTCCGTCACTTTTGTCGGGACCGGTAAATTGCAGGAAATTAAGGAGTATGTGGTAGAGAATGAAATTGGCTTGGTGATCTTTGATGATGAGCTGAGTCCGAAGCAACTCCGTAATATTGAGAAAGAATTGCAGGTGAAAATCTTGGATCGTACGAGCTTGATCTTGGATATCTTCGCTAGCCGTGCGCAGACCGCCCATGCGAAGACACAGGTGGAGCTTGCACAATATAAATATATGTTACCCCGCTTGACTCGTCTGTGGACACACTTGGAGCGTCAGCGAGGCGGCGTAGGTATGCGTGGTCCGGGTGAGACACAGTTGGAGACTGATAAACGTATTATCTTGGATAAGATCGCACGATTGAAGAAAGAGCTGGTGGATATTGACAAGCAAAAAAGCGTACAACGGAAAAACCGGGGTAAGATGGTACGTGTAGCGTTGGTCGGATATACGAACGTAGGTAAATCTACCTTGATGAACTTATTGAGCAAGAGTGAGGTCTTTGCCGAGAATAAGTTGTTCGCTACGCTAGATACGACCGTACGCAAGGTAATTATCGAGAACTTGCCGTTCTTGCTGTCTGATACGGTCGGATTTATCCGTAAGTTACCGACCGAGTTGGTGGAATCTTTTAAATCTACCTTGGATGAGGTACGGGAGGCGGATTTGCTGGTACATATCGTGGATATCTCACACCCGACTTTTGAGGAGCAAATAGAGGTCGTGAACCGTACGTTGGCGGAGATCGATAAGACCGAGAAACCGATGATCATGGTTTTCAATAAGGTGGACGCATTTACCTTTGTCCCGAAAGAGGAAGATGATTTGACCCCTCGTGGTCGTGAGAATATCGATCTGGATGAACTGAAACGTACGTGGATGGGAAAATTGCAAGATAATTGCATCTTTATCTCCGCCAAGGAACGTACGAATATAGAGGCGTTGAAAGAGATGTTGTATGAACGGGTCAAACAAATCCATATCACCCGTTTCCCCTACAATGACTTCCTCTTTCAGCAATATGATGAAGAGTAGAGTCTTACAAAATTAGTACCAATGAATCATTTGAGAAATTTGCGGCCGGATGAGATCGCCACCTTGCGATCTCAGGCTTGCCGGGCCGATGATTGGAATCAAGTTTGGGTTCCAGAAGTGTTTGATATTGAATATGTGAACCACGTACGTTTTTCAGGAGTGGTTAAGTTAGGAGCCTTTCGTAAGGTGTTTACCCTGCCGGGAGGATTGGTAAAGCATAGCGGGCTTCGTCATGTTACCCTGCATAATTGTACGTTGGGGGATAATGTGCTGATCGAGAACGTACAGAATTATATCGCTAATTACCGGATCGGTGATGACTGCTTTATCCAGAATATAAATGTTATGTTGGTGGAAGGCAAGGCTACGTTCGGGAATAATGTCGAGGTGTCGGTCTTGAATGAGACCGGCGGGCGTGAGGTTCCGATTTACGATGGCCTGTCGGCTTCATTGGCTTATATTATCGCTTTGTACCGCCATCGTCCGGCCTTGATCGAACGCTTGCGGGATATGATTACCGCTTATACGGAGGGTATTGCCTCTACGGAGGGAACGGTTGGCGATAAGGTCAAGATTGTCAATACCGGTACGATCCGTAACGTGAAGATTGGTGATTACGCGACCATAGAGAATAGCGCACGTCTGGAAAATGGTTCCGTAAATAGTAAGAGAGAGGCCCCGGTATTTATCGGGGATAGTGTGATTGCGCAAGATTTCATTGTCTCTTCGGGAGCCAAGATCGCGGATGCCGCTAAGATTATCCGTTGCTTTATCGGACAGGCTTGCCAAGTGACGCATAACTTCTCGGCCCATGATTCCTTGTTGTTCAGCAACTGCGCTTTCGAGAATGGGGAGGCTTGCGCTATTTTCGCCGGTCCGTTTACGGTGTCTATGCATAAGAGTAGTTTGTTGATAGCGGGAATGTATTCGTTCTTGAATGCGGGAAGTGGCTCCAACCAGAGTAATCATATGTATAAGCTGGGACCGATTCATCAAGGGATCGTGGAACGTGGTTCCAAGACGACCAGCGACTCGTATATCCTTTGGCCGGCCCGTATCGGCGCTTTCTCTTTGGTAATGGGCCGCCATCATCATCATAGCGATACTTCCGATATTCCATTCTCCTATTTAATAGAGAAGGATGATGAGACTTACTTAGTCCCGGGAATTAATCTTCGCAGCGTGGGTACGATCCGTGATGCCCAGAAATGGCCGAAACGTGATAAACGTACGGACCCGGATCGCTTGGATATGATTAACTATAATCTATTGAGTCCCTATACGATCCAGAAGATGCTGAAAGCGGTGGATATCTTGAAAAACCTGCAGGCATTGGTTGGAGAGACTTCCGAGATTTATTATTATCAGAATACTCGTATAAAAGGTTCCTCCCTCCGGAATGCGTTGAACTTTTATGGGATGGCAATTAATAAGTTCTTTGGTAACTCGTTAATCAAGCGTTTGGAAGGTACGACCTATTGTTCTATGGAAGAGGTCTGGGAGCAATTGCGTCCTACGGAATCCAAAGGCTCCGGAGAATGGCTGGACTTGGCGGGCTTGATCCTCCCGAGGGAACCGCTAGATGCCTTGTTGCAAGATATCGAACAGGGGGAAATCGCTTCCTTAGAGGATGTGGAATGTTTTTTCCGTTTGGTTCACGGACGTTATTATTCCTTGGAATGGACATGGGCCTACGAGATGATCGAACGTTATTATGGGGTGGATCTCCGTTCGATTTCCGCCGCGGAGATTATTGATCTGGTTCGCCGTTGGCAAGAATGTGTGATCCGCTTGGATGAGATGCTTTATGAGGATGCCCGTAAGGAATTCTCTTTGACTTCTATGATCGGTTTCGGTGTGGATGGTTCCAACAAGGAAAAACAACAGGATTTCGAGGGTGTTCGAGGAGATTTCGTGAATAACCCGTTTGTTACCGCCGTGCAGGAACATATCGTGAATAAACGGGCGCTTGGGGATGAACTGATCGAGAGGTTGAAACCTTTAGTATAAAGCTTATGAAACCATTATTTCAAGAACTGCCATTCCCGATAGATAGTCACATTCATTTCTATGTGGAGGATCTACCGCATTTTATAGTGCCTTGGCACTACCATCCGGCTATTGAGATAATGTATATCACAAGTGGTACGGGTACTCGCTTTGTCGGGGATCATGTGGAAGGATATTTCGAGGGCGATGTTTGTATGATCGGCCCTCAACTGCCACATGAGTGGAGAAACGACCCTGTTTATTTCGATAAGAGTTCCGGCTTGCGGGCTACTTGTATTTGCTTGTTCTTCAAGCGTCAGATTTTTGAACCTAATTTAATCCGTCTTCCGGAGATGAATAATATCCGGGAATTGATAGAGCGTTCCCGTAGAGGGATTAAGTTTGTGGGTAAGTCCCGGAAGAAGATTGCCGAGCTGATCAGCCAATCCGCCAATGAGACGGGAGCGAGTAGGGTGATCAAATTGATTGCTTTACTGGAATTAATGGCGACTTCCGAAGAATATGAGATATTAGCCAGTACGGGGTTTACGGAAACGGTCAACTCGGACGATTTCGAGCGTTTCAATAAGGTCTATAAATATCTGGTGAAGAACTTCACGTCTCCAGTGAAGCTGGAGGAAGTCGCCGCTTTGGTAGGCTTGACTCCGACCGCTTTTTGTCGTTATTTCAAGAAACGGACCAAGAAGACTTTCGTGGAGTACCTGAATGACATGCGCATAGGACACGCAAAAAAACTATTGATAGAGGGAAATCTGAAGATATCCACGATTAGCTCCGAGGCCGGATTCAATAATCTATCCAACTTCATCGGCCAATTTAAGAAAACCACGAATATGCTTCCATCCGAGTACCAGAAAAAATATAAGGAGCGCCTGGATGGAGAATAAGGGCAGGATTTCATAGTTGTTTGGAAAAATACTAAAATAAAGCCCAAGGTATTCGATCTATTTTTGCGATATAAGTTGTATCGTAAAATAGAATATCATGGAACATAAAAAGATTGTAATCCCATCCTTGTCATTTTTTCAAGATGAGCTAAAGGGGGAAGGTGTGGTAAAGAGCCGGAGAACTTTAGGCGAGCTTGCCGGAATTTTTGAGAATCAAGATGCTTATTCCCAATTACCATTAGATCAATTAGCATACGAGGTATATAGTTATTTACCGGAGCGGGAAGGCACTCCGGGAGGGCTTTATTTTGGTATTACTCAATTATATCCGGGAAAGGTGGGAGATGAGTATTTCATGACGAAAGGCCATTTTCATCAACAAGAGGATCGTTCGGAGTATTATTGGGGATTGGAAGGCGAAGGTATGTTGATCTTGATGGACCGAGAACGGAATACGTGGGCGGAAAGGATGATGCCGGGTAGCCTGCATTATATACCGGGCGGTGTAGCGCACCGGGTAGCTAATACTGGAAATAGCGTCTTGTCATTTGCCGCATGCTGGCCTTCGGATGCCGGGCATAATTATGAAGAGATCGCGAATAAGGGCTTCTCGGCCCGATTGGTAGAAGTGGACGGTACCCCTAAATTGCGATAGCCTATGTATACGATAGCGATAGATTTAGGGGGGACGGTCGTAAAGATCGGACTATTGTCTGATGGTGAGATCGTAGACTGTGTGAGATTACCTTCCCGTCTGGCTCTGGGATTAGCTCCGAACTTACCTAAGATAAAGGAGGCGATCGATCGGTTGTTGGCCGCTTGGCGTATTGATGTGGCTGCGCTTCGTCGTATCGGCCTGGCTTTTCCCGGGCTGGTAGATCCAATTCATAACCGGGTAATCTCTACGAATGAGAAGTATGATGATGCCTGTTCGATCAGTCTGGATAAATGGGCATGGGAGAATTGGGAAGTTCCTTTCTGCATGGATAATGACGCTCGTTTGGCCGTAGCCGGAGAATGGTGGCAGGGTGCGGCCCGGGGAAAGAACAATGTGGTCATGATGACAATCGGAACCGGTATCGGTACGGGAGTCGTGATCGATGGACGGCTTCTGTATGGACAGCATTTTCAAGCGGGTTCTTTGGGAGGACATTTTGTGTTGGATTATAAGGGCCGTCGATGTTCATGCGGGAATAAAGGCTGTGTAGAAGCTCTGTCTTCCTCTTTCTTCTTACCGACCATTATCAGGGAGCATGCCCTTTTATCGGAATCGTTTAAACGAGATGCGGATGTATATGATTTCAAGCGCATTTTTAGGTTAGCGCAGGAGGGGGATGAAGATGCTTTATTAATTAGGAATGAATGTATGGATATCTGGGCGTCGGCGATAATAACCTATATACATGCTTATGATCCGGAAGTCGTGATTCTAGGTGGGGGGATTTTAAAAAGCCAAGAGGTGATTATCCCTTATATCAGCAAACGAGTGGATGAGTTGGCTTGGTGTCCTTCCGGGAAAGTCCCGATTGTGCCGGCAATCTTGGGCGATGACGCCGCTTTATTCGGCTTGGAGTATTTCATGGTAAAACAACAGCAAAATGAACGGATTTGTATTTGATAAAGGAATTGATATAACACCGGTTCAATCGCCTATGGGGTTTACCTATGGGGCGGGTGTATTTGGTCCGGAGGTCGAGATTCGCCGGCTGGAAGATATACGGGCTAGTTTGCGTGATCCTCAATGCAAGGGACCGGAGCAGGTTTACTCGATCGCTATGGATGTCGGCAAGGAAGAACATCGTGCGTTGCTGAATAAGTTACATTTGTTATTCGGGGTAGTGACATATAGCGCTGGTAAATTGGGGCAGGAGCCAGTCAGAAGTCAAGGGCATATTCATAAGATATCTCCTTATAGCGGTTGGTCTACGCCGGAGATCTATGAGATTTGGTCGGGAGAGGCGATTATTTATATGCAGGAGTATGCGGAGGATCAGCCCGGTCGATGTTATGCGGTACATGCCTTTCCGGGGGATGTAGTGATCGTTCCTCCCTATTGGGTACATGCGACGATTAGCGCAAATCCGAGATTACCTTTGACTTTCGGGGCGTGGTGCGATAGAGATTATGGTTTTGTGTATGAGGGGGTTCGTAAACACAGGGGAATCGCTTGGTTTCCTGTATTTAATGGAAGCGATGAATTAGAATGGATCGCAAATTCGATGTACGATTCCTCTCATTTGATTTGTAAATCTCCTTCGGATTATATTTCTTTAGATATTCGGAAAGGGGTATCTATTTACAGACAATTCGAGGAAAATCCGGAGATTTTCTTATATGTGCCTAATCCGGCGTTGAAGGCGGAGGTATGGCGTGATTTCGAGCCTTGAGTTTATAGATGGATTAAATACACAAGAAAAACATGAAAAACACGAGCTATAGATATTGGATGATTTATGTAATAGCGATTGTCGCCGCTATGGGAGGACTATTGTTTGGCTTTGATACCGGCGTGATTTCCGGGGCGATTCCTTTTTTCCAGAAAGATTTTGGTATAGACGATAGTATGGTGGAGGTGGTTACTTCCTCCGGTTTGCTGGGAGCTATTCTGGGAGCGCTGTGTTGTGGTAAATTGACGGATCGCATAGGACGTAGAAAAGTCATTTTGACTTCGGCTGTTATTTTCGCTTTCGGTGCGTTAGGATCGGGTTGGGCTCCGGACATTTACCACTTGATTGCCGCCCGTTTATTCTTGGGAGTGGCTATCGGGATCTCTTCTTTTGCCGTACCTCTTTATATTGCGGAAGTTTCCCCGGCGAAGTCACGGGGGATGTTTGTCGCCATGTTCCAATTGATGATTACGATCGGGCTTCTGGTATCTTATCTTTCGGATTTGTATTTTGCGGATGAGACGTCTGTTTCATGTTGGAGGCCAATGTTTTATGTGGGGGTGATTCCCGCTATTATTTTGTTCGTGGGTATGTTGCTGGTTCCACCATCTCCAAGGTGGTTGATGTCTGTTGGCCGGGAGGAAGAGAGCCTATCCGTCTTAAAGATGGTCGAGCATCCGGATTTGGTAAATGCCTCGTTTGAGCAGATGCGGAATGAGATGCGAAAGAATGATGAGCGACAAGGATGTTTTAAGGATCTGGCCCAGCCTTGGTTACGGAATGCGTTAGTTATCGCTATCGGTATTATGTTTTTCCAGCAATTTGTAGGTATCAATACCGTGATTTATTATAGCCCTAAAATCTTTTTGATGGCCGGTTTCGATGGTGCGGTCTCTGCGATTGGGGCCTCTGTCGGGGTAGGTGTTGTCAATTTATTATTCACGTTGTTGTCTGTCTACTTTGTAGATCGGCTGGGAAGGCGTAAACTTTATTTTCTGGGGTTGAGCGGTATCGTGATTTCCTTGTTGCTACTCGCTACCTCTTTTATATTCGCCGCTCAATTAGGGGATTCTGGGAAATGGCTTTCCATCGTCCTTATTTTCTTATATGTGGGATTTTTCGCTATCAGCATCGGGCCGTTAGGTTGGTTGATTGTGTCGGAAGTGTTTCCACAAAAGCTAAGAGGGTTGGGGACTTCTCTCGGCTCGTTGTCCGTATGGTTTTTCAATGCGATCGTATCGTTTACTTTCTTCAAGATATTGAAGGTGTTTTCAATATCGGGAACCGAATTAACGATCAATGGCGAAAGCCAAGGGAATCCGGCGGGAGCGTTCTTATTTTATGCGTTCATTGGAATTGTGGCGATTATTTGGGGATATTTCTATGTACCGGAAACGAAAGGAGTTTCATTGGAGAAGATCGAGGCTTTTTGGAGAAAAGGAGGACACCCGAAAGATAAAATAATATAATATGGATAGAAGAGTATTTATTAGACAAACAGCAGTTGCGGCATTAGGCGGCTTAGTGGCTTTTGATTTATCAAAGGCATCAGCTAAAAGTGAAATGGCTTTTGCCGGGAAAGGAGAAATCTCGCCCCGGGCAATCACCATGTGGGATTTTTCTTGGTTGGAGAGGCGTTGGGCCGGAGCCGGTTATGAGGACTGGGACCAAGTATTGGACGAGCTCTCGGAACGGGGGTATAATGCGATACGTATTGATGCTTATCCTCATTTAATAGCGGAGAATCCAATGAAGAAATGGTTACTTAAAGAAGTTTGGAATCAGCAAGATTGGGGAAGCCCGGATATGAATGAGGTACAAGTTCAACCGAATTTGAACTTGTTCTTGTCGAAATGTAAGGAGCGGGATATTAAGGTCGGGCTTTCTTCTTGGTATCGTCTCGATGTGGATGAGGTTTGCCTGAAATTGGATACACCGGAGAAATTGGCGGATTGCTGGCTGACAACCCTTCGTTCGATCGAGGAGGATGGGTTATTGGATACGATCCTTTATGTAGATCTTTGCAATGAGTGGCCCGGTGATTCGTGGGCTCCTTTTTTCGCTAAGACATATCCGAATGTCGGTTGGGGGAATTGGTATAAGGAGGAATCCTTACGATGGATGAAAACCTCGTTGGAGAAGATGCGACAAGTATATCCGGATATGCCATTCTTATATTCTTTTGATCATGGGGATGTCAAGAAATATGAAGAGGTGGATTGCTCTTTTCTTGATTTGTATGAGCATCATATTTGGATGGCCCAACAGAATGGTGGAGAATTTTATAAGCTGGTGGGATATGGCTACAATCGTTTTTCACCGGATGATTATAAGAATGTGGTGAAAAACGCGGAACGGGTTTATCGGGAAAGACCTGAATATTGGCAGAAATTGTTGACTGATAAGATCGAGCTTATGGCTTCCGTGGCCCGGAAGAATCGCCGTCCTCTCGTTACGACAGAATGTTGGGGATTGGTGGATTATAAGGATTGGCCTTTATTGAAATGGGATTGGATAAAGGATCTTTGCGAGTTAGGAGCTATTACGGCTGCCCGTACGGGTATGTGGGTCGGTGTAGCGACCAGTAATTTTTGCGGACCTCAGTTTGTTGGGATGTGGCGGGATGTGGAATGGCATAAACGCTTGACTTCCATCATCCGTTCTTCTCCGATTGATGCGTCTCTCATGAAGAATAATGAGGTAGCGGCCAAATTGTTGAAACGACTTTAATCTTGGGATGGTATGTATTACGATCATTCTTATATTTTGATAAGATTCTAAAAGCAGGAGGTAAATTTCTATAAAGTTTATGTCTTTAATAATTGTAACTTGCCTTCGTGAAAGAGTTAAATAAATCGGATGTCATGAAAAGAATAATTTTAATTATGTGTTGTTTCCTATCTGTATTCGCTTGGGCCGATGATGGGAGGACAACGATCTCATTAAATGGGGAATGGGATTTCGATCAAACGGAACTGGCTTTTCCTCCACGGAAATATACCCGTAAGATACCGGTTCCGGGATTGGTGCATTTAGCGAGGCCTAAAATCTCTCAATACGAGAAATTCTTTAAGAAACCTGACGGCGTGGAGCTGGTGGAACAGTTTAATTTCTTAGAGAGAGATTATACGCCGATGTATAATTGGTATAAGCGGAAAGTATTTATCGACGAGAAATTCAAGGATGAGCAATTATTCCTTACGATAAAGAAAAGCCAATACGTTACACGAGTCTTCGTGAATGGGCATGAAGTGGGGGCTTCTATGGAATGCTATACTCCAATGGATTTTAATATTACGAGTGCCGTAAAATATGGCTCGGACAATGAGATATTGATTCAGGTGGGCGACCGGGCGTGGTTGCCTAGCGAGGCCGCCGGCGGAACGGATAAGGAGAAAGTCCATTACCTACCCGGAATCTGGGATGACGTGTTCATTACGGCTACTGGAAAGATGCGGGTCGATAAAGTTTTGTTCCTGCCTTCTCTGGCTAAAGGATTGGTGACAGTTAAGACCTTGGTGAGAAGTTTGTATCCACCCCAAATGTTGTATGGGGATAAAATGAAGGATTCTTGTAAGATTGAGTACTGTGTCAAGGAGAAGACTACAGGGAGGATAGTAGGAAAGAAAATGATTGAAGGTGAGGCTAAGCGGGATAATAGGACTTATTTCGAAACGAGTATCTCTTTGGATAATCCGAAGGCTTGGACTCCTGATTCCCCTTTCTTGTACGAAGGCGAGGTCTCGGTGTATGACCAAAATGAGCTTGTAGATCGTTATTCCGTGAACTTCGGTATGCGTGATTTTTCGAGAAAAGGCAAATTCTTTACGCTTAATGGGGATAAATTCTACTTACGAGGCTCCAATATCACGCTTCAACGTTTCTTTGAGGACCCGGATTGTCAAGCGTTGGCTTGGGATCGGGAATGGGTGAAGAAACTGATGGTAGACCTGCCAAAGTCAATCGATTGGAACGCTATGCGAATATGTGTAGGAATTGTACCTGACTTCTGGTATGACCTTTGCGACGAGTATGGTATCGTATTACAGAATGAGTGGCTATATTGGCAAAATCATGGATGGGATGAACAGGTACGTAAGGAGTATACGAATTGGGTATGGAGCGATGGGAATCATCCCAGTATCGTGATCTGGGATGCGATCAATGAGAACTGGGACAGTTATATAGGAAATACGCTGATTCCCGAACTAAAGGAATTAGACCCGACCCGGATCTGGGATGCCGGTTACATGACATCAGATCAGATGGGGACGAACGATGAGATGGATGAGCCACACCCTTATCGTGCGCTTACGTTGATGCATTCCAGCGAACTGAACGACTACTTCAAAAACAATCCCTATAACTTAGGTGCATTGCATGAGAATTGGGTAGGTTTCTCTTCTATACTAGATGCGGGCGTTCCTCAGTTGGTGAATGAGTACGGATGGATTTGGTTATGGCGTGATGGACGGCCCTCGAAATTGACACTTAACAATTACAATTACTATCTTGGCGAGAATGCCACTCCGGAACAATGTCGTGAATTGCAGGCATATTGGTTGGAACTTGAGACGGAATGGCTGCGTTCGGAACGTTCGGTAGGCGGAATCTTGGCTTTTTGTCATTTGACAAATAATTATGGTTTCACGGGAGATTGGTTCATCAATGATATCAAGGATTTGGAACCTTCACCGGCTTTCCGCTGGTTCAAGCATTGTTTCGCCCCTTCGGCAGTCTTTATCGATTTAGCGGATCGTCGTTATACCAAACATCTCGAACCTTTGAAACCGGGTAGTGATTTAGTATTCAACTTGGTAGGGGTGAACGACTTGAATAAGGAGTCGTCTGGAAAAGTTCTCTTGAAACTACTAGACGAGAAAGGAACTATTATTTCGACACAAGAAGAGTCTATTGTGATTGAACCTTTTGGCAAGCGGCTTCAGCCTTGCCTTCTGAAATTGCCCTCAAAAGCAGGAGGTTATCTTTTGATAGCCGAGTATCATGAGGAGGGGGCTTCGAAACCAGTGCTTAGTCGCCGTTACCTAAAAGTAGGCGATGCGGTAACCTCTTTCAAGGATTACTTCGAGTATACACTAAATTAGTTAGGTTAGCTTTTATATCTGATTTCCTACGGCGGCACTCCTCGTGAGTGCTGTCGAGGGGAATGCTACCCCTTTTTGAAAATACTCAGAGTCCGAATAACCAAAAAGTAATGTTAGGAATATTGTTTAAACCTTTAAATTCAAATAGTTTATGAAAAAGAAAAGTAAGGATCAGCGATGGCGTTGGATATGTGTCGGGTCATTATTGCTCGCTTCCTTAAATGGCAATCTGGAGGCAAGCGGCCTTTCCCATCCTGATGTAAATCCGATGGAAGTTTCTCAAGCGACAAGAAAATTGAGAGGAACGATCTTGGATACAAATGGAACTCCGGTTATCGGTGCGAGTATTTCCGTAAAAGGAACTACTACCGGTACGATCTCTGACATGAATGGCGTATTTACGCTAGATGTGAAAAATGGCGATATATTGGAAATCTCGTTTATAGGCTATCTCTCCCATACGGTTAAGGTCGGTACGCAGACTGATTTACAGATTGTCTTGAAAGAGGACACGCAAGCCTTGGATGAGGTGGTAGTGGTTGGTTATGGCGTTCAGAAGAAGAGCGTGATGACAGCGGCCATCAGTCGTGTCACCTCCGATGACTTGGAGAAGCTGACGCCGACCCGGGTAGAGGATGTGTTACGAGGAAAAGTCTCGGGAGTAAGCATTATGCAGAATTCCGGACAACCGGGAGCCGAGTCGAGAGTCCGTATCCGTGGTACAGGAACTATCAATGATAGTAACCCTTTGTATATTGTGGACGGAATGCCACTTGAAGGAGGTGTCGATTATCTGAATCCGCAGGATATACAGTCTATCGAGGTCTTAAAAGATGCCGCTTCAGCCGCTATCTACGGTTCACGTGCGGCTAATGGTGTTATTCTGGTTACGACAAAGAGCGGGAAAAAAGGAAAAGCGGTTGTCAACTATGATTTCTCCATCGGTTGGCAAAATCCTTGGCGAAAAATGTCGGTCTTGAATGCCACCGAATATGAGACAATAATGAATGAGGCTTACGTGAATGCCGGGATGGACCCTATTTACGATGATCCTTCGAAAGCTGGTGTAGGGACGAACTGGCAGAATGAGATTTATAACGAGAATGCCCCGATCATGAATCATCAAGCGAGCATCAGTGGTGGTGGTGATAAGGGAAGCTATTTCCTTTCTTTTGGTTATTTAGATCAAGAAGGAATTGTTGGAGGAAAAGATAAGTCGGATTATAAACGATATAGCTTACGTTTCAACAATACCTATAATGTGTTTGAGAATAAGACGAATAAATTCTTCCGTAGTTTCAAGGTCGGTACGAACCTAGGATATACACGGATCATATCCAAAGGTATTTCGGAGAATGACAACTTCTCCGGCCCGCTGGCAAGTGCGGTGATGACTCCACCGAACGAATCGGTCTATCTGGAGAATCCTTCGGCGGAAGATCTCGCTTATTACGAAAAAAATTATCCCGGTTATGTCAAGGATGACGAAGGCCGTATTTATAACGTGATCGAAAATCAAGAGATCGTGAATCCGGTCGCTATGATGCAGACCTTAAACAATAACAAGGACTGGGATAAATTTGTAGGATCTGTTTGGGGTGAATTGGAAGTATTCGAGAATCTTACGTTTAAGACCTCTCTCTCTACGGATATGGCTTTTTGGGGCGAAAGGAATTGGTTCCCTGTTAGTTATTTGTGTTATATGGTCAAGAATGAGAAATCGAGGGTGGAGCAAACGATGAATCGTGGCATGAAACTTCTTTGGGAGAATACGTTGAGTTATAAACGTTCGATCGATAAACATAATTTCGCGGTTTTACTGGGAACCTCTATGGAACGGTATGATAGTAAAAAGGTAAAGGGAACGGCCTTGAACTTACGAGCGGAAGATGATCATAAAGCGTGGATCGATTTCACCAATAGTGCCTCTCCCGGCGATCAGCATTCGGAAGGTGGGGCGACGGAGCATCGGATGGCCTCCGTTTTCGGACGATTGAACTATAATTATGACGAAAGGTATATGCTTGAGTTAACCCTTCGTCGGGACGGTTCCTCTAACTTCGGCCGGAATAATCAATATGCCTATTTCCCGTCCGTCTCTGCGGGCTGGACGTTGACTAACGAGCCTTTCATGGAAAATAAACCGGGATGGTTCGACTTCTTGAAAGTGCGCGGAAGCTGGGGACAGAACGGAAATGAGAAAATCGGATCGTTTGGATATACTACGACAATGACCGGAGGAAATAACTATAGTTTCGGGGCAAGCTCGAACGGTGTCATTCATAGCGGAACAAAGCCTACTTCTTTGGCTAATCCTGATTTGCGTTGGGAAACATCGGAGCAATTGGACTTTGGATTTGATTCTCGCTTCTTTAATAACTCCCTTTCTTTTAGTTTTGATTGGTTCAAGAAAGATACAAAAGACATGTTGATGGAGCGTCCGATACCCCTATATGTGGGAAGTGGCTCGCCTTTATCGAATGTCGGGACATTGACAAACCAAGGTATCGAGCTTGAAGTCGGTTATAAATTAAGTGTAGATAAAGTGAATCTATCTTTCTTGGCGAATGCTTCTTATGTGAAGAATGAGATCAAGAATCTGGGAAATCAGACGGGATATATTGATAAAGAGAGTTTACCAACTTTAGGTACGGTATCAAGGAACGAAAATGGTTATCCAATCGGTTATTTCTTCGGATACAAGGCAATTGGGGTTTTCCAGACACAAGAGGAGATCGATAGCTATATCAGTCCTGCTACCGGTAAGCCTATACAACCGAATGCGGCACCCGGTGATACGAAATTTGAGGATTTGAACGGAGACGGTGTGATCAGCGATGATAACGAGGACCGTACGATGATAGGCAAGCCTAATCCGGATTGGATGGTTGGACTTACCGTTGCGGCTGATTGGAATGGCTTTGATTTAAGTGCCTTTTTCCAAGGTTCTTTTGGAGCGGATGTTTTCGATGCGTTACGCCGTTATGAGTTGGCGGCAGTCAATTATACGTCGGATGCTTTGGAGCGATGGACTGGACCGGGTACCTCCAATTCGATGCCAAGGATTGTGTTAGGTGATACGCCTAAGAACTTCCGTCCGTCTACTTTGTTGGTTCACGATGCTTCTTTCTTGCGCTTACGTAATTTACAGGTAGGTTATACGCTACCGGCTCAGTTGACCCGGAAAGCTTATATACAACGCTTGAGATTTTATGCGTCGTTCGATAATTTGTTGACTATTACGGGATATAAAGGGATGGACCCGGAAATTGGTTCAACAATGGGTATAGATAAGGGTGTATATCCTCAAGCCCGGGTTTATACATTTGGATTGAATTTGACATTTTAATCATTAAAATTAGTGTTATGAATAAATATATTTATCTGCTAGCCGTTGTATTCGGACTAAGTGGCTGCAATGATTTTTTAGAGTTGTCTCCGACGAATAAGGTTATCGAAACGGATTATTACAAGACACAGGAGGATTTGACCGAGGCATTGGTCGCTGCCTATGACCCGTTGAAATGGAACGCTTATAATGCGTATAGCTCTTATGAACTGGTAAGTAATATCATGTCGGATGATGCGGAGACCGGTGGATCGACGGTCTCGGATCAACCGCAGTTGCAGCGAGTGAATGATTTTACCAATTGGGTGACACCGACAAACTTACCCGAGGGTTTATGGGGGCGTTCGTATGAGGGTGTGAACCGTGCGAATATCGTGATAGAGAAATGCCCTCTTCTTCCGGAGGGGACGATGTCGGAGGAGCTTCGTGATCGTTATGTGGCTGAGGCTCATTTCTTGCGTGTATTTTATTATTTCCAGTTGTGGCGTTTCTTTGGATACATACCGTATTACGAGACGAATTTGGGGTTGGATGATATAACAACTGTCCCTCAGTTACAGCCGGATGAGGTCTATGCGAAATTAATCGAGGATTTAGATAATAATGTTATTGGGAAGTTACCTAAGATAGTCCCGGCTAATGAGAAAGGACGAGCTACGAATGGTGCCGCTATCGCGATGAAAGCACGTATCGTTCTATATCAGAATGATGGTACTAAAATGAAGGAGATCGCCAGCCAATTGAAAGAACTAATTACCGATCCTGCCTATCAATATGATTTGATCCCGGATTATAAAGTTCTTTTTGATGATGAGTATGAATGGTGCAAAGAATCTGTTTTTGAAGTCAATTATACGGAAATCGGGAACTCGAATGATTGGGCAGGCAAGGCTAATCAAGGTAACTCCGATATAATAATGCTAGGAGCCAGAGGTTTGAAAGATCCTAATAATGTATATGTGGAAGGTTGGGGTTTTGCGCCTGTAACAAAAGCATTGAATGATGCGTTTTTACCAAATGATCCTAGAAAGTGGACAACAATCATAGATCATGAGGAGTTTAGAGCGGAAGGCGGGACGGTTAGCTCGGATGTGAATCAATATACAGGATATAGCGTACGCAAATATCATCCTCGTGCGGGGTATTCTTCTACGGTTGGCACGGAAGCGCTGAATTATAAGAACAATTACCGTGTAATTCGTTTCTCCGACGTATTATTGATGGCATCGGAAGCTTTGTTGAGAAGTGGAGGTAGCGTAGGCGAGGCACAGGATTATTATGCGAGAGTCGTTAAACGTGCGATGGGGGATGATTATAAGGTTCCGGTGGTTTCATTGGATAATATCTATAAGGAACGCCGTTATGAGTTTGCGATGGAAGGTATTCGTTATTGGGATTTAGTACGTACGAACCAAGCAAAAGATTTTATCAAAGGTTGGGATGATACAAAGAAATACTTACCGATCCCTCAGTCGGAGATTGATAAGTCGGATGGCCATTTGGTACAGAACCCTCATTTCTAAGAATTGAGCTGTATTTACATTTGTTCATTTTAGGAGAACCTGATAGCTTTTAATTTGTTGATAATTAGATATGGATGTGTGATCATTTGTCCACATCCATGTTTTTTGTCTTTAAGTAAATAGTTTAAATCGATAAAATATGAGATTAAAATAGAGTAATAACGGTACACGAATACCCATTTGCGACCGCTTACGATCCCGTTCGTTGGCTATTCACTTACGGATCCAAAAAGAAGGACATTTCTTTTTAGATGGGATAGGCTTGTATTCCAGATCTTTTTATGTACATTTGAAGCCACCCAATAGTGGGGTAACTAAAACATGATATGACTATGGAAAAGAAAACAGAAAAAGAGGAGAAGTATATGAAGGAATTACAAGATCGATATATCCGTTTCGACTGGGCCATCAAACGCCTACTCCGGCAAAAAGCGAATTTCGGAGTGCTAGAAGGCTTTCTTACCGTGTTCTTGGGCGAGCAGATCAAGATTGAGGAGATATTGGAGAGTGAGGGAAACCAGCAAATGGCCGATGATAAATTCAATCGGGTGGATATCAAGGCTAAGAACACAAAGGGAGATATCATCCTTATCGAGATCCAGAATACCCGCGAGCTTTATTATTTGGAACGTGTGCTTTATGGCGTGGCGAAGGCCGTCACCGAGCATCTTCATTTGGGACAGGACTATTCCGGGGTGAAAAAGGTCTATTCAATCAGTATCCTTTATTTTGATATAGGCGTAGGAACCGATTATCTGTATCACGGGCAGAACCAATTTGTCGGCGTGCATACCCATGATCATTTACAGGTAAATACCAAGGAGAGGGGTGCGATCGTCAAGCGTCTTCCCTCGGAGATCTTTCCGGAGTATATATTGGTCCGGGTGAATGAGTTTGATAAGGTGGCCGTGACCCCCTTGGAGGAATGGGTGCGATACTTGAAAGATGGGATCATAACTTCCGGAACGACAGCCCCCGGCTTGGAAGAGGCACGAGAGAAATTACGCTATTACTCAATGTCTCCCGAGGAACGTTATGCTTATGACGAACATCTGAATGCGATTATGATCCAGAATGACGTGTTGAGCACTGCTAAGTTTGAAGGACGGGAAGAAGGATTAGCAGAAGGATTAGCAGAAGGCAGAGAAGAAGGACTAATAGAAGGTCGAGAAGAAGGCCGTGTGGAAGAACGTCTAGAAACAGCTCGGCGTATGCGGTCTGATGGGCTTTCGATGGAAATGGTCGTGCGTTATACTGGTTTGTCAGAGGAGGAAATAAATAAATTATGATATCTTGGGGCTTTGCTAGCGGAGCAGGATCGGTTCTTTTAAGTTCTTGGCCTGCTCCTCGGATGATGTTCCAGTATCTCTTTGCGAAGGAATTCCCGGTCGATATGTGTATATATCTCGGTGGTGGTGATTTTCTCATGCCCCAGCATCTCTTGGATAGCGCGTAAGTTGGCGCCTCCTTCCAGCAAGTGGGTGGCGAAAGAATGACGGAAGGTATGGGGACTTACGTTTTTATGGATACCGGCGGCCTCCGTCTGTTGCTTGATGATATGAAATACCATGATACGGGAGAGGGCCGTTCCTCGCCGGCTTAGAAATAAAATATCCTCGAAGCCTTTTTTAACCACGACCGAATTCCGGTCATACAGATAGTTTTTAATTTCCCGCAAAGCAACTTCGGAGATAGGAACAAGCCGTTGTTTGCTTCCTTTACCCTCTACCCGGATGAAACCTTCCTTGGGATATATATCCGAATAACGCAGGCCAGTAAGCTCCGATACGCGCAGTCCACAACTATATAAAACCTCCAGCATCGCACGGTTCCGCTGTCCCTCGGGAAGCGTGAGGTCTATCGTGTCGAGAATGCTATTTATCTCGTTGACGGTTAATACTTCCGGCAGCTTCAATCCGATCTTGGGAGACTCTAACAATTCGGTCGGATCATTTGTTATATAATTGTCAAGCAATAAGAAACGATAGAACGATTTGATACCCGAGATGATGCGTGCTTGCGATCGGGGATGGATACCGATGTCACGTAATTGGGCGATGAACTGTTGCAAGTCGTCGTAGCTGATCTCCTTAACGTCCTTTTTCTCATCCTCTGCGAAACGTAGCAATTTGTCAAGATCTGTCAAATAGGCGTCGATGGAGTTGGCTGAGAGCGATTTTTCTAATCGTAAATAGGTGTTATATCGGTTTATTATATCTTTTCCTTGTCGCATTGTCGGTATGTCGTTATGAATGTGTCAAATAAAATCCTTACCTTTGCCGGATAATTCCGGCCTCAACGGGCGGTACAAAGGTAATAAACTTACAATTAAGAATGAAGAAGATTCAGATCATCAATGGCCCTAATTTGAATCTGTTGGGCAAGCGAGAACCGACAGTATACGGAAATGCCTCGTTCGAGGACTATTTGAGCGAGTTACGTGCCCGCTTTCCTCAGTGTGAGATATCTTATTATCAAAGTAATGTGGAAGGAGAGATAATTAACAAGATCCATGAGGTGGGTTTTGAATATGACGGTATCGTGTTGAACGCCGGCGCTTATACGCATACTTCCATTGCGTTGCACGATGCTATCAAGGCGGTTACTACGCCAGTCGTGGAGGTGCATATCTCGAATGTGCATGCCCGTGAATCGTTTCGTCATGTGTCGATGATATCGGCGGCATGCAGGGGAGTGATTCTTGGGTTTGGGCTGGATTCGTATCGGTTGGCGATCGAATCGTTTATGTGATAGAAGGTTTAGAAGGTTATCAAATAGAATTAATAATTAGGTTATAATAATTTAAGGTATATGTTAAAGCATACGAAGATTGTTGCTACAGTTTCCGACCAGCGCTGCGACGTTGCGTTCGTTGAGGCGTTATATAAAGCGGGAATGAATGTGGTGCGCCTGAATACGGCTCACATGATGGAAGAGGGGTTGACCCGTGTGGTAAATAACGTCCGTACCGTATCCGACCGTATCGGTATCTTGATGGATACGAAGGGGCCGGAAGTACGTACCACGACGACGGTAAACAAGGAACCGATCCCTTTCAAGACTGGAGAGATCGTGAAGGTAATCGGTAATCCCGATCAGGAAACTTCGCATGATTGTATTTGTGTGTCATATAAGAATTTCGTGAACGACTTGGCGATTGGCAGCGACATCCTTATCGATGATGGTGATCTGGAAATGAAGGTTACCGGGAAATCCGGCGATTGTTTGCTTTGCGAGATCCAGAATGACGCTACGCTAGGTAGCCGCAAGAGCGTGAATGTGCCGGGCGTACGTATCAATTTGCCTTCGTTGACTGAGAAAGACCGTAATAATATCCTTTGGGCGATCGATCATGATCTCGATTTTATCGCTCACTCATTTGTTCGCAACAAACAGGACGTGTTGGATATCCAACGTATCTTGGACGAGCGTAACAGCCCCATCAAGATTATTGCTAAGATCGAGAATCAAGAGGGTGTAGACAATATCGAGGAGATCTTGGAAGTGGCTTATGGTGTCATGATCGCTCGTGGTGACTTGGGTATCGAGGTTCCGGCCGAGAAGATCCCGGGTATCCAGCGTATGCTGATCCGTAAATGCGTGGAAGTGAAGAAGCCGGTTATCGTGGCTACGCAAATGCTTCATTCCATGATTAATAATCCTCGTCCTACTCGTGCCGAGGTTACGGATATCGCCAACGCTATTTATTATCGTACGGATGCTTTGATGTTAAGCGGTGAGACGGCTTATGGAAAATATCCGGTTGAGGCGGTACAGACCATGACGAAAGTGGCTCGTGAGGCCGAGAAGACTAAGCTTTCTGCGAATGATATCCGTGTACCGATCGAGGGGAATGATTTAGACGTGACTTCTTTCTTGGCGAAACAAGCCGTTAAGTCTTCTTCTAAATTACATGTGAAGGCGATTATCACGGATAGTTATACGGGTCGTACGGCACGTTATCTGGCCGCTTTCCGCGGAACCTCTACTGTGTTCGCTATATGCTATAATCCTCGTGTGATGCGTATGTTGGGTCTTTCTTATGGGGTATGGGCGGTTCATCAGCCGTACAACGACAGTCGTAGGGGATATTTCTATGATGCGTTGAACCAGCTGATCCATAGCGGACGTATCACTCGCAACGATATGGTAGCGTATTTGAGCGGTAGCTTCGGCGAAGGTGGCGGTACCAGCTTTTTGGAGATTAACAACGTAGGAAAGGTGCTGGATGCCGGCACGCAATATCAGTTGCCTACTTTTAAAGAGTAAGAGGAATGTTTACGGGCGAGATTGATGCGTATATTCTTTCTCATATAGATGAAGAAGGGGATTTGCTGTCGGCGTTGAATCGCGACGCCAATGTGAACCTTCTCCGTCCGCGTATGCTATCCGGGCATTTGCAGGGTAGGATATTGAAGATGTTTTGCCGGATGATTCGTCCGAGAAGAGTCTTGGAGATCGGGACTTATACGTCTTATGCCACTTTGTGTATGGCGGAAGGCATGGAAGAGGGGGCGTTGATCCATACGATCGAGATCAATGACGAGATGGAGGATTTTATCATGAAATATCTTTCCCGCTCGCTACATAAGGACAAGATAAAAGTCCATTTTGGGGATGCGATGGAGATTATCCCCCGTTTGGATGAGACGTTCGATATGGTTTTTATCGATGCCGACAAACGCCTGTATTCCGAGTATTATGATTTGGTATTCCCGATGGTCCGTCCGGGCGGCTTGATTCTCGCGGATAATACGCTTTGGGACGGTAAAGTGGTAGAAGAAGTGCATCCTTCCGATAAACAAACGAAGGGAATACTGGTTTTTAATGAAAAGGTTAAGCAAGACGATCGGGTAGAGAAGGTGATCCTCCCTTTACGTGACGGCTTGACGATGATCTGGAAAAAGTAAATAATAAAGCGTATGGAAAGTACTAGATTACAAAAGATCGAACGCCTTCTTCAGAAGGAGTTGAGTGATATATTTCAGAAGCAGACGCAAGGAATGCATGGCGTATTGGTCTCTGTCAGCGTAGTTCGTGTAAGTCCGGATTTAAGTGTGGCGAGAGCTTATTTAAGCATTTTCCCGTCGGATAAATCGCAAGAGCTATTGGAGGCTATACGGAGCAATACGAAAGCGATCCGTTTTGATTTGGGGCAACGTATTCGTTTGCAGGTTCGTAAGATTCCTGAATTGAGCTTCTTTATAGACGATTCATTGGATTATATCGAGAATATCGACAATCTTTTGCATAAGTAATCAGAGGAGCCTTGAATCTTCCGTTCTATATAGCCCGGCGATATCTCTTTTCGAAGAAGTCGCACAATGCCATAAATATCATATCGATGGTATCGGTATGCGGGGTTGTTGTCGCCACGATCGCCTTAGTATGCGCCTTGTCGGTCTATAATGGTTTCAACGACTTGGTCTCTTCTCTCTTCAGCAATTTTGATCCGGAGTTGAAGATCATGCCCCGGAAAGGGAAGGTTTTCGACCCGACCTCGGAAGAGATACGTAAGGTGAGGGAATTGCCCGGCATTGTTTGTTTTAGTGAGGTATTGCAGGACAATGCCTTGGTCCGTTATCGAGATCGTCAGGGTGTAGCTACCTTGAAAGGTGTAGACGAGCAATATGAGAAACTGGCGCAGATCGATAGTATCTTGATCGATGGAAAGTTCCTTCTGAATGACGAGGTGGCGAATTATGCGAATATGGGGATCGGATTGGCTTTCTCGCTAGGAATAAACGCTGGCTTCGTCTCTCCGCTAGAGATCTACGCTCCGAAGCGGGAGGAGAAGGTGAACATGGCGAATCCGGCTTCTTCTTTCAATTTGGAATATGCTTATATCGGTGCTGTCTTTCGTACGGACCAACAGGTTTACGATGATTCATATATGATCGTGCCTTTGTCATTGGCCCGTTCTTTATTTAATTATGATAAAGAAGTGACAGCGGTGGAATTGAAGGTGAAAGATAGCGGGGATATCGCTCCGGTAAAGAAAGAGATTCAACGTATCCTAGGTGATCAATATATCGTGCAAGACCGTTTTGAGCAACAAGAGGCTTCTTTCAAGATGATGCAAGTCGAGAAATGGATGACCTTCTTGATCCTTACTTTTATATTGGCGATCGCCTTATTCAACGTGGTGGGTTCTTTATCCATGTTGATGATCGAGAAACAGGAGGATGTGAGTACACTGCGTAATATGGGGGCTGATGACAGTCTGATCCGTCGGATTTTCTTGTTTGAAGGCTGGATGATCTCCGGTTTTGGAGCTTTGATCGGAGTCTTGATCGGGGTTGTACTTTGCTTGCTACAACAAGAGTTTGGCTTTATAAAACTAGGGGAAGCTGCCGGAGCGTTTATTATAGAGGCTTATCCGGTACGTGTAGTCCCGGTCGATATAATAACAGTCTTTGTAACGGTATTAACGATAGGCTTTTTGGCTGCGTGGTATCCTGTACGATATCTTGCTAAGAAGTTGAAAATTGAGAATTGAGAATGAATACCGCTTGCCGATAATTCTCAATTCTCAATTCTTAATTAGTTGTATTCTTTTCCGTATTTGATTTTAGCGTCGGCTACGAATTGTTTGATACGTTGTTCGTCATCCTTCTTACAAATCAATAATACGTTTCCAGACTCGGCCACGATGCAATCTTTTAGCCCTTGGATAACGGCTAGACGTTTCGGGTTATTTAATGCGATCACATTGCCGGAGCATTCGTATAGCATTGCCTCGTTATTTTTCAATACTGCGTTCTCATTTTCGTCTTTATTCGCTAGGTCGAACAAAGATCCCCAGCTACCGAGGTCGGCCCAGCCGAAATCTACACATAGCATATATACGTTGTGCGCTTTCTCCATGATACCGTAGTCGATGGATATATTTAGGCAATAAGGGAAATTCTCTTGGATGAACGCTTTTTCTTCCGGGGTATTAAATTTATCCTTACCTAGATCGAAACGGCTGCTGATATCCGGGAGATATTTAGAGAACGCTTCCAAGATCGTATTCACGTTCCAGACGAACAAGCCAGAATTCCAGAAGAATTCTCCACTTTCCATAAATACCTTTGCCAACTCGAGATCCGGTTTTTCAGTAAAGGTCTTCACCTTGGTGAAATCATCTACTACCGTATCACTGCTTTGGATATATCCGTATCCTGTTTCCGGGCGGCTAGGCTTGATGCCCAAGGTGACCAACGCACGGTTTCTCTTCACGAAATCCAACGCTTTTTGAACGTCCCTCAAGAAAACATCCTCTTTTAAGATCAGATGGTCGGAAGGGGCTACGACAATATTGGCTTCCGGATTGCATGCCTTAATATGATAAGCCGCATAAGCGATACAAGGGGCTGTATTGCGACGAGCCGGTTCCAAAAGTATTTGTTCTTCCGCTAATTCCGGCAACTGCTCCTTGATTAAGTCCGCATAAGATTCGTTGGTAACGATGTATATATTTTCAGTAGGGATGATTTTTGCGAAGCGATCAAATGTCATTTGCAGTAAAGACCGTCCGCTCCCAAAAAAATCAAGGAATTGCTTTGGGTAACTTTCTCTACTGAAAGGCCAGAAACGGCTACCGATTCCGCCTCCCATGATGACGCAATAATTATCTTTCATGATATTGGCTGTTATTATGATTATACGTTTACAAATGTAACGAAATAATCTTTCTATGCGAAACAATCCCATACATATTCCCACTGTGAAAAAAATATTTGAAAATTTTTACCCAAACGCTTGCGGGTTTAAAAAAAAGCTGTACCTTTGCAACGCATTTGAGAAACAAACCTACTGCTAAAGCTAAAAGGTTAATCAAAAATGCCCAGATGGCGGAATTGGTAGACGCGCTGGTCTCAAACACCAGTGGATTCACTTCCATGCCGGTTCGATCCCGGCTCTGGGTACAAAGATAAAAGCTAAGTGATTGATAGTTCGATACTTAGCTTTTTCTTTTTATCGGAGATGTTCCCAAATTGTTCCCAATCATCCTTATGTATCCCACCAAAGATGGGGCATTTACTTCATGCCATCTATTACTTTTAGTATAGAATCGGGCTTTTCTACCATTCGCAATACAGAATCCGAATCAAATCCCATATATTCTATATAGGTTCGTATTAACTCATAATGCTCTTTGGCATATTTTGTATCTATCGCACGTGTAGCGTTGAAGCAGATAGGTTCATGATGTGCTATTCTGTTACGAAATTCACGGATGGCAGTCAGTTGTTTGTAGATGTCTGTTTGCTTTAAACCATGCGCTTTGTTGGGGAATATTTGAAGAAGTGTTTTTCCTCCTATGCGGTAATTGCGTCTTGTAAACAGATAAGTCCAGAAGCCAAATGTAAAGGAAGCTACCATCTTATCGTTATTGTACACTCCCATATTGGTATAAGTGCGCTGTATGCGTACTATTTCGGAAGCTTCCTGTTCAAGTAATCCATTGGGTCTTGCTTGGTTGATTATCCAATTATCATCATTGAAATATTGTTTGTAGTGAGCGTTTATGGCATTGCGTAGCATTATCTCAAACATACCGATAACTCCATAAAAACGTTGGCTCAACTTGATGTTATATTGGTATAGGCGCAAGGTTTTGGCTTTTTCATTACCACTTGCTTGTGCGTATTTATTTAATCTTGCCGGGGATAGTACCTGCAAACATTCGTCATATTTCATTTGGTATAAGTTTAAAAACAAGACTTTTCTTGCAAAAATAGAAATTAATAGCTATATTTGCAAACGTAAGACCCTGTTGTCCCTGCTGAACAAGCAAACTTCAGGGTTATTGTTTTTTTTATGTGGGTTCTATTATACGTTTTTGATTTTAAAACAATTTGATTATAAGTTAATTAGATGTTTGTTTATGAGGATAGTAAATAATATTATTTTTATTGTCATTATACTAAGTGTGCTTGGTATGACAAGTTGCAACGAAGAAAAGCTAGAAGTTTTACCTTTTCATTTGGATAAAAAATCTTATGAGGTAATGTTAATGGGATGGAATGATATTCCTATTACAAACGGTAGTGGTATTCTGAGTGTTACTACTGAAGACAAAGAGATTGTTTCTGTATCATGTATTACTTTAGGAAATGATGGAGTTACTGCTGTACTCCGTATTACAGGACTTGAAAAGGGAAATATAAATCTGATAGTTAAGGATGATGTTACAAATGAAACGGAAAGAATATCTGTAAAGGTTACAGACAGCTATTTGGTTTATAGTGTAGATGAGAGTAAACACCCGTCTTTGCCTAATGGAACGATTATGTATTTGATAAATAATGAAGCTAAGGATTGTTATTTCTTTACATATAATTATATAAAGCATGAAGTATATAGCGATTTTATTACCAAGGGTTCTTATTCATTTTCAGTAGAAAAAAATAGTGATCCAAATCTATCGTATGAAACATTGCCATATTTAACATTAACGTATAAGACGGATGAGAATGATATTCTGACTGATGAAAATGTGCCTGCAAAGGAACATAAATTCAATTTAATAGGTTCTTCTGCATTGACTTATACCGCCATCAATAAGTTTTTGGGAGTTGATTGGGATGAGTTGGCAAAAACTCATAGTTTGCGTTCAGAAAGTATTGTTACCTTCATGAAAATGCAAGAGGATGGCACAAACTATTTGTTGCATGGAGAAATAACACAGTTTCCTCAAATACCTGAGGGGGTTTTGAAATAGGTGTCATTTTTTTGATATGATAATACAAACATAGGTGAGGTGTTGTTTTAGTTAGTAAGGTTTATGATATGGGCAATAAGCAGAGTTACTGCTTGTTCGTTCTGTACAATTAGGATATGCACATTTTCTGTTTCCTGTTATTATTTCTAATATAGTTGAACAAGAAGAAGATAGCATCGAAATGCTTAGACTAATTAATATATTTTTTATTTTTTGCCCATTGTGGTTGATTTATGTGCCTTAACTTTTTAAATGATTTGTAAATATAGGGAATTAAAGTGTAATTCATCATTGAATTACACTTTTTTGCTTATTGTTGGTTATAATTTGAATCCTCTATTTTTTCTTGGTTCTTCTGCTGATTGTCGCAAACCATGCCTTAATTTTTCCCATTGCTCTTTGAACCATTCACCTATCGGCTGCCTGTTTATAGTTAGCACTAATTTATTTTCATCAACCGAACTCTTCTCTATCTTGAAAATATCGTTCTTGATTTCAAATCTTCGTTTATGTTCTTCGGAATAGATTTTTCCGCTGCACCTGATTGCTTCCCTTTTGTATAAAAGAGAATCAACCATCCCCTTGGTAAAGCCAATGACATAACATAATTTTTCCATTCTCAGCATTTCTTTGAGCAATGGGAACCAGCAGAATGCTTTTTCGAGAATGGTACTCAATCGTGAAATTTCCTTGTCTTTGGCTTCAAGTTCTTGATTATGTATTCCTTGAAGATTACGAATTTGTCTGCCATGCTGCTCCTGTATTTGTTGCATCTGAACTTTTAAGTCATCAATGCTTTTGTCACGCTTGGAAATTTCATAGCGTAAACTTTCGTTGGCGTGTTCCAAATCTTTTAATTTACCACTTCCGAAAAGAGAACCTACACCACTGGTTATGGCAGTGGCTACATCGGTAGCTGCACTTTTGAGTTTGTCCGTGCGTATCTCTGCTTTTACTTGTTTGAGTTCTTGTTCGGCAAGGCTTACCTGTTGCTCCTTGTGTCGTTTGGTTTCCTCTATACGTTGCAGTTCGGCTTTCTGTTTTTTTATGATGAAATCGTTTCGCTCCAAGTGCTCCTTACCAGTGACAGCTTTTGCCTGCCCACGTTCCATCAGAAGTATATTGGAAGCCAAGGTCTGCATGGTTGCCATATCCTCATCATTGAGCTTTCGGCTCTTTCCAGTTTCGTGGTTCATCCAGTCGAATACGATATGAGCATGATAGTTCGGCTTGAACCATCTGCTTCCTATTTGGAAGCTCTCTTTGTCTTCCGCTTCCGGCTGACCGTTCAGCCAATGCCCTTCGTCTTTGTGCAGGAAAATTTGTAGTGGAGTGATGCCCCAGCGTCTTTGGCACTCTTCACCGAATTTGCGTACATCAGCCAGTGTGGTGTCCGGTCTGATAAGCAATACTCCTTCACGGATGGGTGAGCATCCCGCCACCTTGATAATCTTTCCATTCTTTCCCTTGCGTTCCCTTTCCTTTTCCTGCATGGCACGTCCGGTCTTTTCCTTGACCATTTGCTTGATATTGTCATAATGAGTTCGCAGTTCGGGAGTGCCGAAGTCGGGATTTATCCACTGTTCGTTATCGGTGGAAAGTTCGGGAACGACATAGATTCTGGACTCCCCGATATTACGCATATACTCGGCAGTCCTTCGGTTGTGTGCCTCGCTCGATGCGATGTTGCAAGGCTTGATATGTATGCTTGATTTTGTTGCCATAGCTTCTTTTCTTTGTTTGCAATTGATTATTCTGCTCGCTTTCGCAGAGGGGTTCTTAGGGGTAACCCATAAGCGGAGATTGCAAAGAGAGGGTCACTCTTTGCTCGGGGTTCTCAGG
>ERZ791729.19-NODE-19-length-90224-cov-8.599441_pt1 | contig 90224 bp, 88 predicted proteins | sample MGYA00510043_ERZ791729 | MGnify/ENA primary metagenome ERZ791729 (study PRJEB30046, sample SAMN00715149) | human gut metagenome | study: EMG produced TPA metagenomics assembly of the A metagenome-wide association study of gut microbiota in type 2... | reverse complement strand
TATAATACGTTTTACGTGCGTTGCAGGTATATATAATATATTTATATATTATATATACCTGCCATTATATATACATGTTGCTCGTGACACTGCTACTGACGCTGCTGTTGTTGGTCATTATAAAGGTGGTTGTACATGTGTTTTTAATGGTGCTGAACTTCTTAATTAACATATTGTTAAACAAATTATTTAAACTATGATTGAAATTAAAAGTAAAAAGAAGAATTATGGAATTAGAATTCCTTCTTCTATTGGAGAGATTACTCCTGAAGTTTTAAATACTCTTGTTAAAGGAGTTAAACTTCCCAAACATTATTGTATTGTAGCTCTTTGTTTTGATACAAAACTTTTTGATTTTATGACTTCTATTAATGCTAAGAAACCATCTACTGTTGCTGTTTCTCCTTTACTTGCTGCTATTAGCGATGAAGACTCTGAACTTATAAATGCAAATATTGGAGATAAACTTATTTTGAATAGAACAGCTATTGAACTTGGAACTCAAGTTAATATTAAAACAATGGCTGCTTATAATAATATAGCTGAATATATCAATTCTGATCCAGAACTTATTAAAGCTATATATGATAAAGATGAAAACGTTATTAAAGTAGATAATAATTTGAATAAAGGTTTAATGATAGCTAAATCTCCAAGAATTATTGTTCTTGAATTTAAAATAATTGCGGTGAATGATATAAGAGGAGCTGTTGATGTCAATCATATAGTTACAGATCCTTTTATTAATAGAAGTGAACTTAATTAACAAACATATGGTAGTCGTTATAGAGAAAAAGCAAGTAGTGAGTGAGATAGTGATGAACTTCTCTACGGGGGATTTGCCCGAACGAAGTGAGGGCATTCATGCTTAATCTATAACGACTGTTATTAACAATAGTAATCAAATGGATAGAAACGTTATAGATAATATATATGATTCTGATTTAAATAATGAACTAGAAGTTAATACTATGAAAAATATTATTAATAGTATTGGTTTTAAGTCTGAAGAAGATAAATTAATGTGTGAAGTTATTATTACTAATCTTGAAAAATATGCTGCTGAAAATATTAAACAATCTAAGACTGTTAATATTCCATATATAGGTTGTATTCGTAAAAGTCCTTTAAGAGAAGCTATTGTTAGTCGTAGATTTGATTTTAAAAAAGCTCGTTTAAGTATGAGTAGAGAAGAATATAAAGATTATGTTAGACAATCTATTGATAAACTTAAAAAAGAAGAACGTCGAAAAAATGATTTAAAACGTGAACTTTATAAGATTCAAAAAATCAATCATAAACAATATAATAAATTGTATGAAAGTGTTGGTAAAGCATATGCTGATTTTTATATTTTTGCCATATATTGTTTAACTCCTGTTGAGCATAATGAAGAGTTTGAAGAATTATATAGAGAACTTAGTAACAACGAATGATAAAATAATTCATATATGGTAAATGGTTTAATTATAGATAAATTATTAACTGTTGATGATACTGGTATGCCTAAAGCTCCTACTCTTCGTCAATTACAAGATAAAGATGTTTTATTACTATGGCAAAGAGATACTTCAAAAGATAAACATAAATATATAGCAGAAGTAGGTGTTATATATTATCTTGGAGATCCTAAATCTCCTGCTAAACAACAAGGACTTAGTTATGAAGAAAGTCTTAAAATGGCAATAGAAAATTATGATTTGCCTAAAGATTATAAACCTGATTCTCTTGTTAAGAAACTTATTGATAAATATTATGTTCGTAATATTACAGAAGCTGGAGTTGCTTTAGAAGCATTACAAAAATCTGTTCATTTAGTTTCTATAGCTGCTGTTAAAATAAACGAACAATTAAATAAAAAACTTAGTGGAGTTATAACAGATGAAGATATTACTCCTATTCTAACTTTGATGGATTCTGTTAGTAAACGTATTGCAGAAATTCCATCTTTAACTAAAGCTCTCGGCACAGCTTATGATAATCTTCGTAACGAAGAAGAAGAACAATTTGCTCGTGGAGGACGACAAATTCTTAGTAGTATGGACGCAGATGAAAATAATTTTTAGTATAATATGAAAATACCTGATAATATAACTATTGGCGGTCAAGTTATTGAAGTTAAACTTATTGATCATTTAGATAATGGTTATCTTGGACAAATATCATTAGGAGAAAGCGAAATCGTTATTGCTCAAAATTTTAATGGTCGTAAACAACATCAAGAAAGTATTAATTCTACTTTTATACATGAAGTTATACATGGAATTTTAGATACTATGGGAGAAACTGAGCTTAGCAGTAATGAAAAATTTGTTAATACTTTTGCTGGATATTTGTATCAAGTTATTAAACAAATAAAAGATTAATAACCTAATTTAAATTATTTTATTATGTATAAAGTTAGACCTATTTATGACGATATTAGATTATTTTTTGATGAGCCTTCTCATAAATATACTGATAATCTTGGTAATGAGTATGTTTCAACTACTACTCTACTTCATAATTATAAGCCAAAATTTGATAAAGAATATTGGCTTAATAAAAAAGCTAAAGAACTTCATATTAGCAAAGAAAGACTCGCTAAACAATGGCAAGAAATAACCGATGAGGCTTGTAAACGTGGTACTAAAACTCATAATGGTCTGGAAGATAGCATTAAAGATACGTCTATGTTTTATAAAGCTGTACAACATATTAAACGTAACGATAATAGTATGACTACTGTTGCAGATATTGAAACTATAGACCAATATGTCAAACCTATTATTCTTGATGACTTTATACAAAAGACTGAAAATAAATATCCTAAAATTTATGAAATATTTGATTATTATATAACTAATGGATATAAAATATATTCTGAAATTGGTAGTTTTATACCAGATTTATTAATTAGTGGAACTATTGACATTCTTATTCTTCGTGAAGATAAATTTATTATAGGAGATTGGAAAACTAATCGTGGAGGTCTTAAATTTGAAAGTGGTTATTATAAAAAAGATAAAAGACAAAATCCTCATCAAACAACTGATGTTTGGGTTTCTACTAATAATAAACTTTTGCCTCCAGTTGCTCATTTAGCTGATTGTAACGGAGCTATATATAATTTACAACTTTCTATGTACGCTTTTATGGTAGAATATGTTTTAGGACTTCCTTGTGCCGGTTTATGGCTTTGTCATATTGATTCAGATTTTGTTCTTAATGAATATGGAATGCCTAAACGTTTCCCAGATGGTCTTTATCATCTTAAAAAGAATCCTAAAGAAATTGTTACTGTACATAAAATGAAATATCTTAGAACTGAAATAATTAATATTCTTGAAGATAGACGTAAAAATATTGCTGCTTCAAGAATAGCTTCTAAAACTTTATTTTGATATGGTTATGAAAAATATAATATTTGTCGTTCTTGCCGTTCTTATAGTTTCTGCTTGTGTTCAATCCCCCGTAGAGAAGGAAGTGATATATGTGCCTGTTAAAGATACTATATCTGATAATTCTAACGTTATTAGAATTATTAATCTTGAACGAGAACTTCAATTAACAAGAGATAGTCTTAATAGTATTAGAGATTCGATTGGAGAAGATTTATTTGTAGCAAGATATAAACTTGCTCGAATTAAATATTACAACAATATTGCCGCTAAAGGCAATAATATTAAATTTTTAAGAGGTTGGATTAATCGTGTTTTAAATGAATAATATGAAAGTAATTATTTCTGATGATAGAAAACCTTACAGAGTAATTGTTACTCAAGAAGAAGTTCCTGAAGATATACCATGTTATCTTTTATGTTATAAAGTACAAATTCAAGTATGGTTCTTTTGGATAACAATTAAAGAGTTTAAAGAAGGAGTTTATGACGATGATAGTGAATTTTGTAAAGCAGAAGCTATTGAACTTTATAATAAAATAATTAATCCTTATGGCTAATTTTAATGAAGAATTTAAGAAAGTAATATTGGTTGAAGGAGGATATGTTAATGATCCTGACGATGCTGGTGGAGAAACTTATCTTGGTATAAGTAGACGATATAATCCAGATTCTAAAATGTGGAATATTATTGATGATATTAAAAAACAATTTGGTACTAAAGGTATTAATAGTAGATTAAAAAATAATCAAGAAATTACTAATGAAGTTAAACAAATTTATAAAATTAATTATTGGGATAAACTTGAACTTGATGATATTCCAAGTCAAAAAATAGCTCATGAACTATTCGATACTGCTGTTAATTGTGGAATAACTACTTCTATTAGACTTGCTCAACAAGTTTGTAATATGACTATTACAGGTAAATTTACTCCAGAACTTAAACATAATTTAATGCAATATGGAAAAGTTTAATAAAATATTGTTATTATTAATTGTTAATTTAATAGTTTTTTCTGTTGGCTATACTATTGGGTATAGAAAAGCTAAAAATAATATTAACGATAACATTATTATACAAGATACTACATATAATCATATAATTTTAGATAGTATAAAATATCGTTTGATTGAAAAAGATAGTATTATATATAATATAAAAGAAGATTTAAAAGATGATATACAAGAAGCTATTAATGCTAACGATAGTAATGTTGTTAAACAGTTTTATGAGCTTGTTAGCGAGTGATAAATATGATACTCCTCTACGGGGAATTGAATGGAAGTCAGACACTGTTAAAATTACTATTCCTATTGAATTACTCCGTAAAGCTAATATTAAAATGATTGAAAGAAAATATTTTAAAAAGATTATTGTAGAACAAGATTCTATAATTACTCTTAAAGATAAATATATTCTTGAACAAGAAAATGTTATTAATGATTTTCAAAAAAGACTTCTTGCAAATGCTCAATTAAATGAAACTATAAAAAAAGATTTAGAAAGAGAAAAAATTAAATCTAAAATATTTGGTGGAATTGCTGGAGTTGCTGTAGTTGTTACTATAGTGACTATTTTAATAAAATAGTTTATTATGGAAAGTTATCCTTTTTTGGACTATATTAATGAAATTGACAAAGAAAAGAAATATAAAAAGGCTTCAGAATGTGGCTTTTACGATCCTTATGATTATTTTCTTGTTGGCGATAGCGGTGGGTTTTTAATGAATATTGATCCTACTGCTAAATTTGTTAATACAGAATTACTTCAAGAAGTAGGAATTTATTTTGATAATAATAGAAAATATACAGCTTATAAAGAAGATTCTATTCCTCATAGACAATTTAGACGTAGAGAACAATATAGACGTAAATATGGTTTTGATGCTCCTTGTCTTAAATTAGCTAATGGGGAAATTAAAAATATTCATATTACTGGCAGTCATTATAATTTTCTTAATTATTGTAGAATTGAACAGCTTGATGAATCTACTGTTGTTAATGGTATGAAGTCAACTGCTAAAAAGAAATATGCAAGACCTTTATTTATTGATAGTCAATGGTGGATTTTTAATATACTTGAATTTGCTGAAAAAAATGGTTTTCATTTATTGATTGATAAAACTCGTCGTGGTGGATTTTCTTATATTATGGCTGCTGATAGCGCTAATGCTGTTAATTGTGAATCTCGTAAAGTAGTTATTCATGTTGCTGTTGATAAAAAATATCTTACTCAAACAGGTGGTCTTACAGATTTTGCTGTTAATGATTTAAAGTTTTATGAAGAAAATACTCCTTTTGTTCGTGGAATACTTAGTACTGTTAAGTCTGATTTTCGCTTAGGATACAAACTTCCAAATGGTGTTGAAGCTGATAAATCTTGGCGTTCTGCTCTTATTAGTGTAAGCGCAGCTAATAATCCAGATTGTGCTATTGGTAAAGATGCTATTAAAGTTAAAGTAGAGGAAGTTTCTACAATGGAAAATTTTGATGATTTTATGAATGTTACTGAACCTGCAATGAGAACAGGTGCTTATACTACTGGTATGCTATGTGCTTGGGGAACTGCTACTTCTGGTAATATGCAAATGTTTGAACAAAATTTTTATAATGTTAAAGGTTTTAATTTTATGCCTTTTGAAAATGTTTGGGATAAAGATTGTCGTAATGAAACTTGTGGTTTCTTTAAAGCATATTGTTGGGGTTTGCAAGGAGAAATAGACGGCGTTAAAGGTATAGATAAAGACGGTAATAGCAATATTCTTGTTGGTCTTGAAATATCTCGTCGAGAAAGAATTGAAAAGAAAAATAGTGTAAAGAAATATTCTGATTATATTAATTATCTTGGCCAATATGCTAATTTTCCTGCTGAATCGTTTAGTAGTGCTTCTGAAAATATATTTAGTTCAGAAGAATTAACCGCTTGGGAAGATAGACTTAGAATAGATACTGATTTACATTTTTATGTAGATGGTAATCTTGAAATTGACGAAAAAGATAAAGTAATATTTAAAAGTAATGCTAAATTACATTCTGAAAATAAGAAAACTTACGATTATATTGTAGGCGTTCCAAGACGAGGGCATGAAGATCCTCATGGTTGTGTTAGACGTTGGTTTACTCCAGAATATGTTGAAACTAAAAGAGCTGATGGAGCATTAATAAAAGAAATACCTGTTGGTTTATATAGTATTAATTATGACCCTGTAGGCGTTAATAAAAATAAAGATGAGGTTACTATGAAACATTCTCATAATAGTATTATGGTTTGGCAAAATCCTCATTATCTTAACGGTTTTAAACAAAAACTTGTTTGTACTTATTATGGTCGCCCTGATACTCTTGAAGAAGCCGATAGAATATGTTATCTTTTAGCTAAATATTACAATTGTATTGGGACAACTAATGTCGAAGTAAACCGAGGTGAAACTGTTTCTAATTTTCGTAAATGGAATGCTTTAAAGTATTTATCTTGCGAACCATTAGAAGTTTTTGACCCTACTTTTAAAGGAAAAATTAATACTACTTATGGTTATAACATTTCTGGTGAACAACATAAATTAGATTGTATTCGTCTTACTAAAGAATTTCTTTATGAAGAAATTGGTAAAGATGAATTTGGAAATACTTTAAGAAATTTTCATAGAATATATGATTATCAAACTATTCTTGAATTAAAGAAATGGAGTGTTAAAGGTAATTATGACCGTGTTTCTTCTATGCTTCTTAGAGGAATTGAATGGAAAGCTATGAATCTTAAAGCGCAAGATGAACTTAGTAATCGAAAGCAACTTAATAGTGAAAATATTGATGATTATGATAGTAATATATTATCAAGACCGTGGTTTTAATTAATAATATAATTATATGAGAAGTAATGTACAAGAATTTGATTTTCCTTTACAACGTATTCCAAGTGATAAAAAAGATGCTGCTTGGGCAGCTAATTGTTGTGATTGGATTATAGCTCAAGGTATTGCTAATAGAGGCGATAATTCAGAAATAGAAATAAAATATGCTATTCTTAATGGTAATATTCCTGATGAATTTTATAAAAAGATATTAAATCCTTATAATGCTACTCAAGAGAAATTTAAACGTTTTCCTGCTACTATGCGTAATTATGATTTAATGAAAGGTATTATAAGAAGATATGTTAGTGAATATATTAAGAACCCTCATGATTTTATTGTAGGAGCTAATAATCCAGAAGTAATGCTTGCCCGTAATCGTAAACTTAGGCAAGAATTATCTTTACTTGTTCAACAACGTATTGCTGCTCGTATTCAGCAAAGTTATCAAGAATGGGTTAATGGAGGTAATGATCCTCAACAATTTAATCCTCAAGATTCTATTGATGTTGAAGCTTTTACAAAAGAATTTAATGAGAATTACGTAGATGATATATCTGCACAAGCTCAAGAGATTCTTAATGTAATTCGAGATATTACTGATGATAAAATATTTTATGCAAGAGCATATTTTGATTTTGTAAGTTTTGGTGAGTGTTATACTTATGCTGATGTTGTTGGTACAAAATTAGTTAAACGAAATGTTTCTCCGAGAGACGCTTATCCTATTAATACAGATAGTCCTTTTAGAGAAAACGATGACATGTTTGCTTGTAGACGTAAAATGTCTTATCAACAAATTATTGATGAATTTGATGATTATCTTGACGATAAACAACGAGATTTTCTTAATACTTATTATGCTAAACATTCTCCAGCTAATACTAAAGATTTAGTTTTTTCAACTTATGAAAGTTATTTTCCAGATGTTTGTCAAAAATATAGTATAGCTGATAGAGAACTATTTAGACGTTCTCCTAATATGCAAAGAGATTATAATATGGATTTGTATGATGTTTGGCATGTAGTTTGGAGAGGTGAAGTAAGAAGAGCTATTGTAACGTTTGTTAATGAAGCTGGTTTAATAGATAGTAGAGTTGAGAATGATGATTATGTACTTAATGTCTCTACGGGGGATATTTCATTAGAATATGTGTATGAACCACAAGTTTATGAAAGTGTTCGTATTGGTGGAAGACATGATGCAATTTATCCTTATGGAGCAAGAGCTATAGCTTATAATCGTAATGGAAAATTACCTTATAATGGTATTAATGAAATTCTTCCGGGTTTTGGAAAATTTAGTATTGTAGATATAGTTACTCCTTTTCAAGTATTTTATAATATTGTAGCTTATCATAGAGAAATGGTTATTGCTAAAAATAAACTTAATATTCTTATGATAGCTAAATCTTTATTAGGTAAATATCCTGAAGAAACTATTTATCGAATGCTTGCTGATGGTATTTTGTATATTGATGATGAAAATGATCAAGGTATGCTTAGAGCACAACAAGTTCGTATGCTTACTGCTTCTTTTGGAGATTATATTGCTCAATTAAGTACTTTACTTAATGAAATTCAACAGACTGCAAATATGCAAGTTGATATGACGCCTCAACGTTATGGTGAAATCAGTAATTATGCTGGAAAAGCATCTACTGAAGAAGCTATTATTAGAGGTAGTATGGGTAGTGTTATTATAGAATTTATGATGGATAATTTTCGAAGTTATGATTATAATCGAGATATGGATTATTCTAAACTTGCATGGATTGATGGTCTTGATACCGCATATAGAGATTCAGCAGACGATAAATTAAAGTATATTAGTCTTGATGTAGATAAACATATATATGCTGATTACGTTATTAAAGCTAAAAATTCTACTAAAGAACAAGAAAAACTTAATCAACTTAAACAATTTGCGTTTAATGCTTCTCAAAATGGTGATAGTATGATGGCAATTGCTGCTATTACTGGAGATAATGTTGCTGCTATTAGTAAACTTATTAAGAAGTTTCAAGAAGAAAAAGACGCTCATGAACAACAACTTAAACAAATGGAACAACAAACTGAACAAATGCGTCAAGAATTTGAACTTAAAAAGATTGCAGCTAAAGGAGAAGAAGATAGAAAGACTAAAGAACTTGAAGGTTATATTGATCAACAAATTGAACTTATTCGTGCTGACGCTAATATGATAAGTTATAATGCTGAAGTTAGCAGTGCTAATAAAGAAGCTGGTATTGATAGACTTAATGAAGCTCGTTCAAGAGTTGAACAAGATAAAGTAGCTTTAGATAAACAAAAGACTTTATTAGATATGGTCAATAAAGAACGTGATAGACAAGTTAAAATGCATGATATTGATACTAAATATAAGATTGCTAAAGAGAATAAAAATAGATATGATTTTAAAGGTAAATCTAAGAGTAAAAAGTAAGTTATTGATATAGTTAGTTATGTTGTTGCCCTATTTTGATATATCAAAAACGATATATCAAAATAGGGCAAATTATATTCATAAATAGCTGTTTTTAGCTATAATTTAGGCTTTCTTTTTCAATGTTACCGAATGTTCAATGTAAATAAAAATCAAGCTAAAAATAGCTTCAAAAATAGCTTATATAACATAAGCAGTATAAATAATATTGTAGTTACTGACGATTATACTGTTCTTGTTTTTGAAATAAATATTGTTTATGATATAGTTTGTGCTTATATTCGTGATAGTAAACTATAACAAAATAATAACTATTATGGATTTTAGTTTTGGTGATAGCCAAGTGCAAACCGGTAATAATGACGGTTCTGGCGATGTGAATAACACAAGAAATGATGTTACTAATATTACTAATCAAACTGTAGCTCCAGATGACGATACTACTAATCTTGATGATGTTAATAATGGAGATAATAGTAACAATAATAATGACAAAGGAAATAATAATGATGATGACAAAGGTAATGACAAAGGAAATGATGGTGGTGACAATAAAAGTACCAACAATGATGATTCCGAATTATCGCAAGGAGATGTTGTAGAAATTGGAAATAATTCTTATACTGTAGACGATAAAGGTAATCTTGTAGATACTTCTGGAAATATATTTAAAGAAGCTAAAGATGTTAAGTCTTTTCTTGAAGGGCTTGATAAACTTGATGATGATACTGAAGAATTAAATATTCAAAGTATTCAAAATGCTATAGGAATTACTGTTACAGATGAAAATGATAAACCTGTTGAATTTGAAAATACAGTAGATGGAATTAAATCTTATATGAATGCAGTCATAGAAGCTGCTAAAGAAGAGCATTACGAAACTGCTATCAACACATTATATCAACGTTATCCTATTTTAAATGATGTACTAAATTATTATATTGCTAATGGTAATTCTCTTGAAGGATTTGGAGAAATTCCTGATAGAAGTGGAATTACAATTGATGATGCTAATGAAGCACAACAAGAATATATTATTAGAACTGCTTGGAGTGAACAAGGAAGAAAAGGTAATGTAGATAACTATATTGCGTATCTTAAATCTAACGGTACTTTAGCCGCTATTGCAAAAGAAGAGCTTGAAGGTTTACAAGAATCTGATAGAGCTTATAAAGAAGAAATGGAAAAACGAGCTAAAGAAGTTGAAGATAAACGGATTGCTGACACTGAAAAATATTGGAATGGTGTGCATGATGTAATTAAAAATCGTAATATTGCCGGCTATCAAATTCCCGAAAATATTATTATTAGTCGTAATGGTGAGAAAATATCTGCTTCTCCAGAAGACTTTTTTAATTATATTTATCGAGTTGATGAAAATGGACAATCTGCTTATGTAAAAGATTTGTTACAAGAAACTCCTGAAAGTCGTAGAGATGATGAAATTCTTCGTGCTTATCTTAAATTTGTTGGTGGAAATTATTCTAATCTTGTAGATATGGCTATCAATAAAGCTACTGTAAATAAACTTCGCTTTAAAGCTAAAGAAAAGTCTACTTCTTATAGAGTAACTAAGCCTACTAATAATAATCAAAAGAAAGATATTAATTTTAGTTATTAATATTATTTTAAAAAGAATTTAGTTATGTTTTACAAAATGCGTGTACTTTCGCAGGGAAAGTATGATGATAGAGGATATTCTAATGAAGATAGTATCTCTTATCTTCAGCTACAAAAACCTGCTGAAATAAATGGATTTATTACTTATAACTATGGTATGGACGATGACCGTTTTCCTTTGACATTTATGACTGAAGGTCAAGGACAAGCTGGTACAGTTGATGTTCCTACTGTTCAATGGACTTGGAATACTATGGGTCGTATGAAATTTACAGATTTTATTACACACTGTGATATTCCTGCTGATAAAAAACCGGGTCTTGGTGGTGCTGAAGTTGAAATTCATACAAGTACTCATTGGTTTATTGAACAATATGGTTTAATTGGACCTGATGGTCGTACTCAAGTTCGTATTCAAAAAGATCGCGGAGAATCTCCTTATGGATATGCTTATCTTATTAAGCTGACTAATCCAGATCCTAATGCTTATATTTCTGACGAATTGCTTGCTGTTGGTAAATATTGGAGTTTGGCTGCTCCTACTGTTTCTGAATCATATTCTAAAGGTAATAGAAGCAATTCTATGGGGCCAGGTAAAATGACTTCTCAACTTGAGTTCCATCGTTATTCTAAAGAAATTGCTGGTAATTTGGCAAATACTGTTACTGAATATGAATTTAAAGACAATAATGGCACTACTAATCGTCTTTGGATTAATGAAGAGATGCGTCAATTCCATATTCATATGCGTGTTATGAATGAAGAACGTCTTTGGCTTGCTGAATATAACCGCAATATGAATGGAGAAATTGCTCTTAAAGATCGTGATAATGGTAAACCTATTCCTCATACTTCTGGTATGCTTGAGATTTGTCGTGAATCTAATTATGATACTTATGGAGAATTTTTAACTCTTAATAAGATTAAACGTATTGTTGGTGACGTACTTGATCGAGATACTGATAGTGGAACTATGGATATTGTTCTTATGGGAGGTAAAGGCTTTATTGAAGATTTCGATGACGCTATGAAAATGGACGCTAAACAAAACGGTTTCTTGACCCCTCTTGGAGATAAAGAAATTGGTACAATGAGCGGTGGTCTTGAATATGGTGCTTATTTCCGTAAATATAAAACTGTTGAAGGTCATACTGTTACAGTTAAACATTGTTCTTTCTTCGATAAAGGAACTATTGCAGAAGCTGCTAAACAGAATGGTGAAATTCATCCTCGCACAGGTCTTCCTATTACTTCTCATCAAGCATGTTTTATTGATTTCAGTTCTTATGATGGAGAACGTAATGTTCGTATTGTTCGTCGTAAAGGACAAATCTATAAAGCTAAAGTGTTTAAAGGTATGAGTGATATTCCTGCTTCTTGGGGAGTTCCTGATAGTAATTATATTTCTACTGAAATAGACATGAGTAGATATGAAATTATGTCTTCTCTTGGTCTTCAAGTTAATAATTCTACCAAGATGTTCCTTATTAAGTGTGAATTGTAATCTTAATTTATAAATTTAATTCGTATGCAAAATAGTTCTGACAGTGGTATGACATTTGGATTTAATAAACCAAATACCGAAATAAATAAACAGACAGTTGAAGATTCTGTTCAATCTCCTGTAGAGGTAGTTAATACTATTCAACAACCTACTACTTCTAAGATTGATATAGAAAAAGGTGCTGACAGAGAAGATTTAAGTGAAAATCAACCTTATACTGATGTTCGTTCTATAACGATTATGCTTGTTAAAAATACTTCGCTATATCGTAAAGTAAATGATAAAGTACTTCCTAAACGTATTGATTATATTGGAAGTTGTTTTAATTCGTCTAAGGTTATTTCAGCTAATCAAGAAGAAGTCAACGCATATTTTCCAAATCTTGTTGGTCTTTCTCCTAATGATCCTTCTTTTATGTTAAGAGTAAAACAATATCTTAATAATATTCGTATTCCTGTTGATGAATTAGGAAAAACGTTTGATATTAGTTTTTATTATTATCATAAAAAAGATTATTATAAATTTAAAGCTAAAGAAGAGGCTATCGAAGAGACTTATCAAAAAGCTCCACGTAGAGGAGATGTTGAAATTAAAGCAGCTATTAAAGCTAAAGTTAATGCTCTTAATCTTCTTGAATCTCAAAAACATAAAGTTGGTTATCCTATTAATGTAGAAGATTATCTTATGTATAGACACTGTTTGTTGTATCATAGTGTAGCAAAAGATATATCTATTATTAATTCTGATACTTCTATACGTTTTTATTTTAAAGATGATAAGAAAGAAGCTGATAAACTTCGCAAATATAGACTTGAAGTTAATAAAGCAAAATCTAATTATGTTGCTTGTATAGCCGATAGTGTTTTATTTGAAGCTGTTTATATTCAATATTGTGTTCTTAATTCTTTACCTGTTCTTACCTATTTGAATAGACCACAACTTGATAAGGAAATTGATTTGGATAAATTTAGTTCTAATGAACCTGTTAAATTCAACAAAATAGTATATAATAAGGATATTAAACTTATGGCTGTTATTGAAAAACTTATTGCCCGTGGAGAGTTAGTTCGTTCTCAATATAGTCAAAATATTACTACTACTGATGGAGAATTAATAGGTGCTAATACTGGAGAAGCTATTGCTTGGTTTAAAGATCCAAAAAATGCTTCTATGGTAGCTGCTTATAATCATAAATTAAATCTTATTTGATATGACTATACAGGAAATGCACAATAAGTTTAGAACGTTTGGACAAGTAATGGGTTTACAACTTGTTAGAGGTATTCTTCCAGAGTCTATAGACGTATATCTGAATGCAGCAATTAATGAAACTGTTAGAAATATAATTAGTAAAAATGTTGCTAATTCACTTCAAGTTGGAATATTACCACAAGCTGCTTCTATTACTCCAATTAATGCTTTGAGAACTCTTTATAGAGTTGATCATACTAATATTACAGAAAGCGATTATTTTAATAATAATCCTTTTGAACTTATTGTTGATTTCCATAATGTTTTATTATATACTGATTTTTATATTGATTACAAAGACGGCAAAAAAGATGTACATTGTAGACTAATAGAACCTGATAGACTTTCTGATGCCTTAACTGATTATTGTACTCGACCTACAATTAATGAACCTATTGTAACAATGTTTACAGAAGTAGCTGAAAATTATCTTACTGTAATCAAAGTTATGACAGGTCAGACTGAGAGTGATGACAAAAAGGTTATTGGTGGAATAAAGATTTGCTATATTGACAATCCTAAGATTGTTAAATATAATGTTGAAGGTAAAAATGAAGGTGTTGATTGTGATTTACCAGAATATCTTCATGAGGAAATAGTTCAGTTAGCTGTTAAAAAGTATATTGCTTCTATTAGTCCAACGATGTCTCAACAAAAAAATTAAATGATTTCTTAATTTATTAAAATAGTTATAGAGTTATGCGACAATTTCTTTTAGGTAAAAACGTTGCTTATCCTACTACTGCTTTGAGCAATAATGATGTAGTTGATGGTGCAATTGGTTTTTATTTTAGAAAATCTGATAAGACTATTTCTCCTACTGCTACTGGTGAAGAGATTACTAAAGATTGCATGCTGATTGTTAATCGTCCTGTTAATAAAGGAGGTCATGTTGTAATTCCTATTCATAAAAATAAATTTTCTTATGTAAAAGGAGTTTATCAAGCAGGTGAAGTATTTAAACAAGTATTTACTATTCCTGCTCCTACTACGATTGGTGAATATTCAATTATTGTTGCTCTAAAGGGTGTCGGATTTAATCAACGTAATAAATGGACTGCTTCTGTTTATATTAAAGATGTAAATAAGACTGCTAATGAGCTTGCAGAGGCTTTGGCTAAAGCTATTAATAATAATACTGTTGGCTCTAAAGTTGTAGCTACTGTTTCTGACGCAACATTGACTATTGATGGGCAAGTTGTAGGCATGGATTATGAAGTAATTCCTGCTGATTTACTCACTGGTCTTGTTGCTACTTCTACTCAGAAAGGAAAAGCTGCTTACGGAGATGCTCAATATGTTATTGATTTAGCAAATAAAGCTGCCGCTGATGCTGGATTTGAATATACATATCAAGAAGCTGGAGAATTAATGAGACCTCATTATCCTCTTAATCCTCTTGAAGTTTCAGAAGCTGCTGATAAAGGATTTACTATTTTTACTCTGTCTTTTGCTGAACCTCGAGATGTTAAGACAAGAGATGAAGTTGTTAATCAAATTGTACAAGTTGTATTTCCAACTGGTGCTACACAAATTACTGCTTTTGAAACTGTTTGTAAAGCACTTGCAGGTTAAACTTTTAAAATAAAAACTATCGTTATTGCTATTAAATAGCTTAACGATAGTTTTCTTATAAAGTATGGGAGAATTGTTAGAAAGTTTACGTTTAGGAATAACTCCCGGTGTTATTGTTCTTATTTATCTTATTATAATTAAGGTAATTGATACTAAAAAGGAATCTAATGCCGTTAAAATTAATAAAGAAGTTACTGAATGTTTTCGTAAATTAAATTCGTTTTTAGATTATATCACTAAAGATATTCTTAACGATGCTGAAGAAAAACGAGATTATGCTATTAAAAATTCTTTTAAAACATTCGCTAATTCTATTATTCGTCACACTACTTCTGTTGTTGTAATTAATAATATAGATAATAATAAAGAAAATATTATTGAAAATATTCATTATATTGTAGAATCTAATTATTATAGGCTATATAATTTAATGTTTTTATATAAAATATGCGGTTATATAAAACCTGAATGGAAAACAGAAATAAGCGAAGATGTTGTTGAAATTATATATAATGATGAATTTTCTAAAGAAGAAAAATTATATAATATAAATAATAAAATTAATATAAAAATTGACGGATATATTTCTATTGTTATGAAACAGTGTCATACTTATGTCAGATAATTATTTAATTATAAGAGATATTAATAATAGAGTTAATCGTATTGCTTTGATGAATATTGGTTTTGTTCAAAATCAATGTTGTGAAACAAAGAATATGATTATTCCTGTTTTAATACATTGTATAGAAAATAGTCAATTATTTACCGAAGAACAATTAAATAATCTTGCTAATATTATTAATAGTTTAAATATAAATTGTGTATGAGTAAAGTTAATTATGTTTATTTGACTATTCCACAAGATTATATTTGCATATATCATAAATTACTTATTTTAATGTCTAATATAGGTAGAGAAATAATTAATGATTGTTCTGCTACTTGTAAAGGTAATAATAAAATTATAATTGATTGTTGGAATACTTTTCAATCTGCAATAGCTTGTAAGGCATTAAAAAAAGATAAAGAAGCTGGTTTACTAATAAAATATATTACTTCTCAAATTGACAAACTCTATACTGGAGATGATTATGTTCAACAAGATGTTTTTGTTTATTTGGATAATAATTATCTTAAAGCAAGAGTAAGTTGTGAAAATAATATTCCTAAAGTAGATGTTAATGTTGATAGCGGATATTTACAAGTTATTGAAGATTCTGATACTAAAGAATTTGTACTAAAAGATGAAAATTTAATTATTAAAGATAAATGATATGATTACTAATGAGAAGAATATAGGAAAAGTAAGTATTAGTTGTGATGGTGTATGGGATATTAGAAAGGATTATGATAAACTTTGCTTAGTTACTAATGATTCTTATAATTATATATCTCGTAAACAAGTTCCAAATGGTACTGATATTACTAATGAAGAATATTGGCAAAAATTGTATAGCGTTATTTTTACTAATGGTTTTTATCGTATTCCGGGTAATATTGAAGATATAAATATTAATACTAATCCTGAAGGTCTTGAAATAGTTTTAGGAGATTATTTAAATTTAAAAAATGCTGTTTTAAGTAAAAATATTATTGTTACAAGAACTTCGATTCTTAATGTTGTTATTGCTGGTATTGATGGATTAAGTGTTGCTATCGAGTATATGTATTTTGGAGAAGATAAAATTTCTAAATATCAATATTTTTTACGAGTTGACAAATATTATAAATGGAAACAAGTTTCTTCTATACAAGAACAGATATTTTTAAAAGTAGATGCTGTTCTTGATGATACTTCTAATAATGCTGTTGCCAATAAAGCAGTTACTTCAATAATTAAAAAGATTATTAATTGGCATTAAATTATTAATCATCATTTAAAATATAAAAGTAATGAAATATAACGATTTGCAAACTAAAATTCTTACCGAATTTACAGGTATATTGTTTAGTGGTCTTAAAGCAAGTTATAAACCTGCTGTTGATCATTTAGATAAACTTTATTTTACTACTGATACTCATGAACTTTTAGTTAATGGTACTTCTTATTCTGGTGGTATAAAGGCTGTTAGTATTGAAGGAACTACTCTTAAAATTACTATGATTGATGGTTCAAGTAAAACTGTCGACTTAGCTGAAATACTTAAATATAAATCCGCTTTATCTGATGATATAGCTACTGTTAATGCTCTTGGTGGTATACCCGCTGGAACTACTGTAGCTCAACTTAAAAATAAAACTTTTTCTCAACTTTTTGATGAACTTATATTTCCTACTGTTAATCCTACGTTTGAAGCTCCTACTGCTTCTTTGAGTTTAAAAAGTACTTCAACTACACCTACTATTCAAGAAGTTGGTACAACTGGAGCTTCAGTTCCTGTTGCAGCAAGTTTTAATACAATATATAACGCTGGAGCTATTAAAATAGCTGGTGTTAAAAAACAAAATAGGGGTGGTGCTTTAGATTCTGCTGGTTCGTTTATTTATATTAATAATACACCTACTAATAAAACATTTCCAACAGAAATTCCTGAAGGAGCTATAACGTATAAATATAGAGCTGCTTATCAACATGGTCCTCAACCTTTAGATAGTAAAGGTAATAACTATCAAACTCCTCTTCCTGCTGGAACAGTTGATAGTGCTGCTGTAACTATTAATGGCGTATATCCTTATTTTACTAATAAAGATAATAATGAAGCTTTTGCTAAATTAGCACTTACTACTTCTAATACTCTTAGTGCTGTTAAATTTAAAGCTGAAGGTCCTAACAAACATACTTTTAAACTTCCTGTAAAATATACTTTAACTAAAGTTGAACTTCTTAATACTTTGTCTGGCAAATACGAAAATTATGGTACAGATAAATTTACTAAGACAACTGAAAATATTAAAGTTCAAGGTAAACAAGTTGAGTATGCAGTTTATACTCGTAATGACGCTGGATTTAATGGAGAAAGTACATTTAATATTACATTTAGTAAATAATAGAAAGGAGTTAATAATATGGCAAGAGAAAGAGGCACATTTAATTTTAGTGCGAGTCTTGAAGTAAAAAAACAAGCACCACTTGACGCAAGACAAACGTATATTACTTATGAAGAATTAACTCAACAATCTACATGGGTTGATAGTGATGGTAAAGTTTGGCTGTTTAAAGGTCTTGTTGTTCCTGTTAACTATAATGGACAAAATGCTTTGTTCATGCTTATTAATCCCGACGCTTATACTTCTATTTCTTCTTGGATTCGCGTTGATGGTAATGCTGGAGAATCTCCTATCTATACAATTTCTGATTTAAGTACTTTATCTGAAAATTCTGCTAAAAGTGAAATTGTAGATATTTTAGGAGAATATAATGATTTTTTAGATGCTTATAATAACAATAAATTACTATTATGTGTTGTTGATAATTATTATACTGTTGGATCTATAAATCATGAAGGATCTGTAGTTGAAGAAGGTAAATTTATTATAACTATTAATAGTAATTCCAGCGGTAATCCTATAATTACAAAATATGTTATTAAACATGATAATAATGATTGGCTTGAATCTTTAGGTGTTGAATCTATTACTCCACAAAAATTAGCTGTTGCTGAAGATTTAGAAAGATTAGATAATATATATTTTCTTGGAGATATTTTAACTCTTACAAACGAATCTATATCTATTATTGCCACTATTCTCACACCTTATACTGATTTTAAGGAAGCTGTTGATAGTAAAAAAATATTTATTGCTAAAACTCAATATGGACAATATTATGTAAGAGTATCTGCGATTAATACAACTACTTATTTAATTAACGCTATTGTAAGTGGTGGAGATAATAATACTCATATTTTAAAATTTAGAGCTACTCATTCTGGAAATAATTGGGATAGTATTTCTAATCTTACTAAATACTCTATAGCAACAAGTGATGATTTAACACGTAAAGTTACAAGAGTTGTAGCTGCTGCTAATAAAGGTATTGAAATAGGTGGTTCTGAACAAACACCTACTGTTGGTATTAAACTTGATACTACTCAAGGAAATGTTACTCTTAGTTTAGGGCCTAATGGTCTTAAAGCTGAAGATACAACTGCTCTAAGAGATGTTACAGGTCAAAACTTTATTAAGAAAAACGGTACTAATGTAGAAGGTCATCTTAATCTTACTTATAATACTAAAACTAAGAAGATTAATCTTGAAGGTTTTGATTCTTCTATTATAGCAAGTATTGACGCTACTGCATTTATTAAAGACGGTATGATTAATACTGTTGAGCTTGTAACAGATCCAGAATCTCATGACCCGGGTACTTATCTTGTTATTACTTTTAATACTGATGCTGGTAAGGATGCTATTTATCTTGATGTAACCGGTCTTATAGATGTTTATCAAGGAACTAATGGTGTTAAAGTAACAGGAAAAGATATTCATTTAATTATAGATCCAACATCTGAACCTTATCTTTCTTTAAGTGATAATGGTATTAAAATTGAAGGTATTAACGCTAAAATAAGTGAAGTTGTTGAACAAGCTATAATTGAAGCATTTGCTTGGCATGAAGTATAAAGTATAATATACATACAAATCATAAAAAGTATTATAATAAAAATCATAAAAAGTATTATAATACTTTTTCTAATTAATATAGTAATATGGCTAAAAGATTTAATGTTTATAGAACTTTTTCTAATTTTTTAAGCGAGAGAAATCTTGTGGCTGATGAATTAGCTGTAGTTAATACTGCAGCTAATGATTTCCCTAAAGGAGCATTATTTTGTAAAGGGCGTCTTATAAGTAAGCCTCAAATACCATTTGCTGGGGTTATAGAAAATATTCTTCAAGAAGTAGCTGTACAAAATACTACTATAACTAATACTAATTTATATTTTTTACAAGATAAAAATTGTTTTGGTATTGGAGATACTACTTATGCTACAATTAATACCGATAAATTAATATTTAAATTTCATGGTCAATATTTATTTAATAGAAATCAAGTTACTAATGCTACAACTTATGGTTTAAAATATGTTCAAGATACTGAAAGTAATCAATATAAATTAATTCCTAATGAAGATTTTGAATATTATATTTATAATAGACCAGGGTTAACTTATAGAATTGTTGGTAATCCAGATAATCATTTTTGTAAATTACATACGGATTATAATCTTAAAACAGGAGATTATTTACTAAAAGATGGTACAATTCTTCCTTTAGAATATTACAATACTTATTTTAATTCTATGATATTAGGTATAGTTGTTAATACTGAATATAGAAGTTTTTTACCTTTTCCTATTATTGGTTATAATGGAATATATATACAACTTGAAAGTTTTGACCAAACTATTATTAATGATTTAGCAAGAAGTTCTATAAATGAACATAACGGTAGTAATATATTTAAGTCCATTTCAAGATATGTGTTTATTGATAGAATTATGCCCTTTTCACGTTTTAGAGTAACATTTCCTTCAATATATAATGGATATAACCAATCATTATGTAAAATGTATATTCCTACTGTTTTTGAATATACGGAAATGGTTAGTAATTCAAAATTTGTTAAATCTATTAATAATCTTAATTCTTCTGCTATAGACGCTATATCGTCTGAACAATCTTTTTCTACATTTGCTAATCTTGAAATAAGTAATGATAATAAAGATTATATTAATATAATCAAAAATGGACGTACTTTTAGTACAAGTTTAGTTAATACTATGTCAGATTTTTTCTTTTTAGGAAACTATTAAAATAAACAATTATAATTTTGTTATTTAATATAAAGATATTATATTTAAAATTATATTGATATAAATATTGTTGATAGCAATAATAAACAATATATTAATTAAAATAATATTATGGATATTACAAATATAGTTTTTAGCGATATACTTAATCATTTTAATTTCTCTTATATTTTTTCTATTGTTATACTAACTTATATTATAATTAAATTTATTGATTATATTAATAAAGATAAAAAAGTTTCTACTTGGAGTAAACGTATTGTTCTTACAATATCTATTATATTTATTACTGCTGCTTATATATTTTCTGGTTATAAAGATTATATAACTTTGCTTAATTCTGCTATTTTTTCTCCTGTTTTTTATAGTTGGTTACTTAAACCTATACTTGATAAACTTGGAGTCGGTTATAAACATATTGATAAACTTTAAATTAAATATATAATTATGAATACAAAAGAAATTGCTGCAAAACTTAATTGGGCTATGCAAGCTGTTCCTCTTGCAAAAGAACAAAAAGATGTATTAGTTAATATTATTCTTCAATTAGCTGAACAATCTTCTCAAGAAATCCCTACTTATGAAGCTGCTACAGAAGAAAAACTCGGTCTTGTTAAACAAGCAGCTACTGTTACTGAAATTTAAGGAGATACAATTGAAGATGTTAAAACAGCAGTTAATTCTTTAATTGCTAATCTTAAAACTGCTGGTATTTTATCTTAATCTAATATTATTATGGGTAGACCTAATAGAGGTACAGGTAGTGCTGGGCCTAAGAAACCAAATCCTCCTATTAATAGACCTCAATATGGTAATGGAGGTAAAAAGAAATAATTGTTAATGAAAAGACTATTTATAGTTTTAATAAAGTACATACCTATCATACAAATGGTAGGTATGTTGTTTAATAATATATTATATTGTTTTAGCGATATTTATATTATTAGTTATATATTAGATTTTATAATAGGTAATTCTATAACTACTACTTTTCTTTTATATGTTTGTAGTTATGTTTTTGGTTTTTGTAAATGGCATCGTTTTATAATTACTGCTAATATTATTAATCTTTTAATAGCTAATTTAGATGCTTATTATCGAATACCTATTTCTGATATTCAATTACTTATTGTTTATCATTTTATTGCTGCGATATTTATTTGTATATCTACATATATTCATATTAAAAATAATCGTAATGAACGTAAAATTAAAGATATTAAGAAAAGTACTTGAAGAAGCAATAAATAATATCGACGCTGGTAATAGTAATCATAGCGATGATGAATTAGACGATATTATATCAAGTCTAACAAAGTTAAACAGAGGTATTAAACGTATAAGTAAACGTGAAGCATGTGAACGTATTTTACATTGTAGTCCAAGTACTTTTGATAATTATATTAAATTAGGATTAATTCCTCGTGGTCATAAAGAATACGGTTTTAAAGAACTTAATTGGAGTAAGAAAGATTTTGATAAAGCTACTTTAGCTCGTATTAAAAAGTATAAAGATAAACAAGGCTTATAATATATTACGAATATAGTTATACCTTAAAACGCATAGTTACAAATAGCATTGTGATTATGCGTTTTTTTGTAAATGAATTTTGTTATTTGTAATGTAATCGATTACAAACTTATTTATTAACTAATTTAATTATTAATCTTATGGTTCTTGTAGATAAAGAAAATGTAAAAGGTTATGTTCAAATGGACGAAAAAGAACATACAAAGAAGGAATATGCTTCTAAAGGATTGGCTGGAACTGCTCTCGGACTTGGTATTGGTGGTCTTGCTGTTTCCTTGCTTAACAACGGTTGTAATCCTCTTGGAATATTTGGCAGAAATTGTGGTACTAATGCTGGAGAAGTTGCTATAGCTGCTAATGAGCAATATCTTGAACGTAAACAATGTGCTGATTTTGTAGAACTTGTTAATGGTATGTGGCAGAAAGCATATGATGCTCAAAAAGCTCGTCAAGACGATAGAAATGTTCTTAATGCTGAATTATTTAGTATTTATTCTGCTATGCGTAATGGTTTTGACGCTATTAATGCTAAACATAACGAAGACGCATTTAATTTGTATAAGTATTCTCGTGATAGCAAAGATGAATTGTCTTCTGAAATTGGAGAACTTCGTACAGAACTTGCTGTTTTAAAAGCTACTCGCCCTTATCAAGATGCTTTGATTCAGTGCGATATTCGTCGTGTTGCTGAACATGCTGATTTCAATTTGTGGCGTAGAACTTGTCGTATGATAAGTGGTGAAGTAGTTCTTCCTAATACTCCTGTTGTTGAAGGTTATGCAAGTTATAATCCTTGTCATATACAATCTACAACTCCTACTCCAGCAGCATAATTTAATACTCTAATTGAAGTAGGAGACTATTCTCCTACTTCTTATTTTATATAACAAAATAAACAACAAATTAATATGACACCTCAATATCAATTTAATCTTGGTCAAACAGATCCTTTATTAAGTATAGCTCAAAATAATCCTGAAGGATATATTTCTGTTATTGAACAGGAGCTTCAAAAACTTAATAATATAAAACAACAACTTATACAAGCTAAACAGCCTGCTCAACAAAATATTAATAATGCGGTAAATATTTGGGATTCTATTAATAATGAAATTGCTTCTATGACAAATGATCAAAAAGAACTTTTAGCTAAAGATGAAACTTATATTTCTATTGAAAGAGAACTTCAACTTATGATTCAAGAAGAATTAATTAATTCTGTTAAAGATAAAGTTGCTGCTTCTCCACAAGGAAAAGAATTATTAGAAAAACAATTAAATAATATAAAAGTAAAGAAAGAAGAAATTATTAAAGAAGCTAATAAAAATATTGAAATTTTTAAAAGATTTCAAGAAGCTGCTCGATTAAATCCAAACCTTACTTATGCAGAATTTATTAAAACTTTAAATTAATATATTATGGTAGAAAGAAAAGTTATTGTAGATAAAATATCTACTTTTGTAAGTGGAAAACTTAATGAAATATTAGATAATAATCCTTTTTCTTTTATTATAAAACCTTATGTATCACGTGTGGCTAACAATTATATAGGAAAATTAGATGGATTATTAAAAGCTATAGAAGATAAAGACGGTAAAGTCGATATTGAAGGAATTTTAAGCGAAAGTATTGATAATTTAGTTGTTGCTCAAGTTAAAAAATATCCTAATGTATTTAGTGGTATAGAAATTGGAAATGGTACTATTAAAATTAATATTCCTTCTTTTGATAAACAACTTGTGTTTGATTATAACGATATTGAATCATTTAAACAAAACTTATTAAATTAATATTTTATGTCTAAATATAAAGATATTATAAATAGTTATAAAGAAGCAAATGTTTCTTCTACAGAATTATATAATGGAGTTATGAGTTTACATAATATTTTTGATTATGTTGAAAAACAGGATAACAAAATATTTTGGAAATCTATGAGAAAACTTCATGAATCTATTAAAGGTGCTCATTTTGATGAAGAATATGCAAAATGGCAAGTAAGTACTATGTATCATACTGCCGATAATGGCAAAATTTGTAAAGGAGAAATATATAATTATGATTGTGCTAAAAATGTATTTGATAAATATGTTCGTAATATAAATAGTAGTATTACTGTATGGGACGTTTATGTTGCTATTAATGCTCAATATCATGATTATATTAGATTATATTCTGAATGGTTCCGTAATATTAATAAGAATGAGTTAGATAATAAAATTATTGAATCTGCTATTACTTTTTATTTTAAAGATGAAGATTCTGGTAGTACTAAAACTTGGAATTACTTTAAAACAGCTAATTGAGTTTATATTAGATTTGTTGTTGCGGCAATATGTATTTCTAAACATGTTGCCGCTTTTGTTGTTTATATACCTAATGTAAAAAATTTATTACTTTTCTTTGTTCTTTTTCAACTAATATTATATTTGCTCGCAGTTATAATATTGAAATGTATAATCATATAAATAATGAATGTATGGCAAGTATTAATCAACTTATTTCTGAAATTGCTCATTCTGTAAAACAAGCAGATAGTATTCCTGTAAGACGTGCTATTAAACTTGGTATTATTCATGCTCGTAATGAACTTATACGTCATAGTTATGCTAATCATAATTATACAGATAAAGTTCTACAACAAAGATTTAAAATTAGTCTTGTTGATGTTCCTGATGGAGATATTTATCAAAGTGGAGATCTTCCTATTCCTAAAATTAAGAGAACAAAAGTTAAAGTTCCTCGTCCTGTTAGACTAACTAATAATCTTCCTTTCCATTCTGTTCGTACTGCTGGAGTTAAAAATTCTATCGTTATTCCTTTTGTTAAAGAATCTGTTTCTAAATATTATGGTAGTCTTCCCGGTTTATGCCAAAGTGTTACATACGATTATATAAACGAATATATTTATATAAATTGTATTAATGATTCTGAATTTAATAACTTAGGAGCTATCGTTATAGAATCTGTATTTGAATATCCTCATATTATTGAAGTAGAAACTAATGATAAATCTTTTAATATTGATTCTATAAGTGATGACGATGAATTTCTTCTACCAGAAGATATGATTAGTTCTATTAAGAAACTTATACTTGAAACATGGAATACTAATGTTATACGTGATACTGCTGAAATTTCTTCTGTTAATTTAGCATAATGATAAAGATATTATGATACCTGATGTAAAATTTAAAAATTATTATCTTCAATTTATTTATAGTGCTAAAACAGATATTGTTAAGTATAAAAATGAATTAGAAGAAATTGTAATTAATAAAGAAGAACTTTATAATTATCTTAATAATAATAAACAATTACTTATTGAAGTATATAATATTAATTTAGATGATTATAAAACTGAATGGATAAATAAAGAATATAATACTTCTGAATTACTTTATAATAAAATTATTAAATTATTTTCTGTTGCTAATGAAGATGATAATAAATTTATTATTGTTCAACTTATTAAATATTGTAATACTTTAAGACAAGAATATAAATATAATAAATTTATAGAACTTGCTAATAAACGTAGTACTATTCTTTCAAGTAAATATAGAGCTATTATTAATGCGTATTATGCTAAAGTTCATAAATGTATTCTTGAAGGTAAAGGTTATAAGTTTGGTTATGGTATTGGCACTTATTATATTAAATATAAGAAATTTAGTAATAGACATCGTACTACTGTAACCGTTCTTGATTATTCTGCTACTGCTGCTCGTAAAAAAGAATTACTTGCTCAAGGTATTAAACTTTATGATGAAAATGAAGCAGCTTGGTATAAGTTTAGAAATATTCCTTATGATGGTGTAGATTATAGAGTTTTTAAAAATAAAGAAGGTGAATATCTTATTCGTTTTAAAGATTCTAAAATGATTAAAGATAAATTTCTTCAATATGAACATACTGAATATCTTGCTAATAAGTATAGAGGTATGAGCTATAAACAAATAGCGGATAATGTTTGTAATACTATTGAAGATATTTATAATTTACAATTAGATATACGATATAAACTTAATATATTGTTATACAAGTATCCAGAGAAATGTTTAAACTTTATGAGATATGATTAAACAAGATACAACTAATATAGAAAGAATTATTGCTAAGATAGATAATGATTTTAATCCCGATAATAGTGATTGGATTCCAAGAGTTGGAGTTTGGACTTTAGAAGTTATGGGACAACTTAATATATTAAATACTGAAAGAGCTAAAGTTCAACTCCCCGTAAAGGAGAGAATAGCAATTAGTGCTTGTCCAATAGCTAATACTAATATTAAAGTTTATGATAGTAAAGGTTGTGAAATAAAAGAAGCTAATAGTGAACGAGGTTGTAATGGTTGCTCCTCTACGGGGGAACCTGCGAGTGAAACGAGCAGTTCTAACGCAGTAAATACAACAGATGTTTATCATAATGATAATCCGTCAAAAGTTCCAGATTATCTTCTTGCTGAAACTCTTAATGATAAAGAATGGCCTGGTAGATATAGAGTGAATGAGTATAATTATGTTGGTAAAACAACTAATCGTACTCATAATTTTGTTATAATAGATGGTAATAAAATTGAACTCGATTTTGATACTGATTGTATTACTATTGAATATGATACTATCAAAACTGAACGTAGTAAAGTTTACGGTTGTGAATTTCCTGTTATTCCAGATAATGCAATTCTTGTAGAAGCTATTGGTTTTTATTGCATGTATAAAATGTTATGTCGTGGATATAAGCATCCTGTATTTAATCTTGGTGCTTCTCAATATGGTACTAATCCTTATTATATATGGTTACAACTTAAAGAAGAAGCTAAACGTTCTGTTATTAATCGTGGACAAGATATTGATAGTGCTCACAAACAATGGCGCAATGCGTTCTTTAATTTCACTTTTAATCCAAAAGGATAATAAATAAACGAGAATAGCTAAAATTAGCTTTATATTGAATTTTATGTTAGTAAGTGATTAATTATATTAGATTAAATCAAGATTAAATATAGAGCTAAAAATAGCTATCAAAATATATAATATTTTATAATCAATATAGAAGTTATTATGAATATAGTTCCTAAACTTAATCTTAATAAACACCCTAAAGATTGCGATAATCTTTCTTTAGTTGATGCTCGTAATATTAAGATTAGTCATGATGAAAGTTGTATTACTAATGAAAATTCTATAATAACAAATGCTTTAATACAAACTGTTATATATAAAATTTATAATAATAATTTTCTTATTAGAGGTGTTATTCCTATTAATACTGGTATAGTTTTATTTGCTCAAGATTATAATAAAGTCGAAACTAATATTAATAAATTAAATATATTTATATATAATGAAAAGACTATTAATAAAGATGAAAATATTTATTTAGCGTATAGTGGATTATCTTATCATGGTGGTAAATTTACTGGCACTTTTACTTATAACGTAGAAAATGAGTTAATTATAGCTTTTAGTGAATATGATTGTGATAATAACGAATTAGTTCCTTTAAGAACTATTAATTTAGGTAGTCCAGATAAAGCTGGTGCTGAAGATAATGGGGATTTAAAACAAGTCGAAAGTAAATTAAGTATTATTCCTGAAGTTAAACTTCCTAATATAAGTAATGTTGAATATGTTAAAGGTAATGCTTATAAAGGTTGGTATTATCTTTTTATTCGTTATAAAATAAATAAAACAGATTATACTCAATGGTATCCTATTGGTTATCCTATTTATATAGATACTATAAATAGAAATAATATAGTTAGATATATTTTTAATAGAGATGCATTTCCAGAAAAAGCAAATAAACCAACCGAAATAGATCAATTAACAAGTTTACTTATTGGCAGACAACCGTGGGACGGATATGGAGTTGGTTTTTCTGATTATATTAGTGATACAACAGATATATGTAATGAAACTTTTAAAATTGGTATTAAAGATTTAGATATTAATTATAATATATTTCAAATAGGAATTATTTGTGCAAGTAAAAGTTATATTAAATCTTATAAAACATTTGATATTAATATTGTTAAAAATACTATTAATTATTATACTCTTAATTTAAAAGATTGTGAAGAATATGGTAGTCAAGAATTAATTAGTACTTATTATAATTATTTTAATGTTAAAAATATTATTAATTATAAAAATAGATTATATATTGCTGGATATAATGAAAATAAAATTAATGAAGAAGAAATTATTAATTCTGTAAAAAATATTACTGTTGGTTTATACACAAATGTAATTAATACTAATTATAATGAAAATAGTAATATTCGTAGAGATGTTACTGTTTATAAAGAAAATCCTAATCCTTATCAATTTGATGAATCTATATACCATATTAATGGTCTTATAGAAATTCCTTTTAGTGAATATTTTTCTTGCGATGATACAGATTTAGTTGATTTTCTTGATAGTAAAAATAATAAAATAAATATCGTTAGTATTAAAGCTTCTGATTTATATATAACTACAACTAATGAAGATAATGTAATAGATACAAATAGAATAAACGGGTATTTTGCTATAATTAATATTAATTATAAAGGTACTGATTATAGTAGAAGCGGAATATATAAAATAGTTATTAATGATAATATGTCTAATATTAAAGTAATTAATAATATGAAAATTGCTTTACAATTAGGCTTTCCTTATATTAAAACAGATAAAGATTTTATTAATAGAAAACTTGCTACTACATTAATTCCCGGAGAAGTATATAATTTCTTTATTCATTTTGTAGATAAATATGGTAATTTTACTAATGGTTATAAAATAGATAATACTTTTCCTCAACACGTTAATCAAGGAGGAAATAAAGTAGACGGAGTAGTATTTATTATTCCAGTTCCTCAAATTGAATTTGAACAAGATAGATTAGATTATATATATTGTAGTGTTGATAAAACTGCTAAAATAAATGATATTATAATTAAAACACAGTTAACTTCAGGTTATATTATAAATGATTATAAAAATCCTGCTGATCATATGATTAGATATTATGCTGATTATAATTTTATTACTAAAGAATTAAATAGAGAAATACAAAATGAAATTAGAAGAGAAGATTATGATTATATTAAAAATAAATTAATTGATTCTGTAAAACATTTTCTAAATCAAAATTTAAACTATGAATTTTATAAAATATTTACTTTTAATAATTATATAAATACTAACGAATATGGTTTTGATAATTATATAAATAGTAATGGAGATAGTTTATTTAAAGTTCCGTTTAATAATATAGATGTTAATAGTCATAGAGTTTATTGTCCTTATTTTAATAATATTATTATACCTAATGGTTATATAGGTTATTTTATTTCTTATGAAAAATTTGAGAAAAGAAATAAATATACAGGATTACTTACTATTAACGATTTTAGAAATACAGATACTATTATTGCTAAAAAAGATACTGACTATACTGATTATAAATTAATAAGCATTACTATTAGTAAAGGGGTTAATAATCATAGTACTGTAAAACTATATTCAGGCACTATATATAACGTTAAAATAGTTAATAATAAAATAACTGATGGAAATTTAGCTTATGGTGTAATTGAAAATGGTGGAGGAAGTATTTCTGGAATAATTATTGATGGATTAATAAATACTAGTACAACTATTAATGGTAATTATAACAAATTAGAAATTATAAACGGTAATTTAAGAATATATAATCATGCTGATAATGTAGTTAAAAAAGATTCATTAAATACAATGAGTTCTAATACTATGAATTTTTATTGTGATAGTTTAGATATAGATGATACTTTAGAATTAGATTTTGATTTTCTTAGAATTGAAGGTAAAAACGTTTTTGATTATGATGATATTCCTAATATTAATTATTATCAAAGAAATGCTCCATTTGGATTTGTTACTGATATGAATAAACTTCAGTTACAAGATTATAATTTTGAAAAATTATATCCTATGCCTAATTATAAATTAGCTGTTGCTAATTCTGTAAAAGATAATCGTCTTGGTGTAGGTACATGTATAGTTATTGACAATAAATATGATCTTTTTGTTAATGCTACTGAAAAGAAAAATAATGATATTAATTTATATAGAGTTTCTTTAGTTAAAGATAATCCTAATATATATAATAATAATAATAAAATTCTTATTAAATTTACTGATGTTTTTTATAACAAAAATAATACTGGAATTATTAGTACAGGTCTTAACGGTGTTTATAGTTATAGTGGTACTATTATATATGCTGATAGTGGAGTAGTATTTAATGAAACAAATGGTGTTGTAACTATGCAAAACACTGAATATCAATATTATCCTACTACTGTTTCTCCGGAACATAATAAAACTTATGAAAATGATAGGCCATTTATGTGTTATTTACAAATACCTGTTATTGATACAGTTTTTCATGAAAGTAAATGTTTTAAAAATGAACCTAAACCTCAATCTTATGTAACTAAATTAGGTAATGATAAAGATTCTACTCAATATAGAACAGGCTATATGGTTACACCAGCTAATTCTATCGATTTATTTGAAAATAGACAAGGTAGTTCTGATCAATTTAATCCTAAAACTTATAGTAATTATAGAGACGATATTAAATATATTGATATTTATAATAAAACTATTCGTAGAAGTAATATTATTCAAGATGAATCAAGAGAAAATGCTTGGAGAAAATTTGGTTTAGAAGCATATAAAAATATTACTGAAAATAAAGGTATTATTATTAATTTAGTTGGAATTGGTAATTTAGTTTTAGCTCATACTGAACATAGTCTTTTTATGTTTGATTTAAATAATGAACTTAAAACTATTGACCAAAATATTCAACTTCATCAACCAGATGCTTTTGATGTTGCTTATAAAGAAGTATTTACTTCTGAATTAGGTTATGGAGGCCTTCAAGATAAACGAAGTGCTATTGTTGACCAATTTGGTTATATATTTTATAATAACGACGATAATAATATTTATAGATTTGATAATAATCAATTAGTTATTATTAGTAATGATATCGCAGAATGGCTTGTTAAAGCTAAACCTAATAATGTAAGATTTGCTCATGATATTAGAAATAATCGTTTACTTATTAAGTTCGATTATGATATTTTTAGAAAAAATGAAGATAATAGTACTTTTATTCAAAAACGTAATTTAGTTCTTAGTTATAATTATAAAACTCAAAATTTTATTTCTAGACATAGTTATTATTTTAGAGATGCTTATAATAGTAAAAATAAAGTTTATTTTATTAATAGTTTTAAAAGTAATAATTCAATTTATGATGCTGTTTATAATTTTACTGAAAATATAAATAATTATTGCACTTATAATAATAATTATAGATATGCTTCTGCTAATGAAAGGTATAATAATATGTGTAAATTATCTTTTATTGTTAATGAAGGATATGATATTATTAAATTTTTAGAATATATTACTTATAAACTTTATAAAATTGATGAATCTGTAAATGGTGATGTTCCTTCCCCCGTAAAGAAATTAGATACTCCTTATGCTGGACAATGGCTTAGAGTTTATAACGATAATGTTAATACTAATGATATAAATATTACTGTTGATAACGAAAGTGTTGATCCTAATGAACATAAAAATATATTTGGTAATTATAAAAAACCTTATTGGGATTTAGGTAATTGGAATTTTAGTTATCTTCGTAACATGATTGGTAATGAAGAAGATCAATCTGCTATAGTTATGAGTAGACTTTATGGTAATTATTTTATTATTGAATTTGAATTTCTTATGCAAAATAGACGTATTGATTTTGAATCTCTTAATTATAAAATAAGTCGATTATGAAAAATAAAGTTGTTAAACGTAATAAAGCATTTTTAGGTAGTATTATAGGAGCTGTTGGTGGTATTATAGGTTCTGCTATTGGTGCTGCTAAAAGAAAAAAAGCAGAAGAAAAAGCGTTTAAAATGCAACAAGAAGAACAATATAGACAAGATAGTTTAGCTGCTGCACAAGCTATGACTCAAAGTTATGCTAATCAAGATTATGTTGACGAATATAAAAAGAAAGTTATTTTAAAAAATGGTGGTAAAATGAAAATTAAAGAAACTAATTATACAGATAGAATTAATAATCAAAAGAAATATGCGTGCGGTGGTAGAAAGAAAGCTAATTTCGGTTCTACTATCGCAAATCAGTTTAGTGGTAATAATCTCAATGATACTGTTGGAGGAATTGCTTCTGGTATTGGTTCTGTAGCAACTAATTTAATTAATTCTCCAAGTACTCCAAAAATGGTTAAAAAAGCTGATGGTTTTAATTATGAACAAAAAACTTCTCTTACTCCTAATAGCTATTCTGTTACTCAACCTGTTACTCAAAATATTAATCAACAAGTTCCTAATAATAATCAATATTCCGATAGGCTTACTCAAATGAAATTGGGAGGCTGCAAAGGCAAGAAAAAGCGTAAATAATAGCTGTTATTAGCTCTACATTGATTTTAATATGCTTTCTTATATAATTAATCAAGTTCAACATAAGATAACGTTATAAGGCTTTATATAACGTCAAAATATACAATATAACAGATTATGAGTAATAAAAGACTTAGACCTAATATAGTTCGTGGTGGTGTTGCTATACCTATTCCTAATAAAAAGAATTATTACTATATGAAAGGTAGAAAACATGAACAAGGTGGTATTGATATTGGCAAGAATCCTCGTACTGGTTTAGAAGTTGAAGATGGAGAAGTTATGCACATATCTCCTACTGAAGTTAAAGTGTTTAGTTCTGTTCCTTTTCTTAATGGTGAATCTCCTGCTGAAAAAGTTATGAAAGGAAATAATCCTAATAAAGTTTTTAATGCTCAAGAAAGATATAAAGATGTTAATAATATTAATGATGATGGTACTAAGAATAATAGAAATAGAAAAAATAAAAGTAGATATGGTACTAAGAAAAATAGTTTTGAAAAAATTAGAGAAATGCAAAGTTTAGCAAATAATATTTCTACTTTAGAAAATCCTATTATTAGTCCAGATTATACACCTTATTATGATACTACTGAAATTGGTAAATTAATTAATCATTCTGAAAATCCTGATAGTATAGGTTTTGATAAAGATACTCGAAGATGGTATGCTCCTAAAGGTAAAGGTCTTGATAAAGATAATTTTGGAATGGGAGTAGATAGATATACAGGAGGTAATATTAGTGATAAAATTAAAAAAGATTCTAAAGGAAGAGAATATATTACTGAAGAAGATGAAAGAGATTTAAGATTTAAAAGAATTAAAAGTGCAAATCAAAGTGCTAAACGAAGAATAGATTTTATTCGTAAATATTATAATGATGAAGGTGATGTTACTGAAACTAAAGAAGCTTTACTTACTAATTTAATTTATAATAGAGGAAGTGGTAGAACTGCAAGAGAATATTTCAATCCTGAAGATAAAAAATATGTTCCTATGCAAAAAGCTATTCTTAGAGGTACTGATGATGAAGTTAGAGAAGAAATTAATAAAATATATAAAGAAGCTGGTTTAGCTAATAGAGATAGTTTAGTTAATGATTTTTATAAAAAAAGAAATAAAAAACTTATGGGTGGTTTAAGTCGTTCTAAAGATTATGGTTCTAAATCTAAACCTTATCCTAAAGTAGATAAAAAAGATTTTGCTGGTAAAAATAGAAGTTATCCAATTCCTACAAAAGCTGATGCTGTTGACGCGTTAAGACTTGCAGGACTTCATGGACGTGATGATATTAAAACTAAAGTTTATTCTAAATATCCTGAACTTCGTAAACGTGCTAAAAATGGTGGTGTTTATACAGTTACAAGCAATGGTAAGACAAGTCTAAGAATGATTCCCTCTACGGGGAAACGAATAGAGTTCAGAACAGGTGGTACTAAAAAGACTGAAATTCCTATTACACTTGATCCTACATTTTATACTTTAGGTCTTGAAGATGAATTGACTAATAAAATTAATCAACCAATTGTTAATTATCAATCCCCCGTAGAGAGAATCAAATATGATATTCTTGATACTAATGGTAGATTTAATCCTACTACAGGTGTTGACTTAAATACTAAGCGTAAATATGATAATAAACAAGATATTGTGAATAAACGAACTTATAATTCTTTAATTAGCGATGGTATTGGTATTGCTTCAAATATTATTGGAAGTATTATAGGATTTAATGCTAATAAGAAAGCATTAGATAAAATGAAATATACTAAAGCTCCTGTTAATTTAATTCCTTCTAAACTTAAAACAAATATTAATATTAATCCTCAACTTGATGCTATTAGAGATCAACAGCAAGCGTATGAACGACAAATTGATGCTAATACTGCAAGTTCAAGAGTCGCTTTAGGTAGAAAACAACTTAGTAGATTAAATACTATTAAATTACTTAATAATATTTATACTAATAAAGAAAATACTGAAACTGAATTAATTAATAAAGATAAACTTAATCAACAAGCTGTTGTTAATCAAAACATTACTAATTATAATACTTGGAAAGAAAAGAAAAATGCTTTTGAAAATGCTATTATTGAAAAACAATCTGAAAATACTATAGGATTGATTAATAGTATTAATGCTGGAGTACAAAATAGTATTGGTAATTTTGAAAAGAGATTAGCTACTGAAAATAATATTAGAGCTATTGCTGCTGCAAATCCTAACGTTAATCCTATTATATTAAAAGCTCTTGGTGTAAGAGGTATAACAAATGACATGATAGAATCATGGTTGAGAGCATACGGAAATAAAAACAGTTAAAAACATAATTAATATGAAAGGTTTTAATTATATTAATACAGAATATGTTCCAACAGTAGATTTAAATACTTTAGGAAATACTTTTAATACTTTAGAGCAAGGACATAAAGAAGCTATTAAAACTGCTTCTAATCTTCAAGCTGAAATGGCTAAACTTGAACTTAATGAAGCTGAAAATGAATGGAGACAGCAAAAAATATCTGAAATACAACAAACTATAGATAATAATACTATATTTGGAAATTCTGCTGCCGCATTAGATGATATAATAGTTAAAGCTGGTAATTTAGCTTCTGACGCTGGAATGATTGGCAGACTTCAAGCTCAAAAAGATTATACAGAATTTAAAAATAAGATCATAAATGATAAGACTCTTCCAGAAGATTATAAAGAATATTATTTAGAAAATAATCCTTATTATTATAAAGATATTGTAGATGAAAAAACTGGAAAAGTAATTAGTGGAACAAAATGGAATCCTAATATTTCTCCAACCGCTGTTGTAGATTTATCTTCTTTAATTTCTAAAGGTTTACAATGGGCTGCAAGAGAATCTGGTAGTTATAATCAAGTTCGTTGGCTTGATAAAAACGGTAATCCTACTACTAATCCAAACGAAGTATTTGATGGAGAATATTATGATGATACTACTCATAGTTTTGAAAAACTTGATAGAAGTAAAATAGAAGCTGGTATTAGAGCAGCTATTGAATCTACTCCAGGTGCTAAAGAAAGTCTTCAACAAGATTACGATATTGCTCTTTGGAAACATAAAAAAGCTATAAATGCTACTAAAGGAAAATATAATATTGTGAGTGATGTTACTGACGATAATGGTATAACTCTTTCTCCTCAACAATATTTAAATAAAAGAATATCTCCTGCTTTATATGCTGCTGAATATTATAATACTACTCGTAAAACCACTTATGGAAATGGATTAAAAACTTATAAGGCTGCTGAACAAGCAGCAGAAACCGCTAAAAAGAATGCTGAACTTGACGATGAGTATATAAAATCATTAAATAGAACAAGTGATACTAAACCAATAACTATTAATTATAACATGACTGCTGAATTAATGGGTGAAAAACAAAATATTCAGAATGAATTATACAATCTATTTAAAAATGCAGTTGGTAGAGATGTTAATGTTGATATGACTAATGCTAGTACAGATGGTTGGAAAAATACTTTAACAAGAGCATATTTAACTATTAAAAAGAATGGTGCTACAGAACAACAACTTAGAGATTTTAGAGTTAAAACTAGCGAACTTATTAGAAAATATGATGAAATTACAATGAATTATGATAATCTAACTAAAGATTTAAAAGAAGATGATAAATATTTAGTAGATTATGTTAGTAGAATGAAAAATGGAGGTAGTTTTAACAAAGATAATCCGTATGATCAAAAGCTATTAAAAGATATTCAAGCTGAATTTGGAGATAAAGGTCAATATTATGATGTTAGTTTTAATAATATAGATGAATATAATCAAGCTATTCAAATTTTAAATTCTAATAATGAAAATGGTTTTCTTGGTTTAGGTTTTAATACAGGAAGAAAAGAAATTGATGGAAAAAGTGTTAACTATATTAGATTGCCAAAAGAATATTATCAAAATATGTTACTTTTATCTAATACTGTTAATGCTGCTGTTAAAGGAAATATAGATAATATTACTGTACAAATATTAGACTCTGAATATAATCCTATAATTCCTAAATCACAACAAGATAATAGCTATGTAACATCTCCATATAATAGTACAAGTCAGATTTACGATTTTGAAAGTAATTATTCTCATAAATATTTATATAATGTATATAGAAAAGCTGCTGATAAAAAATTTCTTAATTATTCTAACGATTTTATTAAACAACAAGAAAAATTAAATACTGTAATAGATAATTATCAAGAAATTACTATCGGTCATCAATCTCTTCCCGGTGAAACAACTTATCAACAATTACTTCTACATCAACTTAATACTAATCAAATTACTAATGATGAATATAATCTTAGACTTAAAACAGACAAAGAAGAACTAAGAAGACAAATTATGTCTCATGGATTTGGAAATACTAAAATGTTTACTACAGACGATGATGGTTATGGTGCTTTTAAAGAAGTTACAAATACTAAAAATAGAGAAGATGAAGGTAATAAAATAATATCAGCTGTTGGAAATGGTAAAGCTGTATTTAATTCTGCACATAATCCTTTTTTTGGTAGTGGTACTAATATAACAATCTATCCTAAATTAGATAGTAACGGTAATCCAACTGGTATTCCAAAAACTTATTTTATTCCCGGATTAGTTAATGATGAAGCACAAGAAGCATTTGAAAATAATCCATATACTAAGGCTTCAGATCATGTTGCTAAAATGGACGCTTATGGAATGACGGCTAATCTTAGTGAAAGTGGTGATACTCCTACATTAGGTGCTCAACAATTAATAGCTAATGGTGGTAATTTATTTACTTATAAAAATGGAAATATAGAAGTTAATATTGATAGAAAAGTAGCTGTAGATATTTATGACGCAATGAATGAATATATAGATATTCAAAATAATTTCACACAAGGAAATTTACAACTATATAATGAAAATGCTGTTGAAAGATTAAATGGGCGTATTTTTGAAATTGCAAAAACTATAACAAATTCTATTGGAAGACCTGATTTATTAGAACGTTATTATAGTGTTTTAAGTAAAGATTTAGGAAGTAAATTAAACATATAAGATATGAGTAAAGTTATTGATTTTATAAATAATGGGGAAATAACAAGAAATCCTAAATATAATCCTAAAACTAAAAAGGGGGCTAAAGAGTCCCCTTATCTTGTTTCTAATACAATGAGTGATGATTTTGCTAAAGGCGTTAATAGAATGGCTAATAAAACTAGATATACTTCTCAATATAGTTCTCGTGAAATTGAAAAGTTTGAAGAACAAGATATTACTGTTAATAATATTGATTCTGAAGAAAGTTTAAGACGTCAACGTGCAGAAAATCAATCTGCATTTGAACAACTTGGTAATATGATAATACAAGGTGTTGCTAATGAAGCTGTACTTGGTTCATTTCTTTCTCTTAGTAATATAGTAGATGCTGTAAAACAAGCTTTTACAGAAGATAACGATTATACTAATCCAGTAAGTGAATATATCGAAGGTATTCAAAATACTATTAGAGATGAATTTGAGATTTATCAAAAGGATCCAAATGCTACTTTTGCATTTGGAGATTTTGGTTGGTGGGCTAATAATGGAGTAAGTGCTTTTAGTACTTTATCTATGATGTTACCTACTCTTGGTATCACTAAAGCTATTGGTACATTAGGAAAAATTCGTAAAGTAAGAAGAGCATATAATGCTTCTACGCGAGGTTTAGCTAAACTTACACATAAAGCTATAAAAGGAGTTGGTATTAAAGCTCCTTCAGTTGCTCGTCTTGATAATTCTGTTAAATATATTAATAATTTAACTACTAATGCTGTTCTTTCTCGTACTATGGAAAATTATATGGAATCAAGAGGTGTTTGGACAGAAAGTTATGAACTTACTAAACAAGAACTTGAAGGATATAATGACCAACAATGGAAAGACTTCTTTGCAAGAAATCCTGAACTAAATGGTAAAACTATTGATCAAATAGCAAGATATATTGCTGGGGAATCTGCTGATAAAACTTTTATTAATAATTATGCTATGCTTGGTCAAGATATTGTAGAATTTAGAGGTGTTGGCCAGTTATTTGGTAAAATTGGTAAAAAATTACCTACTTCAAGAATTAGACGTTCTAATAAACAAGCAATTGAAGCTCTTCGTAAAAAAGCTGATACAAACGTATCTGGACAAACTTCTACCTCAACTGTTCCTAAAACAAGTTTTTGGAAAAATAGAACAGATGAATTTAAAGAAGCTATTAAACATCCTCTTAATACTATTGGTACTTTACAACTTACTGAAGGTTTAGAAGAAGCATATCAAGGTATTCAAACTGAAAAAGGTAAAGAAGTTGCTAAAATGTATTTAGATCCTAATTATATTCCTCGTACAATTGAAAGTTATATTACCGATGATAAAATATGGGAACAAGCATTTTGGGGTGCTGTTGGGGGTATGGTTTTTCAAGGAGCTGGTAAAGGACTTTCTGCTCTTCAACGACAAATTAAAGCTAAAAAATTAAAAGGCAAAGAATCTGATGCTAATATTCTTAATACTCTTACTGCTGAAGAAAAAATAATGAATAAAGAAATTCAAGACCGTGCTGCTTTAAATAAAGATGTTGTTGATAAACTTACCATGTTAAACGATTATATTTCTCCAGACGATTATGTTGAAGATCCTCTTACTGGAGAAAGACTTCAAGATGAAGGAGTTGATGTTCATAGAAAACTTACTCCAGAAGAAGCTGAAATTAAAAAACAACAAGTTATTGATGATTATTTTACTAATTTAGCTATTAACGCTTATGAAGCAGGCACTTATGATTTATTAAAAGAATATGTTACAAGTCCTGAATTTAAAGAATATTTTAGAGAAGCTGGAGTTCAACTTACTAAATCTGAAGAAGATTTTACTAATCAAGCTTTTGCTAAAATGGATAAAGTTAGAGATATATATGCTGAAAATCTATATAACGTACTATATAATAGCGAAATAGAAAGTGAATATACTGCTAAAATTGCTGCAAGAGAATTTACAAGAGAACAATTAGAAATTGAATCTTTTGGAGATAGAATTAATACTATACAAGATGAAATAAATAAAAGTAATGTAGATATATCTTCTATTGATAAATATAGAAGACAAGCTATTGATAAACATATTTCTAAATTACTAAATGAAATTAATCAAGCTCAAGAAGAAGTTAACAACAATCCAGATATTTCTGAACAAGCTAAAAATCAATATAATAAAATTTATAATGATAGAAAAAGAGGTCTTCTTAAATTTCTAAATGATAATAATCCTTTATCTGAATCTAATAAACAATCTATAATTGATATATTTAATCAAAGTATTGGAAAAAATTATCAAGCCGAAAGACTTTCTGGTGATATTCAAACTATATTAAACAATGTTGAAAATCTTATTAACGAATCTGATAAAAATATTCCTGAAGCTCCTAATAATGTTAAAGATTTAATTGATAAACAAGTTGCACTTCAAGATAAAAAAGCTGATTTAGAAAATATTCAACCTAAATCTCAAAAAGATTATAATGATAGAGTTGGCCTTATTGCCCAACAAGTTGATTATCTTACTATGAAAAGAATGTCAGAAGCTGCGACTCGAGTTGAAAATTGGATTAAAGAACAAGAAGATTTAGATAAAGCATGGCAAGATATTCTTCGCAATAGAATTCCTAAATTAAAAGAATCTCTCGATATGCTTAAAATAGGATATTTTAATACTGAAGATTTTAGTAATTCGATAAGAGCTACAATAGAAGAGGAAAGACAAAATAGAAAACAAAAAGAAGAAGATGCTAAAAAAGTAGTAGTTAATGGTAAACAAGTTACTGAAGAACAAGCAGAAGTTATTAATAATGTGGCTGCAGAAGTTAGTAATAATCAACCATCTAATATTGATAACTCCTCTACGGGGGAACAAACTCCACGAAGTGGAGTTTCTCAAACTCAAACTAATCAGCAAACTACTGATCCTAACGAAATTGCTGTTAAAGCAATTATTGAAGATGAAGATAAAATTACTAATAAAGATTTAGATGACGCTGTTAAATTAGCTAAATCTTTTGACCCAAGTATTAATGAAAGAGCTGTAGGTATTGCAAGTAGTAAAACTTTTCTTCTTTTTAGAACTTCTCCTAATATGTTTGAAGATGCTTTAAATAAAAGTAGTGATAGTCCAGAAGTTAAAAATATTATAGAAACTATTACTCAACAACTTATCGAAGAAGGTGTTAGTCCAGAAGTAGCACCTCATGCTACCCAAAGAGGTGTTAATATGGGAATGAAGCAAATAGTTAGAGCTTTAGAAAGACGTAAAGATAGTAAAACTGAAACTTTTAGACGTCTTGCTGAAGCTCTTGCTACTAAACAAAAAGTAACCATTAAATCTAATGATAACGACGAAGTTAACGCTATTACGACTACTATTGAAGATACTGAATTTGATAAAATAATTAAAGATTTTATTGAAGCATATATTCAATATAAAGGTATTACTATAAATAAAATTAAAACTAAAGATCATCAAGGAAATATTGTTACTAAAAATCAAAAAGTTATTATTAATCTTGAATCTTTATTTAAAGATATTATTGAAATATTATCTGATGATGCTAATAAACAAATGTTAGATTTAGATGTTCAAACTGCTTATCATATATTATATAATATAAAAGATTTTATTAATAATTCTTATAATACTAATTATGTATTTACTCATAAGCGTAGTCTTAATACTTTACTTAATAATCCTACAGATTTTTATAATGCCGTTTATGAAGCAAGCAAAAGAGTTGAATTTATTGATAATTATATGCACATTGTTCCTTCTCGTGTTAATAGAAGTCCTAATTATGAACAAGTTGTTAATGCTTTACAAGTAGGAGATGATTTAGAAATTGTTCCTATAGAAAGCAGAAATCATGAAATTGTTTCTTTTGCTATTAAGCGTAAAGGTATTGAAATTGGATTTATTTCTAATGTTATTCCAGATAGTGATAATAATGGTTATAGAATAAAACTTGGCCCAAAAGGTGGAATTAATTATCACGTTCGTAAAATAAATAATCAAGTTGAAGCTAATACAGATGAGTTATTTGAAGCTATTTTTAATAATGAAAATGAATTATGGGATTTATTCCATAAGAAGAATCTTTATGATTTAGGTTATGGATATGATTTAACTAAAGAAGAATATGAAAGAATCTATAATAGTGAAGTTATTCAAAAAGCTATTAAAGACGAAGTAATTAAACTTGATCCTGCTTTAATAAGCGATATAGATAAAGCTAAACGTATTATTTATAATCTTAAAAATATTATTTTCTATAATCCTTTAGCTCAAACTATTGAAGAATATAAAGATAGTTATGAACAATGGAAAGAAAATATTTTTAATAATTATAAAAATACTCATAAAATTGGAACTCTTACTGCTAATGGCAAAAAAGTTATTGTTAAATATGCTGGGCAAACAGGAACAAATCAAGGTGTAAAAGAAACTTCTGATGTTATTATTGAAAATACTGAAAAAGGTGTTAATGAATTACCTTTTAAATCTGATCAACATGCTATTATTGGTATCGATAGTGATAAAAATGGTATAGTTGCTATTAATGAATTAACAGGCGAGAAACAACAAATTACTGCTCCTTTTCTTGCTGGTAATATGGGTTTCCTAATTGGAGGTAGAGGCAAAACGCCTATTATAGCTATGTTTACAAGTGCTAATAAAATTGCTGGTAAAATTAAAGAAAATCTTCATAAAGAACTTGTTGATATTTTAACTGGTTTTCAAAATAAAAAATATACTTTTGAAGAAGTTAGAGATAAACTTGGTTTATTGTTTAATTCTGCTAATACTAAATTCCCAAGTATATTTTACGGTTATGATGTTATTAGTTCTAATAATCAAATAATTCTTTCTATTGGTCATAATACTTCTAAATTTAACGTTATTATACATAAGTTTAAAGCTGGTAATTCAAATGAATTGGGTACAGGGATTACTTATAATCCCGCAGGTGATAATTCAAAAACTACAAGTTTTATTAATGTTAATGATAAACTTATAAATATTATTGCTACAGAAATAACTAATAATACTATTTATAATAGAACGTTCTTTACTCTTAATAATATCGGTAATGGTAATACTACAGATAATCCTTATTTCTTTAAAAAAGATAATAAATTTGTAGTTAAACTTGGAAATAGCGAAATTGTATATGATAATTTTGGAGATTTTGTTCTTCAAAATAATGCTTTTAATACAAATCAAGGAGTTAATAAGTATGGAGGTTTCTTTAATGATGTTGATAAAGCTACTTCTATGTATATTAATGTTACTACTCTTGCTGTACCTGATCAAGTTCAATCCCCCGTAGAGGAAGAATCAATTATTGGAATTGCTAATACTATTCAAACCGCTACTCTTGAAAAAGCTAATTCTACAGAACGTCTTCTTGAAAAAGCTGCTATTCCAAAATCAACTATTGATTTACTTACTGGTAAAAATGTTTATGGTATTCCTATTGTTTCTGGCGTTTATTATTACGATAAAAAAGATAAAACAGGTAACGCTAAATATAATAGAGATAAAAAAGCTGTTATATTTACTAAAGCTGGTTCTAATTTAGCTAATTCTTCTCCTACAACATTAGTTCGATTACTTATTCATGAACAACTTCATGCACATATCGATGAACATAATCTTTTTGATAAAGAAAATATTATAGACGATTTGTTTGAAACTTATAATAAATTCATTGAAGCTGTTGAGCATGATATTGATTATGGTGATAGAAATAGCGAACGTTATAATTTAGCTGTTAATATTAAGAAATGGATTGAAGATAATGGCTTTACTTTTAAAGATTATTTTGAACGTATTAAAGCTAAACAAAAAGATAGTTATGTTGAACTTTCCGAAGATGAACAACGTAGAGTATTTGCTGAAGAATGGCTTGTTGAAAGTTTATCTCAAAGTAGTATTATTAAGTATTTGAATCAAGTTGAATATACTGGAGAAGGTGTTGCTGTTGTTACAGAAGATAATGAAAAGAAAAGTATTTTTCAAAAGATTATTGATATATTACTTAAAATATTTAATATAAAAGATAATAGTATTAAAAACAATACTATATTTGCTCGTCAATATGAGATATTAAATATTAATGATAATAATATAAGTAATGAAAATGATGTAAAACAAGATATTAAAGATAATCAAGTATTGTCTGATAAAGATGTTGGTGAAGATATTACTAAAGAATCTGAAATTATAGAAGAAGATATTAACGAAGAAGATAATGAATTTGGTGAAGATAGTTATGATTCTGATATAGTTGAAGATGAAGATTATAACACTATTAATGATAATTCTGATGAACTATTGTCAATTACTTCTGATATAGAGAATATTAATGCTATTAAAAATAATGACGGTAATATCATTGCTGAAACTCTGGATATTACTCGAATTAATAACATGGCAGACTATCTCAATAGCTACTCGGAGCAGGACAAGCCGTTAATAGCTCAAATGCTGCGAAATGGCGAACTTAAATACGCATGTAGATAAGTAGTTAAGCCTTATATATTACCGTCAATTATGAAGCTAAAAACAGCTATCATAATTGACGGTTTTTATTTATTAATATTATTAAACTTAATGTTATGGAATGTTTTGAATTTGGTTATGTTATTAAAGGAGATGTTAATGACACCCTTAAGAAAACCGTAGAGTATTGTTCTGACGGTATTAAACAGAAAGCTAAAGTGCTTGCTGGATATATTCAAAGTGATGATTTTTTAGAGTTTTGTAAAAAAGATGAAAAATTTGATTCTACTAAGTCTATTTTAGAAAATAAACAAAATACTGTTAGACGAATTTTAAAAGAATATTATGAACTTAAACATCAAGATGTTACAACAGCTGCTGCTAAACGTCAAGCTGATTTATTAATGGGATTTAGTAGTGTTAAAGCTCGTAATATCGCTATTAATGATACTGCTACTATTATTTCTCTTCTTTATGAGCAAGAGCGTAAAGCAAGTAAATATAATAATGTTAAACTTAATAGAGTTAAAATAATTCAAAAAGCTATTGACGTTCTTGAAAAAGATTATATTAATAATATTGCTTTAAAAGTTTATAATCAAAATAAAGAAACAGAAGATAATACTATTAAAGAATTTAGAGAAGCATATAATAAAGCTATATCTATTAATAAGAAAATTAATGAATTAAAACAACTTATTAAGAATGATAATGATGTAGAAAATAATAAAAAGAAACTTGATGAAGTATATAAAGAATATACTGAAGCAAGAAGACAACAATATAATAAGGCATATAATTTAATTAATAAATTTGGTGACATAACACAAAAGAATCGTAATAATTATATTGAACAAATTAAGCGTAATCCTAATTTTTGGTTTACAAAAGCATTTGAAAGTAGTAAACTTGTTAATATTGTTGGTGAATTTGAAAATGTATTAGAAAGTGATAAACTTACTAATGAAAATTTTACTGATGATGAAGATTATACTAATCCAGGAGCTGAAAGTGTTGATGAAACTACTAAATCTTGGGAAGATAAACTTTGGGCAAGTTTTGAAAAACCTATTGCTGCTGATTTAAAATTATATTTTAATACTATTTATAAATTAGATTCTCCATCAGAAGTTGGTACAAAAGTTTATAATTATGATACTAATAATGAAATTGGTCTTAAAACTACTATGGGTGCTAATTTTATTATTAGAGAATTATACACAAGAGGTAATTTTAATTCTGTTAATGATTTTATAGATAGTATTGTAAGAATGGCAACAGATATTGCTGAAGATTACGGATTAATTAAAATTGCCGATGATTGTATTAATGATCCTGTATTTGCTAATAGAATATTTTGTCAATTAAGTAATCCTAAGATTATTAAAACAATGTCTATTATTACTGAATCAGGTATTACTTTTGAGCAATCTAATAAATCTTTAGACGCTATGAGTTATATGATTTATAATATGTTAAATACAACTCGTAGTACTATGAGAGATTTATATACAGAAAATGATATTAATCGTGTTAAAGAATTAGTTGCCCGTTTAGATAAAGGTTCTGATAGACTTGTTGCTGTAAGACTTAAAGATGACGATGTTACTCCTAAAGAATTAAATAAGTTAATAGAAGAAACTATTTATGAAGTACTTAAAAAATATTATCCTAAAGTAACTCGTAATGAAATACTTGGATTTATTTATAATGGGAGTAATTCTGTTAGGTCTAATATGATTGGACTATTAAATAATATAGCAGATCTTTTACAAAAAGTTGAAACTACTGTTATAGAATATAATGAATCATATAATAAATATAATAATGAAAGAAAAGCTTATAATGAAGCTGTAAGATATTCTGAAGAAATTGGTCAAAAATATACTAAAGATGTTCCTTTATTTGATTCTTCTAATATTAATTACGATAGACTTAATGAACCAATAGTTAATATATGTCAAAAACTTGTTAACTATTCTGCTGTTCGTAATGAATTAAATAGTGTTAACGCTGAAGGTAATTTATCTTCTGATGTAATTAATAATAGTTATATTACTAATCTTCTCAAACAAATTAATTATGCTAATAAAAAAGATGCTCAAGCTGGTCTAAGAAATCTATTAGAAGAAATTAATAAAGGAGAACAATATAAATATAATAGTTTCTTTTGGGGAATTAAAGGAGCTAATGGTAAATATATTCAAGAAGGATTATTTATGAGAGATGATAGAGATAATGTCTCTATTAATCCTAATGCTCAAAAACTTATTCAAATAAGTTTATTTAATGGTATTAAAGATATGCAAAGTGATAAAGCGGCTTTATATGCTAAAATGTCCAAAGGAGATTATTTTGCTACTTCTATGATTGCTTACTTTAATCCTATTATTGCTGGACAAAATATTGGTGCTTCTAAAGCAAGTTTAAATGCTTCTCAAGCTGGATATTTTTTCCGTACTCCTTCTGACGCTCCTAAAAATTTTATTATCCAAGCACCTAAACTTGATGCTAAAAATACAATTACAGCTTTAGCTACAGATATCGCTAAATACGCTAATAAAAGACGTAATGAAATAGATAATTATACTTTAGAAAATACAGATGAAAATTATGATAAATATTTAGAAGTTAAAGATAAAGCTGCTACTAATAAAAATAATATTTGGTCTGCTAAAGATATTTATTATGCTATTAAAGGAGAATTATCTACTCTTAATTTTAATAAATATTATTATATTGAAAATGAAGATGGTACTATTTCTATTCCTATAATTTATAAAACTAAAGATAGTCCCGATATTGTTTGGATTAAAGGAGATAAAATTGAAGGTGAAATAAATAATATTTTATATAATATAGAAATAGAGGGTATTTCTTCAGTTAACGATAATAAACTTAGTGATGATTTTTATGCCGATATAGCAGATATTATTAAACAAGAAGGTATTGAAAATGGTTCTATAGATGTTCGTATTAATCGAGCTACTCCTATATTTGCTGGATTTAGACAAAATGTTTTAGGAGAACTTAATATGTTTATTAATCAATTAACTTATTTATTTGATAATGATAGTAAAGGTAATTGGGTTCTTCGTAAAGACACTAATGGATTAATTGAAAGAGTACATTTTAATAAAACTACTTATGACGATAAAGGTAGAGAATGTATTCTTGTTGAAGGTAAATGGCTTGATAAAGAAAAGACTAAACTTAACCCTAAAGCTGGTAAACTAAGTGGAAATTTCTTTAGCTTTCAAAAACTATTTAATACAGAGGATTATAAAGCAGGTGAAGAGCTTGAACGTGCATTACTTCTCTACGGGGGAACGTCCGTAGGCGAAGCCGGAGGACTTATTCAAGTTAAAGGAAATACTGCTACTTTAAATGTTAATAGTCCTCTTATTAGAATTGAAAATGGTAAAATTGTTTTTAATGAAACTCAAGAAGTAAAAAGTATTATAGATAATATTGTTGAACAATGGATTAAATCTTTTAATAAAGAGATTGTAGCTCATGGTAAACAATATCAAAATATTCTTCAAGAACTACAAAAAAGTAATGAAGATTTAGTTGATTTTGCTCTTAATGCTGCTAATGCTTATATGCAATTAGATGATTTTCTTGAAGGTGATGTTAAATTTTATAAAGACGCTAAAGATTTTCTTAAACGTGCTAAAGAAGTACAAGCTGGTGGAACAGCCTATGCTGGATTTGATATTAATGATACTCTTAGTGCTAAAATTAAAGAAACTATTGGATATAATGGTTCTAAACAAGAAATTAAATTTGGCAATACTACAATAGATAAATACGCTAATGCTTATTCCCCCGTAGAGGGTTATGCAATAATTCATTCTGCTGGAAAATATGCTCGTAATGGTTTTAGAGCTGTTACTATTAATAATACTGTAAGACCAAGTAAACAAGCTAATAATATTCAACAAGAATTATTTAATTATCTTAAAGATGAACTTGGTGAAGTTGCTGCTACTAAAAAAGCTGCTGAAATTGCTAATGGATATAGAGAAGCAAGTAAAACTAATGACGCACAGTCTTTTATTACTATTGAAGAATTTATGCGTAGACGTTATGCTGATGGCACTTTTAAAGAATATGAAGATATATTTCAACAACTTTATGAACTTAGAAGTGGTCAACGTAGAATTGAAGATATAGATATTAGTAAAATTAATTCTCGTATTCAAGTACAGAAGAATTTTTATTATGACCATAAATATGATAGTTATACTGGAGTACATTATCCTCGTCAAATTAAAAATGCTGAATTTGTTCTTATTCCTGAACTTCTTGAAGGAACTCAACTTAAAGAGCTTTATAATTTCATGCACAAATATGATATTGGGCAAGTTAATACTAATGAAACAAGTAAAGCTGCTAAAAAGAACGTTTTAACATTTTGGGATAATGATGGAAATATTAATCCTAATTTTGAACAAGATCTTATTTCTAATAATGAAAATGCTATAGAAGATTATTATTATCGTTTTCTTTATAAACAACAAGATGTTCCAGAGCACATGAAAGATGCTCAAAATAAAGCCGGTGTGCAAATTACTAAAAAGATTTGTGATAATGCTAATGAATCTGTTAAACCTTATATTGATACTTTCTTTAAAAATTATTGCGCTAATATTAAAGAAGATTTTAAAAAACTTCTTTTTAATATGGGCTGGAAAGAAGATAAAAATGGTAAATTAGTTAATATTAATGGTGATAAACAAACATTAGATTTTACTGATTTTTATAAGAAAGCTCGTATTGAAGCTCAGCGTCTTGGTATGGATTCTAATTTTATAGAATATTTAACTCCTGATGAATTTGGTAATCCAGCTATGCCTAATTATATGAATAACGTTAGTAGTAAACTTGAAAGTATAGCACAAGCTATATTTAATAGTAGTATTACGAGACAAAAATTTCCTGGTTGGCATGCTGCACAGGTTACCCAAGTTGGTCATGGAATGAAAGTTTTAGACAATAATGGTAAACTTAGAGAACTTAAATATCACCCAAAAGTTATTGTTAATAAAGAAACTGGAGTTAAAATAGAAGAAACCGAGTATGACAAATTATCTGATGAAGATAAAAATAAATATGAAGTTAAACAAGAAGCATATGCTGAAGTTATGATTCCTCGTTGGAGCAATCTTATTCCTAATACTCCAGAAGCTCTTGAAATGATACAAAAAGAAGGTCTTGATATTCAACTTGCTTATCGTATTCCTACTGAAGGTAAACAATCTGTTAGTATCGTTAAAGTAGTAGGTTTTCTTGATGATGTTTATGGTAGTACTATTATGTTACCTGATGAATGGGTTGCTCAAACAGGTTCTGACTTTGACGTTGACTCTGTTTATGGCGTTTGTCATTCTCTTAAAGTAGTAAAAGATAAAAATGGTAATATTAAAAGAATTAAGAAATATTCTGCTGATGATTTTAAAACTGATTATGCTAAATATAAATATTATATAGAAGATAATATTAATAATAAAATTTCTTCTGATATTGAAGATGATTTTCATGAAGATAAATATAAAGTACTTCAAAAACGTCTTCGTGATGTTGTTAAAAAACTTCGTACAGAAAAAGATAATAGAGATAGTCTTTATAAAGAACTCACTAATATTGGTAAAGAAGCTGGACTATTGACTTTTAATGAGTTTTCTAAATTAGATGAAGTTGATAAATTACCTCGTGTTGTTAGAAACAATAATATTCTTGATGCTATGATCGCTATTATGGCTGATAGTAATAGTAGGGAAGAGAATTATTCTCGAAGTAATTTTGATAGACTTTCATCTGCTATGAAAGAAATGGATAAAGCTCGTGGAGCCGATTCTGTTAGTCGTAGCGTTTATAATCCTTTTGACCAAATGGATTTTATGGAAAATGCTATGGGTGGAGCTTCTCTTAAAGCGTTTTCTGTTACACGAGATACTTTCAATAGTGTTAATAATTATGCTAAAGGATATTTAGGAAAAGGTCATGAAATTATTGCTGAATATGATTTAACTGAAAAAGATGCTAATGGTAAATTTATTTATGACGCAGAAATGATAGTTAAAGCATATGGGTTATATAATGAGACTACTAAAAAAGGAGATGTTATATTATTAGATAAAGATGGTAAGAAAACTAATGAAATCGATAAAGCTGCTACTGCAAGAGTTAAACATTATAGATTAGCTAATAGTTATAATAATCGTAATGTTGTTGGAGAATTAATTACTGTTTATAGTTCTCAAACTACTGCACATATTCTTGATGCTATTAAAGAAGGTTCTATTTTTAATGAAAATGAATTTACTTTTGGAACATTTAAAACTCTTATAGATACAGGTATGGATTATAGAACTGCTATTGCGTTTTTAATGCAACCTGCTATTACTACTATTAACGAAGTTAATAATGAAAGTAATAGTTTATATCTTACAGGAGGTGGTAATACTGTTCAGAAAGCTGTTAAGAGAATAGCTGCTAAAGCTGGTTTTAAACTTGGTGCTACTGATATTACTGACTATTCTAACTATGAATCGGTATTGTTAGCGTTGAACTCCAACGAACAATTTAGAAATGCGTATAAAGAGCTATTTGGGGCTGAAATTTCAACGCAAAAGCCTATACAGGAACAACAATTCACGTTAAATGCAAAAGTGCTAAAATCACGCTTAGAATCGTCCAAAATAACTAATATTTCTGAATTATCACAAAAAGATAATGATATTAAAAATGCTGTTTTTGATATTGCTATTTGTTTAGCTTTTGATAAGATTAATAAAACTACTAAAAATCTTGAAAAAGTTCTTCGTTGTTGTAATCCTGATAATTTTGGTGCAAAACAAACTATTAGAGAAACTCGTACTATTGTAGATAACGTTATTGCTTATGGATTTACTGATAATGAAGTTGGTAATACTGTAATGTGCGGAGGTAAACGTCTTATCGAAAAACTTTATCCGGAATTTATTAAAATTGAAAAAAATGAAGTTAGTGATTTAGATGAATTAGTTAGAGGAGATATTGATATTGAAAATAGTGTTTATCCATTTTTAGCTGCATTTTTTAAATATGCTACATTAACAAGTGTTGACGTTAATAAACAATTGTTCCCAACTGAAAATGATGTTTATAATGCTGTACTTAATGCTGTTCAAGTTAAATTAGGTGTTGTATTTACTCCTAAACAATATAGAGAATATAAACAATATATGATGAATATGATATATTCTCAAGTTCCTATGCTTAATACTCCTTTAACTGTTACTAAAGAAGGTTGGTTAAATGATAATAATGAAGCTATTGTTAAATCTACTGAAAACGATACTAATTATTGGAATGCTGAAATTTCTCGTATATTTGGTTTTGAAACTACTCAAAAAATTAATTTTGATATTAAAGATATATTTAATCCTACTGAAGAAGAACTTAGTAAATTTAATACTCTTACTCCTGCTCAAAAAATATCTTGGATTCAAACGCATATTGATGGAGATTTAGGTATTTTTAATTATCTTAATGTAAATCTTAATAATCAATTTGAACTTAAACGTAAAGGTTTTACTCATCAAAGCATTAAATTTACAGATTCTGCTGAAAATATAGACGATATTTATATTGAATTTGGTACAAGTTTCTTTAATAAATCCCCTATATTTAGACTTGCTATTGCTGATTTAATTAAATATGCTTTTGTTGTTGACGGATTTAAATTTAAAAGAGGTGCTGTTGATAAAATTATTACTAATAATTCTTTATATAAAAATATAGAAGATATGGGTACAGGTATTGTTCCCGCTATTAGAGAAATATTTGGATATTATACTAATCCTGCAAGTGCAGTTACAAATGAATTTATTGATAAATTTATTCGCAGTCATAAAGAATATTGTAAATCTATTAAACTCGGTAAACCTGAAAATAATAAAGGTATAAGTAATACTGCTTTTCAATTTAATATTTGTAATAAAGGTAATGGACTAATATTTATTCCTTTTGACGGTAGATTTAAAACTTTACTTAATGAAATTAATGTTGAAAATACTAAATCTCCTCAAGATTATATTGTTGTTAATAGAAGTACTGGTGATAATAAAATTAGTACATTATATAAAATAGACAAACATGAAAGCGGAGTTTATCTTATTCCTATGAATTTACTTGAGCCTAATGAAACAGGTGATTATAGCGTTAATCCAAATAATAACAAATATGGAGATATTAGTTTTTATAACACTGTTATTGCTGAAGCTGAAAGTATTGGAGCTAAAGAATATTTTATTGATAAGGATAATAAAGTAAAATTAAAAGATAAATATAAAGAACATATTATTCCTCGTTATAAGTTTAATTTGGAAAATAATGCTATTGATAATGTTAATGAATTTCAGAATGTTTCTGTTAACGGCACTGAAATACAAAAAGCTGAACTTAATAAACTATTTAAAGATGTAGAGACTTATATTCAATCCCCCGTAGAGGAGAAAGGTGATTATGGAGTTGTACGTTCTAATTCTTTTTATATTAGTGAACAAGTAGGAAAAACTGATATTATTACACAAAATATTCCTACTGAAAATGGTAATATTCTTGTTACTATTAGAAGATATTCTCCGTCTCCTGCTTTTAAATCTAATTTACATAAAGATTTAATTAATAATGTTTCTTCTAATAATACAGAAAATGTTCAAAAAGTTAGAATTGAAGAACGTGATGCTTATAGAAGTGCATTAGCTTCTAAAACTGAATCCCATAAATATTATAAAATTGAACATATTACTGAAGAAAGTGTTAGAGAAGAATTTGAAAAACAACAACAAGAAAATAGAGATAATTTTAATGATGAAGCATATGCTATTACTACTGATATAACTGATGATTATATAGATAATGCTAATAGAATAACTGAAGTAGATGAAACATCTGTTGCCATGATTGCTGCTCTTAGAAGAGCTGAAAAACGAGGTGATGATATTGCTGCTAAAGCACTTCGTAAATTAGATATAAAAGGTATAAATTCTTATCGTTCTAAAGATATTAAAGATAATAGAAGAAATATATATCATATTCTTAGCGATTATATTAGTAGTTATGCTGATATGATCGATAAACAAATGAAATATTATGTTATAGGCGATAAAGAATATAATATCGGAGAATCTGATTTATATGAAGTTTTAAGAAGTAATCCAGATGAAGTTTCTAATATAGTTAAATTATTACTTGAAGCTATTACATTTGGCGATACTTTTGGAAATATTATGAGTCTTCCTATTGACGGTATGGACGAAGATACTAAAAGATATATTCAAAAAATTCGTGATTCTATAAATAAAATTCGTAATTCTTCAATTATTAAACAAGGATTTGATAATATGTTTAATAAATATATTGCTAATGAATTTGCTAATAATCCTAATATACGAATGAACGTTGTTAATCTTAAAGATACTTTTGGCGATTCTGGTTGGTGGGAAACTAATATTGGAGATATTGCAATGTTAAGCAATAAACAAGTACAAGTTATTGTTAAGATTGTTAATAGGATTATGAATCAAGCTGCAATGCAAGATGCTCCTCGTAAGAAAAATGAGTTTCTTAAAAGATTTGATAATATATTAGATAAAAGTGGTAGTTTTAGATGGGAAAATATTATTAATTCAAATGGACAACTTATTAGACCTTATACTGCTAAATTTCTTACTGATAGAGATAAATTAGTTGACGCTGTTAAAGATGCTCTTGATAGATATGGTATAGATAGTAAAGAATATATTGCTGCTAAACTTAAGCGTGATGAATGGTATGCTGATAATGTTGAACAACATGTTGTTCGAGAATATTATATTAAAAAGAACGCTTTAATTAGAGAGATATTTGAAACTGCTCCTGAAGAATATCGTCAATATATGGAATATATTCATGAAAAATTTATTGATGATCAACCAAATAGTGCTTTAACAACTCAAGAGCGTAATAGAAGAAGAGAAATCGATAAGAAAATTAATCAACTTACTTCTGAATATAAAGATACTGAAACTCTTAAATCTCCTGAAGAAAGAGAACGTGCTATTAAATTAAAAAATTTTATTAAAGCTAAATCTGCTCTTGATAAAGAATATTTTGATTATAATGATACTGATGAATTTAAAGAAAATCTTGAAAAGAATTTAGCTATTATTAAACATTATGAGAAAAATAATCCTACTCAAACTTTAGATAAACGATTAGAAAATATTGAATATAGAAGTGCTTATGAATGGATTAAAAATAATAGTTATTATGTTATTAATAAAGAAGCTAAAGATAAAATTAATGAAGCATTTTCTATACTTAAAGATGAAGATAATTTAAATAGTGCTAAAATTAAGAAAATAATAGATGATGCTAATGCTTATGATGAATTTGGTAATATCGATGCTCGAAAATTAAGCGATAAAGATATTGCTACTATAAAAGTACTTACTAAACATAAATATGATTTTAGTTATGATAGTAACGCTGGAGAAGCTATATTAATAAAAGATATTCCTAATAATCTTCCTATATTTGACGATAGTTTTTATCGAATGCTTCGTGATCCAAGTGAAAATGAAAAAGAAGTTAATCCTCGAAGAATTAAAATTATAGGTAGAATTAATGAATTATTAGGAAAAACTATTACAGCTGTTGAATTTGGTGGAGATGGACGTATTCACGCTAAAGATATATTTACTAAACTTACTGAAGAAGAAAGAGAAGAACTTGCTAATTTATATAATGCTTTACGAAATATTAAAGGTAAACGTAAACCAAAAGAGATTCGTCAAAAATTTAAACAAGAAGTTGAATTTAAAACTAATAATACTGCTTTTAATACAGAACTTAGTTGGGCTTTAAGTAATTTAAAAGGTACTAAAGATTTTGATACTTTTATTAATATTTTCTGTCAATTAGATAATAGTGGAGAAATTATATTAGATGATAACGGTAATTATACTCCTAATAATGACATTTATGGATATATAGAACCAAAAAATGATAAATATATTAATAAAAAGAAAACTGCTGCAAGAGAGCTTATAGAAAATAATGTTGATTTTATTCCTAATGAATACTATTATGCTGCTATGAATGAAGCAAGCAATAATGGTGATTTTAAAGAATGGTTTGATGTTAATCATGTTTATAATCCATATAAACATAAATTTGAACCACTTCGTGTTTGGACTGAAATGAAAGTTAATCCAGAGGGTTCTCTTAAAGGTACTTATAGTTATGTTCCTACTAATGAAAATGCTGAAAAACAAGTTAAAGATGAATATGTAAATAAAAAATATAAAAAATATAGTAATAACTATAATAGAGATAATGGACATTATAATAATTATGTTACTTTAAGTCCTAAAGAAAAAGAAATGCAAAGTTTACTTCAAGAAACTATGGATTTTTTTGCTGAACATAATAAACATAATACATTTGTTGAACAAGGTTATATTCCTCGTAGACGTAAAGTTGTTACTGATACAAAATGGGTTGTTAATCAATTATTAGGAGTTACTGGTTTAGAGTTTAGAAACGATAGTGAAGATAGATGGAATGCTAAAGTTGATTATGCTAATGATTATGAAGTTGAAAATGATATGCTTAAACTTCTAAAAGGTAAAGGTTATCAAGAATTAGAAGAAATTCGTCCTAAAGGAATTGGAGAAAAAGACGAAAATTATCGTAAATATCTTCAAGATACTAAAAAGAAAAATGAAGAAATTAAAAAGCATAATCTTGAAATAGATAAACAACTATTTGATAAAGATTATCGTAGTGTATTTGCAGAAGCTATTTCTAATCAAGTTGTTATAAATGCTCGTAATAAAGCTAAAAATTGGTTATACTTACTTCAAGAAGATTTAAAAAATACTGAAGCTGTCAAAATTAGTAAATTTACTGGTAGACCTGTTATTAATAAAAGAACAAGTGTTGATATTCAAGATAATTATCATACAATTAGTCAAGATAATACTTTAAAACAAGTTTATGGTTTTACTCGTCGTCTTATTTTTGAACAATTTAAAGAAAAGTCTAAATTAAATAAATATGCAGATTTAGCTCGTAATATTACTTCTGCTAAATATATGATTTTTAATGTGACTGGAGGTATATCTAATATTGGTACTGGTTTTGCAAATATCATGGGTGAAGCATTTGCTGGAGATAATCTTAGTAAAAATGATATTAGAGAAGCTATAGGAATGTATATGAATAATTCTTTACGAATGATTGGTGATATGTATAAAGATAAAAGTGATAACTTTGCTGTCGCATTAACTAAATATTTTAAAGTTGTTGATTTTGACGCAATGACAGAAAGAGTTCGTGGAGAAACCGCTGGAGAATATGCTCGTAGAATGCGTAATTTAATGTATAGTTTACAATCTGGTGGTGAACATTTTATGCAAAACACTGTTTTATTTGCTGTTCTTAAATCTAATAAAATATTTGATGATGTAGACGGTGTTAAACGTTGTGGAAGTTTTTCTGAATATATTTGGAAGTTAGAATATGATACTATGGTTTCTATTATTTCTAAAGATAAAGATTTACTTGAAGAACTAAAAGAATTTAAACGTATTATTAAACAAGATAAAACTGAACAATTTAAATATGATACTTTTAAACATAATATTATAGAAGATTTCCTTAGAGCACATGCGAGTAAAGAAATAATTCAAGAATATATTCATGCTAAAAATCAAGCTATTAAAAAAGCTAAAGAAGAATGGAAAACTAAACCTGCTATTATTGATCTACTTGAATTAAAGAATGGAGAAATTGTTCCAAAAGCTGGAGCAGAAATTACTCCAGATATGATTAATGATATAAAAAATAAAACTGTTAATCTTAATAAGAAAATTCATGGTGTTTATGATAAACTTGGTGCTGCTCTTATTGAATTTACTTGGTGGGGTAGTTTAGTTATGCAATATCATAAACATTTATATCCCGGTGTTATGAAACGTTTTCGTCGTCGTGGATATTATAATGAGCAAACTAATACTATAGAAGTAGGTTCTTATGTTGCTTTTGTTGATTTTCTTAGTAAAGAATTTAGAAATGTTGTTAGCGACGCTAAAAAACAAGGAGATGGATATGTTGGTATAGCTGTTGCTTCTGTTCAAAATACTTTTAAAGCTGTAATAAATACTATAACCAATATTAAAACTAATTGGAACTTAATGTCTCCGTGGGAGCGTAATGCTGTTAAACGTTGTCTTGGTGATTTATATGGTATTCTTAGTGCTTTATTATTAGGAGTTACTATATATGCTATGACAGATGACGATGATGAAAAAGAAAGTAATGTTGTTGCTACAGGATTATATCTTGCAGATAGACTTCTTTCTGAATCTCAAATGTACACTCCGTGGGGACTTTATTCAGAAGGTAAAACTCTTTGGTCGAGTCCTATTGCTGCATATAATGGCCCAAGTGATTTAATTAAGATTATGGATTATACTGCTCGTTGGTTATTTGATGAAGATTTTGATCCTGTTTATAGTACTGGTATTTATAAAGGAAGAAATAAAATAGATGTTCTTGTTAAACGTAATATTCCTCTTTATAGAGTTATTGAAAGACTTAATAATATGACTAAAAATAATAGTTATTATAGAATTAATGAGAAAGCATTAAATATGAAAATTAGTAAATATATTGCTGACCAAATTAATCCTGATTAAATAAATATTATTGATGGTAATTATATAGCTGGAGTTCATTCTCCAGCTATTTTTATATTTGCACATGACCAAGAGTATATTGCATATAATAGTGCGTATAGTAGCTATATATTATTAATAGGGAATATTTGTAAATCATTGATTATCAAATAGTTAGAAATGTTAAATCTGCACCGTGGCGCACATTTAACAGTTTTTTTAACATGAAATATGCGTTATGGTGCAGATTATTTGCTATATTTATTATATAATAATTTAACACATAATTAAACTATGCCTCAATTCAGTTTTGAAACTAAAGCTAATAAAAAAGTTAAAGAAATTATTGCAGATAAAAGTACTAATAAAGTAAAAAATATTATTGCTACTCCATTTACTATTGATCCTGAATATGTCGATAGACATATTACTGTATCTTTAAAAGAAGAATCTGTTCCTAAAGAATTTATTTCTGTTTCTAAACAAGTTAAACTTGGTAATTATTGTGTATGTATGCAATCTATTGGAGATATGTTTCCTTATTGGCTAAATAAATCTTCATACGCTGGTTTGATTATAGGATATATACTTAAGCATATTCAATTATATGGTAATTTTGTTGAAATACCAGAAAAAGAATTTGTAGCTTGGGCTGGTTGTCATAGACAAAGATTTTATGAAGCACTTAATGCTTTACTTCGTCCAGCTGTACCTCACCCTTGTGCAGATGATAATCTTGCTCTTCTTGCTGCCACAACTAAAAAGTCCATATATGTTGTTAATCATAACTTTATTTTTAGAGGAAATTATGATGAATTTGTAACTCTTTATGAACTTAAATTTCCTAATGGTTGTAAACTTGATTCTAAAGGTAGAGTTATTATTGAACGTTAACCAGTAGTTAAACGTCTTAAAAAATAAGCCCGTAACAAACTAATGTCTGCTACGGGCTTTTCTATGGGTGCTAACTTGCGTTACAATAGCTATTTTTAGCTTAATTTCGCAATATATCTACGACTTAATATAATTATATTACTCTGATTTCTTAAAGCTATTTTTAGCTTTAATTTTCGTTTTAGGTGTAGTATTGTCATCAATACGATTAACCATAAGAGCAATACCTGTAATTTTATCGTTTATATTATTAATATCTCCACGAGTAAATCCAATTTCATTAGTAATATTTATAAGACGATTTGTTGTACTTTCACCAAGTCTACCAGCTTTATTTATATAATCAAGTAACGTATTATGTGTAGTTCTAATAAGTTCAATACAAGTATTATACATATCTTTATGATTTACATTAGTACGAATATATTCAACATCTTTAGAAATATCATTTAATAAATCATCAGTATAACCTTGACCTTTAATAATTTGCTCTTTATAAGCAACAATTTGAGCTTTAAGATCTTCAATAGATACTATCAAGTATCTAAGTAACAATATTAATATAACTAATATTGTTGAAATCGATATAATCAAAAATACATTCATAATTAATCGGATTAATAGCTATGATTGGTTACAACTCCTCTACGGGGAATCGCGAGGAGCAAAGCGACGAGCATCAACATCAAAATATACAAAATTAGCAATTTGATTTTTATAAGCAATACCCACTCCGCTACGCTTCGTGGAATCCCCCGTAGAGAAATCATCACCATTTATAGCTTATTATTTGTTTATTATTGTTTATTATTCTTAGTTTTAGCAACATTTTGCTTATTATTAATTTTATTTACAATAACAGCGTCATTAATTTCATTAACTCTACTTTTAATAGAAGCAATATCTCTACGAGCAGCATTTATTTGTTTAATTGTATTATCTAAATCTTGTTTAATAAAACCAAATTTACCAAGAAGTTCATAAACAGATTTAATAGTATTAATAAGATTAATAATGGGCTGTTTAAGTTTAATATAAAGATATATTATAATAGCTATTACAGATAGTATTATAGCACAATAAAAAATATCAAATGCAATCATGATTGTTTAATTATTAAAGTTTGTTATTTACCTGTACTACCAAATCCGCCAGCTCCACGTTCAGTTTCGCCAAGCTCTTCAATAGTTTCTACTTCGTCCCAAATAATTTGTTCACGATGCCGAACAAGAATTTGAGCAACTCTATCTCCAACGTTATATTCAATAACAGGCACAAATGGAGCGTCAATGGCTCTATGAACTATCATAAGTTCACCAGTATAGCCTTCATCAAGAGTACCAGGACTATTTTGCATTATAGCCATAGTTTTAGTATTACTACTTCTTGGACGAATTTCCATTTCATAATCTTCAGGAAGTTTAAAATGAAGTCCTGTATGATAAATTACACGATCATCTTTTTCTTCTATACTATGAACATAAACGTCCATACAAGCATCTCCTTGTTTACTATAAACAGGAAGTTTAACGGTTTCGTCTTCACGATAAACATTAACACCAACATGATCTAAAGTATCAAACATTTTAACTAATGTATCATAAAGAGTTCCATCATCTGGAGTTGTTGCTGCATAATAAACAGCGTCTGCTAAAACATAAGGTATTTTACTCATTTTAATTTTATTGTTAAAAGATTGTTACATATTCATTAATATATTACCAGCAAGTTCTATCTTTTTAGCTTTACTGCCATAAAGAATAGAATCCATACGTTTAAGACCATCACTATTATCTATATTAGAATAATAGCCGGTAACTGCATTATAAGCACCCCATTTAGTATTAATTATTTCTTTTTGACCAATACCATTATAATAATAATTATTCATTTCTGCAACTACATTAACTTTTTTCATACTAATTTCAGCGTCATTTATTGCAGAAAAATCTCTCATAATAACTTGTTGAATATTGTGTCCAGTTTGATAAATTCTACTATATTCATCATCAGTAAAAACTACTTTACCAAAGAAACTTTGTACTTCTTCATCTTTTATAGTACTTTTATACATATGATTATATACTTCATTAAGAAAATTAATCTTAGATTTAGTAATACCTAATATTTCATCAGCAATATCTATATTATTATGAACAGATTTAGTATGTCTAAAACTGACATAACTTTCAGCATTTCTAATTGCAGCATTAAGAGTATTTTCGCATACAACTCTTATAGGCGTTAGTAATATTTTAACTCCAGTAGAACCATCATGAGAAGTAGTAAATACAAGATAATTATCTACAACATCGTTTTTAACAAAAATATTATTAGGTAATTTAGCACTAACAAATATTCTTTGACCTTGATCAAAAGCTCCAGCTGTTTGCCAAATAGCTTTATTTTTGCCAATAGCTTTGTCAAAGAATTTAAAAGCATCAATATTTTGAACAGTTGTATATCTACCTTTAACTATTCCTAATGGAATATTTTTATCAGTACGATAAATACCATAAGTATTATCTATAGGAGCATAATCTATACCACCTTCATTAAAACTATCTTTAATATTAGATAACATAGCTGCATAAATATAACATTTATCAACACTCCAATCTAAACCAGCTTTTTTAATAACTTCTTCAGAAGTAGTGCAGTCTTCAACATTGACTGCACCTTTAGTTCTAAATGGAACACCTTTAACAATATATCTACTCATTACGCTAACATTTTTGCATATTTACGAATATCATATTTTCTATCATGAATACTTTTATCAAACTTAAAATAAACTTCATAAAAATCTTTTAAAACTTTAAGTTTAGGTTCACGATGGTCAACAGTAATAATTCTATCACCGTTATCTAAAATAAGAGAACAAGGAATATTAATAATGCTTTGAATAGTATAATTATGTTTATTTACAACATCTTCTCGTATTTCACATGTAGAAATATATTCTCCTGTAACAACTCCACCTTTGTTAATAAAAATAGTAGGATTATAACAAATATCTGGTTCATTTTCAAATACTTTAGCCATAATATCATGACTATATATATTATAAATTTTAGCTTTATATGCGTTATTATTTATTATTTTACCATCGCCAACACTCTTTAAAATAAAAGGATAACGAATATTATTTTTATAATTAGAATTACTTGCTGTTGCAAATTCATCATCTTTTAAAGTTAAAGGAGATAATAAACCAGTAGTATAAAGTTTATTAATAGTATCCATTATATCTTTTATTTCATCATCAGATTCTGGTTTTATTTCATCTATGGCTTTACAAATATTAAGAATATTATCAAAATATTCTTTTCGATAATGAAAAGTAGGATTATTTTTATCTATTTTATTTAATATTATATTAGCTTCTCGTTTAAGCACATAAGAAAAACCAGTTTCATTATTATTAATTTTATATAATTCTCCCAACATATTATTTAAATTGAATAGATTGATTATTTACTATTATGGCGACAGTAGGTTGATCTTGTTCTAATTTTGAACAAACATTTATAACATTTTTAATTTCATCTTTAGATGTTCCATTAGTAATTTCAGTATTAAACATATCTTTTCCAATATGATTAAGAATATCAGGATTATTTCTTAATAATTCACCAATAGTATTACTATAAGAAATATTAATAGTTAAATACTCTAAATCAGATATGCTAAAAGGAGAAAAATCTTCTCCATATTCAGCGATACATTGAGCATTAATACTATCTAATATACCTATTAAATCAACATCTTCTCCTGTATATAAAATTCCTTGTTGAACAAGTTCTCTAATTAAATCTCTAAATTTATTAATTAATATATTTATTCGAGGTTCATTAAATTCAACACTTTGAGTATTTTTGGTAAATATTCTAACGTTAGGGAGTTCAATAAACTTATTATTTTTACCTGTTTCTCCAAAATTAATAACAGCTTCAAGCATTGCTTTTTTAAGACGTTCAATACGATTTTTATAAACATTTTGTCTATCATTAAATCGTTTCTTTTCGTCTTTAAGAGCTTGTTCATCAACTTGCCAAACTTTAATAGCTTTTACATAACTATCAAGTTTTTCTTTAAGTTCTTCTTGTTTAATACAAAGTTCATCATATTGTTCATCAGTAATTTCACCTTCTGCTTGTTCAACTTCGTTAAATATACTAAGAATATCATTAGATATATTATATAAACTACTCATATTTATTTATTATTTATTATTTTCAATTTCTTCAAAAGCTCTTTTTTCAAGTTCAGGAGTAACATCTTCAAGACGAATATCTTTCATACAAAAACAATTTTTCCAATCAATATCATATAAATTAGAAAGTCTAATTAAATCGTCATTTTCACAATCTATAGCCATTATATATATAAACTCTTTGATTTCAACTTTAACACCTTTTAATTTAATAGTATTAAAAGGGATATAATAACCAGATTTAATTTGACATTCTTTTATGTAACAAGTATTAAAATATCTACCAGTTAAAATTCCTTGTTTAGTTTCAAATACATCACTTTTCCAAGATAAATCTGTACTAAAAGGAAAAAGTTTTTTTGTTTTAGTAGATAAAATATATTGTGGAGATATAGAATAAGCATTAGTAAAACACATTTTATTAAGATATTTATAAATTTTATTATATCTTTTATTTATATATAGTATTTTAGAAACAATACTTTGTTCAAATTCATCTTCATTTAAAGTTAAAGGAGTAATTGGAACTTTATCGCATAATTTATTAATAATAGAAATATTATGTTTAATAGATGAATTAATATTATTATTTTTATTTATATCAATAATAACCTCTATTATATCATTATAATATTTAGAATTTTTATTATGTCCAGCAATAGTAAGTTCATTATGAGCATATTGAAGAATTTCATTATCAGCAATATTTATATTTCTAATATAAATCTTTTTAAAATAATTATATAGAAACTTTATTATCTTGTGTTTTATTTTCTTTACTAACAATTTTATCTTCATAAGTTAAATTTATTATTTTACAAGGATATTCAGTAATCATATAATTACATTCAGATTCTTTAAGACCATATTCTTCTAAAATATTAGGAATATCTTCATTTTGAGTATTTATAGGAACATCTATATGAAATATTTTTCCTCTATTATAATCAAAAACATATAAATGTTCAGTATCTACAAATTGTTTATTAAGACATTTATAAGTATTATTTTCAGTTAATTGAAAATCTTTTATTTTAATATTAATAATATTTTTATATTCCATAGTTTAATTAAATTCGTAACCTAATCCTTCAAGTTCTTTTTTAATCATATTAGCAATTATTTGTGCATTAGGGTGAGCAGCTTTATCTGTTCTAAGTTTTATAATATGTCTCCATTCATCGATAGAATAAGTATATATACATTTTGTAGCAGTATCAAGAGGAAGAACTCCACGAGCATCTTGTTTATGTAATCCAGCTTTTACAAGATATTCATAATTTTTAAAACTATCATCACAAGATTTTATAAAACTATATACTTTATGATTAACATCTTCATCTAATTTATTATCTTTATATACATAATATTTTCCATTAATATCTTTATAAATAAGATAATCTTTTAACCAATGAGGACTACAAACACTTCCATCTTCATAAACATACCTTGTACTTCTTTCCGCAATATTATTAGGGCTAACACGATTAAGTTCTCTTGAAGTACTAATTTGAGTAATAACACAAAAAGTATATCTCATCATATTATAACCTACTTCATCATTAAAGAAAGTATCTTCAGATACTCTATAATAATTAATATAAGTAAGAAGAATTTGAGCATGAGCATTTACTTCTTGACATTCTTTTAAATCTAAACAAAAATTACCATTAGTAACAATATATAATTTATTATTATAATAAGTCCATTTTATATAAGGATTATTAGAATATCTTTCTAAAGCAATAACAAGTCTGCTTGTAAATTCTCCTATAACATAAACGCTTTCATGTCTAAACATACTCCAATGATGTTTTTTAAGTAAAGTATTAATAGTGACATTATCATTACCACTTTCTTTACCATAACAAACTCTTGCACATTTAGCAACATGAGCTTTAACATCATCACCTTGTTTCCAAAGTTCTACAAAAGGTTCAACAATTTTCATATTAATTTATTTAAAAATTCCTATTTGTTTTCTAAAATTTTCTTCTATAAAACAAAAAGAAACGTTATTATTTGTTTTAAGAATAAAATTAGGATTATCAGTAAATAATTTAAAATCTTTTTTAATTCCACTTATTTGACCAATACGATAAGGATTATTTGGTTCACTCTTATTTTCATCAATAGCAATACAAAATACAACTTTATCTTTATATTCTGTACAATTTTCACAGGCGGTTTTACTATATCCAATAGCTTTACCATGCATATTTTCTATTTCTTTAGCATATTTTTTACTAAATACAGTATTCATAAGTATTTGTTCATTCATAGGTTTATCACAAATAGGACAAATTTCGTGTACTAAAGCAATACCTCTTTTATTTTCTGACATATATGTAAAACTTTATAAAATAATTGCATTAAATTTCCATTATTATCTATTTCAAAATCAGCATTAAAATAAATATCTTCGCTACTATGATCATCTTTATCAATATTATCACGATTGATTTTAATCAATCCCCCGTAGAAGAGTTTACTATTATTACGAATAGCATTAGCTTCATTAGAAAATCTAACATCTGGTATAATACATAATGTTCTATTTATAGCAATATTTATAGCTTTAGACATTGTAGAATTTATCCAAATATTATTATCTATATGATTACGACAAATATCAGTACCAAAATATTGCATAAGTGCTCTAAGTTTAATATAAAGACTTTGTTTTTTAGCAGAACAATGTTGTATTAAATCATTTAAATTTTTATCAATAACATTATCAAATATAATATAATTTTTATCTCTTAATACTTCTCCAAAAGTAACAAATTTATTATTAAAATAATCCCAATATTCGCTATCTTTTTTTACTCTATTGTCAAAAGCAAAACGAGGAATACTAAAAATAATACTCATAACATCTTTCATGTTATCAGCAAAATGAACAATTCTATCTTTATGAGAAATATTTATACTTTTTCTCCTTATAACATAATCCGCATAATTAGAACGAGTAATACCTGTTGCAAATATATAGTTAATCATACTTGCAACAGTATCTTTACCAGAATTTTTACAACCTGCTATACCAATAATACATTCTTTCATATAAAAATATTTATTCTTTTAATAACGAACTTAATCCTGTTTTTAAAGTACCAATAAGATTTGTAACAGCGTTTCGCATTTCAGTAACAGCAATTAATTCAAGATTATTTTTCCACATAACTAAACTTCCTTCAGGATTATTGATACTATTTCTAATGGCTTCAAGATGATAAATGCTTTTAGCATACATCTCAGCTTTATCAATATTTTCATCAAGAGCTTCTATGCTTCTAATATAATCTGAAAAATCTTTATTATTCATATAAGTAACTTTATTATTTTTAATACAAATATATAATATTTTTCTGAAATATATTAATTATTTTGACTCGATATAAAGCTATTTTTAGCTATTTAGATATTACATTGAACTATTTATCACTTAGTATAACATAATTCAATATAGAGCTAAAAACAGCTATTTATTGGCATTTTATACGAGAAAGTAAGCTATAATAACAAAAAAAGTGGAAGCACTACAAATACTTCCACTATAACTAATACACTAAATAATAGCAAAGACATCATAATCTTTTTCACTTTCAACATATTCTATTTCAATATTTCCTCGATATTTAGTTTCTTGAATAACGTAATCTTTAATTTCTCCTCTTGGATTAATTTGACATCTTCCATAATTATCAACATGACAAATTCTACAATTATCATCAAATTTTCTATCACTAAGTAAAACATAATACTCTCTTACAAAAGTATCTTTGTTATTTCTTGCAACTTCAACATAATAACGATAACTACTTCCATTTACAGGAAAAAACAATAATTTACGTTTAAAATCATAAAATGGTTTTTTAATATTTGTAACAGGATTAATTATTTCATAATTATAAATACTCATAAATTATTTATCAATAATATAAGTTTTCTTAACATGAAAAGGAACTTGATTTACACCACTTCTTTCTCCATATTCAACAAACATTTCTTTTCCAATAAAATATTCTTTATTATCTAAAACATATTTTTGATAACTAAAAGAACCACCAAGATGAACTTCAAAAGTTTCATTATTTATATCATTACGAAGTAAAAATAAAGGAATATCTTTACGTTTAATACCTTCTGGATAAATATCGATAATAGTAAATTTACCATCAGTAGATTTCTTATATTTAATCATACTAAGATTACGTTTACCATATTGATATTCCGCTTCAGGATTACGCATAATTAAACCTTCAAAACCTAAATCAATAAATCTATTTCTACGTTCATAAGCAACATTTTCATTACAAATATTATATTGAGGAATTACAACAAGTCTATTTGTATTATTAAGATGATCTTCTTTTGAAGTAAATATATTATAATAATTTCCAATAATAGTATAAAGATAATCTAATCTATTATATTGAGCAACATCATCAATAGCAATATCATAACACCAAAATTGAATAAGTTTATTTTCTTTACAAGTAGGATCTTTAACAAAATGATTAATTTCATTAACACTATGACCCGGAAGATATAATTCTCCATCAAGAATATAATGTTCTTCAATCATAGCGTCAATTAGTTTCTTAGGAAATATACTTAAAAGATAAACTTCGAGAGTACGTAAACTATTCCAATAAGTACCTTCTCGACTTTGAAATTTAAGTTTTATTCCATCAAATAAATCGTTATTATCACGATAAGCACTAATAAAACAACGAAGACCATTAATTTTATATTGTCCAATATACTTACTTACTTTTTTAAAAAGTTTATTATTAGTATTATCATAAACTTTAGCAAGCATAGGCAAAAGAGTACCGTCAGCAGTAGTACGATTAAAAGGAAGATATTTATCAAGATATGATAATAGTTCTCCCTCTACGGGGAGTTGAACATTATCTTTTATATCCCATAGATTTTTATATCCAACTTTTAGTTTAGCATTAATACGAGAAGTAATTTCCTCTCTTGGCTCTCTATTAATATAAATAATATCTTTAGTAATAGTTTTACCTATAATACCATGAAAAACTTCAATAGAATTATAATCTAAAGGACGAGCATACCATACACAAGGTTGTCCAAAATTATTACGTCTATAAAGACCTTTATTATAATCGAATGGTAACATAAATAACTTATTTTTCTTTTTTAAAACTAAAAGTCATAGAACTAATAGGAACTCCAACTTCTTTTTTCTTTTTAACTTTCTTTTTCTTAGGAGCATTTAATTCTTCAAGTAAATTAGGATTATCGACATTAATTTTTTCTAATGTTCTAAGATTTTCATAAATATATGTTTCTTTTCCAGTAAAAATATCAATAGTAGTATATTTAATAAATTTATTTTCTGGAAGTTTTCTTTTAGATTTTGGATATTGTTTAACAATAGTTTGCATAGCATTATCTGTAATTTCAAATAAAATATTATCTATATGACAATTAATAAGTTTATCAAAATATTTATTATAAACAAATTGATTATTTATTTTAATAAGATAATAATAATATTCATTAATAAACATTTGATAAACAGGATAAGTAGTCATAATAACTCTTTTTCCTTCATAAACTCTTTTACAATTAAGATTAGCTAATATTTTATCAAGAATATTACAAACATCATTATCTATATTAAACTCTTTTGTTCTTTTCCAATCGTTATACTCAATATTAGGATATTCTATTTTAATAATAATATTAATTTCTTCATAAGTATTAGGATTAACTTCTTTCTTCTCTACTATCATAATATTCAATATTACAATCTTTATCAAAATCATATAATTTAACGATTATATGATTTTTTATAAAACGACCAAATCCATTAAAATTTTTAAGTTTATTATTAAAAACTTCTTTTGCATTATTTATATTATCAGTACAATAATAAAATTCAGTAATTTCATCAATAATAACTTCTACAGCGTAATTATATAACAGAACGTCTAACATTGGCTAATTTCTTTTTATCAACTTTATAAATAATAATACGTTGAGGTTTACCTATTAAACAATGATTAAATTGAAGCCATTTAATATTATTAGTAGTTTGATACCATTTAACTTTATTTTCTTTTAAAACAATAGTTCCTTTATCATAATTAAAACCAGAATAAACAAAACTATTATCATTATCTAACAAATGAAAGCGATTAAGTATATTACAATCTTCTTCACTACCGAAATTAATTTCGCCATAAACATATATATCTTTTCCGTCAATAATTTGCCCATCTTCTTTAGTATGACGTATAGCACCAAAATATTGTTTAGATTTATCGATACGAGCTTCTTGTTCTTCAGTAATAGCTTCCATAACAACTATTCTGTTTCCTCTACTTGAATCAGTAAGGCATAGTCTCGTCATATTGAAGATTCCCAGAATCTTTATTTCTTTGTCTTTTATCATAATTATAAATATATTTAATTCCTTTTTTAATAATAGATTTAAGTTGTTTAAGTGAATTATTAGAAACTAATTCTGCAAAATCTTTACTTTTATATCTTTTAGGAATAATAATAGGAATAATATTAAAATTTTCATATAACCAATTAGATTCATTTATTCCTGTAATATCATTATCCATAAGAGAACAAAGTTTACCTTTATTATATTTAAGTTTACTTTTTAACCAATCATATTCATTTTGACGAAGTTTATAAGTTTCATGAGGAATATTAATAACTCCAATTTTATCTATATTCGATTCCCCGTAGAGAAGAGACAATTTCATTAATGTTGCTCCTATACTAACTCTATCTTTAGTAGATTTAGTAATTACAATAATATCATAATCACTATAATTAAGATTATAAATACCTTCTAAATGATTACAATTAGTTATAAATCTTGTATAACTTTTATCTCGTTTAGGAAAATATAATTTAATATTATTAATACCATTTCTATCTTTTCCTAATAAATATCCATAACAAGGATCGTTAGTATTATAATAATATTTTGGTTCAGGATTAACATTTCTATTAATATAATATTGTTCTACAGGATAAATAAAATTGATATTTAGAAATTGTAATGGAACGCCAAATTTATCCCAATATTCTTTATCATTATTATTCCATTCTCTAACAACTAATTCAATATTAGGTTTTTTATGTTTTATATTAACAATAGCTGTATTTATTTCATTAACAAGATTAATATCTTTTTCTTGTCCATAAAATATATCTTTAAACGTAAAAGTAATATGACGAAGAACTTTTATAAAATCTTCTTTATTACGAATATTATATTCTCTATTATAAATATTGCCCATAATATAAGCAACAATATCAAAAGCATCACCCCAAAAGAAACCACTAAAATCTCTAAATTTTAATTTTCCTTTATTATCATATTTAAAACCACAAGTAGGGTGAATATCTTCCCGTATAGGAGAACATATTAATTCGCCAGTATCAATACAATGTTGAATAATATTATTAGATAAATTAAGATAAGTACTAAAAATACTAATTTGAGAAATTTTATCTAAAATAGATTGTTTAGTAAGTTTGGAAGAATTAATATTTCTCATAAGATAAATATAATTAAGAAAAAGAATAAGTTATAGTATTCCCTTTACTTAATTTTTGTTTAATAATATTCATTTCATTTAAAGCGTCATCTCTATTTTTATAATAAGACGTACTATAAGTAATTTTTTGATAATTATATTGTCCATAATAACGATTTCTTTTTTTATCAAAATAAACATTATCATTATTCATATTAACTGTTTTAGAATAAGATTTATCTCTATTTTTATTGTTATCAGAACGATTTACAATTCTAAGATTAGATTTTCTATTATCGGCTCTATTTCTATTTATATGATCTACTTCATTATTTATATTCCAATCATCTAAACCTAAAACAAATCTATGGAGTCTAATTCTAAGAATTTTATTTATATTACCGTAAAAATAACCATTAGAATACATACCCCATTTAAAACGTTTACATTTATCTACATCATCTAAATCTATAAGCGCTTTTCCTTTAATAGCACCTTGTTTATTTCTAACAATGATTTCAGCATAATCATCATATTTAATAATTTCATTTTTATCATATATAGTATTAATAATTTTACCATAATGTTGAATTTGAGCATAATGTTTAGTACAATATCCTTTACAAAACGTAGGATTATTACAATTATCAACTGAACATTTAGTATTAGTTTTACAATAACTAAATTTCTTTTTATAATTACTAAAATCAATCTTATATTTGTCCATAATGTAAATTATTTATTAAACAAATATAAAAAAAGGACTAATACTCCGAAAAGTATTAGTCCAAAATCGCATATCCGAAAACTTAAAATAATTTTAATATGTTAAAAAATGTTAAAATGGCATGTCTTCCAAAGTCTGGCTGGAAATATCTGCACCCATAGGATTCATAGTTTGATCTATAGCAACTCCGCCCATCATAGGAGCCATTCCCCCAACAGCCGGCATATTAGGAGTTTTTGGTTTTTCAACATTCATAATAAGAATAGTTTCTTTAACTAAATCTATTTTAATAGAAGGAATAGTATTTTGTTGATAAATCTCAATACAACCTTCTCCAACAAATTGAGGAAGACTTAAATCTCCATTATTAATAGGAGTCCAAGACTTTTTACTCTTAACATAACGAAGAAGTTTAAGCCAAACAGGAATAAATTTATTATTTTTATCGTGATAAACAGGTTTACTATCTTTACCGCGATTCATAATATTTTCAAAGTTTTCAAATAAAACTTTCCACGCATTAATAACAACTTCTGTATCTACAGAAACATATTCCCCTTGTTCATCAAAATCTTCAAACGTTAAAGATAAAGCGGTAGCTTCTTCATCTGTTAATTCACGACCTTTAAGATAATAAACATTTAAAACATGTTTAAGCCAATCAAAAACAGAATTAACTTTCCATTCTTCTTTACCACCAGGAATAGTATTCACATTAGATTCAACAGCAGTAAATGTTTTAGAAACATAATGGCGTTTATTTGGATCTTCTTCATTAGAAGCAAAAGTCAAAGTAAGTTTAGGAATTTCAAAACCATTAAAAGAGGGCATTCCTGTTTTATCTTCTCCAATAGTTATAGTACTATATTTAACTTCTTCAAGATGACCTAAAAATAAACCATTAGGTTTAGCTTGATCATTACCAAATTTAAGACGTGCTGTTCCACGAGCAGAAGCTAAACCACGACGAGATACTTTTTTAACTTCTTCAATAGGATTTTCTTGATTAACTGTTTTTTGTAACATAAAAATTCGTTTTTAAAATTAAGCTTAATTTATACTAATATGCCCGATAACATACTTATTAAAAATATATTATCGGGCAATATTAAAAAATCTATTATGACAAACAATAAATTACTCTTCTACTTCAGATTCGTCTTCTTCTTTTAAACCAACACGAGCAGGAGCTTTATCAACAAATTCTTTAAGTAGATAAGCCTTAACAGTAATAACTTCATGACCGTTATCTACAGGAATATCTTGAATTTCGTCCAAGTTAATAGTGTAAACACGATTCATCTTAGTAGCTTCATCGCCCATATCAGCTTTAAGTTGTTTCCAAACATTGGCATCAGTAAAGGTAAGAGAAGTACCAGTACCAGTCAATCCAGCAGGATTAGCAGTTTTAGAACCTTTATATTTAGGCAATTCACGAGGTTTAACAAAAGAAGAAAGAATATCCATTTGTTCTTCTTTAGTAACACCATCACGACTCAAAGCATCTTTAATTTCTTCCGGAGCATTTTCAAGAGCAGATGCTAACATTTCTTCAAAATGTTGAGAAACAAAACGAAGTTTATCGTGTTTAGTAAGACGTTCAGTAGTCGTTTTAGCATTACCTTTGCTATCATATACTACAAAACCTTTGGCAACAGCCCACATATCAAATTCTTTATGAATAGCAATAACAGATTCAGGAGAACCAACTTCCAAACCATTAGCTTTACAGAAAGAAGTATATGCTTCAGCTTTGGTATCAATAGCTGCATTAATTTCATCTATATTATGTAAGAAAGTAACATAATCTCCAGAAGACAAACCAAGTGCACGACTTACAGGAGGAGTCATACGGAAATTACCCTCAGTAGAAACAGCAATAAGTTGCGGTTCAACAGCTACATTTCTTTGACCAGCGTTAACAGCAGAAAATCCAAAGCTCATACTATTTACAGTTTTCATAACTTTAAGTTTTTAAAAGGTTTAATAAATTTGTTATTTAAAAATGTTTTGAAGATTAATAATTTCTTTTCTTATAACAATTTCTAAATCTTCAATCAAAATTGTTATATTTTATTCAGATACAATATAACTAAAATCTTATATTTCAATAATATCTGAATCAGTAATATCAATATTATTAACTTGCTTTAATTCGGTTGTTTCCATAACACCCATAAGGAAATCAGAAGCTATATCACGAGCAGCATATACAAAAGCTCTATGACCAACCATAACTTTTGGATATTTCTTATAAGTATCTTTTTCAAAACAACCAGCAGTGCAAGCGTCAAGATAAGAAAAACGACCAATACTTCGTGTTTCAACAACTTTACCAAATATTTCTCTATATCTAATAATTTCGTATTCGGTAACATAATCAATAGGTTGATTAGCAATACGGATTACAGGAATTTTACCAGATTGAGAAATAGTAGCAATTTGTTGTTTATTAACAGCAATACCAAATTGTTTAGAATTTAAATTATAATCTTTATAAATATTACCATTTAAATCTTGATAATAACGAGTAGGATATAAATATATATGTTCTTTTTCAGTATCTTTCTCGCTTAATTCATCAGCTTCTTTCTTATCTTTACAACGAATAGCGTAATCAGGAAGTTTATCGTCAGTATAAGCATTAATGCCATCTGTATATTCATACAGAGGTTGATAGTCTTTAACACATCTCCAAAAACAACCTGCCTTTGACAATAGTGCTTTAATAATATGAATATCAATACCTGTTTTACCATTAATAACGTGAATATGTTCAAGACAAGAACTAAAAGGAAGTTTTAAATCTTGTGCTCGCATTAGTATTGCAAGCCCCTCATTAACACTTTTAATTCCTCCTTTTTCACTTCTTGAAATCTTAGTAAGAAAATTCTCAGCAGCAATTAATTGTTTTTCATCAAACAAATTAATAGCGTTAATAGTGTCTTTATTAACTTCTATAACTTCACGTTTAGCAACAGGTACTTTATCACTGACTTTTTGTAATTGAGTAGGAGATTCATTCTCAACTACATTAGTTTCTTTTTCATTGTTTGCCATAATGTCAATGAGCACTTGTTTGTTTAACTACATTACAATAATAACACATTTTTCTATAACTACAAAATAATATCGCCCGAAATTTCATCAATCATTAAATTATTTCCTGTATCGTTTATTACCATAATAGTATTGTTCATCTTCTCCTTTAATAGCTTTTCTTCTTCAATAGTACTGTTACAATACACTCTATATGTTTTAGTAATATTATCGCCAAATTTAACATTACTAAAACGAGTTTTAAGTTCAACAATATTATCACATAATGGAGAAGTGAATATAACTATGTCACAAGCTATTTTTAGCTCTACATTGGACGATTGTTTAATAGATAATATACTAATACTCCCATTGTTAAATCGTTTCTCATTAAGCGTCGATTGGGCCTGTGATTTGAGCATTCTAAATTGTCCCTTATTAACACCAGATTTAACATAAATAGGATTACCTTCATCATCAGTAGCAATACAATCAGCAATACAATCATGATAATCGCCACAAACTTTATAAACAATACCATCAGCAGACAGATTTTGATTATTATTATTTAAAAATTTAGTGACTTGCGCAGCAAATTCTCCACGCTTAGATACAATTAATATTTTCTTATCTTTATTAGCATTACAAATATCATTAATAACACTTAGTTTATCAACATTATCAGTACATAAATCTCTTCTTAGCTTAGCAATACTATAAAAATTTCGAGCTTTTTCTTTTAAAATATTAGGATTATAAATATCATCAATCTGTTTATAAAAAGCAATATCAGTATCTAAATCATGTCTCCAACCATTTTGTTTAGCAATATTATTACAAAATTCAGTAGCACTTATATTTAAAACTTTATCTCCATATTTACATTTTTCAATAGTTTTTAAATCGCCAAAAATAGAAACACAATCATTTATATAATTAGTATATTTATCATAAGTAGCTCTATCAGTATCAGACATATCCACTCCAATCCTGTGTTCCTCTACGGGGGAATGAATATAGTCATTCCTTACTTTATTAGAAATATTATCTACATTAATATTAGGAAGTATTGCGCGAGTACGAGTAATAAAATCATTATCCATAATATTCTCTGTAAGAATACTAATCATAAACTTACTATTATCATATAAATGATTAAGTAACATATATTTATCATTTATACCAACAGTAATAATTAGTTTATAAGAATAATGATATTTAGGATTAACATAATCGGCACTTAAAATTCTAATATTATAACCATCTTCTATGGTCATATTGTTAGCTTTAAAACAATCAACTAATTTCTTTCTTGTTTCATATTTATCTACAACAATAAAAATAGCATCATCTTTATTTTTACTATGAAATTTTAATATAATATTAAATACTATATCAGTAATAATTTCCTTAGTAAAACAATAAAAACTTGCACGACCTTTAAGACGTTGAAAACCATCAAGAACTTGTTGAATAACTTTTTCTTTAATCTTCATTATCGTCAAATAAAGAATTATACATACCAGAATGTTTTTTAATTAACATTTTACCAGATTTAAGTTTAGCTTTAACATCACCTTTTTGTTTAGTACTAATACCTAATTTAATAGGATCAATAATTTTTAATGCTTCTTTAAAATAATAATTATAATTAATATTGCGATATTCAATACGTTTATCATCTAAAGAATTTAATACAGTTACTTTATAACCAACACAAAGATTACTTTTTATAAGAGTATTATTGTTAACTTTCTTTACACTTCCACCTTGATTAGACACATAAAATCTAACATTTCTTTGAAGTTCTGTACAAGTTACTCCATCATCAAATTCAACATGAAATTGGCGTCCAACATTTTGAGACTTACAAAAGTCAAGAATATTATTACATTCATATAATGTTTCTAATACAGGTTTATTATAAATAAAATAATTAACAACAGCTTGTGCTACAACAGGCATATCATAACCTTTACTTAAATCAATCGCATACATTTTGGGGTGTAAAGCACCTTTATATGTAGTTTTACCATTAATTTCTTCAACAATATAATTATTAATATCACGATTAATATAACATTTATATTCTTCAGCGTCAGCATCTAATTTAGTAAGTTGTTTCCAATTATTAGAAATAGACTCAAATTTATCTTTATCTTTTTTATAAAGTTTAACAACTATACCATCAGTATTAGCACTTATAACTTCAATACCGCCTAATTCAAGTTCTTCACAAAGCATTAAAATCATTAATTGTCCATTTATAGTAACTTTAAGAACAGCAAGTCTATCATAAAGACTACCAGATTCAAAACCTAATTTACCATAAATAGAATTAATAACAATCTTTAACGCTTGTGCAAGAATATCTTTTGGAATACCATCAATAAGATCTTCTTCACTATGTTTAGCGGCAATACGAGTATCTTTAAGCCAGCTAACAAGTTTTGTAAAAACACCTTCGTTTAAATGTGCAGGAGCAACATGATATACAGACATAATTGACGGATAGAAGCTGGAAATATCCCAATGTACATATATATAACTATCATCTGTAATATTATCCCAAATAGATGTTTTTTCTTTTGTACAATTCCCCGTAGAGGGATAATCAATATAAATTAGCTTACTCTTCAATTCTCTTGGAATATCTTGACTATGAAGTCCACCCGTTGCAATACTATAAACAAGTTTATTAATAGTTATTTCAAACCAGCCAGTATCATTATTGGTTTTAAGATATTTAAATTCAGGATATTTATTAGACACTTCTTTAAGAGCTTTTTTACTTGTTGAATAAACAACAACTTTTTTCATTTCTTCGAGAAGTTCTTGACATTCTTTAGTTTTAAATTTAATAAAAGGAAAAATAACTCTTTTAAAAGCCATAGCAGTACGTTCAGTTTTATTACCTTGCCATTGATTTGGAGTTAAACCACTAAACTCGCTATAAAATTTTGTAAAAAGTTTATCAGCAATATTACTTCGAGAACTACTTAAAACATCAACCCCATAAGCAGAAGATATACTATAACGTAAACGAATTTCATCTATATAAAGTCTTATCATTTCACATAGAATAAAAGAATCATTCATATTATAATACATAGTAGGTTCAATCCATTCATCGATAATATATCTATCCCACTTTTCAACTAACTTATTAAGATTTTCAACATTTATGCCTTTAAGAGTATTATCTTTTTCATAAAAATGTTTATCTTTATCAGATATAGGAGGAAGTTCATATTCAAGTAGTTCATACCATTGAAGATTAATACTTGTTTGTTTAAGACTTTTAGGAAAATAAACAGTTTTTCCATTTTTATCAACTCCTTTGCCAACTTTATTAAGAGCAAATACAGTCATTAAATCAACGTCTGTATAAGGAAGTTTATACTTACTTAAAGTACCAAGTAAATAATCATGTTTAAATATTTCATAATCATTTTGAGAAGAAATAATCTTTTTTGAAGTTTCATATAATTTAGTAATAAGTTCTTTAGTATTATCTGTTTGATTAGAAAACATAAGAAAAGCGGCAACCATTAACTTATCATATTTAGAACTATTAAAACCAAACATATCAGTACGAACAGGAATTTGTTTTTCAATATCATTCTCTTTTTGTATTTCATAATGCGGTCTAAGTCCATTAACAAATCCAAGCATAGTTAATAGTTGAGAATCATCTTTATCAGTAATATAAAAACTATATTTAATTACTGAATTAAGTTTTTCTTTAATTTCTTTTACAGTATATTTTTGAACTAATGGAATAGGAGCTTTTTTCTTATCGTTTTCATCATAGCAATCTTTAAATACTTTAAGATAATTATTAACTTCAATTATACTTATACTAAAAAAGTTTTTTAAAACTTCAACATCATAAGCATAACTACGTATCATATATAGCCTCTTTAAATTGTCTTACAAAAACATCTTTAAGATTTTGATTATCATAATATATAACAGCAGGGCTAATAACAGTTTTAACGTTATATTTTCCTCTATTATAATTATATAATCCAAAATCATATAATTGTTTATCAAAAATAATTAATTTAGTAGGTTTTATACGAATAAGTTCGTAATATAAATTACAAATACAATTTTTAATAGCTTCTTTTTCTAAATTAAAATCTGTTTTATTAATACATTTAATAGTACGAGCTACATAACAATTTTCAAGAAGTTCTTTACCTGTAATATCTTTATATGTATCTCGTACAATTTTTAATATATTATTATAATTAACGTCAGCTTTAATATCATAAGAAGGCAAAATAATCATAGTATCAGTGATTCTATTTCCTGTACCAAATACAATAGTATCATTTTCTTTACTATATAATTTTAAAGGGCAATTATAGCAAGTGCTTATTTTATTAATAAATAATTGACTACTATAATGTTCAATACTTAATTTAATATTTTTATTTTTACGTTTAATTCCCATAACATAAAATTAATTCTTTTCTTGCACGAGAACATGCTACATATAGTCTACGAAGTAGATCATCTTGATTAGAATAAGGACGACCATTTTTATCATAAACAATATCGTTAATGTCCACAAATACAACATCATAAGTAGAACCTTGACTTTTGTGGCTCGTAATTGCAAATCCATAATCTAAATCTCTACTATAAATAATCTTTCCATTACGATTAACTATATTAGCAGCAATAAGATATTTCTTTTTAAAGTCATAATATTGTTTCCATTTATTTGCACGAGTGCCACCTGTAGCTTTTTTAGCAGTTTCTATTAAATCTGTAATAACTTTATAATATTTTAATATAGTAAATTTATCTCTATGATCTATAACAAATAAAGGTTTAGTAATATTACCTCCATGTACTAATTGAAATTTAGTTAAAAAACCTTTAAATCCATAAGTATCATCAACAAAATTAACAATATCATTAATTATATATTCTTCTGAATTATTGATAATGGTTTCCATAAATTCATTAACAATAGTTTCATAAGACATAATTAAATCATTTTTAGTAATAATACTTTTATCAGCATCTTTTATTATATTATTACGAATATAATTATTCCAATTAGAAACACAAGCATTAGTATATGCAATAATTCTATACATGTCTATGTTATTGGTATATTCTTCATTTGAAAAACAACTATCTATAGTATTATTAAAATGAATTTTATTACATATACTAAAACCTTCTCCAATTTCATTATATATAGTAGTACCTACATTTTTACTTATATATTCTAAAAAAACATAACTTTTATTAGTAATATCACTTCGTAATAAATCTAATAAATTAGAAATAGGATTAGTTATAGATTGTCTAACAATTTCTTTTAATACAAAAACTTTATTACATTTATAAAAAGCACTTGATTTAGTTTCATTAACAGGAGCAAGTTGTGAAGAATCACCAATAAATATAAGTTTAATATTTAATTGTTTACATTGTTCACATATATAGTTAACAATTTTAGAAGGAAGCATAGAAGCCTCATCAACTAATAATAATTTAATATTATCAAGTTTTGGTTTAGCCATAGGATTAAATTGAGGATTATTAGGATCAAAATCTTCTAATCTTAAATCTAATCTTAAGCCAAGAGTACTTTGAATAGTATCAACAGGTCTATTTCCAATAGCTTGGCTAAACACTCTACATGCTTTATGAGTAGAAGAAGTACATTTAATTACACTATTACTATATTTACAATTATTAATAATATATTTAGTAATAAAAGTTTTACCTGTACCACCAGCTCCAATTAATCCGACTATATATTTAGCCGGATTAAAAGGAGAAGCTATAAAATCAATAATACCGTCTATAGCTTTTTGTTGATCATTAGTAAACTTATATTTATCATTATTGTTTACATGTTCACCAATCTTAAATTCATTCATTTCTTTCTTTCAATATTTTATCAATACGAGCTTGATTAAGTCCATCATAGTTATCTTTATATTCTTTAAAAATATTAGATGCTTTATCATCTTCATAATCAATATAGCTTTCTTTAATATCAAAATATTGCTGTTTATCGTAATTATTAACAACAATATTTCCTTTAACAATACAACCTACACAAAAAGGCAAATAATATAGAATATCAAGTTCTTGATTAAGATTATCACATCTAATATAAATATTACGAATAGATTTCTTTTCTAATTCTTGCATATAAATATTAGAAGCACCTTTACAAGTAAAACATTCTTGTTTAATAGGAACAATACTATCTTCTATTAAAACTTTATAAGAACCATCTTTATCAATAAAAACAATTCCTTTAGCTTTTCTAACTTTAATAGTATATTTTTCTTTAATAACTTTATATTTACCTTTGTTATTCTTTTTAACAGGAGTTGAAAAATCAAATATTGGCATAATAATAGTTTTAATAGATTATTTTTTCATTATTTTCTTAGTAAACTTAACCATATCAAGTTTAAGTTGTTTTCTTTCTTTTTTAGAAATTTTTCTATCATCGTCATTTCCAAATTCTCTATTAATAATTTTTCTATTACTATTAATAGTTTTAGATATAATATAACTATATCCACAATAATGACAAAGATAATCTATTTTTCCCCAAGTACCATTACCAACTTCATTAGAATCTTTTTTAACTTGTACTATTTTATTGGCGTAATCAACAGAAACATCTGCTTTTTTAGTAATACTTTTAATAACACTCACTTCATCATAATTTTTCTTTTTCATAACTTTACGTGATTTAATTTGTTTATTAATATTATTATTTATATTTATAATAATGGCTCGGCTTTGCCTCGCCACACTATTCGTTTCCCCGTAGAGAAGTACATCGCATACCAGCTTTATATCTGCTTATTATTCTATATAATAATCACAAAATAAAACTTTTGGTTCAATATTAACTTCAACACCAATATCTTTTAATGTATCAATCTCCATATATTTTTTAGCTATATCATCTTCATAAACATGAATTAAACCTATAGCTTCTTCTTTACTTCTGGCAGCAATAACCATACCGCCACCTCTATATCCTGTACCAACAGTTATACTATATAATTTACAATTAGCCATAATTAATATTTTTAGATTATGATAGCTATTTTTAGCTTAATACAAAGACTTATTCTTAATTAAATAACTTGTATTACTTAGTATATGATAATCCAATGTTAAGCTAAAATTAGCTATTATAGAACGTTTAACAAATTAAGTTTGCTATATTTTGATAATCGATAATAAACTAACATAATAATTAACATTATAATCAACAATATAATTACAATGCTCATTATTATAAATAAAAACAGGAACTTGTTTCACAACAAATTCCTGTCATAACGGATAGGTAAATCCACAGTTTGGTTCATAACAACATCTCTTTTCACAAAGAGTTTTACTTTAGCAATAATACTATTATGAATATCTATAGTAAAATAAATTGAAAACGATTAATAAACAAACTATGATATATAATAACTATATTATTGCTATTATCTCAATTTTGGTTCTTTTTCGGTTCTTCTTCATTAATAATCATATTAATAAGATCTTCTTTACAAAGTTTACTTAAATCTTCTTTAGTAAATTTACAATATGAGTTATTATATTTTTTATTTCTTTCATCAATAATTTCATTGATAAAACCTCTAATTTGCTTACAAATATTATAAGTATAATTACGTACAACAATCTCAATATCACTTACAACATCATAATAATCACTAAGTTCATCTCCATTAAGATGTTCTATATCTTTTTTATCAACTTTTTTAAGATTATTAAGAGCAATAATAATATTTTGATGAAGCAAATCGTCAATTTCTTTATAATCTTTAACCCAGTTAATAAATTGTTTAGTATCAACAATCATATTTTTAAACATATCACTTTTACTTTTATCAAACGATTCTTTAATATTATTAGCAATTTCATCTATTAAATCACTAATACTTTGTTTAGAGCTATCAAATTCAATTGTTTTTGTTTTCATAATAAATAAGTTTATTAAATTAATAATTTAAAAGATAGTGTTACTATTATCACTAACCGTAACACTTATAACTATGAAAGTTCTAAAACAAGCATGTTCAATTATCACTAATTCTCATACTTTACAATTTCAGATTTAACTACAAAATGTATCAAATTCTTCATCATCTTCATCAGGCATATTATTCCAATTTACATCGTCATAATCTGTATCATAAAGATAACTTGGAATTTCAACCTCGACAGATATATCGTTATCGTTATTCTCTATAATCATAATTATAAGATTAAGTTTAAATCCCCGTAAAGGAATCAGTGATATATCGTTCTTCTCTACGGGGATTTATACCAAATAAATTTTAATCTTCAACATCAACAGATTTAATATCTGCATTCTGTTTATTAAGTTCGATTATTTTATTGATATTATCGGAAGAAATATCAGCAATATGATCATCACTTAATTCTTCAGAACAAAACTTATTAATAGTTTCTTGTGCAATCTCTGCAAAACATTGAAAAGAAGCAATTAAACTATTAATGAAAAAAGTTTCATTATAATTATACTCATGATTCAAACCGTTAGTATTTATAACAAACTTATTCCAAAGAAATTTAATATAAGGACGTTTAGTCTTAATTTCATCTCTTGTAAATAAAGTATTAATAATACCTTTTGCAGTAAATCGACGAATTTCTGCATTAAATTTGATAATAAATACAATTTCAAGAATATGCTTAGGAAGTTTAGCATATCTTTCAGGAACATAAGTGCGTTTATGTTCTTTTTTATTTTTATTATTCTGCTTACCTCTATAAGAACCATTAATAGGACTCATAGTATTTTCGTTAACACCTTCATTTTCTTTTTGAGAATTAACACCATTATCATTAACAGACTTTTTTAAATTCTCAACAACAGATTGTTCAATGTCCATAATTTTATTTGTTTAAAGATTAATAGTAAGATTAATATTTTATGTAAATATAAAAACAATTACAATACCATACAAGATATTTAATATATTTTTTTCGTCACATGTTTAACTTCTTGATTATAATCATGCTAAAAAGTATATTATATGCTTAACAGCATAAATAATGTAATAATATCAACAATAATTACATTATAAACAATATAAATATTAGTAGTAACAATATTTATATCATTACTACTAATATTATATGTATAATTTAGAAGCCCATCAATTTATCTGCAAATCTTGCAGCCATCTTTTCTCCGGTTTTACCAAGTTTAAAACCAATAATATGATTAATAATAACATCATGATCATAAACTTGAACAGTAGCGTCATTTCTTGTGCTAAACGGATTAGTAAATTGTTCTCCAGCAACAATTTCTTGTTGAAGAATATCAATACTACCTCCATTAAATATCAAGTTAAGAGCTTGAGGATTATCAAGAAGAGCATTAGCCATCCAACCAAGTTCATCATCTTCTTTAACTGCTCCAACAATAGCATATAAAGAAGTAAACAAAGTATTAGTCATACCTTCTTGATAAGTAACACCGTTATCGTTACTTACAAAACCACGAATAGGAGTACTAAGAGTAAAACTAATCATAGTATAGTTATCTTTCTCAGTAAAGTTTACGTTTTTAATTCTAACAGAATTAATACGTTTACAACCAGCAGCAATTAATTTTTTAATGCAGTTTTGATAACTTACATTAATCATTTCATTACTTGCATTTTCAGCACCATTTTCAACTTGAACATTAACTTGTTCTACAGTTGCAGCATTTTCTTTAGCCATAACTAATAATTTTTAATTGTTAATAATGATAATTATAATGATAATGTTAATAAAACTATTAAAAGTCTTATAAATCATATATCCAAAATTTATTATGTTATTGTATGAGGTGAATAAATATATTATTCAATAAGTAAAGCTATTGCTAAACCTATTAAATAATATAATAATCATAAATTTTGTATTACTAATACAGATGTAAATAGAAATACCACTAAATATAATACTATTTTTATAGTATCTTCAAGTCTTATTGAATCTCCTATTCGTTTTATTTTTATAAAACATATTGCAGTTACTACTGCATATATTATTCCTAATAATATTAATTTAATCATATCTGTTTAAGTTTTATATTGTGTTACATAAAAAAGTTTTACATGAGAGTTATAAACTGTAACTTACTATAACTTAATAACATAAAGTTATACGTAGTTAAAGAGTGAGCCTTAAACTTGTTTAAGACGAACCCAATCAAATAAAAGAAAATAAAGCTCTTAAAAGAGTTATTAAACAAGTTAGAACAAAAGCTAAAATTAAAGATTTAAGTAAAATTGTTTAAGTTGTTACTAATGAAGTTATTAATAATAGAAATTAAAGTAGAAATAATAAAGTTAAAATTAAGAGTTTAGATAAAGCTGTTTAAAATATTAATTAAAATATTGTTGATAATGATGTTGATAATAATAAGGTTAAGAATTTAAATAAAACTATTTGAGTTGTTGTTTGACACAGTATGCTGAAGTCTTGAAGAGAGAGATAAAGAGGGAAAAGAGAGAGGTAATAACAAGGGTGTGGAATGTGTTCCTCCTATTGCTACTGCCACTAATGCTCTAAATAGCCTCAAATAGCTTAATTTCACATTTTCTCTTTTCCTTACTCTCTATCATATCTTTTTCAATCGTTCAATACAGAGCTAATAACAGCTATCTACGATTGTTTTTGTTTTATTAACTCTAATATCCTTTGAGTGTCACCAACCGCATTAACAACATCTCTATTAATCGCTTGAATAGCATACATAATAACAGCAGTTTCATCAACAGCATGTCTATCATTACTTAATTCAACATTAATTAATTTATTAATATATCGAATAAGTTCTTTAACATACTCGTGACACATATATTTACGACTTGCAATAACTTTTTTGTCAGTTTCAGTTAATTCTTCAAAGTTAACCTTGTCAATGTCTTCAATATTATCACTAATGCATTCATCATCTTTTAAAATAAAAAAATTATAATAATCAAGAATATATTCTTCACGAGATTGATTGGTATTATTACTACATTGAGTAATATAATCACAAACTTCTCTTTTTGTCATACCATGTTTATTCATAATATCATCATAAACAGCTTTAATAATTTCAGGAGTAAGTTCAACATTCTTTTTCATAATTGTAACATTTAAATTAATAATATGATTAGTAAAAGTCTTAATAGAACAGTTAATTGTATAATCAACTTGTTTCCAAAATTTATTATGTTATAGTATGAGGTATTGAGTTTGAAAAACTCCAACAGTAGGAACTTAATCCTGCCATTGGAGTATAAGCTCGAATTAGATTTCGAGCATCTTGTCAAGCATGTCATCGAGCTTTGTCTGAACACGTTCAGTAACACGAATATCTACAATAGAAGTAGAATAGCCATCGTGTTCGTGAGTACAAACTTCGCCGTCCGCTGTAACGTATTCTTCGCCAGTACTGAAATGTCTACGTTCAAGTTGCATTTTCGCATTACGAAGAACAGCTTGAAGTTCAGCAGCCCCAAATCCTGTCACTCCATTAGAACGAAGACCAGCTTCTTTCTTCTTGGTATACAGAATATCAAGACCTTCGACAATGTTAAGACATTGAGCAATCAAAACAGAAGGAACGAAATCGATATAATCAATCTCTGTAAGATTGTAATCACCATTCATGTCTTTTGCATAGCCTTGAAAAGGACTATTAAATTGAACACGATAACGAACATTGTCTCCTGTTGAGTAAACTCTAACAGCTTTAACAACTACGTTTATAACACTCACTTCGTTTTCAGCTTTTGAAGTAGCCATGATTTTAATGCTCTCTTTCAGAGTCTCACCAATTTAACGACTTGGTTGCCGAGCGTTTAGTTAGTAATAACAGTGTCAAACAATAACGCCACATGTTGTACACCAAGATTCATTATGTTATTGTATGAGGTATGTAAGATAAATAAAAATAGCTAATATAGCAAGATTATCTCTCACCATATTAGCTATTTGTTAATCGAGAATGTCAACTCGTTCTACAATAAGATGAATATCTCTATCATCGGTTACGTTATTAAATCTCCACCAACCATTATGAAAACGAGAAGAAAGTTTTTCAAATTCAATACCATGATTTTCTTTAATCTTGTCACGAACTTTATCTAAGTCGTCCATATGTTTTATAGCATATTCAATAGACCAATCAGGAAATACATGTTTTCCAGTTAATGAAACTACATAAACAAACTCATTCATAATTATTTAATAATTAAGATAATGCCCAAGATTTTAAACACCAATAGATACCGTAATATAAAGCAACAACAAATAACACACAACCAATTAAATCAATAATGATTGCTATTATATGTTTATCTTCATTTGTTAACTTCTTGAATAAATTTAATTTTAATTTCATAGTTATCAATGTCAGTCTCACACCGAACTCTCTGCATTGTGTTAGTAATAACATCGTCAGTGCCATGCAGTGCAACATCTTGATGAGTATAATATTTATTATACCAAGATTTATTATGTTGAAGTATGAGGTGTTTGGCACTTTCATGACGGGGGTATTCAAAACTATCGATAGCACCGGGGGTAGTCTACTACATACCTCCCCGTGTACATTCATAAACCTCAAATTTTAAATTAATATTATCAACTTTATTATTTCTTATATTTTCCCCACTATTTTCTTTATCATTTTCTATTTCATAAATCTCAAATTTCATAGTAGCATTACTTCTCATTTTATCTCTCATTTTATATTTATCATTATTACTCTTATTATCTTTTATTAAATCTTAAATTTTAAATTATCTACTTTACTATATGTTTTATTATCTACTTCATTAGTCTTTTTCTTTATTTACTTCCTATTTTATCATTTCTTTTATCTCTATATTTATTATACACATAAACTTCAAACTTTAAATCAACACTATCTTTCTACACTATCTTTCTACATTATCTTTCTTATTATTTTCTACATTATTTTTACTATCTTATTTATTATTATTTCTTCTATTATTTTTATTATTTTCAATAAGATTATTTTCTCCAGTATTACTTTTTGTTACTTTCTTTATAAATCTTATTGTTGTAGTTATAACTATTTCCATATCTATTTTCTGCTTTATGTTTGCTTTAAAACAACAATCGACAACAGTTTGATAACTATTGTCGATAACTATAACTTAAAACCATTAACCTTAATGCTCTAAAATAATCTTTCCATTACTATCAACTTTACAACCATCGGGGTATTTAATTTTATATTTTGCAATAAATTCTCCAAGATTGCCTTTAAATATCATATTATGATTAACAACGTAAATAGATTTACGAGTAGTACGAGCAATAATTTTATTATTAATGGCATCTTCTATAGCATTATAAAAACAATTCTTTTGAAGACCAGAAAATTGCATAAAATCTTTTTCTGTAATTTCAACATAATTGCCGTTATAAATAATATTAAGACGAATATATGAAGCGAGAAGTAAAGTATCTCTACGAAGTTTATATGCAATTAAATCGAACAATTCTCCAGCAATACTATACTTAATTCCTTTAGTACAAGATTTATTAATATAAACTTGATAATTATTAACAATACTATTAAGTATTTCTTTTTCTTCTATTTCAACATCAAGAGAAAATTTAGTAGGAATAATTTTAGCAGCATCTTCTTCTGCATAAGAAGCAACTTTATTAGCATAAATTTTATTAGCTTTAGTTTCAAAACTATATCTCATAACTTTATCTATTAAATGATTAATATAATCATAAAGATAATATATTTTTCCGCATACGCCAACGTTATGTGTTAAAAATTTAGTTAAATATCCGTATATACAAACATTTAACATTTAATATCTATCTGTAAATCAAGCACTTAACCTCTAACAGTATTATCTTATAAATACTATAATATTCACTTCAATATTCGATATAATATGTAATATAATGTTATTGATTATAATCTAAATTATTATTATGTTTTCGTTCTAAATTACAATCGATAAAACTATTAAAAGGAATAAATTCAGTTCTAACAATAAATGTTTTCTTAATACAATCATTATGTTCTAAATCATAAGAAGAATGATTTTGCATAACAATTTCAAATTGATTATAATTATCTTTATTAATAAAATTCATATTATAAACGATTGTTATCTGTTATATAATAGATTATAATTTATTAACTATTATATTTAGTATCATAATTAATACATTATCGAGTAATAGAATCATCTATATGAATAGAAATATCTACGCTCTTTTTGTGAGCACGTTTATATTCTTCTAAACATTCTTCACAACAGAATTGTTTACCTTTATAACAAATAATATTATCTTCCTTTAAATCTTTAATAGTAGGTTTATAAAATGTATGATTAATACTATGACTACAATTATCACAACTAATTTCATAAATTTTTTCTATCATATCATTAACAGGTTAATTATTATTTCGAGTACAAGATAATAAAAAATTATTATTTATCCTTGTTAGTTACCAAAAAGTGGTTATATTGGTTACCAAATTTGGTAAATATGGAACTTAGTATTGATAAACGTACCGTTGATATTCTATATGTAGATAAAGAAAATCTACATAATTTTACTGGTACTGATATTGTTAAATTTATTACGAATAATGATATTAATGGTATCGATTTATTTGTAGCTCTTTTAAGTGGTGTTTATAATCTTAAACCTGCTGAGACTAATCTTCTGAAAGTTGTTGTTAATTACAATCGTAAAGTTGCGTCACCTATTGTAAGACAAAAAGCTAAAGACGAATATGAAATTTCTGCGACTACTTATTTCAGAAGTCTTTATACTCTTCGAGATAAAGGTCTTGTGTATATTGATATTGATAACAATATCGCATGTGGTTCTGCTGTTCAAATAAATAAATATCGTCTTGAAAAAGCAAAACTTTTTGCTGTTGAACTTAATCCTAAAAGTAATACTAATAAGATTCTATAACCATGCGTATATTATATAAAAAGCACGTAAAACGTATTATAATATATAATATAAATATTATATATTATAAT